>Ga0116231_10014519_pt1 | contig 10551 bp, 13 predicted proteins | sample S1TSphgellanicum_2_FD_89695 | JGI IMG/M metagenome (GOLD analysis project Ga0116231, IMG submission 89695) | Host-associated microbial communities from peat moss isolated from Minnesota, USA - S1T2_Fd - Sphagnum magellanicum MG | ecosystem: Host-associated > Plants > Peat moss > Unclassified... | reverse complement strand
TTTGCAGACACGATGGCGGTTCGCGTCATGGCCTGGCAATTTGCGCCATATCCATGGCAGGGTCAGACACAGATGGCGGGGCCCGAGACGATAGCCGGGCCAGTGGCAGACGGCCTGTCAGGCCCGGACACCACGCTGTCGCGTCACCACCCAACCGTAGCCCCGGCGAACCCTGGATCCTAAACCCAACCAGCGCGCCTTACAGCAGCTGCGCACCAGCCGCCATCAGCATCGACCGCTGTTCCTCCGTCGCGGAGAGTGCCGGGCGGATCTTGCAGATTTCATCCAGCCGCGCGTCCTGGAACTGAAAAACAAACTGCCGGACCTCATCAAACGACAGGAAAAACATCTCCGGCCCGGGCGCATCGCCATCCTTTGGGAAGGCGCGCGCCGCCCAGTCTTCCAGCGGGTTTTCATGCACCCGCACCAGCAGGCCCGGCATGATGGGGATCTGCGCGAAGCTGCCATCCAGCCGCACCAGAATTTTTTCGGCGGTGTTCACCACCACGCCGCGGCGCGACCAGTGACTGAACTCAACGCTGTCCTTGATGCCGACGTGATCGCCGGCGGTGAAGCTTTCCATCGGGCCGCGTGCTCCTTACCGATGCGGCGCCGGGGCAGGGGGCTGACCGGCGCGCGCGTGATGCTCCGGTCAGCCTAACCTGTTTACCGCCCGGCGTGCAGCAGCCAGAGCGACGCGAGATCAGCGGCGCCATCGGTGCCGCGCACGGCGCGGAACTCGGCGATCGCGGCCGGCTTGTTGCCGCTTTTCAGCAATGCGATTGCCAGATGCAGCTTGGTATCCTCGGGGTGGCGCAGATCGTCCTTACGCAGTCCCGCCTCGATCATCGCGATGCCCTTGGCGTAATTGCCGAACGAGACATATTGCTCGCCCAGCGCCACCAACCGGTTGCCGTCATGGTCGGTCGCCGCATCGGCGTCGTCCTTGCCCAGTCCGGCCTGCTCGGTGGCGACGGTCCGCGCGATCAGGTCACGCAGCCGCTGATGCCGTGGCGCTTCCGTGCCGGTGCCCAGCAATCCGCCGGCATAGGAACGGTCGACGATGTTTTTCGCCTCGCCGCCCAGTTTTTCCTGTAGCGCCAGCTCAGCCAGCTCCATCGCGTCCTTCGGCGTATTGACCAGGCCGATATCGAATTCGAAGCGCAGCAGATCGAATTGCAGCCGGTCATTGAAGGTCGATTTGCTCGACACCGCGCTGATGACGTTGGCCCAGTAATCCGGCTTCGGATAATAGGTCACCAGCAGGCGGATGGTGGCGAAGGCGCCGGCGGTGTCGCCCATATGCTTCTGGCACGAATACAGCAGCTGCAGATGGTCTTCCAATGGGGCGCGGCCGCCGCGGCTTTCGGCGGCGATCTGCTGCGTCTGGATGCGCGCCGCGTTGGCGTAATCCGCCCCCAGATAATAGGACTGGATTTGCAGCGTGCGCACGTCATTCGAGGTGCCGCCGGCGGCGAAGTATTTCGCCGCCCAGGCGGCAGCCGCCGGGTAATTCTTCTGCTTGTACTCGATCCCGGCCAGCGCCTGGATCAGGTTGATTTTTTCGCTCTCGGCGATGCCGCCGCTGTTGAGCAGAAACGTATAGGCATGCACGGCGGTGGCGTTATCATTCGAGGCATTGGCGATGGCCGCGCGCATCTGCTCGATCACCAGCTGTTCGCTGGCGGTCTTGCCCGCCACGGCGTCCGCCTGGCGCACCGCCGCCATCGCCTTGGTGTAATTACGCGCCTCATAAAAGGATTTTGCCTGCGCCAGAGGCTTGCCGATGGCTGGGCGCAGCGCCTGGGCGGCAGCGGGGCTGCTGGCCGACAGCACGGCAGCCAGCATCAAGGCCAGCAGGGCCGCCCGCCCAGGGGCCGCGGCAACACGCGTCAAACGCATAATATTACTGTCCTACAAATTGTTCGTTGCCGACCAGGCCAAGCTTGGTGATGCCCAGGCGCTGCGCATCCGCCATCACGCGGGCCACCACATCGTAAGTGGCCAGCTTGTTCGGGCGCAGATGCACCTCCGGCTGGTCGGGCATCGCCGCGGCGGCGCGGATCTGCGCCTGCAGCGCGTCTTCATTCGGCACCTGCGTGCCGTTCCACAGAATGGTGCCGTCGAAATCGACATCGATCGTCACCACCACCGGCGGCGAGGGCGGCGGCGGCGGGTTGCCCGCCGGTAGATCCAGTTTCACCGCATGGGTCTGTATCGGGATGGTCACGATCAACATGATCAGCAGCACCAGCATCACGTCAATCAGCGGCGTGGTGTTCATTTCCACCACGACATCCGGATCGCCATCGCCCCCGCCCGAGCCAACATTCATACCCATCGGGAAATCTCCTCAGCCGCCATGCGGGGGTGGTTCGGTGATGAAGGCGATCTTGTAGATCCCCTCCTGTTGTAACGCGACGACGATCTTGCCGATGTATTCATACCGGCCATCCGCGTCGCCACGAATATGCACTTCGGGCTGCGGCACCTTGCCGCTGATGCCCTTGAGCAGATCCTTCAGCGCCGCGATGTCGGGCACCTTTTTCTGATTCCAGTACATATCGCCGTCCTTGGTCACGGCGATAATAATGTTCTCAGGCTTGGTCTGCGTCGGCTGGTTACGGTCCTTCGGCAAGGTCACCGGAATGGTGTGGGTCACCACCGGGATCGTGATGAGAAAGATGATCAACAGCACCAGCATCACGTCCACCAGGGGCGTGGTGTTGATCGCCGAGACGACCTCGTCTTCGCCATCGCCCTCAGTGGGGCCCACACTCATTGCCATGGTTGATCAGCCCCTGCTGCCGACGCGGCTGCCGGACAGCAGCACGCTGTGCAGATCGGCCGAGAAGTTGCGCACTTTCTCGATCGCGGTCTTGTTGCGGCGGACCAGGAAGTTATAGCCCAGCACCGCCGGCACGGCGGTGGCCAGACCGATCGCGGTCATGATCAGCGCCTCACCCACCGGGCCCGCGACCTTGTCGATCGAGGCCTGGCCGGCGATGCCGATGGCGGTCAGCGCGTGGTAGATACCCCACACCGTGCCGAACAGGCCAACGAACGGCGCGGTCGAGCCAACGGTGGCGAGGAACGCCATGCCGCCCTGCAGGCGCGAGTTGATCGCGTCCACCGAGCGCTGCACCGACATGGTGATCCAGCTATGCAGGTCGATGCTGTCGGTCAGCTTGCCGTCATGATGGTCGGACGCCGACAGGCCGGTCTCGGCGATGAAGCGGAACGGCGAGTTTTCCTTCAGGCGGGAGACGCCATCCTTCACCGAGTTGGTCTTCCAGAACTCGGCGGCGGCCAGCTTGGCGGCGCCGAACAGGCGGGCCTGCTCGATGAACTTGGTGATCATGATGTACCAGGTGCCGAACGACATGATCGCCAGGATCACCAGCGTGCCGTGGCTGACGAAATCGCCGGTCTTCCACAACGCGGCCAGGCCGTAGGGGTTGTCCACCGCCTCGGTGCCGTTGCCGTTATCGGTGACACCCGTGGGCGCACCGGCGTCCGGCGCGGGCGGGGTGCCGGGGGCGGCAGCTGGCGCGCCCGGGGCTGCGGTGGGGGCGCCGGCAACCGGCGCTGCACCAGGGGCAGCGGCGGCATCGGGGGTGCCCGGGGCTGCCGGGGTGGCGGCGGGGGCCGCCGCGGCCGGGGCGGCGCTTTGGTCAGCCGGGGCGGCCGGGGTCTGCGCCAGCGCCGGCGCCATTGCCGCGCCAAGGGCCAGTGCGGCGGCAAAGGCAACCGCTGGGGCCTGAAGTTTCTTCATTCTCTTACTTTCTCCTGTCGGTGGCCGGGGCCGGGTCGGGCGAGGCCGGTCAAACTGTTGCTGCTAGGCGCGGCGCCGCGGCGGCCGCAGGGGGGAAATGATGGTTTGGGTCTACTCCGGCGCCTGGAAGGACACGGCCCAGGCATGCTGGCTGGGAACCGGGTGGCCACCCCGGGATTCCGGCCGATAGCGCGGCGCATGCGGGCCGGTCAGCCAGGCCATGGTGGCCTGGGTAAAGGCGGCGCCGCCCTCGGTTTTCAGCACGGAGCAATTGGTCGGCCGGCCGTCAATCTCGATGGTGCATTGCACCGTCACTTTGCCGACGCGGCCGCTATCCTGATAGGCGTCCGGGTAATCCGGCTGCCGGCTGCCGCCAACCACGTGCGCGGCGCTGAACGCCTCGTCAATCGCGGCGGGCGCTGCCGGCGTCTTGGCGAAGGCAGGCGGCTTCGGCGCGGTCTGCACTGCCACGATGGCGTTGGTCTGCGGCGGCGGCGGCTGCACCTGAATCTCGGGTGGAGGGATATAGGCCTGCGGCGGCGGCGGCGCCAGATCAGGCGGCGGCGGCGGCGGCGGCGGGGGCGGCGGCGGCTTCTCCTCCTGGACGATCTTCGTCTCCAGCGGCGCCACCATCTTCTCGATCGTGTTTTTGCCCAGCACGACGACCAGCAAATAGATCAAAACAACGTGAGCGCCCGCCACGATCAGAAGACCCGGCAGGTTCTTCAACGGACTTCGTTGTTCTTCCAAATAATTCATGCCGGGCGGCCTTTCATTGCGAACCTCTCCACGTCTGCTCCCGCCGGATCTCGGCACTGCGACACAGTGGCTCCATTGGCAGGCAAATTCGCGGGCTGTGAAGGGGGGGGTACGTTATCGACAGCAGTATTTTGCGAAATTATGCGCGCTGGCGCAGCTTTATTAAGCAAACTCCGCGCCGCGGGTTCCACCTCGCGTGCGCTGCGGCCAGTATGCCAACCCAATTCGGCGGCAATCCGGGCGGCCGCGTCAAGCACCGCGTGCTGCGCCGCGGCCAGTGCGTCCGGCGCGCAATAGGCGGTGGCCACCGCGATGGCCACGCCAGCCCGAATCTGTCCCTGCGCATCGCGCACCGGCGCCGCGACTTCGCAAATCTGCGGATCGGCCAGGCCCAGATCGGTGACCACGCCGGCCGCCGCCGCTGCGTGCATCCGCGCCAGGAAGCCGGCTTCCCCCCGTTCGTGCACGTGGTGCCACGCGGCACTCAGCGCCTGCGCCGGGTCGTCCAGCAGCAAAGCCAGGCCCAGGGCGGTCGCCGTCAGCGGCGCGCGCGCGCCCGGGCGGATCGAGGGCGCCAAGGCCCGCCGTCCGCCGGCGCGGTCCGCCACCACGACATACTCCCCATCGCGCACCCCCAGCAGCGCGACATCGCCGGTCGCCGCGGCCAGCGCTTCCAGCGCCGGTTCGGCCAGCCGCACCAGGTCGATCTGTCCGCGCGCCTGGGTGCCCAGTTCCAGCAGCTTCGGGCCCAGCGTGTAGCCGCGCCGCGGCAGAAGATTGAGGTAGCGGCGTTCCAGCAACGTGGTCGCCAGCCGGTGCACCGTGCTGCGCGACAGGCCAAGTTTGCCGGCGAGCTCGGCCAGCGGCACCGGGCCGCCGGCAACCTGCTCCAGCAGCTCCAGGCCGCGGACCAGGGTCTGGCTGGCTGGCGCGGCAGCGGCCGCGACCGCGCCAGATAAAGCGGCGTCCCTATCGATTTTCATAGGGCACTCTTCGTTAACAAGAACTTCATATAGTGACGTGCTATTTCACGATGCGGGACGAGTGACAAGTATGACGCTTGCGTTAACCCACATCATGCTTGTTTCCCACTGCCCTCGGGCGTGCCGCCCCATGATGGCGCTTTTTTGTGCACCCTTGGCGCTCTTCAAGCTGCCAGGGCGGCGTTCGTCAACCCGTCTTATCTTGTGATCACGGATCGGCAGGCCGCGTTCATGGTGTTCAAGAAGCTGTGGGTCGGGTCGGTGAAATCCGTCCCGGCGATACCACCATCGACGACCTTACCCTCCTGGATCACCGCGTAGAACCGCCAGGGCTGGCCATAATGATAGGTCGAATCACGGTATTTGACGGTGCCGCAGAGCACATCGCCGCCAAAGCGGTAATGGCCCACTTGATCGAAAACCCAGATCGCGTCCTCCGGGTGCAGCAAATTTTGGGTGAAATTCGTGCGGACGAGCTTCTCCAGGGCCGGCGCGTCCACCGGGCCCAACGGCACGCTGGGCCAGAACGACCACATAAGCAGGCCCAGGCAGACCAGGACGATCAAAACAGTATTACGGCGCATGGCGGCGCTGATAGCCTAGCTGCATGGGGATCGCCACTGCCGGGACGCATCCGCGCACGGGCATCGTCCGCTGGTCGCCGCCACGCCCGCGATCAATTCATGCGCCGCCACGCATTTGCGCCTTGCATCCAGCCCGCACCGACTGCACCTTACCCACATGGTCGCGATCTATCGCCAGACGATCGATATGACGCCCGCGGGTGAAATACTGCCGCGGCCCGGACGGCTGTCCTGGCCGGCCCGGGTGGGCCTTGCGGCTGCGGTGATCGCGGTGCTGGCGGGCCTGGCCGCGGCGGCGGCGATCTTCCTGTGGGTCGCCAGCCTGTTGCTGCCGGTCGCCATCTTGGCAGCCCTGGTCGCCTTCGCCGCCTTCAAGCTGCAGCTTTGGCAGGGACGTCCGCCGCGCGCCCGCTGACCGGCCGCACCGGTGCTCCTGGTTCGCCCTCGCGCATTCATCCACAGCTTTCTGCGGGTTGACGCGTCCGTGAACGCTCATGGCACTGGCCCGTCCAAGCCCGTGCTGGCATCTTACACGTCCCGCGACTCGATTGGGTGATTCGGCATGAACAGCATCGCCCTGGTCCCCAGGGTCATCGACGGCGAACGGAGCAGCGGCGCCTCATCGCGCTATGATTCGCTGATCGCCACCCTGCGCAGCCGCGCCACCGCGCGCGAGTTCGATCGTGGCTACACCATGCCGGTGGCCCATATCGAAATGGTGCTGCATGCCGCCTCGCTGTCGCCCTCGGGCGCCAACACCCAACCCTGGCATTTCATTGTGGTGCGCAACCAGCGCACCAAGCGTTTCATCGCCGATCAGATGGTGGCCGACCACCAGCGCCGCGGCACCGCGACCGGGCGCTTTCACAAGATCGATTACAACGCCATGGGCCATGCCCCCGGCTTTGTCGTGGTGCTGACCGACCCGCGCATGACCTGGGCCTATCCGGGGATGATGGACGGCACCGAGCTGGATCAGTCCTACCACGCGCATGGCGAGCGGGTGCTGCTGCAATCCGTCGCCGCCGCGACCATGGCCGCGACCATGGCCGCCACCGCCCTGGGCTATGAAACCTGGTGGGTCTCTGCCCTGGGCCAGGATGAGGCCCGCGCCGCCATCGCCGAGGAGCTGGGCATTCCGCCCGACCTGCACATCACCGATTTCCTGCTGTTCGGCCCGGCCTTGCTGCCGCCGCAACGGCGCTGGAAGCGGGAGGTCAGCCAGATCGTGTCCTGGGACAAATTCGACCGCGCCAATTTCAAGAGCGTCGAGGAAATCGACACCTGGATCGATGATGTCAAAAAACAGGCGCTGGCCGCAGGGGGCGGGCCATCCGGGCTGCTGACCGGGCCGTCCGAGCGGTAGGGTGCCGTGTAGAGCGGTAGCCGACCTGCTTGAACCGTAAAGTCGGCCGGCTACCGCTCTACCTCATTGTTTTGGCGAGCAACTTTAGCCGACCAGACGAAGCAGTCTGGTCGGCTGTTGCGCTAAAACGCCACATGCCCGAAGACAGCGTGAAGCACCGCAAAAATCACCCCGCCCGCGAGCGCGCCCACCAGCGTGCCATTCATCCGCACATATTGCAGGTCGCGCCCCACCCGTCATTCCAGCCGGTCGGTGATCGTCGCCGTATCCCAGCTGACCACCACATCGGCGATGAAGCTGGCAATCTGCGTCTGCGCCGCCGGCAGCAGCCCGCTGACCACCCGCTCAGCACCCCGCTGCAGCCGGCCACGCGCCGCCTCGTCGGTGGCCAGCATGACGCCGAGATTATTGATTGCCCCCTCCAGCGCCTGCACCGTCCGCCCGGTCGGCCGCCCGGCATCGGCCTCCAGCGCCACGCGCAGGCGGGACCACACATCCCACGCCCAGGCCTGCACCGTGTCATGCGCGATCATGCCGCGCAGCGCGCGGCCCAACTCGGCGGCGCGCGCCGGGTCGGTTTCCAGCCGGTTGATCTCGCGCCGCACCCATTCATCGAACGCCTCACGCAGTTCCGAGCTGCCAGGGCCCATCGCCGCGAGTTCCTGATTGACCGTGCCCAGCACCCGCGTGGCGATGCTGGCACCCAGCGCCCAGCCGACCAGACGGCCGCCCTGTTCACGCACCCGCTCCTCGATAAAGCCGCGCAACTGCGCCTCGCGGGCCAGCATGCCTTCGCGCAATTTGTCCAGAATGAAGCTCAGCACCTCCTGGTGGCGGCCGCCATCGACCAGGCCGCGCAGCGCGCGCGCCACCACCCGGCTGGCCTCGGGCCCGCCGATCATGCGCGGGATGATGCGGCCCAGCGTGCGCCGCGCGCGGCCATCCTCGATCGTGGCCAGCACCCGCGGCAGCATTTTCGCCATGGCGCGCGCCAGCGGCGCGGTGATGGCCGGGTCATTGAGCAATTGGCGGACGAAATCGCCAACATCGAATTTGCCCATCAGCCGGCTGATCTCGGCGTCATTGACCACGTGGCGGGAGACGAACCCGCCCAATGCCGCGCCCAGCCGGGCTTTTTCATTTGGAATGATCGCGGTGTGTGGAATCGGCAGCCCGAGCGGGCGGCGGAACAACGCGGTGACCGCGAACCAATCGGCGAGACCACCCACCAACCCGGCCTTGGCCGTGGCCTGCAGCAAATCGGTCCAATAGCCCGGCGGTAAATAATAAGCGCCGATGGTGCCGCCACCCATGACGACAAGAAGTGAGGTGGCGACGGCCCGATGGCGTTGCAGCGCGCGGCGGGCGGGGGCGTCCGGGTCGGTCATCCAAAACAGGGTAGGGGGTTTGCGCACGGGGTGGAAGCCGGGGGCACAGCCCGGCGCCGGATGCGACAGACCCAGGGACACCGCGCCTGGCCTGCCGCCGCAATTTGCCGTCCTGCACGGCGCACGCAACGGATTGGCGGGTCACTGAAACTAGAGCGGTAGCCGATCAGACTGCTTTGTCTGATCGGCTGTTGCTCGCCAAAGCAAAGAGTTAGAGCACAGGCCGGCCGTATGTCCGATGAAAGCAGGCCGGCCACCGCTCTAACGAGCACGTTTCCCAATTCCAGCCGCATTTCAAGCCGATGAACGCCCCACGCTGGACCCGCGCCGGCGCGCGTCAAATCCGGCGTCAGACTGCGGCGTTGTTATTACGGCTTCAATAAATCCCAACGCTGACCCCAGGCAGGCCGATCCCGATGCTTGGGCCATACACCACCGGCGGCGCGCAACCGTAGCGGTACGGCCAGACACAGCCGTTATAATAAGGTGAGCCATAGATCACCGGCGGGCCGCGGTAATAGCCGCCGCCCCAGCCGCCCCCGCCGCGATAGCCGCGGAAGTCGCGCCCGCCGCCGAACCCGACGGCATGACCACCGCCGTGCCAACCGCCGCCACCATGGTAGCCCCCGATATGAGCCTCGCCATGACCCCCGCCGTGATCGCCGCGGTCAGGCGCTGCCTCGGCTGAGCCGCCGCCCAGGCAAATCGCCAGCGCCAAGGCCGCGCCGATCTTCAAGGCAAGCGAGCCGGCCGGGCCGGTGTGACTGTTACGCGCCAAGACGCTCTCCTGTGTCGATGGGTCATGCGCTGCGAGAGCCCGTGTCGAGGCCTCCCATGCAAATTGGCCAAAATTCGAGGCAAGCGGGATCATTTACGCGCATGACCGGATTTGTGGCCAAAATCGGCGAACACCTGATCGGCGCGTTGCTTCTGCTCATCAGGCATTGCCGCGTATAATGTGCCAAACGCCGCGACCAGCTTGGTCAGCCCATCGACATGCACCTGGGCGAATTTCTGATAGGCCTTCAAATCTTCCACCGCAGTGGCAGTCTCGGCCGTTGCGGCATGTTTCTCGGCACCCAGCGCCTGCATCGCCGCTTCGTTATCGCGCATCACGCCAGCGACATCGCCCCATGAGCCTTCTTCATCGGGCGTGATTTTCAGTGCCTTATGCAAGGCGGTAATACGTTGCTCGAGGGTTTCATGCTCGGCATGGCGCGCGTGGGACCAGTGATGGCTGCTGGCGGGGTTCATCGCCGCGGTTGCCTCGGAATGCGCCGATGGTACTTCCTCCGGCGTCTGCGCGCGGGCGGCGAAACCCGGGGCCAGAAGGGTGACGGCACCGAACATGGCCGCAACGGCGGCGACGCGAAAGCCAGCGGCGGCGGGCCGGCGGGTTAGATCGGACATTGGCAAACCTCGGATGTGACGGTTGCGTGGATCGATTATGGTGCAGGATATGGGCCGCAGATGGCCGCTTTTGCACCGACGGCAAATACCCATACGGCGCGGTCACGCGGTGACGTGTCGCTCGAAAAAAAATCCAGGGCTGCGACCCTGGTTTTCTTGCGGCGCCGGTCTGTAAATCCCCACGCGGCGGCCGGCCGATATGAGCCCGCCGCCGCGTCGGGCGCGGATCACCAGACATGCACAATCTTGCGCGTCGCCCGGTCGATCAGCACCGAATGATCGTTGA
>Ga0116231_10014518_pt1 | contig 10552 bp, 6 predicted proteins | sample S1TSphgellanicum_2_FD_89695 | JGI IMG/M metagenome (GOLD analysis project Ga0116231, IMG submission 89695) | Host-associated microbial communities from peat moss isolated from Minnesota, USA - S1T2_Fd - Sphagnum magellanicum MG | ecosystem: Host-associated > Plants > Peat moss > Unclassified... | reverse complement strand
CCCCGAGGGGGGGGGGGGGGGGGGGATATAGAAATGGGGCCAACCCTAGTGGTGTGTGGCTGAGGATAAACCCACATTTCAGGTACACCCAAGCCTCCAAAGGGCATCAGCTGGCATCAAAATTGACCATATGATTGAGGGAGGTTGATGGCCCTGAAACACTACCCTTGTTCGGTGAGCTTTTATGCTGTATAGAAGGCATTATGATTTTGAAAATGGTTGTTTTTAAAATGTAAGGTGCTTTTGTAACTTGATGTGAATAAGTTTGGTGATTTATTTGATAATAAGATTTTATAATTTAATTTGATCATGATGTATTATTTTTAGATATTAATTTATGTGAAATCACATGGGGAGTCATGTGTTTATTTTTTTTTTGCGAATATTTTAGGTGAAATCATGTGGTTAATTTTTTTTAAATCATTATTATTTTTTTAATAGTATATAAATGAATGTTTGTGATTTTTGAAAACATCTTCACTTGATAAAAAAAAGTTGTTGTGTGAATGTAAAATTTTATAGAATAAAATTATGAAAAGAATTGAGATTATAATTTTGAAAACTTTGATGTTGTTTATATGTAAAGTGAAAAAATGGTGTGACATATTAATTATATATTGATAATAAAAAAATGAAAAAATATTTTTACAATAAAAAACATAGATTTACATAACTATGTAATAAACATACCTAATTTTGATTATAAACCCATATGTGATTTACACTTCCTTTGTTCAAAAAAAAATTCCACTCTACAAGTCCAAATACATTCAAGGATGGCTTTATAGACTAGCGAGTGAGAACTGGGTTCCAGTTATGGCTCCTAGTGAGCCAAAAGGTGAGCCCAGTAGGGCTTGCCTTTCAGTGAACTGGGAGCCATAACTGGTTCCTCCCTAGAAATCAGTGGTGTGGCCTCACCCCATTGGTGGAGAGGTCTGAGGTTACAACCCATATCTGCTGTGTACTGGGTTGGCCAGATGGGTGCAGGGGGTTATGTGGAGAGTGACAATGGCATTCATCCCAGACGTCTGAGTAGTTATGAGTTTTGGGCAAGTGAAATCCCGTCTGTGAGTCACACTGGTTATGTCCCATAACACAGCGAGAGCAGAGCCCCATTACTGGGAAAAAACTCGCCACCCCTGTGGCTTGTCTTTTTTGGAAATTGGGCTGCTCTCGCCAGTTACGTAGTCCATAACTGGCACCCAGTGCTGGCTCCCTGGCATAAAGGACTAAATGTGCTAATTAGGTAGGTCTTAAAGTAGCTAGGTAGGTCTTAACATAGTCCTGGTAAATAGGAGAAGGTAGAATCTGCCACTGTGGCCGTTTACGGAAAAATAGCAATGCCTGAAAACCTGCAGAATCGTTAGGTTCAGTCCTTTATGTCTTTGGAATGAACCCTGGTTTAGGGTTAGGGTTCGATCCAGAGTTGTGACCATCAGGCAGCCCTCAAGGATCGCGCACAACGAAAGAGCGAGAGACAGACACAGAGAAAAATAGCGAGAGATCTCGTTGAGGGAGAGGAGATGGCGACGATGGGGCAACAACTACTAGTGCCGGCGGAGACAGGTCCTCCGGGCACGGAGATGACCAGCATTAGTTTCCGAGATCAACTCTGGCTTAGTGCATATCCACTAGACCGCAACTTTGTTTTCGATTACTTCGCATTATCGCCTTTCTACGACCGCTCATGCTCTAACGAGCGACTGAGGATGGAATTGATCCACGCCCTCGACATGACCCATCTCTCGTGGGTTTTTCTCCCTACCTTTTCCACCAAGTCTCTGAAATTTCAGGGTCTCCTCCTAAAGGATAGTTGAAAACTCCAGTTTTGCTTTTGACTCTTAGAGGTGTTGTTTTGTGGAACTGGAGTACGAGATTAGGTTTTCAGTAAGATGATCGGACACTTATACCAGAGATTGGATAATGCTAAGGTTTTAGGGTTTTAGGGTTTGATCTGAACCCATTGTATGAATGATCTGCAAGAATTCTTTGAGAATTTGTGTGACATTTTTCGGCAGGCATAGAAAACAGGTCACCAAATGTGGTGCTCTTGGCTCTTTTGCAATACTGACTGAATTGTTGGTTGGTCGGAAGAAAAATAACTGTTCATGGAACTAAGTCTGTAAGCGTACTAGGCAAGAACTATGCAAATCCATCTGGCTGGCATGTCTGTCTGATGAGAGTTTAGTGAGTCACTACTCCATGCAAGATTTTGCAGCGAATCATGGTTGAATTTGTTCTATTGATAAGATTGAGCTCTTTGATTGCTATGACAGCATGTGTTCAGTAACTTCTGTTGAAACAAACGATTTTCCTTTCAAGATACTGCATTGAATTATTCAGCATGGGAATGGATTGCAGAAAGAGAACAGGGATTGAGTACATACTGCAGGAGGCTCAAGAGCCAAACCTTTTTGTGATAAGAAAGCAGAAGCGGGAGGGGCCTGAAAAGGTGACAGCACTTGCAGCCTATTATGTGCTTGATGGCTCCATATACCAGGCTCCTCAACTCTACACTGTCATTGGTTCCCGTGTTGTAGGTCTTCCTTCCATTTCTCCATCTTCTTAGATTGCTTCTGGATTTGTAACCCATATTTATCTCAATCTGCAGTCAGTGAATAGAAGGAAAGAGGGCTGGACTGATTTGTTGGCTTGGAAATAGGTTATAACTAGCTCTTTTGTTGGTGGCAAATGTCCTGAAGCCCTAAATCAAGCATGTCGTGTTGTAGGTACGATCTCTGTACCATATATCCAATGCATTTTTGCAAGTGGCCACAAAGCTTGAGAAGATTGGCTATGGTGAGCCCTATTTTGCTTATCCTCATTCAATGTCTGCTTTATCTACAGACAATGTCTACTTCAGAAGTAAGGTGCAATTATTTGTTCATTTGTTCTACTACTCTCTGTAGAGATATTGGACTGGTACAATGTTACATTCAAACAGCTGTAGGTGCCTATTTGTTTATTATCTGTAAAGTTTTCTATTGAGTTAGAGATTTGTGCATTTGTAGATACAGAGGTCTCAAATGGAAAGACAGGAGGCAAGGTTGCAGTTCAATCTGCTGTAAAGAAACCAACTGATAAAGTTGTGGATGTTAAAGAAGCAATGCGAATAGACTCAATTCTAGCTGGTGTGCTGCGGAAGGTAAGTTTGATGGCCCTGAACACCCCAAATCATTATGTGGATCATTCTTCTTCAAGGAGCTTGCTCAAGAGAGAGAGTTTTCTCAAGAACTCAAATTTCAAACAATATAGGTGCTGAGATAGGGATGGGGTTGATGTGGTCTGCAGTTGCCACCAGCTCCTGCTCCTCCTGCACTACCCATTGTGGTTCCAAATGTAGTTCCAGGGATGGAGGCAAGCCAAACACCTGTAACAACAGCTTCAAAAGATGGAGGTGTGGAACAACCACTGCCTGGAGGCAACAAGCAGTCCACAACTGTGGAGCCAAATGCAAAGAGACCGAAGATTGAAAGGCTGTGAGCTTTTTCTGGCATTGTCTATAGAGCCACATTGTTTGGACCACAATTCATAGTCTGCTTTTAGTTCTCCAGAGCATCTGCAACCCCTGACTCTAGCATTTACACAGATTAGGTTGACAGAAGTGGCAATCAGATACCATTGAAACAAACCTCCTTCCTTTCAAGAGGCTGAGACAATTGTGAGGTGATCTGTTGTCTTCCAAGTGGAGATAGCTTTGACCTGTACAGACTGGTACTATTGTTTTGTTCAAGGATAAGCAAATCATAAAATGGATGAAAGAGAAAGAATGGAAAGAACATGGGAGGGACACCAAACCAAACTTGGTGCTAGTGGTTTTGGAACTAACAAACTTCAGATGAAATAGATTAGGAGGGAGTGACTCTAGGAGGATGTTCTTCCAGCTGAGACTGCCTGAATCAGGGAGTTCATTGTGTTCAGTCTGTGATGCCCAGGTGGTTTAGCACTAGATTTTTGTGCCTCCCATTTCTGGGTCTGTGGGAATTAACAACACTGTCAGGATGGTAAAAAACTAAAGAGACCTATGGAAGTTGGAACTAACCTTGAATGGTGAGTTTACACTTGATGAAACCTACTTACTATCTTGTGAAATATTGAGCAGATTTCATGAAATTGCTGTGGGATATGAATATATAACATAATTGGATGAAATGAAAAAATGGAAAAAGTGTTATAATATAGTATTTTGGCAATTTTGTGTGATGATAGCAGATGGAAAGAGTTGTATGTTGCACATGCCTCTATTAGGGAATTAAGGATTTCACATCTTTGACAACATCTATGGAGAAAGACACAGAAGAATTATTTGTTCATAATCATGTCTACCATCTTCAAGTGCTCCTAAAGCAACACATCACATGCATTAAGTAGCTTCACAAAAGTGAATGCCGCAGGACTCATTTCAGATGTCTTGTGGCGTTTGTTGGAATAGCTACATTGCCTTCTCTGGTTGCACATCCTTTGCATCTTGTTGTAAGCTTCCTATTCCATGTGAAAATGTGCGATGCACCATGCATGGTGCCATTGCAGCCATCTCTGCTACCACCCATGGTGGGTTTCATTGCCCTCCAAGCTAGACTGCTTCCTGGGTCTGCTTATGTTTGAAATCCAGGTACCCTTCATTTGACCACAACCAAAAATCCAGATCAAGCTAAGCAGCCATACAATCTCCAAACCTCAGGCATAAATGCAATCAGGAGAATAGACATTGCAGGATTAGGGGTTAGGGTTTAGTATTGCATGACTCACACCTTCCATCAGTGGGAGAATTTTGTTACAACATACTGCATTTGATTACTTCTCCCAGCATACTACCACTATCCTGTGAGTGCAAAAAATCTGAAAAGAGTTCTGCAACAGGTCAGACTATGGCAGGATAGCAACCATGAGAGACTAACAAGATTGACACCGAACAAGAGCTATGGCTCCATTGACATGTTAACACCAATAGGATTGATGTTGAAGTACTTCTCTGATCTTTAATCCCACCATTGTAAAGGATCCAAAATCACCTCCTGCCACAATTTCTCTCTCTGACCTCCAGGTATGGCAAAGAAACTTCTTTTCAAATCATGTACTTTGATCACGTAGAAGCCACAATGCATTGTAGCTTGCACAGATTGTGTCCAATCTTTCAATTTGACTGTGAAGATATCACTATGCCTTGGCATATGCACAGACAGCCAAAGCCACCCCTGAAACCCCCACTTTGCCCCCAAAGAGTAGGTAAGGGCAAACACAGCACATCTTTTAGTAGGCACATGAGGCAGCTTTGGCTGCTACCAAGTTAGGCAAGCCGTAAAAAGTGGATTTTTATTTTTATCCTATTAGGAGATTTATTCATTTTACACAGTACTAATTTCATTTTGAATTTTTTTTTTTGGGTTCTTGGTATTTTATCTCTCTAATTTGTGAGTATAGCTATAACTTTATCTGACATTTAAAACATAAATAATAATAACAACAGCTTGAATTTTGGATCAGATGTTTTTAATGAAGTTTTTTCTAACTCGTGCAATTTGCAAAATTGAGATTTTTGAAAAAAATGCTCTTTGTCTGAAACAGGATGGTAATAAAACCACAAATATCTTAAATCCTTTGTGAATATAACTATAATGTTTTTTTCTTTTTTGGGGTTAGCTTGAAACTCAGATCACATGTGCTTAGGGAAGTTTTTAACTCATGCAATTCTGTTTGAAGCAAGATGGCAAGAAACCACAAATAACTTAAACCCTCTTTCAACATGAGGCTATAACATTTTCTGATTTTCTTTCATGGCCTTCATATTTGAACCACATTTGCATGATGAACTTCCCAACTCATACAATTGTGCAAAGCCAAAAAGGAAGGAAAAATCTAAAATTGAGTAGAAAAAACCTATTCCTAATGCATACCTTTGTATTAACAAACATTTTCAAAAAATCATAATCAAGAAATCATTCTAAAAGAACCTTAATCCATACAGATAATGTTTTTTCTTTCAATTTGGTACTGTTGCTTGAGGGACAATCATCTATAAAGAATTCTAGCCAAATTTGGCTATACTCAAAACATGGAAATAGAAAAATTGTGATTGTGATGAACATTTTTTAAAATTCCAATTTGGAATAATAAAATAAAAATTGGAATGGAATATTTCATTTTAAAATATTTTTCACAAAATGGAAAACTTTTGCCACCAAAAGAAACCACTACATGCACAAATAATTTTTAAAAAAAGAAAAAAAATTTAAGGATCGATGAAAAAAAACATATGTTCAAAAAATGCTAATGGCGCTTCTAGCATTGCCCAAGATAATGAGTATTTGAACTTTAAAGACTATAATATTGTCCCTACAAAATTTGTAAATGTTTTCCTACTTTCATAAAATTCTTGTAAAAAATCTCCTTTCACCCTTAATATCATTTTTTTTACTTGGGGTGTGGCTGCAATAGTCACAACCATGGAGTTCCACAACCACACCCAAGGCTTCAAGAATGGGCAAAGTGGAAGGTTCTTATTAAAGCCTTTCATTTGCCCTTCAAAGCAATGCATGTGCATAGGCTATATAATTAGGTCAAGATTAGGTCAAGATTTGTTGAGAAATAAGCACATGTATTGTGCAAAGGTGACACTATAATTGCAGAAGAAAAAGCTCTTATAATTGTCATGATTGGTGAATGTTGCCTTTTGTTTCTATTCAATGCACTTTGAAAGATGTGTAGTGTATTGCAAAAGTTGATGGGTGAAGTCAAATTACATGAACCTTGGCCATTGCCACCCCAATGGTAGGATTAGAGGAGCACAAAACCTCATAATGAAGCCATAGCATAGTGGTTATGACTTTATATCAACCTTTGGCAACATGTGTTCCTTTGTCCCAATTAATTAAATCTTTTCAAAATTCCTTTTTACATTGATCTCTTTTGCAATAAACATGTATGACATTGACAAACTTTTAGAAAGTGTTTCTTGTCCAAGTGACATGAACAAGCCCATTCACTTGTTCTATGACCCTCAACAAGAAAATATATTCTACCTAATCTAACCCACATTGAGTCATAGCTTGAGAAATAATTTCAGGTCATTGTTGTGACCTTTCAAGATCAACATACATCCTTACTACTTCCAATCTAATGTTAACCTCTCACACAAGACTTTCATCCCTACACTTCAAATGGTGGAGTGTCATTCTGGCATCTTTTGGTGCATGGCTTGTACTCCTAATTAATCACCTTCATAATCTTTTTGTTGAAAGCCTTGGTTGTCGACAAATTTAACCACTCATCAACCAAGCTTTGGAGTGCAATGCTTCTCTTAATCTCACATACCTTGTTTTTTAGTATCTCTTGCTCCTTTTACAACATGTCTACCTTGATATGTTGCTCTTCTCTATCAACTCGTATAACAACCAAATTGTGTTTCATGTTTCATGTGGGTCAAGAAAAAACAGAAAATTGATAAAGGGTGTAATTGGTACATATCGAAACATGTATAAATTTGTATTAAATAAGCTCTATAACAAACATTTTAATTTTAGAAATTTAATAGCTTCATAGCCTAGGAAAGGATGACATTTGGAATGGAACTTAGTATCAAAATTCAATACCTACACAACAACCATTTTATTTTGCACATATATAAGCAAAACACATCAATTAAAACATGTTAAAACAAAATTATCTTCACACAAAACATTAGTGACATGTTGTAATGTATGTACATATTAATTTTGACCATCCACCAATGACTAACCTTGATGGTATATTCTTAGTTAAATTTTTTTGGGAACTTTGTACATTGGAATGAAATACACACAATTTCATCGTAAACTATCAAATCGTGCGATCTATTTGATTGTGCACATTTGATAATGTCATACTACAACACCTTGGTAACATTGATGTTAATTGTATTACGTGGGCTTTGTGTTGTTTCGCATTACTAATGATGATCAATTCACATAAGGTCAAAAATTAACATACTTTAAAGTTATTTAAATATATATTTTTAAAAAATTAGTTATCAAACATTGGTAATCCATGATCATATAGATTGTTCATGAAATCATTTCCACTTCCATTCTAAAATACAATAGTTAATTTTCATCTATTAAAACATTAACATTTCCTATGATGTTTATTTTGGCGACTTTCATTGCCTCAAAAACATTTTTTTTTGGCCTTTACAACATCCCCAATGTATTTCCTACCATGCTTCCCAATGTACCAAGTTTGAAAAAAATATAAAATATAAAACATTTTCAACCTTAGTGCTGAGAATGTCCCCTATGTATTTTTTGGTGTCTTTTGACATTGTATTTCATGCCCTCAACCTTCAACATCTTTGGTGTTCACTATTGTGCAAAAAGAAAAGTCTCATGTCAAACCTTACACACTAGGTGTTTCTAGCACGTCTTTTCAACACCCTTCCTATTGCTTGTTGCCATTTTGTCGTTCCTTGTCGGCATCCCCATCTTTTTGTTGTTTTTCATCTTTTGTCATCCTTGGTGTTGTCAATGTGTGTTTTTGTTCTTGAGCAAACTTAGGTCATTCCTAAACTAAAACATTGCACCAATTCGAATTTTGATTAGGGATGTTTGAATTTGACAAAGTTTGTTGAATCCACATCTCATTTTGAAATGAATATTCAAAACCTCAGCTTAGCAAAAAGCATGGTAGTTTAAAAACTCTAAAAACTTTTTAAATGTTAAATGGGTCAAGTCTCCACTAATTCTAAAACAGACCAAAATTAAAGGCGGAATATATTTTATTGATTTAAAAAGAGAAAGTAACTAAAAAGGAGGATAAAAAAACCCAATCCAAGGCAAAAGTGATTAAAAGGGCAAAATAAAATGTCCAACCTGAAATTGTGTGAAAATGGTATTAAAAGATTGTAAAATGACACTTCCCATTAAATATTATTGAATTTGAAGTTTAGAACGAGTTTATTAATCTAATTAATTTGATAAACATGACATTAATAGAGATAATGTAAACTTGTCAATTTTGATCAAATGCATTGATGGATATTTCATTTTCAATTTTGATTTGAATATTTTTGTAATTTTGATTACAAGGTGCCCACTAAAATTTTACAAAAAATGTAAGTTGAAATTTAATGGTTTTATGTTTTGATATTTGATTTAAATAATAAAATATGATTAATGTTCATAATATTGATTTAAACCATAATTAATAAAAATTAAAAATAATTATTTAAAAAGTCAATAAGTTAGTTTCAAAATTATATTTATAATGAAATTTCATATTGATTTATTTGTAAATTTGATTTTCAATACAAACCATAAGCTAAAACCATGTTAAATTCAGTGTTACCACATGTTAGAATTATGCATATTATGAAAATTAATCAATGTCAAATTCATTAATGAATGGATGGATATAGAGTGAGATTTAAGGACTTAAAGGCAACCAAATCACATCATTATTACCACCTAATACATATGTGGTGCTACAATCGGAATCTATAAGGTCTGATGTTACCTGAACATTTTGCAAAACAAAACCTTGCGTTCAGACATATTAAATCCATCTTTCAATCTCTTGTCGACTCTCAACCTTTTGCACAAGTGTTCACAAAGAGTGGGTTCACATCACAACACAAACACAATCTACATTCCAAACACCAAAAACTTCAAAATGTGCAACCATTGACTCTGACCATTTGAGATTCATGGCAGTTTCGTAAGCTTGTGTGAGAATATCCTGATGACATGCTTAGGAGATTTGTATACTGCAAGGAGGGTACATACTGGCTAGACAAGGTTTGATGCAAAACTGACCTTCTTTAAGAGGCACTTTATTGATGTATGGTGCTTGTCTGCAACAATCAAGGTAGGGGAACACAGGAAGCAGCAACCCAAGGCTAGTCTGCATGAGCCATGAATCTGTAGTGTGTTTCAGTGACTCCTGTTGCTGATGTGTAAAAGTACAGCAGTTGGCATTGTGCATAGATCAAGAGCTAGTCATCTCCACTCATAGCAACTTGTAAGTTTTCCAAGAAGACTTTTGGCTCTTTTTCTGTGGCTTGTTGACCCTGGAGAACTTCATGTTTGATGTACACTGCATCAGCTCCTGCTGCTTTCATTGCTCTGGCCTCTTCAATGGAGTAGACACCCTAGAAAACCCACAGACCACCCCCAAAAAACAAAATGCAGGGTTTAGAGTGGAGAGTGGAGGAGAAAACAGTGTGCACTAAGAAGGATTCTGATTTGAAACCAACAGGTTCTTCATCTATCATACTAGGCAGACAGAAGCAGTATAACACATCACAAATTGATAGTGAAAATTCTCATATCACTTGCAATAGTGGAAATAGGATGGCCTAAATCCCATACCCTACCGCACATTAAAGGATCCATCTGCCCACTCATGGACTGTCACACATATTTCAAGCCTTGTATTGCCATGAACATAAAGAGAGATCGATGAAGTTGCAGAGAAATCTCCACAACAACAATTAAAGGTAACACAACAATGAGTGCAGTCATAACCTCATGAGAGTCGCTCACAAAGTGACAGACCATCACCTTCATCACGAACGGCAGTG
>Ga0116231_10014516_pt1 | contig 10554 bp, 7 predicted proteins | sample S1TSphgellanicum_2_FD_89695 | JGI IMG/M metagenome (GOLD analysis project Ga0116231, IMG submission 89695) | Host-associated microbial communities from peat moss isolated from Minnesota, USA - S1T2_Fd - Sphagnum magellanicum MG | ecosystem: Host-associated > Plants > Peat moss > Unclassified... | reverse complement strand
TGCGCTTGCAAACGAAGCTCTTGCAGGTGTTGCAGGACGGGGAAATTCAGCCACTGGGCAGCAATCGAACGATCAAGGTGAATGTACGAGTGATGGCCGCTACGCATCGCGACCTGACGCGCGCCATTCAGGATGGGACGTTTCGGGAAGATCTCTACTACCGCTTGAACGTGATCAAGATTGTGATTCCACCGCTGCGGCAGAGGCGGGAGGAGATTTTGCCGCTGGCAGAGATGCTGTTGCGCCGTCATGCGCCGAAAGGGCAAAAGCCTCCGGTGATTCGGGAGGCGCTCAAGCGTTTTCTTCTGGAGTACCGGTGGCCCGGGAATGTAAGGGAGCTAGAAAACGTGATGCGGCGATTTCTGGTGTATCAGGATTCGGCGTTGCTAATTCAGGAGTTGCTGGACGATGCCGAGGAACTGCGTTCGGGGCTTTCTCTAGCCAAGGTCGCGAACTTCCCGGAGGTGAAGTCTGCTGGGACCGTCGCTCGCGGCGATGCGGAGGCTTTAGATGAAAGCGAAGGGATGAAGCCGCCGGAGCGGGTTGACCGACTGGACCGGCTCGCGGAAGCATCGCGGATGGCGGAGACGGAGCTGTTGCTGGATGCTCTGGAGGCGAGCCGCTGGAATCGGCGTCAAGCTGCGGCTTCTTTGCAGATTGAGTACAAGGCATTTCTATATAAGCTGCAAAAGTACGGTATTGTGGAGTCGAAGGGCAAGCGCCGCGACATCAGCGCCTGATCGTGGCTGCGCCCGTGTTTTGCTTCACTTTCTCTGTATCTGCCTTGGAACATCCCTGCGATCGGACGGGTTCGATCCGACTTTTTCAGCTTGACCTGCCAACAGGTGTAAGGAGCAGAGGCTTGTTCGAAAATATCCGCGAAGATTGGCGGACTCATGATCGCGATTGGACGCGTCAGGGGCTCTGGGTGATGGTGGTTTATCGATTTGGGAATTGGCGGTACGGGATTCGGAATCGAGCGGTCCGCCTGCCCTTTTCCTTTGCTTACAAACTATTGAAGGTATTCTCCGAGATTTTGACGGGTATCGAGCTTCCCTGCGAGGTGAAGCTGGGCCGGAGATTTCGGATCGAGCATTTCGGCGGGATCGTGATCAGCGGCGATGCAGTCTTTGGCGATGACTGTATTGTGCGTAACGGCGTGACGGTGGGCCTGCGGCACACTGGGGAGCGGGGTGCGCCGGTGATCGGCCATCGCGCGGATATCGGCGCCGGGGCCAAAGTGCTGGGAAGCATTCGGATTGGAGACGATGTGGCGATCGGCGCCAATGCGGTCGTGATCACAGATGTGCCGTCGTGTTCGATTGCGGTCGGAGTTCCGGCAAGAGTCCGGCCGCGAAAGCTGCGGGAACCAATTACCTGACGATTGAGGCGGTTGGCTTGTTTGGCGGTCTGTCGACTGAGATTGCATCCTGGAAGAGCAGACCCTTCGCTTCGCTCACGATGACCAACCACGACCACGACGCAGCTGTGATTTGTCTCGGTCAATCTCTGGTTAGCTAGCTCTCGAAAAGCGCGACGTGGCTTCAAACTCCTGCAGGTTTTGTTGCAGGCGTCTGGCGAGGCCGGCGTTGTGGGGCTTTTGGAACATCGAGACATGGTCTCCGGGGACGAAGTCGACTTTCACGCCTTCGGTGGCAATCGTCGACCAGCCGAGTGTGGCGTCCGCCTCTGCGAAATTGGGAATGTCCGCGGCTCGGAAGAGGTTGAGCTTTCCGGGATATGGGCGAACGGCAGCAGGGGCGCCGCCGGATACATCGGTGTGTGCCCCGTTCAAGGCGGCGTTGGCGACGGAAATCCCGAAGCGGCGTCTGAGCCAACGGCTGGTCCGCGCATAGAGGGAAGAGGACAATTCGGCTGCGGAGTCCCAGTTGCGGATCAGGGCTTCGCGGACGTACGTGATGCGTTCTGCCCAGGGGATGCGGGTGATGCGGTCGGAATGATACGCGATTTTTTGCGACATTCTGGCGATGCGTGGCCTCAAGCCCCCGGGCAGGGCGAACCCTGGACATTCCGCGTCGAAGAGGGCGACCAGACCTACTTCGTGGCCCGCTTCGCGAAGCTGGCGGGCGATTTCAACGGTAAGGGAACCGGCGGCGCACCATCCCGCGAGACTCAGAGGGCCGTGGGGGCGAACGGTGAGTATCTCCTGGGCAAATTTGCGGGCGCGTTCTTCCACAGCCATTGGCTTTCGCTCATCGCCCATTTCGCGAACGCCGTACACCGGCCGGTCCGGCTCAACGATCTCCAGGATGGCGTTGTAGAGCAGGTAGGACTGGATGAGAAAGATGGGCGCGGAATTGCCGTAAGGCCGGATCGGAACGATGACGGATGGGGAGGCACCGTTGCGAATGACGCGAGCCAGATCGCGCACGGTGGGCGCGTCGAAAAGCATCGAGATGGGCAGCCGAACGCCGAGTTGACGGTCGATCTGGGCGAAGAGCCGAACGGTCAGGAGCGAATAGCCACCGTAGTGAAAGAAGCTGTCTGTGACACCGATCGAGTCGTTCTTGAGCAGTTCGCGGAAGATGCGAAGCAGGGTAGTTTCGAGGTCGTCTGAGGCCTTCTCGGCTCCCGGGTAGTCGGCGGCGATCTGGCGGGGTACGGATTCGGGTTGAGGGAGAGCGCGGCGATCGATTTTTCCACTTCCGGAGAGCGGAAAATGTTCGAGCGCGACGACCAGAGTTGGAAGCATGTATTCGGGCAGCGTCTTGGCGGCGTATTCGCGCAAGGTTGCTGCGCCGATGGGCGCTCCGGAATAGATGACGTAGGCCACCAGACGCGGTTCGCCGGGAACGTCCTCGCGAAGAACGACGACGGAGTCTGAAATGGCTGGATGTTCGCGAAGAACGGACTCAATTTCGCCCAGCTCGATGCGGAAGCCGCGCAGCTTGACCTGGTAGTCGAGGCGGCCGAAGAATTCGAATGCATGGTTGTCGACCATGCGCACCAGGTCGCCTGTGGCGAAGAGCGATCCAGAGGTTGTAGCCAGCTCCGGATCGGATGAAAAAGTGTCGCGAACGAAGCGTTTTGCTGTGAGCTCGTGCCGGTTGATATAGCCGGGACTGACACCGATTCCGCCGATGTACAGTTCGCCGGCCACGCCCGGTGGGACAAGATTGCCGGCTTTATCGAGGACGTAAAAGCTGGTGTTGGGCATGGGCGGACCAATGGGTACCATGCCGGACTCGCGGTGAATCTGGAGCACGGCGGAATAGATGGCGGTCTCTGTGGGGCCGTAGCAGTTCCATAGTTCGCCTCCGCGGTCGAGCAGTTCGTTGGCCAGCTCCCGGGGTAACGCCTCGCCGCCGGAAATCATTTTGAGATCCCCTTTGCCGGCCCAGCCGGAGGCCACCATCATGCGCCAGGTGGCCGGCGTGGCCTGCATGCAGGTGATGTCGTGCTCTTTGATGAGTTGCGCGAGGCGGTAGGGATCGACGGCGTCCTGGCGGCTGGCGATGACCAGTGTGCCTCCGGAGCAAAGAGGGAGGAACATATCCATGGTCGCGATGTCGAATGAGATAGGTGCGACGGCCAGAGTGCGGTCGTTTTGCGTGACGCCGGGGCTGCGCCACATCGCGCAAATGAGGTTCAAGAGTGCCCGATGGGTGATGCGCACACCTTTGGGTGTGCCGGTCGAGCCCGAGGTGTAAATGACGTAGGCCAGGCTGGCGGGGTCGAGATCGGAGGGCAGGGGCATTGCCGGGGCGTTTTCCGCAGGCGGCTGGTCGACGCAGAGGATCGGGAGCGAGTCGACTGGAACAGCGGAAGTGAGGGTATCGGCAATCGTGGAATCTGAAAGCAATGCGGCGGGAGCGCACTCTTCGAGTATGCCGCGCAAGCGCCCGCTCGGATTATGCGGATCGAGCGGGACATAGCAAGCGCCGGACTTGAGAACCGCGAGCAGGGCCATGGGCAAGTGGGCTGAGCGCTCCATACAAACCGCAATACTGCGTCCGGGGCCTGCCCCGATGGCCACCAGGCGCTGAGCCAGTTCGTCGCTCCGGTCTTCCAGTTCTCGATAGGTGTAGCGCGCTTGCGCTGAAATGACAGCGACGGCGCCGGGATTGCGTTTGGCTTGCACGGCAAACCGGCGGTGGACCAGGGTTTCGCCCGGGAACTCGACGGACGTTTGGTTCCATTGCGCGTAGTAGTCACGCGCCATGGTCTGGTCCCACATCTGCAAATGGTTGACCGGCAGGTTTGGATTTTTTGCAACGTTGGCGATCAGCGAGAAGAGATAGCCTAGCCAAGAATCGAGAGTTGCACCACTCCAGAGTCCATCGGGACTCGCCAACTCGAGAAGGCGTCCATCTTGGCGCGCGAAGAATTGCAGGAGGAAGGCTCCCGACTTGGAAGGGAGGGCGTTGCCGGACAAAAACTCGTAGCGAATGGCTTCTTCGAACAGCTCCCGGCCGTCTTCATTGCGCGGCATTCTTTTCCCGCTTTGAGCGACTATGGCAGGAAAAGAGCAGTCTTCCTCTAAGCAAAAGACGGCCAGTTCCGACTGTGAAACGACGACGGCGAGATGGCTCTGGCGGGTGAGCCGCATAAGCAGGGCTGCGAACCCGGCCAATAACAACTGATCCAAATCGCATCCCATTTGACTCGCAATGCTCAACAGGGATTGCAAGGCAAAGGTATCCAGGGTCTGGACCGCGATCGTTTCATCCTCGCCGGCGGATTGAGGATTCGTAGACTCGGAAGCGCACTTTTCCTCAGGCAGGAAGCGGACAGTTGGAGCGTCGGAAGTACGCTTGCGACAGGACAAGCTCAATGGATAATGGCCCTCGGAATCGTAGTGGCATCGGGCGCGCAAGGCGACAGAAAGTTGCGAACTTCGGGGAAAGTCACCTGGCGAGCCTAGTGCGGGGGAGTTAGGCTACGTCTGCGGAACCTGCTTTTGAGTCTCCTAAGAGTAAAACCATACCGCATTCGCAATGCTGGGTAGTGCGAAAAATCCGAGTTAGCATCGCCCATTTTGGTAAAAGGTTCCTATTGAATCACCCAATGTGATGCGACCGACGAAAAGGGGGTTGGCTGTTGGGGTCTGCGACTTAATCAACCTGACGGTAAGAACAGTCTTTTTTGATTTGGAAACCGCAAAAGTGACGGTGCCTGGGCTTATCCGGATCAGTCGAGGAATGCAACCATCGGCCGACGGATTGCGACCGCTTTGAGCGCCCGAGGTCTGTCCCAGATTTGAACACAAGTGTTTGTGCCGAATCACAGGTGTGCAGTTCAGAGGCGAACGCCCAGTTTGTGCGGTCTTTCCCCGTAACTGAGGTGCTGCGACGCCATCGCTCCCATGGCTAGAAGATAGGGGAGAATCATGGCGCTGTTGAGCAGGTCGTCGAAGGCGACCATAAGTATGAGAGCGGCGATGGCCAGACGGAGTTGAGCGGCTCTTGGTCCGATGCCGGGAGGCGGCAACCAGGAGGCGCGCAGAACGGGCAGAAAAAGAATCGAGCTGAAAGCAGCCAGACCAACGATGCCGTACATGCCGAAGATGAGCAGCCAGAGGCTCCATGGCCGGGTGTTGCCATGTCTCCACCAGTTCCACTCGCCGGAGCCCAGGATGGGCGTTTTGAGGGCGGCGGCCATGTGTCCTTCGTCGCGGGCCATGCGCCAGACCAGAGAGTGCCGGCCTATCTCGCCCAGTCCGTTGGCGATGGAGCGGACGATTGGGGTGTGGGTGGCAAGGGAGCGCAGGTTGATGCGGCCGCTCATGCGGATCAAGGCGAAGGCGACGACGCCGAAGACCATGAGCGCGACCAGGGTGCGGGGGACCACCCGGCGTTGCAGGAGCGTGAGCGGCAAGAGGACGACGAGGAGGACGATGCTGCCTGCGGACTGGCAGAGCACGGTGGTTGCGGTCAGCGCGGCGGCGACCCAAACGATGGGAAGCCGGAGGATGCGCGGAGCGAGTTTACGGGAGGCGAGCGAGATGGCGATGAGCGCGGAAGCCGCCATCCAGATGCCGAGCTGGTTGCCGTCTTCGAGCAGGCCGATGGGGCGAAATCCCAGATAACGAGAGGCTCCTACCCATCGATAGGGTTGGTAGCCGTAAAGCAGGGCGTATAGCTGTGGACCGGTAAAGAACTCGACGAGGCAGATGGGGATGTAGCAGAGGCCTGCCAGGACACAGGCTTTGGCGAAGAGCAGCAGTGATTCTGAGTTTGAAAAGTAGATGCGGCCGAGCAGCCAGGGCACTCCCCAGGCGATGGCCTGATAGCAGGCACCGGAAATTCCCTCCTCCACGGTGTTCCAATGCGCGATTGCCGATAGAATCGGAACTAAGCACCAGAGGACCATCGGAATGTCGCAAGGGCGGGGACGAAAACGCTCGATTTCGGTGCGATGGAAGGCGACGATGCCGGCCAGCGCGGCTAATCCGATGGCGGTGGCTTTGGTGAGAAAATCGATGGCGGGGAGGCAGACTCCCATGATCCAGTATGGGAATTCGGCGTCCGAGGGTGCATAGGCTGCCCCGGGCAAGAGGGCCCAGCCGCCGAAGAAGTTGGCCAGGATTGCAATCCGCACCGGGTAGCGCCGGAAGAGATACGCGCCAAAGGGTATCCAGGCAATTAAGACAACCAGCGGGACGATGGCCATGGGATTCTCTTCGGGAACTCCTGGACGGCATGGGACGGGTGGTTCAAACACCGGATGGTCCGCGCCTACTCCGGTCGTGGCGTGGAGAAGAGGCTTACGATGTGCAAAATTAAGACTGATGATACCAGCCGCTGGCGGGGGTTGGCCGGGAGCGTAAGGGAATCGAATGAACGCTGATTTTCCTCCCTCGGAAAGGCCGGATGCGGCGACGATCCATCTCTGGTGGGTCGACCTGGATGGTCCGGCCGTTGAAGCGACTGGTTTCCTGTCGGCTGAGGAATGTGAGCGTGCGGACCGGTTTCGCTTCGCGCGGGACGCTTCACGATTCCGGATCTGCCGCGCGATGCTGCGGTTAGGGCTGGGTTGGTATCTGGGACTGAGTCCGCGGGGGATTGCGTTGCAGACCGGGCCGTTTGGCAAGCCATACCTTAGCCGTGATGCGCGACTGTTTTTCAATGTTGCGCACTGCGACGGACTTGGAGTGATTGCGTTTTCGACGCTCGGAGAAGTCGGAGTCGATGTGGAAGCGGCGCATCGTACGGTCGAAGCCATGGATATTGCTTCGGCCTTCTTCACCGCGAAAGAAGCGGCGCAGGTTGCGGAGGCTGGTTCTGAGCAGAACAATGCTTTTTTGCGGATTTGGACACGCAAAGAGGCGGTTTTGAAGGCCGTGGGTCGCGGCCTGCAGCAGAGTCTGGATTCGCTGGATGTTACGACGGAGTTGGTCAGCCTGGATTCCTCTGCGGCGGCGGCCGTGTCTTCGTGCTGGCGGGTTGTGGATTTGACGGCAAGAAAAGGGTTTGCCTCGGCGATTGCCGCTCCGCCGGGAGCATGGTCGGTCGCTTCTTGGGATGTTTCGTGGGAGCAAGCGGCGGCGCGATTGCCGGCGCGGTTTGTAGACGATCTTTCGTTGAAGGCCTTGGGTCCACCCTCGGGCAGTACAACCAAATGACTATGGATTTCTTCTGGAGAAAAGCCTAAGTTGCTTTCAACAACGCGGAGCAGCAAAATTTGGCGGGGAATGTGTGGTCGCATGCCGGCCGGTAACGGTTGTCCTCCCGGCTTCAGGCTGGCAACCAAGTGCGGCAGTTGTTGTTGACTTTGCGGATCGATTCTCCAATACTGAGGTCACTCGGATGGGAGTGACGTGGGCGAAGCTATCTTCAATTTGCAGCCGGATGGCCAGAAGGAAGCGTCTACGGGCCGTCTGATCCCGGCTTGGTTTGCCGTGCAGACCGGCTATCGATGCGAACAGCGAGTGGCCAAGGGCCTGACGACAAAGGGGTTGGAAACCTATCTTCCGTTATTGAGAGAGACGCATCAGTGGAAGGACCGCCGCAAGCTGGTAGATGTTCCAGCCTTCAGCGGATATTTGTTCGTGCATCTTGAGCCGAATCTGCGAAACCGCGTCAAGGTACTCGAAACGCATGGCGTGGTTCGGCTGCTGGGCGGCAATCACACTCCCAGCCCGGTCGACAATCTGGAGATCGAATCCCTGCGTCGCACCCTCGCCAGCGGCGTGGCGTGCGACCGTTGCGATGCGCTCGTTCCTGGTGCTCTCGTCAAGGTCAAGCGAGGGCCTCTGGCCGGAGTGCGGGGTCGCCTGGTCCGGATCAAAAACAGCTTCCGTCTGGTCGTCGCTATTTCTGTTTTTTCCCAAGCCATTTCGACGGAACTTGGGTTGAATGATGTCGAAGCCGTTCCTGACGGTGTTCCAGTCGAGGAAGCGCGTCGTTCGTTGCTCTAGTCGGCTCTCTCACCATCCGCAACATGAAACGCAATACCGGAAGATAGCGCCCAATTATGCGTCCATTTGAAATTTGCCTGCTGGTCCTCGGCTTTTTAGCCGCACTTAACTTACTTTCGAACCGTTCCAGACAACTAGGCCGGATACTTGTGGCGCTGTCGCTGGCGGTTTTGGCGGCCCATGCGATTCTGGAGGGGGCGCACTGGCAGATGATTCCCGCCTATCTGGCCGTGGCGCTGTTGTGCGCCGCGGGATGGAGGAGGGTGGGCGCAGGTAAACCGCTAGTGCGGATTTCGGCTTGCGTGCTGGCGTTATTTCTGTTGGGGGCGACAGGGGCAGCGTCCTATGTGCTGCCGATGTTTCGCCTGCCCAAGCCAACGGGTTCTTACCCTGTCGGGACGACGATCTTGTATCTCAAGGATGCCTCGCGCGTGGAGGATGCGGCTCCGGTTCCAGGCCAGCCGCGCGAGCTGATGGTGCAGATATGGTATCCGGCGGCACCTTCTTCCAATCGCTGGGCGAAATATCGTGAGCCGCGAGAGACGAATTTGCTCAGTTCCTATCAAACGGTAATCGCCACCGATTCGCGGCTCAATGCGCCGGTGGCGGATGCCGGCACCCCGTTCCCGGTGATTCTTTTCAATCATGGATGGGGAAGCCGGCGGACCAACGACACCTTTCTCACCGAGGAGCTGGCTAGCCATGGCTATGTGGTGGCCAGCATCGACCACACTTATAACGCAAGCCTGGTGGCGTTTCCGGATGGGCGGCAGGTGCGAAGCAACGCATCAGGGCTGATCGGCGACGCCGAAGACGGTACGCCCGCGGAGGTGCGGGCAGTGTGGAACAAGGAGCTGGCCAAGCAGGCGTCCGATGAGCGATTTGTGCTCGATAGCCTGGCGGCGATGTCGCAGGAAACCGGTTCGATGTGGCATGGGCGGCTGAATACCAATCTCGCCGGGGCCATTGGCCATTCCTTCGGCGGAGCGGCTTCGACGGAGGTGTGCGCGCTCGACCGCAGGGTGCGTGGTTCGGTCAATATGGATGGCTGGTTCTTTGGCGCGATTCAGGCGCGCGGGCCGAACCAGCCCTTGATGTACCTGAATACGTCGGGAGACGCACTGGGCAAGCCCTCGAATCCCGCGGCAAAAGTCTCGGCGGCGCTCAATACGCAGGATGGCATAGACCTCCAGAACTCGCTGCGCAGATTCGGCGGGTATGTCTTGACGCTTAGGGGCGCGGAGCATGTGGACTTCACCGATCAGGGGCTGGTTTCGCCGCTTCGAAGCGTCTCTCACGCGGGGACGATTTCCGCGGCGGAAGCGGAGGCGATTGTGAGGGCGTATGTGGTTGCATTCTTCGATAAGACTTTGCGCGGCCAAGATCCCGAAATTCTGCGGGCGCCGGCGAGTCCGTTTCCCGATGCGACGCTTGCTTCGTGGACGGGCAGCGAGGGCGAATCCAACCGTTCGGGCGGTACTGCCCCTCGCTGATCGTTTCCTCTCTGCAACTGCCTCGGACGCGATTGTTTTGCCGCGGGCGATGCAAAAAACCGCAGGTCTTTCGGGACCGCTTGACTTACACTCAAAACAGCAGCTCCTGAACCTGTGAAACAGACCATCGGCGCTCCGGAAATCTTCGGGCGCGGGAGGATTTTATGCCAGCAACTTCCACTCACATCATTGAATGCGCCCCCGATGTCTTCACGCAAAACCTGAACCGGCTGCCTTACGAATTCGCACACAATCTGGCGGGAAACGAGCTGTTTGAGCTTTCTCGGCTGATCGATTTGGCGGAGAAGGTGGCCACTCGGAATACGCCGCATCTGCCGGGGGGCGATGTGTATTTCAACGATGGGTTGATCGAGGCCGGGGAGAAGCCGGTGCGTCCGGATCTGCCGCGTACGGCTGCCGCAGACCTGATCCGCCAGATTGAGACCAAGCAGGCGTGGATCATTCTGAAGCATATCGAGCGAGAGCCGGGCTATCGCGAGGTGCTGGAGAACTGCATTCTGGATATCCTCGAACTCTCCGGCCGCGAGTTGCTGCGCAAGATCAAGTGGTTTGAGGCGATTCTGTTTATCACTTCGCCGAACCGGGTGACGGAGTATCACATCGACCGCGAGGTTTCCTGGATCTTGCAGATTCAGGGAGATAAAGAGATTCACGTTTTCG
>Ga0116231_10014515_pt1 | contig 10554 bp, 12 predicted proteins | sample S1TSphgellanicum_2_FD_89695 | JGI IMG/M metagenome (GOLD analysis project Ga0116231, IMG submission 89695) | Host-associated microbial communities from peat moss isolated from Minnesota, USA - S1T2_Fd - Sphagnum magellanicum MG | ecosystem: Host-associated > Plants > Peat moss > Unclassified... | reverse complement strand
CGCGAGGCGGTGGCGCGCAAGGTCACTTACTACACCACGGTGGCGGCGGCGCGGGCCACCTGCGACGCGCTCGACCATCTGGGCGATATCGAAGTGAATCGGCTCCAGGATCTGCACAAGGAATTGCTGGCGTGAAGCGAACCCCGATGACGCTGCGCGGCGCCGAACGGCTCCGTGCCGAGCTGAAGAAGTTGAAGAGCGAGGACCGGCCGAACGTCATCAAGGCGATCGCCGAGGCGCGCGCCCACGGTGATTTGAGCGAAAACGCCGAATACCACGCGGCGCGTGAACAGCAGAGCTTCATCGAAGGCCGGATCAACGATATCGAGAACCGCTTGTCGAACAGCGAGGTCATCGACGTCACCAAGCTCGTGGCCAGCGGCCGCGTCGTGTTCGGCTCGACGATCGAACTCGAGGACCAGGACGGTGGCGGCAAGGTGCAATACCAGCTCGTCGGCGACGACGAGGCGAACATCAAGGCAGGATTGCTGTCCGTTTCCTCGCCGATTGCGCGCGCCCTGATCGGCAAATCGGAGGGCGAAATCGTCGACGTCACGACCCCCGGCGGCACCCGCAGCTACGAAATCATTTCCGTGCGCTACGTGTGAAGGGCGTCCACAACGTCTTTCGCGTCGGCTTGGTGCTCTGGGCCGGCAGCCTGTGGGGTCTGATCTGGGTCACGTCGGTGCTGTTTGGGCGTCAGCCGGACCGCGTCCTCGCCGGCATGCTCGCCGGGCATTTGTTCAGCATTGAAACCTATCTCGCGCTCGCCGTGTCTGCGCTGGCGCTGCTTCTGCCCCTGCGCAGGAGGTTCGTGTGGGGATATCTGGCCGCCGCCGTGCTCTCGGTCAACGAGTGGCTGCTGCGTCCCGTCCTGACCGAGGCACGCCTGCACGGCACGAAATTCGGGCTGAGTTTCGGCGCTTGGCACGGGGTCTCGATGATCCTCTATGTCGGCGCCTGCCTCGCGACGCTGTTCTTAGTCTGGAATGATGATTTTCGCTAAGCTTTTGCTGCGGCGATAGAAAACGCCGACGTGCCCGATGCGCTGCACCAATTCGCTCGCCGTCAGGGTTGCGAGCCGGGTCAGGGTCTCGTTGCGCGCATCCCGGTCGCCGACCCGGGCACTGACCTTGACGAGTTCATGATCGGCCAGGGCGCGATCGAGTTCATTCTTGACCCCCTCGGTAAGCCCGCCATTGCCGAGCATCACGATCGGACTCAAGGGATGGGCCAGGCGGCGCAAATGTTTTTTTTGTCGTTCCGATAAGGGCACTCCCCATTATAGTTCGGCCGAGCCGATCGAGGGCAGAGCAGAGAATCGATGCCAAAACGTTCCAAGAGCAGCGCCCGCTGGCTCGCCGAGCATGCCAATGACGAGTTCGTCAAACGCGCGCAACGCGAGGGCTGGCGCTCGCGGGCGGTGTTCAAACTCCAGGAAATTCAGGAACGGGAGCGCTTGCTGCGGCCAGGTATTCGCTGCGTCGATCTCGGCGCCGCACCGGGGGGTTGGAGCCAATACGCGGCGCGCATCGTCGGCGGCAGCCGGATCGTGGCAACCGACATTCTGCCGATGGACGAAATCCCGGGCGTCGACTTCGTTCAGGGCGATTTTCGCGAGGATGCGGTCCTCACGGAGGTTCTCGGGCGCGTCGGCGCTGCAAAAGTGGACCTTGTTTTGTCTGATATGGCCCCCAACATGGCTGGAATCGATGCGGTCGACCAGCCCCGTGCCATGTATCTTGCGGATTTGGCGCTGGAATTCGCCGACCGCGTGCTGGCGCCCGGCGGTGATTTATTGGTAAAGCTGTTCCAAGGCGAGGGATTTGATCGGATCATCAAGGATGCGCGTACGCGGTACGGCCGAGTGCTCACGAAAAAGCCGAAGGCGTCACGAACGCGCAGTCCCGAGATCTATCTGTTGGCGCGAAAGTTTGGGATGGTGTAACTTCGGGAACGCGCGTCAGGCTTTTTTGTCGTATTCGATACACGACTGTAGGTGAAACTTGAACGATCTGACGAAACAAATTCTCTTGTGGGTGGCCCTCGCGGTCATTCTTCTCGCCATTTTCAGCCAATTCGGCATGCGGACCGGGCAACCGACCACGATCCCTTACTCTCAGTTCCTCTCGGAAGTGAAGAGCAACAACGTCGAGACGGCGACCCTCAAAGGCGAGATCATCGAGGGCAAACGACGCTCCGGCGATTCGTTCCAGACTTATAACCCCGAAACCAGCAACAGCGCCTTGATCGGCCTCTTGCAGACGCAAGGCGTGAAGTTCAGCGGTGAGCCGCCGAAACAGCAATCGGTGTTTCTGCAACTGCTGATTTCCGCCTTTCCGATTCTGATCTTGATCGGCTTCTGGGCCTATTTCATGCGCCAGATGCAGGGGGCCTCGGGAGGCCGTGGCGCCATGTCGTTCGGCAAGAGTCGCGCCCGCTTGCTCGGTGAAGATCAAGTCAACGTCACCTTCGCCGACGTCGCGGGGGTCGAGGAGGCCAAGCAAGAGGTCGTGGAAATCGTCGACTTCTTGAAAGATCCCGGCAAGTTCCAAAAACTTGGCGGCAAGATTCCGAAGGGCGTCCTCATGGTCGGCTCGCCCGGAACGGGCAAGACGCTGCTTGCCCGGGCGATTGCCGGTGAGGCGAAAGTCCCGTTCTTCACGATTTCCGGATCCGACTTCGTGGAAATGTTCGTCGGCGTCGGCGCCTCGCGCGTCCGCGACATGTTCGAGCAGGCGAAGAAACATGCGCCCTGTATCATCTTCATCGATGAAATCGATGCCGTCGGCCGGCACCGTGGCGCTGGGCTCGGCGGTGGTCACGACGAGCGCGAACAGACGCTAAACCAGTTGCTGGTCGAGATGGACGGTTTCGAGGGTAACGAAGGCATCATCGTGATCGCCGCGACGAACCGCCCCGACGTACTCGACCCGGCCTTGCTGCGCCCGGGCCGCTTCGACCGCCAGGTCGTGGTGCCCTTGCCCGACGTGCGCGGCCGCGAACAGATCCTCAAAGTGCACATGCGCAAGGTGCCGCTCGGCGACAACGTCAAGCCGGCCGTGATCGCGCGTGGCACGCCCGGGTTCTCGGGTGCCGATCTCGCCAACCTCGTCAACGAGGCTGCCTTGTTCGCCGCCCGCGGCAACAAGCGCTCGGTGACGATGGAGGAATTCGAGCGCGCCAAGGACAAGATCATGATGGGCGCGGAACGCCGCTCGATGGTCATGACCGAAGAGGAAAAGCGCAATACCGCCTATCACGAGGCCGGCCATGCGATCGTCGGCTTGAGCGTGCCCGAGCACGATCCGGTCTACAAAGTGACTATCATCCCGCGTGGCCGTGCGCTCGGTGTCACGATGTTCCTGCCCGAGGGCGATCGCTACAGCACGAGCAAACGCCGTCTCGAGAGCCGTATTGCCACCTTGTTCGGCGGTCGCGTCGCCGAAGAACTGGTGTTCGGCGCCGATGCCGTGACGACCGGCGCATCGAACGACATCGAACGGGCCACGGAACTGGCGCGCAATATGGTGACCCGATGGGGGCTCTCCGATCGCCTTGGTCCACAGACCTACAGCGAGGAATCGGGCGAAGTGTTCCTGGGGCGCAGCGTGACCCAGCACAAGCAGGTCTCGGACGTCACCGCGCATGTCATCGACGAAGAAGTGCGCCATGTGATCGACAGCAACTATCAGCGGGCCTACACGATCATCAAGACCAACATGGAAAAGTTGGAGGCAATGACCGATGCGCTGATGAAGTACGAGACGATCGATGAGGAACAGATCAAGGACATCATGGAGGGCAAGGTGCCGCGTCCGCCGCGGGACTGGGACGACACGCCGACGCCGACGCCGCCGCGCGGTCCTTCTGCTGAAAAGCCGACGACGCCGCTCGTTAGCCCGGCCGGCCAGCACTAAGCTCCCCTGCAGCGCAAGCCACTCGAGGCCGATGGTGACCCCATCGGCCTTTTTGCATGAGTGCCGGGTTTAATGATGATTTGGCGTTGTCGACATCGCAGTTTGTCCCTGGAGCGGCCGCTCGTCATGGGGATTCTTAACATAACCCCGGATTCCTTTTCCGATGGCGGCCGTTATCTGGCACGCGACGCGGCGCTTGCCCAGGCTGAGCGCTTGCTCGCCGAAGGCGCGCAAATCCTCGACATCGGCGGCGAATCGACGCGGCCGGGGGCGAATGCCATCTCCGACGATGAGGAGATGGCCCGGGTCGTACCGGTCATCGAAGCCCTGCAGGGTGTCTGCGACGTGCCGATCTCGGTCGACACCAGCAAACTGAGCGTCATGGCTGCGGCCGTGTCCGCCGGCGCATGTATCGTCAACGACGTTTTTGCGCTGCGGTCCCCAGGGGCTCGGTCCTGGGCAGCGCGCAGCGAGGTTGGCGTCTGTCTGATGCACATGCAAGGCGAACCGCACACGATGCAGACAGAGCCCCGATATACCGACGTCGTCGCCGAGGTTGCCGACTTTCTCGAAGCGCAGCGCGATGCGTGTCTCGCGGCGGGGATCGCCGCCGATCGCATCGTGCTCGATCCGGGTATCGGCTTCGGCAAAACCTTGGAGCATAATTTGTCGCTGTTGAAGAATCTCCGCTCGCTGCACCGTTTGGGTGCGCCCCTGCTCGTAGGGGTCTCGCGCAAGAGCTTCCTCGGCCGCATCCTCGGCGGGCGGGATCTGCACCAGCGACTGTCCGGCAGTCTCGGCGCCGCGGCATGGAGCGTTGCGATGGGTGCCCAGATCATCCGCTCACACGACGTGGCGGCGACCCACGATGCGATCGCCGTGGTCGCCGCGATCATGCGAGGAACCGAATCTTGAGCAGTCGTTACTTCGGCACCGACGGGGTCCGCGGCAGGGTGGGGCACAGCCCGATGACCGTCGATTTCGCGCTTCGTCTCGCGAGCGCCGCGGCCCGGGTGCTCGCGCCGCAGGGAGGGCGTGTCTTGATCGGCAAGGACACCCGGGTGTCGGGCTACATGTTCGAATCGGCGCTCGAAGCGGGCTTCGTCGCCGCCGGCGTCGATGTGATGTTGATCGGGCCCTTGCCGACGCCGGGGATCGCCTATATGACGCAGCGGCTCGGCTGCCGCTGCGGCGTGGTCATCAGCGCATCGCACAATTCCTACCAAGATAACGGCATCAAGTTCTTCGATGCCGACGGGCGCAAGCTGTCGGACGAGGTTGAAGCGGCGATCGAACGGCTCATCGACGGCGCCGTCGTCACGCGCGAGTCGGAGGGCCTCGGCAGGGCGACGCGCATCGATGAAAGTCGCACGCACTATCAGGAGTTTTGCGCATCGACCTTACCGCCGGGCATGGACTTGCAGGGCTACAAGATCGTCATCGATTGCGCCAATGGCGCGGGCTACAAGGTCGCGCCGCGTGTCCTCGCCGACTTGGGCGCCGAAATCGTGCCGATAGGTTGCTCGCCGAACGGCCGCAACATCAACGATGGCTGCGGCTCGACCGTGCCGGAACTCTTGCAGCTGACGGTCCCGGGCGTGCGTGCCCAGGTCGGACTCGCGCTCGACGGAGACGGCGACCGCGTGCTCATGGTCGATGCCCTGGGTCGCATCGTCGACGGGGATCAGATCCTGTTCATTCTCGCGAACGCACGCAACGCCGCCGGCGAGCTGCGGGGCCCCGTCGTCGGTACGGTCATGAGCAACCTCGGTCTCGAGCATGCGCTCGCCGATCGCGGCATCGAGTTCCGCCGCGCGCTGGTCGGCGATCGCAATGTGCTCGCATTGCTCAATGAGGTCGGCGGCACGCTCGGCGGCGAGACCTCGGGGCACATTCTTTGTCTCGACAAGACGACGACGGGCGATGGGCTGCTCAGCGCCTTGCAGGTGCTCAGCATCATGAAGCAGACGGGCAGCGGTCTCGCCGAACTCGCGGCGGCGATGCCGAAATACCCGCAGGTGCTGCTCAACGTCGAGGTCGAACGGCGATTCGATCCGATGAGCGATCCGTCGGTGCTGGCGGTCGCGCGCGAGGTCGAGCGCCGTTTCGATGGCCGCGGCCGGATCGTGCTCAGGGCTTCCGGCACCGAGCCTGTGATTCGGGTCATGGTCGAGGGTTACGACGCCACACTGGTGAAGCGCGGCGCCCGGGAAATCGCCGCGGCCGTGGCAACCGCCGCCGGTCAGCGCTCCGTCTGAGGGCTTGCAGTTGGCCGCCTGCGGGGCTAATCTTCGCCGCCTTTCCCGCAGAGGTGCCTATGCGTCGTCCGATGGTGGCGGGTAATTGGAAGATGAACGGCTCGCGGGTCGGCAATGCCGCCCTGCTCGCGGAGCTGGAATTGCGGATCAAGCCGCAATGGCCGATCGACGTGGCGATTTTTCCGCCCTTTGTCTATCTGGCCGATGCCGCGGCCGCGCTCGCCGGCGGTCCGGTCGCCGTCGGTGGCCAGGATGTCTGTGCTGAGCCCGGCGGCGCTTTCACCGGCGAGGTGTCAGGCGCGATGCTGCGCGACATCGGGATGTCGCTCGTACTCGTGGGTCACTCGGAGCGGCGCCACTGGTACCACGAGGACGATGCCTTGATTGCGCGCAAATTCGCGGCGGCCGTCGCCTGCGGGCTCACGCCGGTATTGTGCGTTGGCGAGACCTTGGACGAACGAGAAGCCGGTAAGACGGAGGCGGTCGTGGCACGGCAACTCGATGCCGTGCTTGCGCTGAATGGGATTCAAAGATTTGGGCAGGGGCTGGTGGCTTACGAGCCGGTATGGGCAATCGGTACCGGGCGCACCGCGACGCCGGACCAGGCGCAGGCCGTGCATGCGTTCATCCGTCATCGGATCGCGGCACAAGATGCTAATATCGCGGGCCAGCTGCGGCTCTTGTACGGCGGCAGCGTCAAGGCGGGCAACGCGGCGGATCTGTTCGCGATGCCCGACGTCGACGGTGGCTTGGTGGGAGGCGCGTCCTTGAGCGCCGATGAGTTTTACGAGATATGCGCGGCTGCGGCCGCGCGTCATTGAGAGTCCGATTATGTTGCGTGGATTCATTCTGGGCGTGCACGTGCTGTTGGCGTTCATGATCGTCGGGCTCGTGCTGCTGCAAAGAGGCAAGGGCGCGGAGGCGGGTGCCGGCTTCGGTTCGGGAGCGTCCGGAACGGTTTTCGGCGCACGCGGTACGAGTACCTTGTTCTCACGCCTGACCGCAGTCTTCGCGGCACTATTCTTCGTGACGAGTTTGACCTTGGCCTATGTCGGCACGCGCAGCAACGCGGAGCCGACCACGGTGCTCGAGCGAGCGGCGCAGGCTGCCGCCACGGCAACGCCCGCACCGAGCCAAGCCACCGCTGCGCCGGCCGCGGCCGTAGCGCATCCCCCCGGTGTTGCGCCAGCACCCCAAGCTCCGCCGCCGACACCGCCGGCGCCGAGCAAGAACCCCTGAGGGGTCCGCGGAGGGGGGTTGGACAATTTGACCATTTGACCATTCATATGCCGACGTGGCGAAATTGGTAGACGCGCTAGTTTGAGGGGCTAGTGGGGCAACCTGTGCCGGTTCGAGTCCGGCCGTCGGCACCATCTTGAGATCTCTGTAGTCGTGGGGGAGCGTGGGTATCCGGGCGCGATCGCCTGCAGGGTGTGACCGCCTGATAGAATGCTGGCTGGGACGGGGACTGGGGGCAAACAGCAAGACTGCACGAATCATGTTGCGACATTATTTGCCGATCTTGATTTTTCTTGGGTTAGCCACCGTCATCGGCCTTGCACTCTATACCATCGGCTTGCTGGCCGGTCCGCGCCGCCCCGATCCTGAGAAGCTCTCCCCATACGAATGCGGCTTCGAAGCCTTCGAAGACTCGCGCATGCGCTTCGACGTGCGCTACTACCTGGTCGCGATCATCTTCATCGTCTTCGATCTCGAGATCGCATTCTTCTTTCCGTGGGCAGTCTCGCTCGGCAACACGGGCGGCTTCGGTCTGCTCACGATGCTCATTTTTGCCTTGATCCTGGTCGTTGCCCTCGTCTATGACTACAAGAAAGGGGCCCTGGAATGGGATTAGAGCCGGTAGAAGGGCTCGCGCCCGCCTCCGCGTCCGGTGCCGTCCCAGGCTTCGAGGTGACGACCGTCGACAAGCTCGTCAACTGGGCGCGCACCGGGTCCTTGTGGCCGATGACCTTCGGTCTTGCCTGCTGCGCGGTGGAAATGATGCATGCCGGTGCGGCACGCTACGATACCGACCGCTTCGGCATCGTGTTCCGGCCGAGCCCGCGCCAATCCGACGTGATGATCGTCGCCGGCACGTTGGTCAACAAGATGGCGCCGGCCCTGCGCAAAGTCTACGATCAGATGGCGGAGCCTCGCTGGGTGATCTCGATGGGATCCTGCGCGAACGGCGGTGGTTATTATCACTACTCCTACGCGGTCGTGCGTGGCTGCGATCGCATCGTCCCCGTGGATGTCTACGTGCCTGGTTGTCCGCCAACCGCGGAGGCCTTGCTGTACGGCATCATCCAGTTGCAAAACAAGATCAAGCGCAACAAGGCGATCTTTCGATGAGCGCGCCGGGTGCGACCCTCGGGGAGCCCGGCGCTCCCGGTGTCGGCGCGGCGCCGAGTCGTCTCGAGGAACTGCGGCTCACGCTCACGCGGCTGCTCGCCGATCAGTTGCGCGCATCGCCGCCGCATGCCGGTGAGCTCAGCTACGAAGTGCCGGCCGATGCCTTGCTGCGGGTGGCGGCATTCTTGCGCGATGCTCCCGAGTTGAAATTCGAAATGCTCATGGACGTTTGCGGCGTCGACTACCTCGAGTTCGGCCGGACCGAATGGAAGACCCAGGACGCGACGGCAACGGGTTTCAGCCGCGGCGTGGCGCGCATCGGGGCAGCGAGCGATCAGATAGACGGCAGCCTCGCCGACGTCCCGCCGGCCGGTCGGCGCTTCGCGGTCGTCTATCACTTGCTGTCGGTGAGCCTCAATCAGCGTGTACGCCTGAAGGTATTCTGCTCCGACGACGCGCAACCGATCGTCGATTCCGTGACCGGCATCTGGGCATCGGCAAATTGGTTCGAGCGCGAAGCCTTCGATCTGTTCGGCATCCTGTTCAAGGGCCACCCGGATCTGCGCCGCCTGCTCACCGATTATGGTTTCATCGGCCACCCGTTCCGCAAAGATTTTCCGCTGTCGGGCAACGTCGAGGTTCGTTACGACCCGGAGAAGCGCCGTGTCGTCTACCAACCGGTCACGATCGATCCGCGTGTGCTCGTGCCGAAGGTAATCCGGCGCGACAACCGCTACGACCCGCAACTCACCAACGCGCCGGTGGGGAAACCCAATGCCTGAGATCCGCAACTTCACCTTGAATTTCGGACCACAGCATCCAGCCGCGCACGGTGTATTGCGTCTCGTGCTCGAGATGGAAGGCGAGGTCATTCAGAAAGCCGATCCGCACGTGGGCCTGCTGCATCGCGGGACCGAGAAGCTCGCCGAGAGCAAGCCTTTCAATCAATCGATCGGCTACATGGACCGGCTCGACTATGTCTCGATGATGTGCAACGAGCACGCATACGTCGGCGCGATCGAGAAACTGCTCGGCATCGCGCCACCCTTGCGCGCGCAATACATCCGCGTGATGTTCGACGAGGTCACGCGCATCCTGAACCATCTCATGTTCCTCGGCTCCCACGGTCTCGACATCGGCGCGATGACCGTGTTCCTGTATTGCTTTCGGGAACGAGAGGACCTCATGGATTGTTACGAAGCGGTCTCGGGGACCCGTATGCACGCGACCTATTACCGGCCCGGAGGCGTCTATCGCGATTTGCCGGAGTCGATGCCGCAATACCAGTATTCGGAGTGGCGCAGCAAAAAGGACGTCGATCGCTTGAACCAACGCCGCAGCGGCGGCCTGCTCGATTTCCTCGAGGACTTCACCAAGCGTTTTCCGGCCTGTGTCGACGAGTACGAGACCTTGCTGACCGACAACCGCATCTGGAAGCAGCGGACCGTGAACATCGGCGTCGTGAGCCCGGAACGCGCGCTGCAGCTCGGTTTCTCGGGTCCGATGCTGCGCGGTTCGGGCGTGGAATGGGATTTGCGCAAGAAGCAGCCCTACGAGGTCTACGATCGGCTCGACTTCGATATTCCGATTGGCCTGAACGGGGATTGCTACGATCGCTACCTCGTGCGCATCGAAGAACTGCGCCAGTCGAATCGCATCGTCTCCCAATGCATCGCCTGGCTGCGCGCGAATCCCGGGCCCGTCATGATCGACGACCGCAAGGTCAGACCGCCGCGGCGCGAGGAGCTCAAGGGCGACATGGAATCCCTGATTCATCATTTCAAGCTGATGACCGAGGGTTACAGCGTTCCGGCCGGCGAGGTGTATGCGGCGGTCGAGGCGCCCAAGGGCGAACTCGGCGTCTACCTCGTCTCGGATGGTGCGAACAAGCCGTATCGGCTCAAGGTGCGTGCCCCCGGCTTCGCCCATCTCGCCTCGCTCGATGAGATGGTGCGGGGCCATATGCTCGCCGACGTCGTTGCAATCATCGGTACCCAGGACATCGTTTTTGGGGAGATCGATCG
>Ga0116231_10014514_pt1 | contig 10554 bp, 7 predicted proteins | sample S1TSphgellanicum_2_FD_89695 | JGI IMG/M metagenome (GOLD analysis project Ga0116231, IMG submission 89695) | Host-associated microbial communities from peat moss isolated from Minnesota, USA - S1T2_Fd - Sphagnum magellanicum MG | ecosystem: Host-associated > Plants > Peat moss > Unclassified... | reverse complement strand
TAAAGAATTTTAATGTGCAAAATGAAGAATGTCATCACTATGCTTATGGTTATTCCATGTTGAAGCATGTGAATGCAAGGTGGCTATTGCCATTTTTGGAGGATGTGGGTATGGTGTGACTAGATGGTCACTTAAGGTGAAATTCTAGGTACACAATATTGATTATGGATCTAGAAAATTGACAACTTGTATGCCTTGAAGGGGGTGTTTGAATTCACCACATTTTTTATTTTATCATTCCTTCTCACAATTAAAAGTTGATATGCATTCCACAAAACCATTTTACCAAGCTCAAAAGATGCAAGGACATCAAAATTATACAACAAAATGTTTTCAAGGGGAATTGAACCCCAATCCATGAATGGATTCTACCAATAAGCAATTGAAGGCTAACCTACACAAAATTCAAAACTTGTTACAAGTTAAAATCAACTAAAAGAAAAAATGCTCACCATAATGCATTCATATATATATGCCCAAAGGCTGGGAACTTCAAAATTGTTACAAAGATAAAGTTCTATTAAATGAGGAACATATTTAGGCATGTTGCCATTAGAAGCATTACAAAACCACACCATATTGATGTTGGTTGGTCTTCCAATCTTGAATGGTAGTGTAGAACATAAATGTGGCCAAAGAACAAAACTTTTGAACATACATCCTAATGATTAGATCCAAGTGGATTATGATACAATTTTTCAATTTGTTCTTGATCTAGGTCAAGGTTTAGAAGGTCCATACATCTTCTATTGAACCTAGTGTGATCACAATGGAGATTTCAATAAGCTTCAAAAACTTATGTTTGGTTACAATTAAAAGGTGGCAACATGATAAAAGTGTAGTTGATTTTCATTGTCACAAGGAAAAATAAGCCTATTAATCTAATGATTTATTGTGGGTGAATAGATTATTCCCATAACATAGAAGACCTCTTGTGAAAGGAATTTCTTGTTCAATTCATTGGTTAATTGCAATGGAACTTGAGTGCATTGAATTTTCACCTCTTGCAATGATTATGTTCAATCTTCTTGAATGACCATGTCGTGGAAACTGGTCAACTTGCATATTTTGTGGATATTCATGTACATTCTAATAGAATAAGAAAATGTTATTTGTTGTATTTCCAACAATTGGATCCATCACATAGTGTGCAAAAGATTAAAGGTCTAGTCAATGAAGTTTTTTGAGAAGTCAATACAATTGGGTGAAAGCATGGTAAAGTATACAAAAAAAGTTGATGAAAAAATATCAAGTTAAAAAAAGGCAGTTTTTCACAAAATCAAACTTTTGAAAAGTTTAAAATGAACAAATGACCATTTGGAGATTGGAAATTTGGAAAGAAATTTTGATTTGGGGGTCACCATATGATGTAATAGTAGATATTAATAACGTTTTGTCTCACCAGATTATTTAACAAATAAATGTTTCTAATATTTTGCCTCAAGCTCAATTAAAAACTTAATCCAAACTATTGAATTATAAAAGTTTAGATTCTAAAATTAATAGTTTTGTCCAAAACTAATTAAATACATGGCCAAACTACCTTACACATTTGCATGCCATTGTGTTTTTTCAACCCATTAAGTTGTGGGACAAGTTAGTTTTCCTTTTGTTCAATTGTGGAACAAATTTTGCATTGAATCATTTGCATCTTGCCATTTGACCCATTTGGGCTAGAAGTGACTTTGTAGCCCATGTATTTTAGAAGCTTTGATTCAACTTCCACTTGACCTTTTGTTGCTTTTTCATATGTACAATTTTTTTCTAAATTTTAACCTTTTTCATCAATAGTGAGGACAACAAGATCAATCTTAGAAGAACCATGATTAGTTGAAGTTAGAAACCCCACCAAATTCAACTACATGAAAACTAAATTTTAACATTAACAACATTCATGAACCTTACCTTTGTTGGAACCAAAGAACAAAAGGGGACTTGAATTCACAGGTGTGTGAAAACATGGTAAAATAGACCAAAGAATTACCTTGCAACATAAATGGAAAGTGGCCATCAAATAGGCTTTTGTATATATATATAATGATTAATTATATGAAAGTCTATAACTATTATTTAAACCACATGTTTAAAGTAGGTTTGTATATATTCATCAAATTCAAGCAAATTTCACAACCTATAAAGTAGATTGCAAGTAGATCAAATATTGGATCTATTTTATTTTTTTAAGTCAATGGCATGCTAAATATGCTAATGGACTTTTAACTTTTCATAAAAAAATCAAAATATATTTTATGTATGGTGTAAAATAAAAATGAACATAATATTAACATGTTGTTTGATTCTTAGTTGTTATCTACTTTTAATGTACTAAAGTTTTTAAATTTTGCATTCAACTCATCAAAACTCAATGGAAGCATGGAGGTTTTCATAATGAAACTTTAAAAGTTTTGAATAAACTTCCTTATGTTTAGGTTGAAAAATTGCCATATTAAAAATTTGGATTTGAGTGGACATAATTTTTGGTCCATTTTACCATGCTTGGACCTAGGTGGAGAAGTAAAATATGTAGAGAATGGGATAGAACCATTAAAGAAATGTACTTCAAATTTTGAAGCAATTCAAAAGTGTCATTGTGAAAAATGAGCTTATAACATACATAATCAACAAAATGTGTGTTGAAGACAAGAAAGAAAAGTAAACTCCGATTGCATTGCTAAACTTCAAGAATACATAATGGTACAACTTAGAAAGACACAAATTAAAGACAAGAAAGAAAGAAACCTCTATTGCACTATTAAATTGCAAAACTACACAATGGAAAAGCTTAAAAAAGACATTGGTTGAAAACAAGAAAAAGAAGTAAACCTTTGTTGCACTATGGAACTACAAAAACACACAATGGCAAAACTTTGAAACGCATTGGTTGAAAGCAAGAAAGAAAAACAAACCTTTGTTACATTATTGAATTGCAAGAATGCATGATGGTAGAACTTGGAAATAAATAAATTCAACTCAAAAATGAAAATAAAAGCGCTATCAAACTACCAAATTACAAGAATGTATGATGGAAGAACTTGGAAACAAATGAGTTCAAAAAAGAATGAAAAGCAAAGTTGAAAGCTTGATGCATTTACCATTTGTAGTAAGCTCTTTAAGTACCTTAAAGATGTAAAACCTTAGTTGGTTATCAAGATTCTTTTGAACCTAGATCACCATTATGCACAACAAGTTCACAAGTTTGCAAATTATAAGATCTCAATGTTCATTGTAATTCAATTTGCCACTTGCAAATCCCAAGACATGTTGTAGGGCCCATTTAATCAACCCATATGTTAGTTGGCATTCAATTCATAACTCATAGAAGTTGGGTGGTACTCTATTCATAACTCAGAGATGCAAAAAACCAACAGTTATTTGGTTTGGTGGGTTACAACCAAATAATTGCTCATTTTGGGTTGAAACCAAAAAAAATTATTTTACACTTGTATTATGTGGTTGTTGATCGCATACTAAGAGTTTGTTTAAAAGGGGTTTCAACTTAACATTCAGATGGGGCTTGAATGTCAAGGCTTTTTATTGTGCCATATTTTTGTCATTTAGGGTATGAAAAATATGGTTTCAAGGTTCAACCTATACCACTTTCACTACATCACGAAAATTGAAAGAAAAACCTTGTTGCATGTAAGCATGCAACTTTGAATTTGACAAAGAAAAAAAGGCTCATAATCCAAAATTGGCCAATGTTGATCAAAATCAAGATAATATATGCACCTCATAACTTAAAATTGGCCTAAACTAATCAAAACCAATATATTATGTGCACTTCATAACCAAGAACTAACCAACACTAGTAGTCAAAACCAATATACATATCATTTGCACCTCATGACTTAGAATTGGCCAACACAACCAATATATTTGGTGCAACTTTGCATGGTGAAGGTAGATGGGTTTGAGAAAACACAAGAAAGAAAGAACATGGGTCTAGGAAAAACACAACAAGTGAAAAATTAAAAGAATATATTAAATGGATTCTAGCTTGTGGTGTTTTGGGTTTAAACTTCCATGTTTTAAGTTAATGGGTTCAAATTGAAAAAATGTGAGTGTTAGCTTTCAAGTTGTGGTCATGGGCAATGTTTTCTTTCAATTTTTGATGGAACTAGGTTGGTAACATTCTTAGGTAGTTTTGATTGAACTAGTATTATTTCAAGGGATTCTTAAAATTATAGCTAATAAACATACATTTGGTGACACCTTATAAATAAAACTAGTTTTTGTAGCCCTTTAGTTGACTTTTTTATAAAAAATAACCAAAAAAATTCATTTTCAAAAAATTGTGTAGCTTTCTAACAACATTTTTGCCCAAGAAAAAACAAGTTTTAAGGGCTATAAAATTAAATGGGGGTTGAACATAATTATTTAAAAGATTCTGGGTAGTGACTTATAAAGGCATTTGAGGCTTATGGGTCAAAAATGAAAAATTGATCAACATTACAAAGTTGTATTCACATATCAATTATTAGTTGTTTTCCTTGGAGTAGTTGAATGACAACTTAGATTTGAAGTCAATGTAGGGTTCTTTTTATTGCAATAAATCTTGGTCATCTTTTAGCTTGAAAAATATGACTTGGATGGACTAATGTTTTATTTTGTGACATATGTTCTAATGTTGGGTAGGTATCAAAAACTGGTTGAAAATCAAGTAAGGTTTCAGTTTGAAAACCTTAAAGTATTACCTAAAGTCATACCATGTTTGAAACCCATTCATAAATTTTCATTAGGTTGAGAACCACTCACTTGAAACCTTGTGCTTAGTTTATTGTGTAAATTGATACTTATCAAGGTATTAAAAGTATGAAGGTTATGATTAAAAGTTTTGTGCAATTTACTTATTTTAATACATTCAATAATCATTTGGTGGTAGGTAACATTTAAAGTTAAAAATAATCATTAGGTTGTAGGGGAGATTAAAAAGTTAGGTTTAGGGAATTTAAAGAGGTGTTGTTAAACAAAGGCTTTTAGGTTATAAATAAATGCATTTGGGTATAATATATATATATATATATATATAACAAATTTGGCTTTTGTTCTTACCTTTTTACTTTTGTTCCTTTTTTCGTTAACACCTCTCACCTCTTTTGTTTTTGTTGCACTTGTTTTTTTGTTTTTCAACACCTCTTTTGGTTCTATTTTTTTAATTATTATACTCATTTGTGCCTCTTGGTTTTGTTGCAAGCTTATTTTCTTGCTTGTTAGTGCCTCAAGCCAAGTTTTGTTGTTCTTGCTCCTTTGCTCATTGGTACTTCTTCAAGTTCTGTTGCTTTTACTCTTTTGTTCATCAATGCATCCTTACTTCTATTATTTTTGCTCTTTTGGTTGTTGGTGCTTCTTGGTTTTGTTACCTTTTTTTTTTTGCTTGTCGATGTTTTTCTTGGTTTTTATTTTTTTTTAAATGGTCATTTTACTACTTTTTAATGCTTTATAAATACCTCCTTGTTGATCCTTGGTTTTCTTTTAGTTTTATTGTTCTTATTCTTTTAGTCCTTGTGCCAATCAAATCCCATAAAATCAATATAAAAAAAACATCATGTGCCCCATTTGACATCCATAAATCAAATATTGATATTAGAAAAATACAATGTAAACAAACCTTTTTTCAAGCCCTAGTAATTACCTCTAGAATGATGATAGTACCAAGGTAGGCAAGTTGATTAACTCCTAAAATGTTCACCTAATTACCCTCCTTACTTTACTACAACTATTCACATAAGAATACCAAAACTCTATATGAAATAAATAATATTCATCTGTTGATAATATTTTACTTTATCACCATTAGTCTTACCCCCTAGTGATATATAATGAAATACAACATAATAGTTAGGAAAACAAGGTGATAACACCAAAAATTAAAAGGTATGGTAGTGACATGATGGTAATTCTACCCTGTAGCATAATTATTGTCATAAGGCAACAAAATGTACCCTACTTTCTAGAGGGTTAAGATTCTCAAAACCTAGTACCTTAGTTTTATTATATGCCCCCTAGTCCTTCCCTATCATTTGCACCATGCTCTTGTCGGGTATCCCCCTACTCTTGACATCCTAAGAACATAAAACAAATTACACCAAAAAGTTCCAAAAGATATGCACCTTTTCATTGCCACAATGGAAGGACAAATTGCCATGTTCTCCCCATTGTTCTCCATCAACACATAGAAGTAAAATTTAAAAATAAAAAAAAACTAAGTGGACTAGGGACGGGAAGAAGAAAAAAGTTAAAGAGAAAGAAGAAAAAGGTGGGTAGACAAGAATGTCTGTCACCTCAAGAAAGCAATAGTAGTCAACCAAAAAGTGTAGAATCAAAGAAAAGAAAAACAAGATAAATGAAAGAAAGAAAAAATAGAGACAAAGAAGGTGTAGAGAGAAAGAAAGAAGAGAGCCCAAACTCCCTTTAGACCATGAAAAAGAACACCCAAGAAACTTCCCCACAAGAGAGTAGGGGCTACCTTGTTTTCCTCCCCCAAGGGTCATTTGACCCCTAATTAACAATCTCTCAAAGGTCACCCAAAAAAATCTCTCACTAATCTAGTTGGATAGTTACCTCCTAAAATTACTCTTACCTTTAAGTAGATGACTTACCAACCCTCACCTTTTAAAAAGTGTTGATTGGTAGGTAGCATTTTCAACAAACTACAAAGGCATTGAATGATTTTTCATAATTGCAAGACCATGGTCTTGCAATCATCGTTTTGAAAGAATCTTTAACAACAACACAAAATTCAATATTATAATGTATGTCACATTAAGCTTTTTCTTTGCCAATTGTTTTTCAACAAGGTTTCGTATTGGACTATTGACCCCTTCCTTGATTGTTTTTGCAATCATGGCATGATCCACATCCACATACTTTTCAATATTAATTATTCCATAGGCTTTATATTATGTTATTAAAAAACATTTGGGTGCAAGTACATAAATAGAATCCAATCAGATTACTTTACAAAAGGATTGTGAATCATTTTTAGTCATTTTTTACTTTTTCATATGAAAGAATTTTTGAATGAAACATTTTGCAACTTGTTATTAAAAATACATATAGTTGCCCCAATAGATCACATGGTTTGTGTTAATCATTGTTGAATAAAGATGAATTTCTCAAAGTGTGTAAATTTTGCTAGATTTTGCATTTCATCTTGAAAATTTATCATAATTTCAAATCATACCAAAATATGCTAACTACTTTAGGTTTTTTCTAAAATATCATAAGCTACAACTTTGTTTTCTATGTCATGCGCATTACACCCCATTACATCTGGTAAAAAACACTTGAAAATTTCAAATTTTGAAAAATATTTTGAATTTCTAAAAATTTAAAATTCCATATCTTTTAAATTGTGAATGTTTTTTGAACTTGGGTAGTAGGTTACTATCATCTAAATTTTTTTACCATCAAAATTATGTTATTACAATAGTCCTTTACTTAATTTTTTGTAAAATTAACTAGAGTTTGACGCAATACCTATTCGAGTTCAAACATCCTTTTAAAAAACCAAAACCCAAAATTTAATTAAAATTTTAAAAATCTGAATTCCTCAACATTCATATTAATCCTTTAACACAACTTGGAATGATTAACATAACTTTAAAATGTCAAGAAAAAATAAATGTAAAAAGTTCACAATTTTCACCACTATTTAACATGGTTTTTGGTTCTTATTTCTATACTCGCACCCTTTTGTCATTAGTGTTTGGATTAAAATTGTTCACATGACTAGCATAACAAAAAATGCATTTCACGATTTGAAGACTTTCTTTTTCAACATTTTCCCCATCATTAACACAATAGAAGGCTCAACATAATGCATTTTTGTTATGTCCTCTTTATAATTTTCTTTGTGAATCCAATTTTTGAAAATTTATTTGTATTTTTTCTTAATTGTTTTTTATTCTACTACTTTTTATTTGGAGATTTCATTTTGTTGTAATGTTCCCACAATTTCCTCTTCAATATTCATTTCTTGAACATTTAATTCCATTTCATTTTCAATAGACATTATATTTTCATTTTGACTATACTCCATTTGCCACCAGAAAATTACAAAAAAAAAACTCAAAATGGAGGAGAAATTAGATTTTTATTTTTTTTGCAAAAATAATGTGTTCAATTTTTTATTATATCAATTACGTTATGAAAGTAAATGAAAACATTTACAAGATTACAATTATGAAAAAAATATTCAATTCTCTCCTTTCCTTTCATCATCCCAAAACATTTAAGATGCAAAAGAATATGAACTAATATTTTTTTGAATAGATGTATGTTTGAATATGTGTGTTTGGCCCTGTACACAACAAACCTAGAAATCAACTCAAAACAAAATTTTACAAACACCTTGAAATTGAACATTTTGAAACTAAATGAACTTTGAAAAAAATAAAATTTAAAAATTGGAATTGGAACTTGAAAAAACCTTTTGTTGTCCCATAGTTAACAAAGTAAAAGAGGGGTAGTATTAATTTGAAGAACAAGGTAGAACCAAAAAGTAAAAAAATAAAAAGAACAAAACCAAAAGAGGAACCAAAGAGCAAAGTAATAAGAGTAGTAGAATTAAAAGAAGCATTGAGGAACAAAGGAAAAAACAATAGAACCAGGAAAAATGCCAACAAATAAATGAAACAATAGTAGCAAAACTAAGAGCAAAAAAGTGAAAACAATAGAACTAGGAGAAGTGTCAATGAATAAAGAAGCAAAAACATTAGATTAACATCATAAACTTCCTAGGCCACGATTTGGCAATAATAGTTGTGCGAAATCTATTTTTCATAAGTTCATATAAAATAGACATGGATGTCATTTATTTATTGTGTTGTTTGAACGTTGATGTTATGTGCATTTTAAAAATAGGAATGTCATATGCCTATTTATATTGTTTAAACATGGATGTTGTATGTCTATTTGTGTTGTTTACACACAAAAGTTATTCACATGACTTCCGTGTTAAATAATGCATGACATTCATATTTAAATAATACGAACCTTTGAAAAATAGATTTCACATGGATTTGGAATGAACCCATGAAACTTGTAAATTTATGATGAGGAACAAAAGGATAAAAGTAGCAAAACTAGGAGAGGTGCCAACGAGCAAAGGAACAAGAACATTGAAACTAAAAGAAAAGGAGTAAGAGTAGTAGAACCATGAACATAGGAACAAGAGTAGCATAACCAAGAAAAATGTCGATGAACAAAGCAATAAGAATGACAAAACCAAATAACAAAGTAATAAAAACAAAAGAGGCGATAATAAGCAAAGGAGCAATGAGAGCATAACTAGAAGTAAAAACAACAAAACCTAGAGAAACTTTGACAAGCAAAGGAGAGAAAAATGTAACTAGGAGAAGTGTTGATGAACAAAGAAGTAAAAGCAACAAGATCAAAAGAAGCGTTAATTAACAAAGGAACAAGAATAAGAAGTAAGAGCAAATGAGCACAAGTAAAAGTTGAATCTAAAAAAAATTACTTTACCTAGAGGAGGAGGAAAAAAATTATTTATAACTTGAAAGCCTTGTTTAGTAGTGCTTCTTAACCTTAAAGTACCGACCTTGGTATTTTTTAATATCTTAATAAAATATCAACTAAAAAAATTTAAGACAAGGTTTCAAGTGAACAATTTTAACCCAATGAGAATCAGTGAATGGGTTTCAAACAAGATATGACCTCGGAGATTTTCAACTTATAACTTGGCTTGAAACCTTGCCTAGTTTTAACCATTTTTTGATACTGTAATACTTGGGCGATTTTAGCATAAAAAAAATTATTTTCAACTTTGTTGAATGTTCAAAAAAAATATAGCCCTTTTTACCAAATTGTTTAAAAAACACATTCTAGCTGCCAGCCAATTTTGAACCAAGGTTCACTAGTAGAAAATGGCCATTTTACAACTGGTCCATGAGACTAAGTTTTAGTTGCAAGCAACATTTGCAACTAAAATCTTAATAGTCGCGTTGGACAAGTTGCATAGGACACTAGTCGCAAACGACAACGAATTTTGGATGAAGGAAAAAGTCAACAAAATACGCTTCATCCTTTGACTTGTCATATACGTATTATCGTTTACAACTAGGATGTGACTTTTTTGGTGAACAATGGGAACAATTTATGTGTTGCCACGTGTCCCAACTTTTATTAATTAATTAATTTTTATTTTTTTGAAATAATCCAAGATGTTTAATTTTTATGTTTAGATGGTTTAAATTGTGACATGTGGAATATTAATTGAATTTGTCCAAATTCAATTTAAATCAATATTTAGGTATGTAGGTTGAATTAAGTACCTACCTACTTATATACCTACCTACCCATATAGGCTAAACACCTATCTAAATAGGACCTATTTACCTACCTAGGCCAAATACCTACTTACGTAGGTATGTAGGTAGAAAAGTAGGTAGGTAAATTAGGGAAGTATGCAGTTAAGTGTAAATACATGAATATTTATATTTTATTTTGGGTTAAATCTTTTTCATTGGCTCATCCCATATGTCCATATTTTTAAATATGAAAATATAAAGACAAAACACCTTGTTTATATAC
>Ga0116231_10014511_pt1 | contig 10556 bp, 2 predicted proteins | sample S1TSphgellanicum_2_FD_89695 | JGI IMG/M metagenome (GOLD analysis project Ga0116231, IMG submission 89695) | Host-associated microbial communities from peat moss isolated from Minnesota, USA - S1T2_Fd - Sphagnum magellanicum MG | ecosystem: Host-associated > Plants > Peat moss > Unclassified... | reverse complement strand
CCCCTTGGGGGGCAAGGTCCATCATATAACAGTGCAACTAATTTTGGTCATTATTGTAACTAATTATATATATATATATATAGATATATATATATATATATATATATATATATATATATATATATATATATATATATATATAATTAGTTACAATAATGACCAAAATTAGTTGCACTGTTATATGATGGACCTTGCCCCCCAAGGGGTATACTTAGAGTGTATTAGGGTATAACATTGGGGTATGTTTTTATGGGTGTTTTAAGATCATATTTAACTTGTATTTAAGGCATATTAGGTGTATATTATGCATACATTATATATGTAGTTTATGTATATTAAGGTTATTTACCTACCTAGCTTAGGTACCATGTGATGTGGCCTAGATTTATGCCTAACATAAGTGCCATGTGGCTTAGGTTTGGGCATAACCTTGGTTAGCATAGGTTTAGTTAGCTTAGGTTTAACCAATGTTTGGTTGTGATTTAACCAAGTTTTTGTTTTTCCAAAGTTTAGCCATGATTTAACTGAGGTTTAATCAAGGTTTAAGCAAGTTAAAAAAAATTCAATGTTTAACCACGATTTAACCACAATTTAACAAGGTTTGGTTAGTTTAAGTTTTGCCAATGTTTAACCACAATTTAGCCAAAGTTTAACAATTCCTTTGTTTTGCCAAAGTTTGGACAAGTTTTTAATTTAGACATGGTTTAATCAAGGTTTAACCAAGTTTTAATTTAACATAGTTTAACCAAGTTTTAGTTTAATCACGTTCTAATTTTTCCATTGTTTAATGAAGTTTTAATTTAATCAAGGTTTAGTCAAAGTTTAGTCATGAAGTTTTAATTTCACCAAAGATTAGTCAAGGTTTAGTTAGAATTTTTCTAGTGCACACATTGTTATGTAATTTGAAAAGGAGGATGAAAGACAGCTAGGATTTATTTTATAATTGTAAAATAAATTTTTACTATAAAATATAGGTTGTGAATATAAAATATATCTTATATCTTTTGATCTCCCTTTCAATTTGTAAATTCTATAATGAGGTGCATTATAAAGATTCAAAAAACACAAAAAGAACATTTTAAACCAAATGTCATTTGGGATGAGCCAATCACAATGGTTTGACCCTAAAGGTAAAACAAAAGAGAAAATCACAAAATCAACCATGATGTTGGTTATGGAAATATTGAGGTAAATAAAAGGTTTGCAACAAATATAAAACACTTGTAAATACTCGAAGCTAAAGCCTAAGAAGAACTTGGAAAGGGTCAATCATTCATATGGACCCCAAAAAACATGTCTATAGGAAGTATAAAATGCATGTCAAACAAGTATAGATTCAATAAAACATATGATCACAAAATTCATTAAAACATTCAACAAATTTGACCCTTGATAAGATTTAGGTACAAGCATTCAAAAAAAAAAAACCACTGCCTACACCTTTGCATGATTAAAAAATAAGTTTTCTAATGTTTAATGTGGCAAATATTATGTTTGTTGCTACTAGTGCAATAAAAAATAATGCTTGTGAAGTGCAATTTAGAAACAACCAATGTTTCATGCAATTCAAAAATGGGGTTTGGAGACCAATTGTATTAATTGTAGTTTGAAACTTTTGAACATTCACAAATTTATTTTCTCAATCTTTTATTGTTCTTTTGGGCTTTCAATCACTCTAGGTCACCATAAATAATTATGGAAAATGCACAAAACACAAATATCATGCAACAAAAGGTGTGTTATGAAATGCATATAAAATTTCTCGAGGTTTAAACTACACAAATAGATTACATGATCCATTGATTAGAAGTAAACACATATCTATAACTTGTAAAAACACGTGCATGAACTTACAACTTCCAACATACAACCTAGTTCAATAGAAGAAGAATTTCAACCCCCCAAGACATTCATACAACACCTAAGCTTTTGAAACATCAAAAATTTCCATCTACCTTCTTTTCAATAGTAAGGACTCAAAAGAAGGATGAATCACACCTCATTGAGGACTAGGAAACATGAGTTAGGAATTGAACTCACCACTCCTTTCATTTATAAACTAAATTCATGACCAATGTAGTTTTCTATCTTAGGAAGTCATTGGACTCATTTGAATGTTTAGCATGAATCATGAAGCTAACAAATGTAAAAAACTTAACTTAATAACATTGTAGTTGCTATAATTTGCTTTAAATGCACCAAGCTCACAATGCCATAAGAAAAGAGTTAGTTGTAAATGATGCAACCTAACATTATTGCATGACATGTCAAAGCCAAATCCACTTTAATGGAAAGAACATGATGGAAACATGTCATTGCAACATTCATCAACTCAAAACAATAAAGCCATAATTAATTTGTTATTGACCAATTTTGATTTGGAGTTGATCATTTTCAACAGCCCGCAAATAAGGATATGTATTCAATATACAATATGTATAGAATATCTCCTTACTTATACCATTTTTCCAAATGAATTCAAAATGTACAATATATTCATGAATATGTAATGTTTTAGATTCATTTGGTCGTAAAATGGGGTTTCCAATTTTTGTTTTCAAATAACAATATCAAATGGAAATGGAAATGAAATTGAAAAATAGACCATGTCCAATTGTAAAATTTCTTTCTTTGTCATATGGTAATGGTTTTTTTTTAAAAAAAAATTTATGTTGGTTTTATTATTAAAAAACTGGAAAAAACATATTTTTTGAATGGATTTTCAACCAAATTTTTTAAACCTCTAAATGGCCTTAAAATTAATTAATATAACTCAATATCATTCACTGCAAAAAAATTCACAAAAAGTTCCACTAACAACCTTGGTTTTGAAATATCTATTTTTTGATGGGTATGATTTGATCCCATATATACTCCATACGTTCAAGGTTTTGAATTTTTGTTGAATTTTTTTAAGGAAATAATTAATCTAAGTCTAGATCTAATCAAATATATTTAAAACAATAAAAAAAACCCAAGATGTGATGTTTGCCAAAAAGACTTAATGCAAGAAAATTATACTTGTGACTACATTTTTTGGGGGGCTTAATGTGTTTTCATCCAAAAAAATCTTCAAGCTTGTTGTTTTAAAGAAAATGTTACATTTGATAGTGATAATCACAAAACACCCATAAAAATGATTCATATGCAAAAATGAAAGAACAAAATCATTTAGCTTCATGTCATCAACATTGTTGGCTTTATTAACCCATTCACAAAACATAAAACAGTCATTCAATCCCACATGTGAAATTAAAATCACATAATTCCATGCTTTCAAAGTAAATGATGCATTAATCAAATATACATAATCGTAAAAAAAAAAAATTCATTATTTCATTCAATAATTTTGTTTGACTTATTACATTGCGTTAAAATAAGGCAATTATGATTTTAAAATGACCAAAAATAACATTTAAACAATGAGTTTGATTCAATTATAATTGAAAATGACCAGTCAATAAAACAATACTACCAAAGTGGGGTGTAATATACTAACTTAAATCATTATGGGACCTTAAAAGTGAAATAACTTTATTGCATTTTACTGATTTCACCTAGTGAAAATTATTTCACTATAATATCACTATATAGACATCATGTTTTATTACTAATTAACATAATTCACTATTACAATTTACTATAGCAAATAGGTTTATTTCTATGTTTTAAAAAATATAATCTATGCTAGTTTATGATATACCCTATATTATTTTAAGTTACTTTAGTTATTCTAATTTATATTTTATGTTATTATAGGCTATTATAAATTATTGTACCCTAAATTATTATATTTTACTTCAAGTTATACTTTAAATTATTCAAGGTCATTTTATTTTATGTTATTATGAATTATTTTATCCTAAGCATAATAACTTAAAAATAATCTTAAACAAAACATAATGACCTAAGGTAAAAATTACTTAGAATAGAAAATAATAACCTATGAAAAATAATTTCAAATACCCTACAATATAATAACTACTAATAGCCTATGTTATTATAACATAGAATATCGAAGAATAATTTATAATAAAATAATCACTAATAGTTGTAATATAACATATAATAACCAACAATAACTTAAATACAATAACCATTAATAAAATAACCATCAATAACCACCAATAAAATAACCAACAATGGCTTATAATGAAATAATCACTAATAGCCATTAATATAATAGCCACCAATAACCATTAATAAAATAACCACCAATAGTCATTAATAAAATAACCACCAATAGTCATTAATAGAATAACCACCAATAATCATTAATAGAATAACCACCAATAGTCATTAATAGAATAACCACCAATACTCATTAATAGAATAACCACCAATAGTCATTAATAGAATAACCACCAATAATCATTAATAGAATAACCACCAATAGTCATTAATAGAATAACCACCAATAGTCATTAATAGAATAACCGCCAATAGTCATTAATAGAATAACCACCAATAGTCATTAATAGAATAACCACCAATAACCATTAATATAATAACCACCAATAACCATTAATATAATAACCACCAATAGCCATTTATAAAATAGCCACCAATAGCCATTAATAAAATAGCCACGAATAATCATTAATATATTAATCATGAATAGCCACCAATAGCCATTGATAGATTAATCATGAATAACCATTAATAGAATAGGCACTAATAGCCATTAATAGAATAGGCACCAATAGCCATTAATAAAATAACCACTAGTAGCCATTAATAGAATTGCCACCAATAATCATTAATAGAATTGCCACAATAGCCATTAATAGAATAGCCACAGTAGCCATTAATAAAATAGCCACCATTAGCCATTGATAGAATAGCCACCATTAACCATTAATAGAATAACCACCAATAGCCATTAATATAATATCCACCAATAGCCATTAATAAAATAACCACCAGTAGCCATTAATAGAATAACCACCAATAGAATAACCATGAATAGCACTAATAAAAAAATAACCAATAGCCATATATTATAATTGCTTAGGATTGCCAAAAATAATCTAAGGTGAAATAATTTATAATAACCAAAAATAACTTAAGGTGAAATAACTTTAAATAGCCAAAAGTAACTTATAATAGCTACAAGTAGTCTAAATTGAAATAATTTACAATAGCCAAAAATAACATAAAATATACAAAAAAAACTTACAATAGCTAAAAATAGCCTAAGGTGAAATAAGTGAAAATAGCCAAAAGTAATTTATAATAACTACAAGTAGTTTAAATTGAAATAATCTACATTAGCCAAAAATAACATAAAATAGCCAAAAGAACTTATAATAATTGAGAATAGCTTAAGGTGAAATAAATTAAAATAGTCAAAAATAATTTATAATAACTACAAGTAGTCTAAATTGAAATAATCTACAATAGTCAAAAATAACATAAAATAGCCCAAAAAACTTACAATAACTGAAAATAGTTTAAGGTGAAATAAGTTGAAATAGCCAAAAATAACTTAGAATAACCAAAAGTAATTGAAAATAACCATAAATAGCCGTAAATAATGTAAGGTGAAATAATTTCAATTAATGAAAAATATTCATATAATAATTGAAAGTAGCTTAACATAGGTAGTATTATTATATTAACAAAAAAAATCCATTTATTAAACTTTTTTTTTAAAAAGAATGGTCATTGAAATGTTATTGAATAATGACATTCAACTTTTTTTTTGTTCAAATGATTTTAAACTTTCAAAAGGAAATAAATGTAATTATGTACATTATTGAATTTTCTTACACAATAAACTCAAATCATTTCATTTGAACAAAATCTCAATAAGATATGAATTTTCAAAGTTTATGTTTTTGTAATGTTTAAAATGAAGTATTTGATAAATAGAATGTAATGTAATATATTATCACAACAAGTGGGGTGGTTTGATGGAAAGGATGTGTGCCCCCATTCCAAAGGTCAAGGGATTAAACCTCATGGGTGGTGTTGTGTGTGGTCAACAATGGTATGTTGACTGAATATTCTCCTATCGAATTTTTAGGTTAGGTGCCTAGGTTGATTACGTGGCCTACCTACCTAGGCTAGGTTTTTAACCTAGTGTAGGTAATGACACGTGTCAATAAATAATAGGCTTTAAAAAATCATGAAATTATTAATAATATTATATATTAAATAATTAAAATTTAATTAATTTGTATATTGGTTAATTAATTAACTAACAAATGAATGGTTTGATAAATTTGTATTTCACTTGAGAGTAACCTTGTTTCACTAGGTACTAGTGAAACAAGTCATTGTCCGTAACAACTGGTCCTTGTTCACTAGAGGGTTAAACAATTTCACTAAGTAAAATTCTTCAAATTCACTCAAAAATCTAGTGAAACCCAGAGTGAACTAGGATGCATTTCCTATTAGTGAAACCATGTTTTCATGGAATGTTAGCATCACCCAAAGCAATGGATTGCAAACACAACTAGAAGTGCAAAATCAAGTAATCTTTTTCAAACTAATTCCTATTCATTTCCCAAGTTGTTACTCCTTAAGAAAAATTCAAAACCTTTGTTTAACACACTTTATTTTTGTCATGGTCTAGCAATCACCCACATTAATCAGTTGGACCTTTGTGATAACACATCTTGCTTTTAAATTATCAATAATAACCGGAGTTGATTGAACATACACTCAAATAAAACATTTCCAACCTTTCCCAAGCACATTCCCCTTTTGTCACAGTTTGGCAAACACCCCTGTTAATCACTTAGACTTTATTAAGGTATTTTTTTCTTCAATTTTTCTGTAAGTAAACATGTCAAGGAAACACTCAATTCAACAAACATTTGAAAGCACTATGAACCTTTTCAAATCACTGTTTGTTGGCAATGGTCTCACAAGCAAACACAACAATAAATCATTCCTTATGAAATTAATTCCAACTGCAATCAAGTTACATAAAGCACCTACATTAATCATTCAAATCTTTGTAATCACTCACACAAAAAATGAGTCATTGGAAATGATATCAACTTGAGATACATGTAGGTAGTACACTAGATGCATTTCATATTATTTCAACAAGATCTTCAGTCGAATGATGTCTTTTCCAATCTTTAAAGATGGTAGTTTTAGCTGTCCACCATTCTATCACAAGATCAACAAAACGTTTCAATGTGATATTCAGCCAAATGATGTCCTTTTTTATTTTGAAAGACGAAAGTAATTATTCACGATTCTATCACAAGATAACACATTTAATTTTTTGGCTCTTCTATAATTCACCTAGAAAATGTACTTTGATGTGTTTAACAATAATCATCTTTCAACACCCCTCCTAATGTTTATCCTGTTAGCTCCCAAAACCTTGACTGCTTCTTTATTATTCCTTATTGATTAAGAGGACACAAATGTGCATGCAATGTCCTTGGCCATTACCAACTTAGAAAATTGCACACTTGTCATGTGACGTGAAAGACCAAATCTAAAATTCTCAATCAACTATTGGTTATGTTTCAAGGTCTTGATATCATATTGCAAGTAGGGTGGCACAACATCAACAAGAAAGTCATGGGACAACCATTTCCATAATTACATTTTACACGACACCATCAAACCCTTTCATGAAGTTTGCAATGAACATTGATATATGGTCTTGGATCATCACAAGTGGTTTTATGAAAAAAACTTCAACTCACCATCACAATATGTGCATTTTGGATTCATTTTGCAAGAGCCATCTCTTTAGATGTTTGACATGACTTTTCTTTGGTGAAAGACTAAGCTTATAATCACATCTTATAGTTTTGTTGCCAAATGTAATTGTAATATTTTCTTTTTTACCTATGAACCAACAACACATGATTTTAATCATCATCACCTTGGAAGATTTGTAAGATCTACTAAACATTGTGATTCCATGTGATTGGAATAGGTTTGTGAATCACATGAAAGGTTTGATAATTATCATATCACGAATGGTTTTTTTTCAAATCAATGACTACAAGTATGTGGTAAATTTGAAATTTGACAAACAATCCCTTTCAAATGGATGATGAAAAGAAATGTGAAGCGGGCCATTTTTTATTTTTTCATTTCAAATGTTTTTTGGTTGACTAATTCAAACCAAAGATTAGTGTATTTTAAAACAAGGAACAAACATTATTATATTACATATACCATAAATATACCCATTATTCTTGAATTTAATCTTTTAAATATTTTGTTTCCAAATAATGTTACATAACATTAATTTTGTAAAAACCAAAATCTACATTAACATAAATAAACCAAAATGTAAACACTTTATTTGCAACTACATGCGTCTATTAGTCATTTCTGGCTAACTTTTGCAATCATATGATGAAAATTCAAACTTTTGGTCACTCTTGTGACTAGTGTTATGTGATTATGTTATGACTATTTATGCTTTCATCCTATGCACTAGATGCTTTTTAGGTCTATATTCATTTATGAATAGGCTTATATGTCCCATTAATCACAATAGTCACCAAGTTACTTACACCCTAGAGGTACACTATAGTGCAATATAATATATACATATATAACTCATATTTAGGATGTATTAAAGATAGAATAAAGATATGTTGTTGCATATATTACATATGTATGTATCTTGTTCATATATTGAATCTATAAATTGATTTTTCAATTCTGAATTTTTCAATTTCAATTTGAAATTTGATAGTTCAATTCTTTAAAAAATTATTTGATTCTAAAAATTGATATTTTAACTTGAAAATTGATATTTCAATTCTGACAAGAATTACTTGAATCTAAATTTTTTTCTTTTAATTTTGAAGATTTTTATTTACATTCAAAAATTGCTATTTGAATTCTAAAATTATTACTTGAATATCAAAACTATTAATTGAATCTGAAAATTGATATTTGAATTCAAAAGAAATATTTGATTCTAAAACTTGATTTTATTACAATAATTAGTGTTAAAGGACTATTATGCCTACTCAAATTTTTATTATTTTATTAATAATAAAAGTTATAACAAGTGAAATAATAATTAAAAATAGTTAAATTTAAATGCCACATGGCCTAGATGGTTTAGGCTTATGTGCCATGTGGACCATGTTAGTTAGTATTTAGGCTAAGTGAATGAATAGGTAGTAAGTTAGATAGTCAAGTAAGGCTTGGTAATAGTTGGTAGGTAATAATAGGTTAATAGGTAGTAGGTGAGGTAGTTAGGTAATTGCTAATTAATAGACCTAGTAGGTAATACATGTAAAAATTGTGATTAAGTTATGATCAATGTTTATCCCATATGATTTGTCTTCCACTTCAATTTTTAAAACTATATAAAAATGTGCACTAAAACCACAAAAACATAAAAATGGAAATGCTATTTGGGATTAATCAATGAAAAAAACTCAATCCTAAAGGCTAAACCAAAAATGAAATAGGATTTAACTTAGATGCCATGTGGCATAAATTAGCCTAGGAACCATGTGGCCTAACTATTCTATGAGAAAAATGATTGTTTTGCAATTCAATTTTTGAATTGCAAAAGACATTTGCAATTCATTGTATTTATATGCTATGAATGCTAACAAACAAATTGCATAAGTTGTAGAGCTATAATTCACCATATATATGGTGCAACTCATTGCACTAATAGAAATCAACCAAAATGTAACCATTCAATTTACGACTACATGCGATTTGTAGTTGTTTGCGACTAGATTTGTGAATATTTGCAACTACAAGACCAACTTTCAATTATTTTGGTCATTTTCACAACTATGATGCAACTATTAGAAATTTCATCCTATTGGTTGAATCAATTTTACATTTATTTTCATCCATTAATACATTGATATGTCCGATTAGTCGCAATAATCACCAAATTAGTTACATCTTAAAGGTATTCAACAATGACATAAGAGTGTATTTTAATGTATGTACTATATATATATATATATATATATGCATACATATGTATATTGTTCATATAATGAATATCAAAATTAATACTTCAAGTCTGAAAATTAGTAATTGCGTCTAAAAATGGACATTTCAATTTTGAATATTGTTATTTAAATATGAAAATTAACATTTCAATTCTAAATTTTTTTATTTAAATTCAAAAAACTTATTTGATCTAAAAACCGATATTTGAATTCTAAATTATTATTTTCGATTCTAAAATTATTATTTCAATTTTACAAACTTTATTGAGTTTAAAAATCAGCAACTTGATTTTAAATACTTTTATTTGAACTTGAAATTTGATATTTGAATTCTGAAGTTTAAAATTTAAAATTTAAGAAATTATTTGACTTGAAAGTTGAAATTTCAATTCCAAATTATTATTTTGGATTCCCAAAATTAATATTTAAATTCAGAAAATTATTAATTGAGTTTGAAAATAGAAATTTTAATTTTAAATATTATTATTTGAATCTGAAAATTAACATTTTAATTCTGAAATTTGTTATTTAACTTTGAAAATTTTATTTGATCTAAAAATTGATATTTGAATTCTGAATTACTATTTTGGAATCTTAAATTTATATTTTAATTCAAAAAATTATTGATTGAGT
>Ga0116231_10014510_pt1 | contig 10556 bp, 3 predicted proteins | sample S1TSphgellanicum_2_FD_89695 | JGI IMG/M metagenome (GOLD analysis project Ga0116231, IMG submission 89695) | Host-associated microbial communities from peat moss isolated from Minnesota, USA - S1T2_Fd - Sphagnum magellanicum MG | ecosystem: Host-associated > Plants > Peat moss > Unclassified... | reverse complement strand
TTTTATATTTTTTTTTTTTTTTTAAAAAATTTCTCTTTTTTTTTTTTTTAATATTTGACAAATTTTCTTCCTAAAAAATCCCCTTTTTTTTTTTTTTTTTTTTTGTAACCTCCAAAGCTTTCATTTTTTAGTAGTCACTAGAAGAATTCATGTTTTATACAACCACTTCTTAAACAACTAGTGGTCCTCAACAACTAAAAAGACAACTATGAACCATATTTGCAATTATCTAACTTATGTGACACTATGTGTAATTGAAATTTAGTGGTTATTACAACTAATGGATTAATGGAATGAATGTTTAGCATAATGTGAGCATGTATTTAATTTTATATACACTCAAGCTAAAGATGTAAAATTGTTAAAATGACTAACCAACAACAATAACTATGACATTATGATATTATAAGGATTTGGTTTTTTATGCAACCACCTATTAAACAAATTGTAATATTATTTAATATGATGTGGAAAATTAATGTCCATCACTTTACATTTAACATGTGTAATTTTGCCACATGTTACAAATATGTAATCAAATTAGCATAATTGTAATCATAACTTAATTTATATTGTGAGTTATATTGAAAATGTAGATATTAATTAACATCATACATCACAAAATATAATTTAACATGTACATTCATAAAGATTTTCAAAGGTCAATTTTGTAATGGTAATAATCATGTATGCATTACATGAAAACACACATGAATATGAAATTCAAATGGAATCATTTTTTTAGGGATTTATAAAAATGTTATATTTTAGTTCGTTATTTTTACAAATGGCATGCATACATGCATAAAGGTTTAATCAATGATAATTAAATTTATTTTTAAAATTAAATCGTGTGATATTTATGCATATGTTTATAATAAGGTTATTAGCATCGGCCTTGTCACGTCATGTCAATCATGTTTGTTTAGACACTGACACAACCCTGCGCCCATGTCAATTTAAGGTCAAAGTAAGGTTAACATAGGTCAAAGCAATAACTTTTCATATAAAAATAAAAAGTTTACCCCAATCATGACCAAATTATAGTTGCAAAAAAATAATCCAAAGTATTAAATCCAATGTTGGGAAGGTTAAATTCAACAACCATGATTTTTTTGGTTGACCTATCTAGACCCATGTCACAGTCTAACGACTTAAATTCGGTCGTTAATGCACAAAAAAAAAAAAAAAACCAAATCTGGATCGTTCACAAATGGTGACCAAATTTTGGTCACCATTTCAACAACCATGATTTTTCAATCAACTTGTCTAGACCTTAGATCCAATCCAACAACCTAAATCCGGTCATCAATGCCATAAAGAACAAATAATTTTTTAGAAAATCTGAATTATCAAAAATGGTGACCAAATTTTTGTCACCATTTCAACAGCCATGATTTTTTGGTCAACCTATTTAGACCCTATCGCAATCCAACAACCTAAATTTGGTCGCTAGCCAAAAAAAAAATTTTTAAAGAAAAAAACTTGAAAAAAAATTGGACCGTTACAAAATGGCAACCAAATTTTTGTCATCATTTCAATAGCGATGATTTTTTTATCAACATGTCCAAACCTCATCGCAATCCACCAATTTTGGTCACCATCCCAATGGCCACAATTTTTCAGTTGACTTGTCCAAACCCTAGTTGCAAACTAGTGACCTAAATTTGGTCATTAACACTAAACAATAAATAAAAATAAAATCTAGACTTTAAAAAAATGGCAACCAAATTTCAGTCATTATTTCAATGTCCACAATTTTTCAATTGCAACTAGTTTTGACCCCAATCAGAGTTCAATGAGTGAAATTTGGTTGCAAATTTATTTATTAATGAAATATAATTAATAATTAATAATTAAACTTTAGTATAAAATAAAGAAAATTATTATTTTATTTTTACTATGGGAACATCAGAAATCACAATTTTAAAACATTAAATTTGAATAATGAATTTTTAATAATTATTAAAATATTAATTATGTAATAAAAATTTGAAATTAATTTATTATGAACTCACATAATTAAATAATGATATGATAATGTGTTAGATTTGAAATATACATGTTTATATTTATGCGATGATACAATACATCACAAGTTGAGGTATTGGTTGGATGGTTAAGGAATTAGTTTGCGACCATGTAAATGAAGGTTCAATTCTTTCTAATGACATTTTAAACTTGGTTTTAAATGACTACAACATGACTACATGGTGTTGTAAATGATTATAACATGATTACATGTGTCTTAATGATTAGAAAAATTATGACTACAAACTTTTATTTTAAATGTAAATCCATATGAACATTACACATAGTTATTTTGGACACAACCTGACACCATGTCATGTTGAGTTGCTTAAATTGTTTGGCATGACTTTTGTGACCATAGTCATTTAATCTAATAATAATATAAATCAAATTGTAAACTTTTTTTTTTAATTTTTAAAATAATCCTACTAATGAATTCACACACACGAAGTTAATGAAAAACCCAATCAAAGGTCCTTAATTGATCCAAAATTTAGCAATTGTGATTCAACTTCATTAAAAAAATTGGGATTCATTTTCCAACAAATTATTTTCTATTTGAAAAATATTTTAATTTAATCATTTTTTAAATAAATAGGTTCAAATCAAAGGGCCCAACAATTACCTACCAACTTAATGGTGACTTTGGGTATGAAGATGAAACGAAAATAAAATATATGAACAATAAACTCATTCAAAAGGACATATAATTACAACCCCATCTGAAGTAATTTGCTAAAATACATGTGGTAATTTTGCTCCTACATGTGATAATTAGATTTGTAATAAAATTACCTCCTTTTAGTTAATGTTATCATCATTAAGAATAAGGAATAAAATCAAAAACCCAAAGGAAAGATAATGAATAAGGAATGCCCATGGTAGCAATTCTACCATGTAATCAAATTACTACCATATAACCAATGATAATGTAGTCCCACCAAAAGACAAACTTGGAGTAAATCATAAAATAACATGTACATATTGGAAAATACTTCCTACTTTGTACTTCCCCAAAATCTCCTCCTTAGAAGGGTGTCATAATGGTAGACAATCCTTACTTCTAGCATTCCCCTTTTTAATATATTCAACTAGAAAAAATCTTTAATTTTTGTAACCACTACATTTGTGACTGAAAAATGCAATTAACTGTCATTTGCAACTATCACCCTAAGCAAAACAACACCCCCTTCCCCTTGTGCAACTCACTAAAAAATCCAAATAAAACATTGCGTTGTTACATTATGCCTCCAAAGGCCCAAATATAAAACTGCCACCCACTTTGGCAACAAGTAGAAAAAATAGAAAAAAATAAAGAGATAGAAAAGAGAAAAAATAATAAAAAATGAAAAAAAGATTAAATAAATCTGGGAAGTAACTTGAATGAAAAGAGGATGATCCTTCTCTTTCAAATATCCTAGTCTTCTCATCTTACCCCTCTTACAAATTAATCAAACTCCATAAATTAACCCTTAAATAAATCCCTACTTTAGTGATAGCTAATTGACCAACTAATTTTTTAAAAAACTAATTAAAACTATTTAGTTGACTTCCACCTACAACTAGCTAGAAATGTGGTCCAATTCACTCCAAGTCTTATCTTCCAAATTATCCCACTTTTAATGCAACTATCTTGCCAACTAACACCTTCCATATGCCTAATTAAACGAATTGGCATCACCTTCAAAAGTAGTGGAGATAGTAGGTAAAAACTTATTACCAATAATTGGGCTACCCTACTAGAATAACTAATTAACTAAAAAATAAGTAAGGTTTCCCCTTTAATAGAGATATTGACAAATGATTGGCCAATGTTAAGTTTCCTTTTATTTTGTAATGAATTATTTTTTTATTACATTAGTTGACCTAGAATGGAAGATGTAGAATCTATTTAATCTTTGCTAAGATCTTAGCCCCTTCAAACGTTAAGTTTTCCTACATATACTTAATTTTTTTTCTTCTATGAAAATTTTCTTCAAGTTGTAAATTGCACTTAAGGAATTGTTCCAAACTAATTCCTCCACATAATTAAAGATTTTGCTACATTTCTAATTTTTGTAGGGTACCAATGGTTTAAATGACTATGGTGAAAAATATATGCTTAGATTTTTTAGTTAACCATTATAAGTTAACAAGCAAGTTTCTAATACATATGTAAAAATCTTTTCCAAAAAATGTACATTATTTCTAGTAATGGACTTTCAAAATTAAAATATATGGACTAGTTGGTTGATTGGAATGATATAAAATCAAAATTTGAGCATTGAATTTCACTTCAAACCATTTACAGTGACTCAACATGTGATGTAATTTGATATAATATATTCATATGTGAAATCTTTCCCTTGAAAACCTTAGCCAAAGTTAAGTTATGAACTTTTGAATGGTAAGAATTCAAATTTTTTCCATAAATTCTAAAATCATTTTTTCACAATCATTTTTCTTTTAAAATGGAATTTTTTTTTATTTCTCAATTTTTTTTTTCCTAAAGTGAATTTTTTTAAAAAAATAGTAGGCTTTTGTTCATGTGGACTTTATGGGTTTTAATTATAAGACATCCAAATTGCATCCATCACATGGAATGACATCATTGTTTTTTTTATGTAGGTTTTGACTTAAGTTTGGAAAGGTTCATGTGGGTGAACAATTATTAGTCAAATATTACAATAATGAAAATTTGGATAGCAACAACAACATCCATTTGAACATTTTTATCACATAGGACTTGTATGGAGCATTGTATTTGCCAAAAATGAACCATCGTAACATACATTGACCTAGTAAATTAGGATGTAACACTAATGAAATGGTATTTTCTTAATCAAGACAAGGAGTTGATGAAAACCTATATGTAACAACTTGGCGGTTCACTCATCTAGGTTGCAATGCATATCTTATTTATTCTTACTTTAAAACCCAAAATATATATATCTAATAAATTATATATATATATATATATATCCCATGGAAACAAACCAAATGTTTATCGGATGTAATGATTTTATGGGTGCCATACATCGTCTTCATCATATGAAATGTGATTTGATATTGATATATTAATTGATGTGTTTTTAGAACTCAAATTGAAATTTTCATGCCAGATGTTTCTTTAATCACACATAATCACCTTACTTCATCATTATTCACACTTTCAATTAAAACAACCAAAAAATTTGAAAACAAATATATGATGCCAAAATTCAATGCAAACATAAAATTTAAATTCTTGAAATATTGTTCTTTAAGTTCTTGAATATTGAATGAATTCTTCACTGAAAACTAAATTAAATTGTAGCTGAAAATTTCAGAGGAATTGGAATGTACCTTTGGTGTTATTGGAAAGATCTTGACGAGCAAGGATTTGATGGAATTTATTTGATAAGATTTGGATTCAGAATGTGAGAGATATTGATTTTTAAGTGATTTCTGCCGCTGAAAATTCAAATAAATTCCAAAAAACAAAGTTTTGGAAGGAAACATCAGTTGAGGACATGGTAACACTTGGGCCAAACGACACAGGCCACACTAATCAATATGAAGAAAGGACTCAGGAATGTAATCCCTGAGTTTATTAAATTTGAACTCCTCATTCAACCTTCCAACATTAGATAAAAGGACGTGTAAAATCATTTATAGTTTGTAAGAGGATGAAAGGCTTAACTTTAGAACCTTTCACTCATTGTTTTTTTTTTCAAATTGCAACATGCCCCCCTCTCATGTGCCTTACCCTTGGTCGCAAGCTCAAGGCCAAGGTTGCAACAATAAAATCCTTGTTTGTTGTCTTGAGTTTGAGAAGTGTAACTTATGATTTTTGACCTTGCATTTGCCTTGAAATTGAATAGGCAGCTGTTTTTACTCATTTGAGTTGGCAAAGTTTTGTGAACCAGATTTTTTTGAAGTTGGTTGGTAGGTGGAAAGAGGTTTCACAACTCCTTCCTTCCTCCCATTGAAATCTACAACCAACTGCCCACCTAAGGGAAATAATGGGGGCTAGTGGTGCATTGGCACATTCTTATAGGGTTTCTCTTCAAGAGGTATTAAATACCACTTAACAAGTTCTATGGAGGCTTGTCTTTTTGCACCTTGTGTGGTTATGTGCATAATCATGCAGTTCTTCTTGTTTTGCGAAGTAGAATAAACAAATAAGTAAATTGTTCTGCATGTTTTGTGTTTACTACATCAGTTTCAAACCCAAGAACCTCTCAAGAACCTCTCAAGAGAGAGAGTTAGGAATCAGGATACCAGCCTTCAACATAATTTTCAGCATTAGGTGAGTAAGAGCAGTGTTGTTTTTTATTTAAGCTAAAACTAAGGTCAAACTAATCAAACCCTACAGCAGAACAATGAGACTCCATGCATTATGCTGCACTGACTCTCAGATAATGCCCATTAGGAGTATTTATAAGCATCTTCCTTCCTGTTCATCATCATTGTTGATTCCAATCTGGGACAAGATAGTTGACTTCAATTTGACAAAGTCTTCAAGCAAGTCGGAGCCATAGTGACACCATGTAAATAGAATTCCCACTTTGATTGGATGATGTGTTCAAGAGGTTCCTCATACTTGAACCGGACTCCTCTTAGAGTTGGAACTGGAAGGGTGATTTATTTATCTTTGCAGACCTTCTTTACAGAGGTTTCAATTTTCAAGCATCCAATTTGTACTCTTCAGTCATATGGTCACTCTTATCTTGATTGTACAACTATGTTATCACACAAGTTCCCATCTTGGGCTCCCCAAATTTGTAGCTAGAACTAGATTCAATATCCCAATTGGACTACATTGGGAATTCAATTGGGCCAACTATTTTAATATGTACACATGCCTGGATGTCTATGCTTGCTGGGCATCTCACTAATCACACATATTGTGCATGCCTTTCCTTATGCAAAAGGTTACAGGGCCTGGGGTAAGGGAACTTCCTTGAGTTGAGGTGACAGAGACCCTTGCGCTCATGTCCACCACCCCGAACCCACAGAAGTCCTGCAGCAAATTGGGACTTCTCTTATACATATAGTTTTGTGCGTCCTGCCCGTCAGGCATGGCTTTAGGTACAGGGCCAACCCACACTGGTTCAGAGTTCATACTCCCAAATACAGACACGTTGCAATGGAAATTTTGTCTCATTCGATATCTTCCAAAAGACCGCAGTTGTCAACTCATTGTTAATTTTCTGATCAATTGCGCCTGTCCCATTTATGAATAATCAGTGGAGATCCGTGCCCATCTGTTGAAAGGTAGTTCAGAACAGGCTATGATCAGAAGAACCCAAATCTGAAGAAAGGTGGAGAAGTTTGTCAACCAACACTTGTCATAAAATAACTCTGCATGCACCGACTAAACAAAACACCTATACCAACTTTGCAGGCATCTGTGCATGGTCAGTCCTATGGATGCCTGTCACTTTAGAAGTTGGAAGCACCTTGCATTCGTTATCTTAGAAATCAGACCGTTAGTTCTGCAAGGACTTTTAAGAGGCAAGTATTTCCAACACAATCCCTTTTCCTTTAGGTACTTTTTAGGACCTTCAAACATTCTCTCCTCTGACTGGATGATTCTCTCTGCATATCTTTTGTTGGGTTCAGCCTGAATGAGTTTTCTCACTGGCTGTTTTGTGGTATGTAAGGTCCGTGGACCCAGAGTTACCCGAATAAGATGCCTGCCCAAGGTGGCAGCCTGAGTGTGGCATCAAATTTTGGTCATATCCTCGTATGAGGGACTTACCGTGTGTAATGACAGTTTCAGCTGCTACTCATCATGCAAAGAAAAATCATCAAGCTCAACAAGAAACTTAAGATGACCTCTAGTGTCAGGAAGGAAGGTTGAATCATTGAATCTAGAGACACATGTTGATCAATAATATGATTGTATGATCATCACTGGAAAATTATGTCATAGTAGAATTTTCCTTAAAGTCATCCTGTCTTCACCCTGTCTTTGGCCCTGTTTTCACCCCCCTATGCCCTCTTTGAGTGAGGTCAGTAAAAGTAAGGAAGTTTTATTAAATCTGGGTATGCTGGAACTCAGCAATTAATGCACAGGGTTCGAGGTAATTATAGTAGTTGTACATGTAGGAGCAGTGAAAATATATGTAGCAGCAGTGGAGGCGCTCAAGACAGGATGAAACTCAGTTTGGCACAAAAAAGTGGTGCATTTCAGAGTTTGACCCCGCCCCCTAAGGCTAATGTACTTTTTTGCAGGTTTTTTAAAAATCTCACCCAGTTTTGGACCAAACTCAGGGTTCTGGTGCTGTGTTAACTCTACTGTGGTCAAGAAAGTGCCATAATCTGTCACCCCAGACCTTAATGTTACAGTAGGAAGCTTTTAGATCAGCCTATGACAATTACCCTACTTCCTTGGCAGCTTCAACATTAATTATATTATTTTCAGAAATGTTGAAATTTTCTAAAATATTTTAAATTCAAAAAAATTGTGAAGGAAAAAAATTTAAAATGTTCATGAATATTCTATTTATCGAAATGAAAAAAATTCAAAATTAATTGATTGTTCAACAGACATGTGTCAAAGCTGCCAAGGTACTACAGTTGGTGGATTCACAGCATGTGCTACTTTTGTTCTTGAGAAGTGCAGATAGTACAAGCTGTTGCCTCCTCCTGAGTATATTATTGATTAGTTTTTAACAAGTGAATATTAACTTGGATATTTATCAATAGGCCAATCAAATATTAAAACTTGCCTAAGAAACTTTTGACTCAATTTTAATATTTGTGAAGCCATATATGGTGGAGATCAAATCATCAAATTCTACTCTAGATTCTATGTAAAAATTTTGAAATGCAAATTGTGACAATACATGAGATTTAAACAAGATTTGAAATTTAAGTTCTAATATTGAGAATAATAACTTCAATTTTAATTATCCTGTCACAATATTTTCAAAGCTTAATTAGAAATTCAATGTAAGTATTCAAAGTGAAACAATTTAATCCAATGTCTTCATATACTAACAATCAAAAAGCTTACCAGAAATTATGACAATTGTTTCACATTAACAATTTGTAATCATTAGCCCATATATTTACATTAGGAAATCTCATTTGAGATATAAAGTCATATCATCTTGTATAGTTTGTCTTACATGTGTGTTCTTGCAACATTTTAAAATGTTTCCAAAATTTCAAATGTCATGACTATATTTCTTTTTCCCCAAACATTTTTCCATCAATGTTTCCAAATGTTTAGTTTCTACATTTGAATACATTTCTTTAAAATCTCTTTGAAATCTTTGTATCTATTCCTTTTGATACAAATTTGTTTTGTGTTTTTCGATGTGCACGTTGAAGTATGGGTGGTGTAGATTAATAGCGACATGGAACATATTGATGCCCACCCAAATTCAACTTACCTATGTTGTTTAGAACCAAAAAACCATCCTTCCATAGATCATGGTTCACCATTATGTCCTAATACATCATAGGTTGGGCTATTTGGCATAACCATTGGCTCCATTTACCAAGGTGATTTGCGCTTTCTTTGCATGTTTGATTTTTGAGACCTGTACGTTCAATAATGTTGCACAATATTTATTATTTTCAATATTGTGATGTAACCAAAGTCCTGATCATCGAGGAAAAATATAGCCGAAGTTGGCTATACAAAATATGAAAGTCAAAGAATCTAAGGATTGTTTTATACTTTGGGCTACCTATTAAAACTTATTAAAAAAATTGGTGAATTTGGGCCATAGTTTTCATGAAATTTCCTTTGCATAGGTCAAAATCATATATTTCACATTAACATTTGGCAAAATTTTGCTAGGAGATAAATAAATAATGTTGTGTGTTGATACAATAGCAAATAACATTTTTCATGTATTTTTTTTGTGTATATATTTTTTCCTTTTAAAATTTGGGGTTGACACATGGATAAGGCTTTGGAGGTGCATCTTTCATTTGTTGAACTTTCAAAGTGTTGTGTGTAAGTACATGTGTGATTGTGTGTAAGTGCAATACAAATGTGAGCATACTTGTTTGTGTATTTTTTTGGTTTTGGACATGGATTTTGTATTATGGGTATGTAATTTATTTATTTATTTAAATTTGTGTCCATGTTTTTGTTTATGTAAACCTAGTTGAAGGAAAAGTTCATGGTGAAACCCTAAGAATTTATTTTTTATAAGGTTCTATTTATTATTGAAATTAGTTTGATTTGTATTAACATACCAAGGTACCTATGCACTTAGGTTCTAAGCAATAAATTGTCTTGTTAAGATGTTTTATTAAGTAATTACAATCCTTAAGGGAGTATTTTGATAGAAATGGGGTTGAATTTGTTTCTAGAATGATTGATAGATGATGGAATGTGCTTGAAAAATTATATATCATTTCATGTTCAAGGTTGAATGGTTGGAATGAAGCATTACAAAGATGGGGAGAGAAGGGAAAGCATAATAGGTTTAAAAAGAACTCTGAAATTTTTTAGAGTTGAACTTTTATTGTTGGTTCAAGATACCTAGAACCACCTATTTTCAATTATTGTTGGGTGGGTATGAGCAAACAAATGA
>Ga0116231_10014508_pt1 | contig 10558 bp, 7 predicted proteins | sample S1TSphgellanicum_2_FD_89695 | JGI IMG/M metagenome (GOLD analysis project Ga0116231, IMG submission 89695) | Host-associated microbial communities from peat moss isolated from Minnesota, USA - S1T2_Fd - Sphagnum magellanicum MG | ecosystem: Host-associated > Plants > Peat moss > Unclassified... | reverse complement strand
GAAGGATTCAAAATTGGATCATTAATGGGATAACCTTGGACCTTCGAAAATATCAATTCGACCTAATAGTGATGGGGGGCGGGGGGTGGATGAAAGGCCGCCCATTATTTTGCTTAAAGTTTTCGTGGGAAAAAACTTAAAAAACCCACGAGAATGGGCTATACACTACATCTTCAAAAACTTGTGAAACAATAGGAAAAGAAAATTAAGATCGACAACCCTTGCATTACATCCCTCAAAAATATGAGAGACATGAGAAAAAATACATGGAAAAAAAAAAACAAAGATAATGATCCAAAAATGAAAGTTCAAAGTATGCCGATTTATGGAGTTTTGCCAAACTTATGCCCCTTCTTTCAATATTTGCTCAAATTATGCTTAAATTATGCCAAACTTATCATGTTACACCCATATTATGCTAAAGTTATTTTGTTATGCCCGAGTATGCAAAAGTTTTCTACTTTTTTCCCATTTATGCTCAACTTCTGAAGTTTTGTTCAAGTTATGCAAAGTTATCTGCTTATGCCCAGTTTTGTCCTAATTATGCTCCACTTTTGAATTTTTGCCAAAGTTATCCGGTTTTGCCTATTTTGTCCTACTTATGTTCCAGTTTTGAATTTTTACCAAAGTTATTCATTTATGCCTAATTTTGTCCTAGTTATGTTCTAGTTTTCAGTTTTTGCCAAAGTTATGCCAAAATTATTACATTTTGAAAGTTATGCCCAAGTTATACCGAAGATTCTAATTTTTGATACGTTGTTCAAATTGGCAAGATTTCCAAATAAATTGTGGACTTCTGGTACTTCCCTCAACAATTCTCTCCCTCCTACATTTCCTAGTGTCATGTATAAAAAATATCCTAATTACAATATTTATCTTTCCAATGTAATAGATCAATATATCAATATATTGCTACGTTTATGTATTCATGTATTAGTATGTCATTCTAATAATGCATTTTTGCATCCGTACATGAATGTATCCCAAGATCATGGGAAGTAAAAAATGTAACAAAAACTGAAAAATGTCCACAAAAATTGCCTCCCCCTCCATCCAAATTGTTTGTTTTTTGTTGGGTCAAAACTACCTACTTCTTGCATCCTTGTGAGTGTGATGGCAAGATCATATATGTATGAGGTAATTTTAACCAATGTAATTAGCTTAATTAAGTTTAGCCAAAATTATGTTATTTTCATCAAGTTTTGCCAAATATTATAAGTTTAACTGAATTTAACCAACTGCGGGTTAATTTAACCAAATGTAATTTACTTCGCATGAGTTTAGATTAGTTTATGTTATTTTACCCATGTTTCCTTTACTTTACTTTAACCAATATTAGCCCATATTAAGTTACTTTATTTCATTTTTTGACTTTAACAAATATTACCCAAGATTAACTTAATTTCATCAAGTTTGGTCAAATTTACCTTGGTTTAACCAAATTTTTCCAATTTTAACCGAATTATATAAGTTTAGCCGACAATAATTTAAATTCCCCAAATGTAAAATACTTCTGTCGAATTTAAGTTAATTTAACCAAGTTTCATTTTATTTACCCAATATTAACTAATTATACCTTAATTCAACCAATATTAACCAATACTACGTTACTTTAACCAAATCTACATTTTTAAAACCAAATTTGAATTATGTTAACCCAATTTAGCCAACCTACGTAAGTTTAACCCATTTGAACTCATTTTCTTTTGTTTTAGTCAAGCTACATAAGTTTAACCGAGTTTGCCCTCGTGCAAGTGACTTTAGTTGAATGTACATTATTTAAACCAAATTTAGTTTTTTTTTAGCCAAGTTCATTTTAGTTTAACCAAGTTTAGTTTAGTTTGGTCTAATTTATTTTAATTCATTTTATTTCATTCTGCTTGATTTTACTTTGGCTTAGTTTAAATTAATTTCACCAAGTTTAGCTCAATTTAGATTAATGTAGCAAAATATAAGTTAATTTACCCAAATATATAGGTTAGTTCAATCTGATTTAAATTAGTTTACCCAAGTTTACTTTACTTTAACAAAGATTAACCTAGATTATGTTGTTTTACTCAAGTTGAATCAAATTTAGTTTAACCAAAATTATCGAGTTATGCTCAATTTTGCCAAATTTACCCAGTTATGTCAAAGCTTTCAAATTTTGTCCCATTTATGCCAAACTTATCAAATTTTGCCCAATGATCACAAAGTTATGAAATTTTGTTCAAGCTATTTCAAAATTTTCAACTTTTCCTCCATTTATGATAAAGTCATCTAATTATGGCAAATGTCATCAAAATTATGCCAAAGTTTGAAGTTTTCTCAAGTTATGTCAAGATTTTAAATTTTGCCCTAGTTATGCCAAAGATCTTAAGTTTTGTCAAATTTATGCCAAAGATTTTAAGTTTTGTCAAAGTTGTGTCCAACATTTTAAGTTTTCTTCTAATTATGCCAAAGTTTTAAAAAAACTTCCTAGTTGTGCCAAAGATTTAAAATTTTGTTGTAATCATATCAACAATTTTAAGTTTTGTTATATTTGTGCCAAAGATTTTAAGTTTTGTCACAGTTGTCCTAGAGATTTGAAATTTTGTTACTGTTATTTTTAAAATTTTAAGTTTTCCTACCCTTATATCCAAAAAAATTAGTTTTTGCCATAGTTATTCCCAAGATTTATTAAAAACAGAATAAAATAACACAAAACATGAAAATAAAACCCAAAAAATAAAAAAATACAAATATAAAAAAGAAAAGAAAAAATGAATTTAAATGAATTAAAAATTAAAAAGTTCAAGGTGCCGATGTGAGTCTTGGTTCACCCTAGCTCCATGTCACCCGTCCGGCCACCCTACCACATATAAATTTTTAATGCCCAACTCTTTTTTCAAAGGCCAAACTTTTTGTCTTTCTTGAAAAAATTGTGTACTATTGGAGTACCTTTGCTACTTTGACACATGTTTATCGAATAATTAATTAAATTTCAGGCTTATGTTTTGACAAATGATATATTTCCCAACATTCCATTAAATCTTTTATTTTCATCAAAAAAAATTGAAAATAATTTTCTTTTTGAATATTTCAACATTTCTCAAAATAACATAATTAATGTTGAATTCACCTACTATGGTATGTTTCTAGGGGGGTGCTTTCCTTCCAATGATTGTGCCATGGTTTACTAAGCGAATTGTAAATTGTGGACAACCTATTTTGTTGTTTGTATTCGTCTGCTCCACAGTTGCCTCTCACTCTTATTGCTTATAAAAAAATATATCGAGTCATGGGCCTCTTTGATAGACCCATCCATGAGAAGGAATGTTCCTACTATGTACACTCCCAAAAATAAAAATATTATGTAATGTTCCCTCTTTTTATCTACCTATGTGAGTTACAATGTTACAATATTGTTTTTCCCATCGATGTGAGGTGAGATTGCATCAAGAATGTTTCATGTTTTCTGCAAAAAAAAATTGTATGCAAAATATTTTGCATGTGTGGACATATTGATGATCAATCCATACTTTTATTGTGCAAAATATGACCGATGAGTGGGGTCCTTTCAAAGAAGTTGATTTTTATTTTAGGCTTCCATGTTGGGGAATGCCCCATGTACTAAAAATGTTTGTTGTGGCATAATCTTTTATGTTGGGGACTGCCCGAGGTTCTAGAAATATTCTTCTGCTCATCAATGTGGCTCCTTTTGAGAAAAAAAACTATGACTGCACCCCTTGTTAATTAGTACAATGATGGATAATTACCTTGAGTTCATAATGGGGGTGTCAGTCTAGGCTGGAATTGGTGACAAACCATTTTTGAAATAAATTATTTATGTGGCCTATCAGAAGGTTTAGTGCGGTATAATTTCTTTCTGGAGGGGGGAGGTTTTTCTATGTTCCTGATGTGTTCCATAAGGCATTATCAATTAACACCTCATTTTTTATCACTACATTGTTTGCTTGCTTCAACTTCCGTGTATATAAATTATACCAAAGAGGGGGAAGGGTCAAAATGAAACATCACAAAACATGTTTTTATTTTGGGAAGGAACCACCATGTTTGGACTTCTATGTTTTGGGAGGCCCCCATATTCCAAAGATATTCGGGTGGTGGGCTCATCCTATGGCTATTTGTGATATTTTTACATTAAAAAAATTGTGTGTGCACCTGTGCTGGGGGGAAGGGGGGAATTTTTGTTCTTTGTTTATTTTCAATGTGTTCCTGAGTTGTTCCCTGATATGTTCCCAATAGTGCCTCCTTTTAATCCCATATTCTTTTCGCCATGGTTCATGTTCTATACATATAAGTTGTGAAGGGGGTGCCCAAGGGAAGCCTAACAAAGTATGTTTTTATTTTGGGAGAGGGAAACATATTTATGCTTTTATGTTGGGGGTGTCCTTTCTTCCAAAAGCGTTGGTGATGGTTCCATCATATGGTTCCTTTTTTAATTTATAAATGATTAAAAAAATTTGGTGGATAATTGTTATCTTCGATTTAATCATCCATGGGTGCCTAGGTATGAAATTGAAGTGTATGGTGATTCATAACAATTAGTTGTGGTGACCCCCAAAATTCATTTTTTTCCTTTTCTCATGGGCATCTTTGATTTGCCCATCACAAAAAATGAATCCAGCTTTGGATAGTCCCAACCTGGATATCATGTAATCTCCTCCTTGGGTTGCTTATCTAGGCTGGAGAAGTAAACTTTGGGGGTTGGGAGGCTGGGAGTGGGTGGTTTCCCATGCCCCCTTGTAGTTAAAGAAAAACAAAAGTCCAAACAAACAAATGTATAAAGAAACAACTGGAAATTTGAGAAGAATTAATTCAACCAAAGGGAGAAAGGCTAGGCAAACAATGGTGACAAACAATTTGGAAAGAGAAATTTCCTGCAGCCCATGGGAAGGCTTAGCATGCCCTCATGATGGGTTTTTTTTTTTTCCTTTTGGGGGTTGGGTGGGAAGGATTTTTTTGTTTTTTACCCCCTTCTTCCCAATTTGTTCCCTTCAAGTTCTCAAAAAGGTTCCCACGTGTTCCCAATAACAACTAGGTTTTATCCCATATGCTTTGCCCGAACTTCAACTCCCTTCAATATAAACTATAATCCAAGGGTGCACATTTATTTTTATTTTGCAACTAGGGGTGCGAAGAGGTGCTTCAATTGCGGGGTGCTCCATGTTCCCAAAAAAATTGCTAATGGGCCAATGAATATGGCTCTCAAAAAAATAAAATGAGCACACCCATGAACTAATATATGAATCACAAATAAGAAAAATATAACATAGTGTGATTGATATTAATTAGTTGGGGGTGCCTCACAAGTTTGACTTTCTTTTTTGCAATGAGTTATTTTGATTGGCCCATCACCAAAAAAAATTCAAACTATGGAGCCTCCCCAAAATAGAAGATTTTATCAAAAGATGGAACACCTTTCCTTTGGTCCAGTTATATAGGTGAGAAGAGGAGGACTTGGGCCAAAACTTATGGGATTAAAACGAGTCACTATTGGGAACACATTTGGGGAACACATTGGGAACTTGAAAAGAACATAGAAGGAACATGTTGGGAACAAAAGAAAATAATGAAAAAAAATCCTCTCTCCCACCCCCAAATTCAAAAGAAAATAAAATCAAGGCACTTTTAGTGCATGATTCACCCTACCCATTGCCTGCATGTATTTTTGGTTTCCAAAATTGTTGGTCACCCTTTTTCGCCTGGGCTAATGGCAGGGGCAGAGATTGAACAAGGAAGAAAAACAAAAAATAACCCCCTTCCCCCCACTCCCACCCACCCCATGAGTGCATGTTGAGCCTTCCCATTGGCTGCATGAAATCCCTTGTTCCAAAATTGTTTGTCACCATTTTTTGCCTGGGCGGTATTAGCCCGGGCGGAAAATGGTGACCCATAGTTTTGGAAAGAGAAATTTCATGCAATCATGATGGACCCTGATTTTTTCTTTTCGAGTGGGTGGGTGGAGAGGGATTTTTAGTTTTTTCCCCTTATTCCCAATGTGTTCCCATCAAGTTTTCAAAGGGTCCCCAAATGGGTTCCCCGAGATGTTCCCAATGGCACCTCAGTTTTATGGATATGGTTTGCCCAAAATTCAACTCCCATCTATATAAACTAAAATCTAGGGGAGCACATTTGTTTCTATTTTGCAGCTGGGGTCCAAAGATGTGCTTCTATTGGGGGCATGCCCAATGTTCCAAATTTTTTTGCTGATGGGCCAATCAATATGGCTCCTTGAAATATATATATATATATATATAATATTTATTTATTTATTTTTGTGAACATGCCCACAAACTAATTAATATGAATCACAAATTATTAACCCCGATTTATAATGGGGGTATTAATTGCAGATGATTTGAAAAAAAAAATTGATTTACTGCAACATTCGCCATGGCACCTTCGGTAAATCTAGAACTCCAGACGAAACTGTTACTGCTGGCAGGGGTGTTCAAAACAATTTAACCCCCTATTGTAACCTGATGTTTTTTTTTGGCCCTTTTTCAACGTTTTGTTAAATATCTCTCGTGGCAGCATCCGGCTCCCTGCTAGCATTAGGGTTCATGAGGGGCTGCCTTGCTTTTCCTGGTCGTAGTCTGCGTACATGACTCGGTCTGTGCTACTGATCCTGCTTGCATTTGCAATGGGGTCCCATCTCGACGGGTCAACGGGTCACATAAATCTTAGTTCCTGACCATCATGCACCAGGTATTCCATGGGACTATTTCTTTTGCATGTTTTTCAATTTGAGGTTTGAACTAGAGAAAGCATGAATGATCTCGACGCTTGTTGTGGCGGTCCTTGAAGAAGAAATATAATCCCTAAGATTGAGCTTAGAGGTCTTTAGCCATTATTGTTTGTAGCCGGACATTACGATCGTACTTCGTATGACATTAACCTCTTGTTGTTATTGGTTTTCTAATGCAAGACCCATGTTTTGTTTCGTTTCACGTTTCCGGCTTGTGATTTTGTTTTCTTGCTTGTTGTGTATGTTTTGACGTAATGCTGCACCAATATGAAGATCGATTCTACCGGTACGTTTCGACCTAGGGTCCTGTCCGGGAATGAGTCTCCGTGCTTAAATCCCAGGCCGTAGGACCCGGACAACAGTACATGCCAAATAGTGTCTAGGGTTTGGGGGTTTAAGAAGTTTTCGAGATATAAGGTTTTTGAGTTCAAGAATATTGTTGGCATACTTGTTTCTGTTGTGTTACTGATGGAGTTTGATGGGATTTGTTGCGGTTGATTGACCAACTGCGATGGTGTTCTGGTCCTTCAGAGTTGGTTTGTGGCCTTTCTGCCATGAGGGCTTGGTTAAGAAAGGAGGTTGAAGCTAGAACCAGTCTTTTTGAAATGCATTGCTATGATCGTTACTTCCTATCAGCCTCATGGTCATTATTGCTTGGTAGAAGGAGACCTTACCTTTGAACCCAATACTGGAAGTTTGCTGAGACTGGAGTTGTTCCTGGTTGTGTCACAAAAGTCCCATGTGGGACTTCTCGCTATACGTTGTGTATAATGTGGCTCCTTAATGGTAGTTTGGGTTTCAGTGTTTAGAGTGGTTCGATGTCTCATTGAAAAATCAAATATGTTGTAATTGCAAAGGGTGCTAGATCTTATTTCTAAGTGAGTATTTTTAATTCGCTTTTCTGAATCACATTTCTCGCCAGAATCTATGTACTCGTTTTTGGAGTAATGACTATTTGTAGGGTTTGCAAGAACACCTAATCTCTGGGGGTTATGATCTCTTGTTATCAAGCAGAAATTGCATGGCCCCCCTAGCCAGGAGATTAGTCCCCTTTGGTGCAGTTGCAGCAGCCGATGTGCTAAACTTGGGCATTACTCGCAAAGATGAGTTCTTGGAGGGTATCAAAGATGAGGCCGGTCAGAGCCCGCTTGCAGGTGCTAGGGCAGTAAGTGCTTGCATTGCCGAACGGATTGCAGCAGCTACTCTTATTTTGGTTATACCACCTCTTGTCATGCACAAGTACATCTTCTAATTGCTACAACTCCTTGTCCTCCATGAGTATATATGAGTGTTATGACTATCTATCCTCTCCAAGTGAAGAGTAAATTTGTCATTTTCCTGTGGGCAAAAACTCAATGGAAGGAATAATCCCATGGTGACCACTTAATAGAGCACAATGTATATAACATGAGAAGAGAAGTTGCTTTGGGTATTCTTTTGAAAACTAAAGTGCTCATGGATTGAATGTTGTTTGGATATCATCTAAATTTATGTTGTGGCATTACAATGCTTGATAGATTGGAACTAGCCCAATTTTACATCAAAAGACCAGATTTGAGACCACTGATTATTATTGCCATGCTGGGTGCATCCATCCAGATCGGTGTGCCCTTTGTTTTGGTATTTTTAAATAGCAAACATCTGACCTGTAGATGTCGTGAAGTTGGAATCTTCGTTTCACAACCGAGTTGATAGGTTTGGGCAGCCAATTAACTAGGTTTCTTTCAATAAGGGTATCTGAGATCTTGGAATGTTGGTAATTATCAGCCCTTCAAATTACTTTACGGTCTATGGCACATCAAAAGCACAGTGATATCATAGATCTTTGTAATTTGAATTCTATGTTCAGGCTGGAGACTGTCATACCAACAATTTCCTATTGTAAACATTCATATGTAATAACTTAAATTCTTAATTTTTTAAAGGTCAGGCAGGTGGGTCTCCGTGATTGTGACCCTAAACCCAAAAATTCTTGAACTTCTAGGTACAACAGAATTTAGAGTTGCTTGACATTTGGAACCTCATTTGTCTGTTTGATCCAAATGAGGTTGTGTTGGGTGTTCCCGTGGCAGGCCTCATCTCCATGAAGGATATCCAAAGCTACCAATGTAGGGTGCTCTGAAGTCCACAGTGTTGTGTTGATGTGACAGATTGCCACTTTGTGGATGATAAAACTATCTGTACCAATCCAGGAGGCTTGTACGACCTTGATTCTTGTCACATGATGACAATGGTCAAGCTAAGAGGGGAACATAAGGTTATGATAGATGATTATGTTCTTTCCTTCCACCAAGCTTCTCTTTTTGGAAGCTGAGGATCTTTGTTGGCCACTTTCTTATGGGAGTTGAAGTGGGTGCTCTGCTAGTAGACAGAACTTCCACTTTGTTGCCCAACTTTGTTGCAACAAAAGCAACCATCTCTTCCATGGAAGTTGGGCAAGCTCTATGTTCTCCGCATAAGGCAGGGATCTTGCATAGGTAAGTTGCACTTGCCATGATGGCTGCCATTCTTTTGAAAGTAGCAAGGAGTGTTGGCAAGTTGGCTGTTGTTAGAGCGGGAAACGACTTTGCAAGTTTGCTAGGTAGAAAAGCTCGAATAGGGCTTGGGTCAAAAAGATTGTTTGCCAACTGCATGTAACTCCCTTTGACAAGTTTTCTTCAAGAAAGAAATTTGGTTGGAAATCGTTGATGGTTGTAATGACCTGGGATGCATGATCCTGACTTGAGGTGGCATTAGCTTTTGTTGCATAGGATTGTATCTCAATGTCCTCTTGCACACGATTCTAGCAACCTTACAGAAAGTAGCACTCGTAGCAGGAAAGATCATTATGTTCCTGATAGTAGTTGTGACTTTACTCTTGATTGGTGACGCCGAAGCTTTCAAAGTAGGAGGAATAGATACTAATAGCAGCTTATTCTCCTGAAATTTGAATGCACATGTGCGCATTGACGCCACAACTGTATCAAGGCCAATGCCCATCACCTGTCATACAAGTCAGGACACAAGGAATATGTGAAGTATGGTGTGTAAATCCAAATGACCCCATCTTTGAACTCATTCTCTAGGTGTATCTCTTCCTGGATTCTAGACTTGCCAATTGATTGCTTTGAACTGGTTTAGGGATTCGGTGTACCAGCATTCCAAGAAGATTGGCAAAATCTCTTGTCCACACCATGATAATTTGAGGCCTGTTTTTTTGTGTGGAGAGAGCAAGCAAGGATTGAAAGCTGTAGCTTTGTTAGAGGATTAAACAAACAAAAACTAATTGAATCTGAGAATGATAGAGATGAAAGGAGTGGGCAAAGGGGGCATTATATAACAGCTGAGCCTCCATCCTGCACCTAGGGTCTATTTTTCTTTATAGGTTTGTTCTTATCCTCCCTATAGGAATCAGACGCATTTGATCCCACCAGTCTCTCCACTCATGGAATTGATGGACAAAACTCCAAGTGTTTTATGTCCTGAAAAGAATCTCACTGGATACCTGTATGTTTCAGTTATGCAATGTTTTTTCCCTCTCTATTTTGCACTATTGAATAAGCACCCACAATGATATCCTTTGATTATAATTGTCATTGGATAATCTTCTCAATGAGAAGATATTTAAGGTCATTAATTCTCCTTGATTCAGTGTTCGATTCTAGTACAACAACTAATGCATTACCTACTTAATCCCCCCATTTAGTCCTATTCAAAGTCTTTGAGAGAGGCTTAAGGGATCATGTTGTGATACCATGTGTTCATCATCAATTCATGCCATGGATGGCCAAAATAGGTTATTCTTGCACCGAATTTGAGACAATATTTCATGGATGTGGGCTTAAT
>Ga0116231_10014507_pt1 | contig 10559 bp, 6 predicted proteins | sample S1TSphgellanicum_2_FD_89695 | JGI IMG/M metagenome (GOLD analysis project Ga0116231, IMG submission 89695) | Host-associated microbial communities from peat moss isolated from Minnesota, USA - S1T2_Fd - Sphagnum magellanicum MG | ecosystem: Host-associated > Plants > Peat moss > Unclassified... | reverse complement strand
TAAATATTCAAAACTATTTATTCAATATGCTAAAGATTGATTTTATGAGATAACAAAATGTCAAATGTGGATTTCATGGATTATATTATTTGCAAGTAATATGCTTCTTCAAACCATTATTTGATCACTTTTCTTTTGAGTTCTTTCATCTTCAATTATTTTAATTTTTTGTTTCATATTTATTTATCTTTCACCCCAAAAAAAACATTTAAAACCACTTCCTTGCAATTCATGGGCATTGTAATGAGATGGACATCACTTGTGTAACAACTTCATGGAGTGCAAACCACAATGAAGGAGAAGAAAATATATACATGCCCAAAATTAAAAAATTCATAGCAAAATATGCTTCATAAAAAATCATATCTACATGAGAAAACAAAATTATAATGTCTTTAATTATATGATCAACCTTCAATCTTATTTTGTGTTCAAAACACATTTTCATTGGATCATTGCCAAAGTCATAACACACTTTCACATTTGCTCCACACATAATTTTACATAATTGCAAGAAATCACACCTTATCATCTTTGAAACGAAATAAATAAATAAATAAATATTAATATCATGCATAATTATTGTAATAATTCCATCACGGTTGTTTTCACATTCTAAATTCAAAAGAATTTTTTCATTCTCACCTTTTGCATTGGCATACTCCTTTGTTAACAATCTTTTGAAAAATGTCAACATATTGACATGAAGCTTAATTAAACAACACATGTTGATATGTCAATGATATGACATGTTGAAATAATATTAATATACATAAATTTCGACCAAAAGGTAATAATGATATGGTTCAATTTGTGAAATGCAATAAATGTTCATTTGCACCAAGATTAAAAGCATAAATTTTTTTAAACAAAAAATAAAAATAAAATAAAAATAAAAATAAAAAAACAGAAAATTTTCAATGCAAGAAATAATTTTCAAATGTTCTTGAAACAAAAGACACTGTTTTAGTCCTATATGACATTGAGGTTTGAATAACATTGCAATGCAACTTGAATTGAATTCAAATTGAATACACTGAATAGAATTTGAATTCAACAATTGGATTAAGATTCAATTCAATTCAATTCAAATTCCATCAAAAAGAAATGAGATGCAAATTGGTGGGAAAGCTATTGAAAGTCTTCCTGTGAATATGGTGTTGAATTGTTTTTAACAAAAAACAAAAATCCAAAGAAAACAGCTGTCCACACCTCTTCATTTGAGAATACATTAAACAAATTCCAATTCAGCTTTGTTCAACCTACAACAACAATTTATGAAACCTCAAATTATCCTACCTAAACCAACTCTGATGAATCATTGTTGTATACTTTCTAAGAATTTGTGTCTTGGACTTGTTAATAATATTATTGTTTATATGAAAGTTTTCAGAAATTCAAACATCCAGTCCTGGACCTTTAAAATTCTAAATATATTGATTATTCGACATGCACTTGCCAAATCCATTCCAAGATGATGAAAACTGGCCCACCAAAGAATCTGACAACAATTCATGTTAACCATCATACTGTTCCCAGGCAGTCTAGAAATCATAATGTATTCTGAGTCAAGTAAATTCCAGCTTGCTACTTAGTACCCACTCCGTACCTGGGAAGTGACCAGTGTGCCTGAATTATAAGCTGATCACTCTGGGCGATAATCCTCACAGGATTCTCAGACATTACACGTCTCCCATGAAATTAGATTGAACAGCATTTGGATCATGGAGTGTGTTGAATGAGGAAGCAAAATGCAGGGCCGGCCTTTCAAGATAAATTAAGCCAAGACTTTCTTCTAACAGAAATAATAAAATTGTGTAAATAATATGCTGCAGTTCTCCTTGTCATTTGACATGCAGTTAAAAAAACATGGATTATGATTCATTCATGGCTAAAGTGGCCACAGATAGACTGATGAGGAAGCTTCACGTGTTATACACAAGGAAGGACTCACAAGTTCTTCTTAATGTGTGGCCTGCAGCTCGATAGATCTGATCTTGAACCTGATAACTGCATTGGGAGACTAATGGAATATGGAATTGTTTGAGGTGCTGAGTTAGATTATTATCTAGTGCATGCAACCTGTGTTGTTGACGATGGTGTTCATTGCATGTGCTCCAGCTAATATTGGCTACTATTGCTTAGAGCATCTCCACCACTGTGTTTTTTTCCTGGCAAATTTGACTTTTGGCGCACAAGCCACACCCACCACAACAGGAGTCTACAGCTCCAATTTTGTCACTTATGCTCTGACATGAGGATTAGTAGGGTACCATGTTGTATCCCATCACAATGGAAGGTTGGCCAGAGTTTTGCTGTTTAGGGCAGTTTTGTTTTTGTGAGTTTTCTACTGTTTTCATGGTTTTTTCAAAACTGGTTGCCATTAAACCAAAATCATTTCTGGGAGCATTGTCACTCATGCTAAATCTCTTGTGAGATAATTGCCACCCCCATGTTATATCACAATTTTTTTTAAAAATAAATAAAAATACAACTACATGTTCAATTTGGTGTTGACCAATGAGATGGAGCGAACAAAAGTCATTTGAACATTATTATGCTTTTCCAAGGCCCTTAAAAAGCATTGAAATGTGTGCATATTTCAACGCCAAAGCAATTTTCAGGGATTTTGCTAAATTTGTTGTTTTATTTCATCCAAAATTTCCAGTTCAAAACATTTTACAACTACCACCACTATAGACATGTTTAGAAATTGTAATTGGTTTTTCTCTTCGGCTAAAAATCGCCTAAAAGAAAGGGGAAAAAAAAAAAAAACCCTGTTTTTTTGACAAGGGTGTCACTACATTTATGTCTATTGAGCCCTGCCCCCACAGGAACAGGGACTATGGCATTGGATCCAACTTTTGGAAGTTTTACCTTATTAGAACCAATTTCATATTAATAGAACTCGTTTCTTTGGTGAAAGTGTTTAGAGTGTTTGGATTGAAATGGATTTTGTTGGTGTTCAGAGTGTGGACATAGTAGGTAGATGTACAACATCTTATCTATTGGCAGGGCCGGTGTGTTTGTGATGATGCCTTGTTGATTACAGTTCTTAGGTTCCTTGAAATAATGTTGCAAGTTTAGTTGAGATCTGCAGAGCAATTCTCAGCACCCTGGTTCCATCTGGAAATTGGAAAAAAAAAAAAAGGACACTGATTGTAATCACCTTTTTCCAAAATGTTTCCCGTGAAAGTATTTTGTTTGGCCAATGTGATTCCAATTATATCGACCTCACAATGAAGTAGAAAAAAGGGAAAATAATTTTGTATGAAGTTATTTCATAGTGCAAAATCATGACTTACACATTCTTATAGGGTGGGACGGTGTCTGAAGAAATTATGAAAAATGTGGACTCGCAGTGTTTTATTTACTGGCGAAATTTGGCCAAAAAAATAAATAAATATAATTAAGGATTAAAAAGAAGTGATTTTTGAGGAATTTAGTCGTCAGAAGTGAAATTTTATTTTATTTTTAAATCTCCAGATTCATATGCTTGGTTTTCATTGTGTAGCCAAAAATGTAGATGGATGATCACCACTTTGGCTACAAACAAAAATTCCTAAAAAAAGACACAGATGTGAATGGGTGGCAGTGTTGAGAGAGACTTCTTTTTTAATCCTTGATCATGGTAGTGTATCAAGTGACCTATAGATTATCATTATATAATATATTAATATTATATAATATCAATATTATATATTAATATTATATTGATTAATTGTTTTGAACTACTTGCACTAGATTATTTTATGGCAAACTGTCATCCCCATCATCAGGGGTTTATGTTTACATATTTGTGATGTAGCTGAACTGGCAATCATCAATACTGCAGTTTAGCCAAATTGCTAATTGTAGCTGAGAAAAAGGCTAAACTTCCCATGTTGCTTTTCAGCGACTTGGGTGCAGAGAAAAGTAGCCGTCTCACTTTTTATTCCATTCATCCAGCAAAAATCTTAGGTTGGGGGGGGAGGAGAAATATGATTTTGAATATCCTCATAGATAAGATATCATGTTCAAACTCACACTAAATATATCCATATTGACCATTTAGTGTAGAGGAATATAACGTGTGAGGTGAGAGAACACTTTCTTGTAGAATCCTATGGTTGTTTTCCTTAGTAATGTAGACCCTTGATTGTAATGCATATATTATTTGATTTTATTTATGTTGAATCTTGGTGCAATCTTATGTAAAAGAGTACAAATTCTTGTGTATGAAATAAATTCATAGGTAATATGAAGTGATGCCATGTTTAAAATCAAATAGGATGATTCACTTAGATAAATATCATGACAATTGACTTCATTTATTCTACAACTTAATTTTTCACATGGGTCATGAGCAAAAGCTTGGGTGGTATCACTAGGAACCCCTTGTCCAAGTCAAAAGAAAGTTGGACCCCATTTAATTGTATTTTTTAAATATTTAATTTTTTTATTAATGCATTTGTCTATGGGATTGCACCATGTGAGTTAGCTCTTCCCACTTGTGAGTGTAAGCATAATAATATATATATATATATATATATATATATATAAATCAACCCACTTTTATCTTATATTATGCATATGAAAATAATAAAATAACATAAAAAATAAGTGAAAGTACAATGAAGAACCCTTTAGCCCCTTTCTTACTTTTTTAAGAATTTACTTCCAAAAAATTAAGAATACATAAATTTTAAAGATAAATAAAAATTACTCCCATTTAATGGATGTTAAATTCATGTTTGAGGAACCTTCAACACAAAACATTGAATGAAATATAATTACATTAATTAGGATTAAAATATTATTTTATTTTTTAGGGCCCATCAAGAATATTTTATATTTATAACATATTGGACACATATTTTCAAAAAAAATACCAAATTGTGGAAAAAATGTCTTTCACAATTACTTCTATTTGCAACAAACTTTAAAAACCCACATTTACAATTTGAAAATTTTAAATTAATACACAACTGTATTAGGGCATTCCTTGATTCATTGAGTGATTGCATCTTCAGGTTTGCAAGGTCCAATTGTTTCCCATTGGCATGGAATCCCCAAGCTGAAGAAGCAGCCTCCCAAGTCTTGCAAAACTGAAATGCAAAACTAGAACATGGGAAGGAGTATTTTGTGTTTTTTGTGGGTGAAATTTGGTCAAATTTTAACCTGAAAAATATTATTTCGACTTAAACAAAGGATTTTTCACAGAAAAAAATTGGCTTCAGCTACATCACAAAATTGAAAAAAACAAAAAACAAAAAAACCCTGATCGGATCCCTGATAAATAATTTCTCTCTCAAGCCTCCTCAAATGCACTGGGGTTTAGGGTTTAGGAACCCAGTATCCAGAGAAGTACCTGAGAATTGTAAGTGGCTTATCACTGGAATGCTGTTCTCCCTGTCACCAAACTTTTTTTTTTAATTTTTAATTTTTTAGGTGGTCAATTTTGTGTTGTAGCCAAAGTGACAATGATTCACATGAAGTTTAGCCAAATCTGGCTACAATCTAAATATGAAAGTAATGTAAAAAATATATCCTTCAATTTTTAGAAATCTGATGGTGTTTCTTAAATTTTGCTCAAACTCTGGCTATTGAAAATCTGAAAAAGCAATGATTTTAGCAGTTTTACTTTTTATTATAGTTTTTTTTGGCTATATGTACCCGGAAAAAAAGGCTTCCACCAAAGGACTAATCATACCATATCACCTCCACTTTACAAAATTTGCCTGTATGCATCTTCTGTCTAGACACCCCATGTGGGATAAAAGTGTGGTGCTATTAGGCCATCCTTGGGGAACATTATTGGGAGCACAAAAATTTTAAAATTTATGTGCCCACACTCCCCCCACCCACAATAGGGAAAACGATGAGCCCTCTTGAGCGCATGTTTAGCCATCTCATTGGTTGTATGCAAATTCTATTTCTAAACTTGATTGTTATCATTGTTGGCTTGAACTAATACCCTAGCCTAAGGTCAGTTTGCACATTGAAAAAATGAATTTTTTTTTTTCAAAAAATGAACTCGCTTTTTTTTGTTTGAAATTATATATTTTTTACCATCATCTACTATGATATTGTCATTGGAGTAGTGAAATTATTCAGAGTGTAGCCTATGATGAATTATGATGATTTTCAACATGCAAACTTCATATATTCACAAATTTTCATTTCACTATTTTGAGGATTATTTAATGATGAAACTGACCTTAGGGTATGGTAACCCTTCTTAACAGGGTGGGTATTGGGTACCTATTGGAAAGGTGGTTGACTGAGGATTGTGTAATTATCATACTTGCCTACCATGTTAGGGTCTCTCTCTGTGTAGCTGTGATCATAGCAACCTAATGGAAAGCCATTAAAACAGGGCCTTGTTTTTTTTTCCTTCATGGACAAGTGTGTTTTTGACAATATGAAATTTATAAATGTTAAGAACTCTGGGAACATGGTTTCATAAAAAAGCAGATGTCACTTTGTGGTGAGTTTCAATTTGACTCACAACTCTTGCATTTGATCAATTCTTGACTGGTAAAGTTGCAAGATGAATGTGTGAGCACGTGTAGCTGAAAAAAACAAATGGAATGCTGTTGTGATCACATTATCTATGATCACACGAGCCTACTGAAAAGATCCCCCCAGGCACTTTGTTGCATAATATTTATTAAATCATGGAAAAAGTCTATTGGGCAAATCGATTTGAAATTCAATTAAATTAGGCATTTGGGTTTTTAATTTTTCTTGAATTAGGCTATTAATCAATTGACAATGGATGGAATCAACACATGGGGCTTGGAGTTTTAAGGTGCACATATGTGTAAAGCACTACTAGAAAATTTTAAGTGCATTTGGAGGCTACTTTCAAAATTGTACGATTCACTCCAGTTCAATGAAAGCATCTTTTGTTAGCAAGTAATGTTCATTGAAGGTGTCAATCTACATAGTTCATGCATTGTTCCTGGTTTGAAATAATTGTAATTTATTGGCTTTTTAACAAACCAAAAAAATTGTGAAATTAGGCAATTTTAGAGCATAATTTTCCAAGGACTAGGAACTTGAATAAATTATTAGGCATTTTCCCTTTCATAGTAGGGAGATGGCACAGGATGAACCTTTAGTCCATAGCATGAGGATTATTCTCCAGGTTTTCAGGTAAAATCATCAAGGGTATGAATAGTAGGGGCCCATGGGCAAATCTCTTCTAAGTTTGTTTGCTATTTTGTTTCCCTTGTAATTGGTGGCATGTTGGAGCCTTCACATGGGTGAAAAACACGAGCCCGTAGAGCTTGGTGAATTTGGTAGGTAGAATGACACTGGAGGGCCCATTGGTCACCTCAATCCTCTTGGAAATAGACAATGGGTGAATAACAACTTGCCATAATTGTCATGATTTATTTTAAGTTCATTGAAACTAAGTCATGTGAGAGAATGCTATTAATAAGCATCTCATCTGTTTTAGCCATACTATGAAAGTGTTTTTTTTAATAGGTGAAATTTCTCCAAAAGGACCAAAAGGAGAAATTAAAAATTAAAAATTCCAAAGTTGAATGATTTTAGGAGCTTTCCAATCCTTGGAGAGTGAGGGGGACAAGTTGTAAAAGTTTCTCAATTTCTATATTTGGTTTTTTAATATGTAGTCAAATTAATGTAGAAGGATGAATAAAGTTTTGTACTTCATGTATGGTTTTATAGTCACATTTGGGTTAATCTTGCTTGGGATTATTGCCACTTTTTCTATATTTTACCACTTTGGCTAAAAACAAAAATCCTAAAAAAAAACATTGCTGCACACGGATACAAAATAAAGTCAATTTTAATTTTTTTAGTGCTGCATTGACATCTTTGCCTCATGTTCTTTGATTAGAAAGGAAAAGACTTATTTTAAATGGTTGAATCAAGGCACATTTTCCATTGAATATATGCACCTTGAGATTGCCCTTAGTCCACAAAGCTCCTTTACTTTTGACTCTTGCACACCATTGAAAGTCTTAAAATTTTCCAAAGAAATAAAAACAAGGAAGAATGTTCCAACATTCAAATTATGAATGATCTCTTTACATGGTATTAAATTCTCATTGCCTATTTTAAGTATCCATCCACCTGATCCAGAATACATTTTAAAAATATAAATCCCACATGCCACAATACTGTGCTTAGAAACCTTGATTTTTAATCCTTATTTGATACATAAAAGCCAAAATCAAGTGGGCCAAGTTTGATGAAATCTTGTGTTTTTTTTGGTAAGGTCACCCAAGCCCCAAGTCATCACAAACTTACCATGTTTTTCCAAAGAACCCCTACTAGGCTAGTGATGTGTGTGTAGCCAATTTAAGCATGCCACCAACTTTCATGTTCATATCTTCTTATCGTTGTTGGATGGTTTGTTAACTTCTAATGAGATTGATTAATCACACTTGAAGAGGTGTGATTGTTCATTTGGACTCTATAAATAGGATTCTTTTGTAGACTCTTTCGTATTGGGACAATGATGGTAAGAACGATAAAATCTTTAGCTTCTTATTTGCTCTTTCTATTTCATCCTCTTTCGACTTTGCATTTTGAACATCATTTGATTTCAATTCCTTTTGAGAGAGTTGTTTTCTACATGACTCATATGCATGCCTTATATCCTTAAGAATTTCTCACTTTTTCACTTTGAAAAGTATTACCAATTATTGGTAACAAAAACACACCACTATTCAAACGTAAATTTTTTCATTAGTCAATAATTCATCATATAATTGGGGGGGATCTTGATCATTTGTATGCAATTTAGGTCACCATTCTTATTTCTTCCCCAACCATAAAGACCTGAAGGAAATTGAGTGTTCATCAACAATTCATTTTTCAATAAATTTTGTCACTTTTTGACCAAAAAATTGCAAAAAATTTAGATTTTATTTTTTCCTAGTGTAAATTGGACTAATTTTGCTAAAATTTTGGAAAAAAATTTTCATGTCTAAAACTTGAAAAAAGAAACTAGATGGTGTTCATGCAATGGTTTAAAAACTTATCAATCAATAAATATTAATGATCACCTATTATAATAGCTATTTTGATTAAACATTTAGCTAAAGTTAAGTATGACTTCTATTTTTGTGCAATACATTTTTTGGATTCCATGTTGCAAGTTTGAAATAATGAAATCCACATTCTTTTTGAAAAATTAATCTTCATGATTTAGATATTTTGGTAGAGCTAAGGTGTTACAAAAAAACTAATTATTTGTTGTGGTCTTGTACATACTTGATTAGGACTAGCCCAAGACTCCTAGTATACCCAATGCATGCTTACGTGCCTTCATTTGTACCCTATGTAATCCAAATGGATTCTCTTATCATTTTTAGCTTCTTAAATTTAATATTGTAACTATTTTGGTTTCAAATAGCATTGGATTATTATTGCATTCATGAAAGAGCAAGTTAGATTAACATTTCATACTTCATTTGACAATTATGCATGATTGTTTCCCACTTTTTTACTTTTCTTGTCCTTGGAAGCTATTTTGCTCAAGTTGTCCCATTTCAATGAATGGAGAACTTGGAGGTTTACCTCAAAAAATCTTAGGATCAAAACTTAGACCTCCATGAAGTTTCATTAAAATTGTTGCCCCTTAAAATGTTTCATTACATTGCAATTGGTGTTATCCGAGAAAAATCTAGTAATCAAACTTCCAACAAAACCAACATGATAGTGTATTTAATGGTCATAAAGTTAGTTACCTTTAGTTTGGGGTGGGTATATGGTTTGGCCCCAAACCCTTATTCAATTTTTAACTAAATACCTATATATATATATATATATATATAAGATCAAAGGTGAAATTGGAAAAGAAATGGCCCTACCTTCTACCTAGGTTTTCAAAAACTTAAACCTACTACTACCCCCATAATTGGCATTCTAAATATTTTAAATATTAGTGACCATACCCAACTTGCCATGAAACATAATTTGAAGGTATTAGTGAAAAGCCAACATGTGCATAGTTGGAAGCAAAGTTTTCATTTAGGGTTACACGCCTTGCTATTTTACTCAATAAAATTGCAAGACAACATTGTGTCGCTTGTCTTTCCTTTGAAAGTGCCATTGGATATTGAATGTTAAAGATGGAAGGGAACATGACGTAGTTGTCATCCCAAGTCTTGTCTTTCTTTCAAATGTGAGAGTGAATATGCAAGTTGAATGTCACACCATTGTGGAATTCTATGGAACATACTAGCAGTGCATCAAGATTGTACTTAAATATGAATTGTGCAAGTGACAATTACTTATAGTAAAGGAAGGATGAAGGCATATTCGTGAGGCCGACCAAATGAAACTTCCCTTAAATCCGTGCATTTGGTCGGCCTCCCTTGAATCCGTCCCGTCATCCATCCAGCCGGACTCATTGGTTCTGGACGCGAGAGCTCGCGAGGGAGGTTGAAGCTTCCCCTGACTCCGGACGGGCAGTAGTTAAAGGACAGGAAGAAACTAACTTCCCCTCACTCCGGACGGGGTAAAGAACCGGAGTGGAAAATGGGAAGGACCGGCGGGGGGAGGGAAGGACCGCTGGGGGGGGGGTCGAATGAAGC
>Ga0116231_10014506_pt1 | contig 10560 bp, 13 predicted proteins | sample S1TSphgellanicum_2_FD_89695 | JGI IMG/M metagenome (GOLD analysis project Ga0116231, IMG submission 89695) | Host-associated microbial communities from peat moss isolated from Minnesota, USA - S1T2_Fd - Sphagnum magellanicum MG | ecosystem: Host-associated > Plants > Peat moss > Unclassified... | reverse complement strand
CCCCCGTCGCGGCCCCCTGATAGGGCTCGATGAAGCTGGGATGGTTGTGGCTCTCCATCTTGAAGATGGCCGCCAGCCCCTCGCCGATATCCACCACCCCGGCGTTCTCGCCCGGCCCGTGGATCACCCAAGGCGCCTTGGTCGGCAGCGTCTTGAGCCAGACGCGGGAGGATTTGTAGGAGCAGTGCTCCGACCACATGACGCTGAACACGCCGAGTTCCGTGAGCGTCGGCGTGCGGCCCATGATGGCGAGCACGTTGGCGTATTCGTCGGCGCTGAGGCCGAATTCGCGGGCCAGCGCCTGATTGACCGCGCGCGCGGTCATGCGGCCAGCGCCGCCGCGAGGCCGTCGAACAGCGGCTTGCCGTCGGTGCCGCCCATCAGCGGATCGACCAGATCCTCGGGGTGCGGCATCAGCCCCAGCACGCGCAGATTGGCCGAGTAGACGCCGGCGATGTTGCGCGAACTGCCGTTGAGGTTCGCCTCCCGCACGATCGCGCCTTCCGGGGTCGCGTAGCGGAAGGCGACAAGGCCCTCGCCCTCCAGACGGTCCAGCGTGTCGTCGTCGGCGAAGAAATTGCCGTCGCCATGGGCCATCGGCGCGCGGAACACCTCGCCGGCGCGATAGCGCCCGGTGAAAGCGGTATCGGCGCGCTCGACCCTGAGGTGGCAGTCCATGGACAGGAAGCGCAGGCCGGCGTTGCGCAGCATCGCGCCGGGCAGTAGCCCGGCCTCGGTGAGGATCTGCATGCCGTTGCACACGCCCAGAACATGTCCGCCGCGATCGGCATGGGCGCGGATCTCGGACATGACAGGCGATTGCGCGGCCATCGCGCCGCAGCGCAGATAATCGCCGTAGCTGAACCCGCCGGGCACCACGATCAGGTCGAGCCCCGACAGGTCGGTCTCGCGGTGCCAGATCATGCGCGGCTTGCGGCCGGTGCTGGCCTCCAGCGCGATCGCCATGTCGCGCTCGCGGTTGATGCCAGGGAAAACGACGATGCCGGCGCGCATGCTCAGGAAATATCCACCTTGAAGCTCTCGATCACCTGATTGGCGAGCAGCTTGCGCGCCATCTCCTCCGCCTGGGATCGGGCCTGCGACGGGTCCGTCTCGGCCAGTTCCAGCTCGATGACCTTCCCGGCGCGAACCTCGCCCACCGAGCCGAAGCCGAGCCCGTGCAGCGCCTGGCCGATGGCCTTGCCCTGGGGGTCGAGCACGCCGGCCTTGAGCATGATGGTCACGGTGGCTTTCACTGCATCATCTCCGGCCCCTTGAGGTCGCGAATCCCCGCCTCCGGCAGGATCCCGAGCCGGCGCGCGACTTCCTGGTAGGCTTCCTCCACCTTGCCAAGATCCTTGCGGAAGCGGTCCTTGTCCAACTTCTCGCTGGTCTTGCTGTCCCACAGGCGGCAATTATCCGGGCTGATTTCGTCGGCCAGGACGATGCGCATGTCCTCGTTCTCCCACAGCCGGCCGAACTCTATCTTGAAATCCACCAGCGTGATGCCGACGCCCAGGAACAGCCCGGTGAGAAAATCGTTGATTCGCAGCGTCAGCGCCACGATATCATCCATGTCCTGGGTGGCGGCCCAGCCGAAGGCGGTGATGTGTTCCTCGGCCACCATCGGGTCGCCCAGCGCGTCGTTCTTATAGTAGTACTCGATGATGGAGCGGGGCAGGCGGGTGCCTTCCTTGATGCCCAGCCGCTTCTCCAGGCTGCCGGCGGCGACGTTGCGCACCACCACCGCGATCGGGATGATCTCGACTTCGCGGATCAGTTGCTCGCGCATGTTGAGGCGGCGGACGAAATGGGTGGGCACGCCGATCTCGGCCAGGCGCAGCATCAGATACTCGCTGATGCGGTTGTTCAGCACACCCTTGCCGGTGATGACACCCTTCTTCTCGCCGTTCAGCGCCGTCGCGTCGTCCTTGAAATACTGCACCAGGGTGCCGGGCTCGGGCCCCTCGAACAGAATCTTGGCTTTACCCTCGTAAAGCTGGCGGCGGCGGGCCATGACGCGTTCCCTTCGGGCCTTGACCCCGCGGCGCGGGGCGCCGCGCGCGAAGCCGCGACACGACGGGCATGCTGCGCCGCCGCGAGCCGGCGGCGCGGGAGGGGGTATAGCAGCGGCGTGGCGGCTGTGCCACGCCCCTGGCGGGAGGCGGGGCTGCGGGGAGGGAACGGCGTCAGAAGACGAGTTGAATGGCGCGGCCCTCTTCTGCCTCGATGACACGCGCGAGCCGGTCGAACAGAGCGAGACACCCCTCTTCCTCGGTCGCAAGCACGACGTTCTCCTCGCGTTCGCCGCGCTGGTCGTAATAAGAGAGGCTCCACCCAGGATCGAGCCTTTCCAGCGCCCACACATCGCCGCCCCCCGCACCATCGAACGAATAATATTTCGTCGGCACGTTATTTCGGTCGAGAATGGTCTGTAGTTCCTCACGCGTCATCGATAGATCGTTCTATGAAACCACTCCGTCGGCCTATGCGATCAGCATCGACGTTTTGAACTCCCGCACGCGAAACGCGCGATAGGCGGTCCACCACTCTTCCGGTCTGTCCGGTCCGAAAGCGATCAGGATGCGCGGCAGGTATGGTTGGAGCAGCGTCGCATACGCTGCGATGATTCCATCCTGATCAAAATCCTGGCGTGCCGGCGTGAGGCTCGCCGCGAGGCCCGGATGCAACTCGTCCGCGAAACCGGTGACCGCGAGGAACGAATGCCACCAGAGCGCACCGCCGTGCTCGTCGCTCCACTCTCGCGGCGCGTCGAGCCGAGCGAAGGAAAGCTCGAAAACATTCTGTTCGAGCTTGAATTTCACGAGGCAATCCGCCGACGCCGCGATCAACGCCTGATACTCGCCGTGATGATAGTTGAATTCAGCAACGACCGTAAAACCGTGATTGGCAAACAAGTCGTCGAAATGACCTGAGATCGCTTCGCGGAAATGATGGAAGATCGGATCGACTGAACCTGCCACCGTGCGCCTCTCAGCCCAAGGCTGGCCCCGTCTCGCCGAACACCCGCAGAAAGATGCCGTCCAGCGCCCGCATGTGCATCGCCGGATCCATCGCCGCGTCGAGCGCCGCCGCATCGACGCGTCCCGCCACCTCCGAATCCGCTTCGAGGTTCTGCCGAAAGCTCCGCGCCCCCGGCGTGCCCAAACCTTCCCAGGTCGCCATCGCGCTGCGCTGCACGATCCGGTAGGCGTCCTCGCGCAGGATGCCGGCGCGGGCGAGGGCGAGCAGCACCTCGCCGCTATGCACCACGCCGCCCAGGCTCTCCAGATTCGCCAGCATCCGCTCCGGATACACCGTGAGCTTCTCCATCATCCCGGCGAGCCGGGCGAGGGCGAAATCCAGGGTCACCGTCGCGTCCGGCCCGATCGCCCGCTCCACCGAGGAGTGGCTGATGTCGCGCTCGTGCCACAACGCCACGTTCTCCAGCGCCGGGGTGGCGGCGGCGCGCACCACGCGGGCGAGGCCGGTGAGGTTCTCCGACAGCACCGGGTTGCGCTTGTGCGGCATGGCCGAGGAGCCCTTCTGGCCGGGATGGAAGAACTCCTCCGCCTCCCGCACCTCGCTGCGCTGCAAATGCCGCACCTCGGTCGCCAGCCGCTCGACGCCCGAGGCGACCACGGCCAGCGCGCAGAAATAGGCGGCGTGGCGGTCGCGCGGGATCACCTGGGTGGAGACCGGCTCGACGGCGAGGCCGAGCCGCTCGGCCACGAACGCCTCCACCTTTGGATCGACATGGGCGAAGGTGCCCACCGCGCCGCTGACCGCAGCCACCGCGATCTCGGCCCGCGCGGCCACCAGCCGTGCGCGGTTGCGGACGAACTCGGCGTAGTGGCCGGCGAGCTTGAGGCCGAAGGTAGTCGGCTCGGCATGAATGCCGTGGCTGCGCCCGATGGTCAGCGTGTGCTTGTGCTCGAAGGCGCGGGCCTTTAGCGCGGCGAGCACCGCATCCACGTCGGCGATCAGCAGGTCCGTCGCCTGCATCAACTGCACCGAGAGGCAGGTGTCGAGGATGTCGCTGCTGGTCATGCCGAGATGGACGAAGCGGCTGTCCGGGCCGATCGAGTCGGCCAGCCAGGTGAGGAAGGCGATCACGTCGTGGCGGGTCTCGCGCTCGATCTCGTCGATGCGGGCGATGTCGGCGGGCCCGATCACGGCGAGCGCGGCGCCGCCCCGCTCGCGAATGGCGCGGGCCGCCTCGGCCGGGATCGCGCCGAGGGATGCCATGGCCTCCGCCGCGAGCGCCTCGATTTCGAACCAGATCCGGTAGCGGTTCTCCGCCGACCAGATGGCGGCCATCTGCGGACGGGTGTAGCGGGGGACCATGTGTTGCTCCAGCCGACGGGCGGCTTCATCTACGGCCCACCCTGCCGCGCCGCAACCTGAGGAACTTGCATAGGTATGGATCAGACGCTTCTGAACGAACTGACGGCCTTCGCTCAGGTGCTGCTGATCGACATCACCCTCGCGGGCGACAACGCGATCGTGGTCGGGCTGGCGGTCTCAGGGCTGCCGGCGAGCCAGAAGCGGCCGGCCATCGTCGTCGGTATCGCGGCGGCGGCGGTGATCCGGGTGGCGCTGGGGGCAGTGACGCTGAAGTTGCTGGCGATCGTGGGCCTGCTGCTGGCCGGCGGGATCCTGCTGCTCTGGGTATGCTGGAAGATGTATCGCGAGCTGATGCGCAGCCGTGGGGGGCACGCGGCGATCGATGCCGCGCCCAAGACGCTGGGCCAGGCGATGCTCCAGATCGTGCTGGCGGACCTGTCCATGAGTCTGGACAACGTGCTGGCAGTGGCCGGTGCGGCGGACGGCAATCTCTGGGTGCTGGTGGCCGGGCTCGCGGTCTCGGTCGTGTTGATGGGAGTGGCGGCCGGGCTGATGGCGCGACTGCTGGAGCGTGTCCGTTGGATCGCCTGGATCGGGCTCGCGATCGTGCTCTATGTCGCGATAAAACTAATCTGGGACGGCGGCCACGACGTGGCGGCGCATTTCGGGCTGTTGCCGGCCAGCTAGCCCTGCAGCTGGCGCAGCAACCCCGCGATATCAGCCGCGCCCCAATGCGCCGCGATCAACCCGTCGCGGACCGCGAAGATGTCGCAGGACGTGAATGTGATGCGCCGGCCGGTCGGGGCGATGCCGAAATACGGGGCGCGGTGCGTGCCGCTGTAGGTGAAGTTTGCCGCCACCGTTTCCGTACCCGCCACCACGGGGTCGGCGGTGACAACGAGGTCGGGCAGAGCGGCTAGGCGGGCGGCGAAATAGGCCACCGTCGCCTGTTTCGCGGAAAGCCCGACCGGCGGCGGGGGCGAAGCCGCGCTCGTCTGATGCTGCTGATAGTCTTCGGCGAACAGGGCCGCGAAGCCGGCGATGTCGTGCGCCGAGAGCGTCCGGGCGAACAACTCCGCCAGGCGCTGTGGGCTCGCGATCTCGGCTTTCACGAGACGAGGAGCCGCCGCGGCCAGCGCGATCACGCCGGCAAGATGTCTGCGCCGCATATCGGTCTCCCAGGATGCCGGCGCTCACGCTAAAGCAATCCCTCGCGCCGGAAGCTCAGCCACGCGCCGTTGCCGATGATCACATGGTCGTGCAGCGTCACCGACACCGCGCTCACCGCCTGTTTCACCTCGCGGGTCATCTCGATGTCGTCGCGCGAGGGCGACGGGTCGCCGCTGGGGTGGTTATGCACCAGAATGATAGCGGTCGCATGCAGCTCCAGGGCGCGCTTGGCGACCTCGCGCGGATACACCGGGGTGTGGTTGACGGTGCCGCGCGCCTGCGACTCGTCGGCGATCAGGCGGTTGCGGGTATTCAGATAAAGGATGCGGAATTGCTCGCTGCGTTCGCGCGCCAGCACCGAGGTCAGATAGTCGATCAGCCGGTCCCAGTTGGACAGCACCGGCTTGTCGATCACCTCGGCGCGCGCGAGCCGTAGCGCCGCCGCCTGAATCATCTTGAGCGCCGCCGCTCCTGCCTCGCCCAACCCCTCCACGCGGTGCAGTTCCACCACCGGCGCCGAGATCGCGGCGGCGAAACTGCCGAACCGGGCGAGCAGCGCGCGGGCGATCGGCTTCGTGTCGCGCCGCGGCAACGCGAGAAACAATGCCATTTCAAGTAATTCGTGATCGGCGAGGGAATCGGGACCGGCCGTCAGTAAACGCGCCCGCATCCGTCCGCGATGTCCCTCCGCACCCATCTCCGGCGGCGGCGCCTCGACGGCGGAGAGCGTCAGGAGATCCGCGAATCCTTTGCTCTGCTTGGGCATGATGGCGGGAGGCTGCCATGTCGCCAGTCCGACGAAGCAATGAATTCATCGGCAAGAAGGAGTGATCCCGCGTTGTCACGCGGGCTCGGCCACGGACCATTCCTGCAAGCGCGTGCGCCAGGAATCCTCGATCGGCACGGCACGCCGCGTCGTCGTGTCGATCACCGCCAGCACCGAGAGAGCCCGCGATACCAGCACGTCACGCAGCGTCAGGCTTTGGCGCATGTGCATCGATTTCGGGCCAATGCGCGCCACCTCGGTCGAGATGTGAACTTCGCCCGGCCAGTTCATTTCGCGCAGGAAGTCGATCTCCAGACGCGCGATGACAACGCCCCGGCCATTTTCCGCATCGAGAAGGCCCGCATGCGCCATCATCTCCGAACGCCCGGCCTCGTACATCATCGCGTAGACCGCATTGTTCACATGGCCGAGCTTGTCTGTGTCGCAGAACCGGAGGATCTGCGACGTCAGGAACGGGGCTCCCATCCGCTTAGCCGGCCAGATAGGGAGGTTTGAAGATCCCAGCGGGGGACAGCGTGAACACCTCGCACCCTGTCTCGGTCACGCCGATCATGTGTTCGAACTGGGCCGAGAGGCTGCGGTCCCGCGTCACCGCCGTCCAGCCGTCGTCCAGCACCTTCACCTCGGGCCGTCCCGCGTTCACCATCGGTTCGATGGTGAGGAACATGCCCGGTTTCAGCACCGGCCCCTCGCCCGGCCGCCCGAAATGCAGCACGTTCGGCGCCTCGTGGAAGCGGCGGCCGATGCCGTGGCCGCAGAAATCCCGCACCACGCTCAAACGCTGTCCCTCGACATAGGTCTGGATGGCATGGCCCACGTCGCCCAGCGTCGCGCCCGGCTTCACGGCGGCGACTCCGCGCAAAAGCGCCTCGTGGGTGATCTCGATCAGGTTTCGCGCCTTGATCGATGGCGGTCCGGCCGAATACATGCGGCTCGAATCGCCGAACCATCCGTTGAGGATCACGGTGACGTCGATATTGAGAACATCCCCCGGGTCCAGTTTCCGCTCGCCCGGAATGCCGTGGCACACGACGTGGTTGATCGAGATGCAGGTGGATTTCGGATAGCCGCGATAGTTCAGCGGGGCGGGGATGGCGCCGTGCGACGTGATGAAGTCATGGCACAGGCGATCCAGCGCGCCCGTCGTTACGCCCGGGCGCACATGAGGAGTTATCATGTCCAGCGTTTCGGCGGCGAGGCGGCCCGCCTCACGCATACCTTGAAAGTCAGCGGGATCGTGGATCGTGATCCGCCGCGAGTCAGCGCTGCCGTCCATCTACCGCTCCGTTCGCGCCGGGACGGTCCTGTCCCAGCCACATCTGACTCTATGACATCTCAAAGATGCGCAACCCGATGCCTGGAAGCAAGCCTCGGGGAGGGGAAGCAAGCCCTGGCTGTCATACGCCTCGGGCGGGCGGCGATGTCAGCGGCTGGCGAGTTGGCCGGGGTCGAGCCGCAGGGCCGTGCAGGCCATCCTGCGTCGGGACAGGAGCGCGCATGTGTCGCGGGCCTCGCTCTCGGTGAACCCACCGAGTTGAGCGTGGTAGGTGAAGTGATTGCGCGTCCCGGTTTGCTCCACGCGCGCCTCGCCGTCTCCCGCCGCGTGCCGTGCCGCGAGCGCGGCCTGCTTGGCGGCGTTTTCGGTGCCGAACGTCCCGACCTGCACGCCCCAGCGCGGCGCGGCTTGGGGATTGCGCGCGGGATGCGCGGCCTCGGGCACCATGGCGCGGACCGAAGCGGCGCGGAGCGCGGGGGCGGTCAACTGTGGCGCGCGCGGGAGGGCGGCCAACGGCTCCGATCGTCCGCCGACCGCCATGGCCGCGGAAGCCTCCGACGCTTCCATGCCCCAATGCGGCACCACCGGCACATTCAGCTGTTCGAACCCGGCGTCGAGCAGACCGGCCATGTGGATGTCGCGCTCCGGATTGCTCGCCGCCCCGAGAACCACGCCGATCAGCCGCACATCGCCCCGCACGGCCGAGGTGACGAGGTTGTGGCCCGACGCCTCGATATACCCCGTCTTCATTCCATCCGCGCCGGGATAGCGCTGCAGCATCAAATCGTGGTTGTAGATCGTTCGGCCCCGAAACACGAAGCTGGGCGTGCTGAAGTAGCGGTATTCATTCGGGAAATCCTGAACCAGGTGGCGTCCGAGCGTCGCCAGATCGCGCGCCGTGGACACCTGTTCGGAATCCGGCAGGCCGGAGGCGTTCCGGAACACGGTGCGGGTCATGCCCAGCGCGCGGGCCCGCACCGTCATCATCTGCGCGAACCGGTCCTCGTCGCCCGCCAGGAACTCGCCGAGCGCGGAGGCCGCATCGTTGGCGGATTTGGTGACGAGGCCGAGGATCGCCTGTTCGACGGTAATGCGCGTGCTCGGCAGCAATCCAAGCTTGGATGGCACCATCGAGGCAGCGTGCGGGGAAACCGGCACAACCTGATCGAGCGCGATCCGCCGGTCCCGCAATGCCTCGAATACCATATAGAGAGTCATCATTTTGGTGAGGCTGGCGGGATGGCGGAGTTCGTCGGGGGCCGCGGCGGAGATCACCCGCCCGCTGGAAGCCTCGATGACGATCGAACTGTAGCGATCGGACCCGATCTGCGCATGCGCGGTGCGCGTGGCCAGGAGAGCCGCCGGAATGATCACCGAGATCGTCATGACGATCGTTTTTGCGATGCCGCCCCAAAGCCGCCAATAGTCCGGTTTTGAGCCCATCGCCGAAGTTCCCCGCTAGGTCGCGATGCTTTTTTTAAGTGCCCCGCCAGCCATTGTCTAGCGGCAAGTGTTGGATAACGTCGAAAGTTGAAGGGGTTACAGAGCGGCGTTACAAGATCTGCCGTTGATTTCCGCCAGTCTTTGGCAATCAAAAAAGCATGTTGCGGTGCAGCAAACACGCTTGACTTGTAATTTTCCGCAGCCTACATCGGCATTGCTGCACCGCAGCAATCGGCCGTGCGCCTTGCGTCCGGCCTCACGGGAACTCAACCGCCCGTGATTTCGGATGAACGGTCAAGGAAACAAAGGCATGGCGCCGCCAAAAAAGACCACCGAGACGCCTAAGAAGATAGAAGCCCCGGTTCTCCCTCCCGACACCGCGGCCGGAATCACTTCACCGATCTCAGTTCCCACACTCGTCGTCGCTCCCACGCCGGTCGAACCGGATGCGGCCTTCAACGACGGCGCCGTCGAGGCTGAGAGTGTCGCGAAGGCGGGATTGTCCACCGTCGCGAACAACATCCATAAAACTCAAACGGAGATCAAGACGACCATGGACAAAGCTATGAAGACCGCCGAGGAATTCGTTTCGTTCGGCCACGGCAATATCGAGGCCATCATGAAGTCCGGCCAGATCTGGATGACCGGCCTTCAGGACCTGTCCAAGTCCTTCGCCGCCACGGCTCAGGCTCAGATGGAGGAGACCGTCTCCACCATGAAGACCTTTGCCGGCCTGCGCTCCATCAAGGAGGCCGTCGACCTGCAGACCAGCTTCGCCCGCACCTCGTTCGAGAAGGCGCTGAGCGAGACCGGCAAGATCACCGAGCATTCGATGAAGCTGGCCGAGCAGGCGATGGCCCCGATCACCGCCCGCGTCACTTTCGCTGTCGAGAAGTTCGGCAAGGCCGTCTGATCCATCCGGCCGCGCGCCGCCGAGCGATGCGGCGGAGGCTCAGACCAAAGCGATGAGGCCCGGAAGCGACAGCTTTCGGGCCTCATCTGATTCCGGGGCGGTGTTGTCGGTTCGGTCCGGCCCTGGTTCAGCGGGCCTTGTTCGGCGGGGCGCCTCTCCCAATTTCCTGAGGGTGAAGGGACGGCCCCTTTTGGCGGGGCTTTGTTCCACATTCCCGATTTCGCTATTCTCGCGCCAGCCAATGACGAGCGATTGCAACCGATGAGCGACAGCGACAGGCGCCGGATCCGCCCCCTTATTTCCGACCAGTCTCGCGGTGGCGCGGCTGTCGGTGCCGTTCCCGCGGGAGATGGCCGACGGGAGGACGGGCGGACCGACGGGGGGAACAGTGACGGCCCGAACACCGGGGTGGTGGTCAAGGCGCGCCCTCGCACGCGCAAGCCGGCGATGTACAAGGTGCTGATGCTGAACGACGACTACACGCCGATGGAGTTCGTCGTCCATGTCCTGGAGCGCTTCTTCCAGAAGACTCGCGAGGAGGCCACGCGGATCATGCTGCATGTCCATCGCCGGGGCGTGGGCGTGTGCGGCGTGTTCACCTACGAGGTCGCCGAGACCAAGGTT
>Ga0116231_10014505_pt1 | contig 10560 bp, 2 predicted proteins | sample S1TSphgellanicum_2_FD_89695 | JGI IMG/M metagenome (GOLD analysis project Ga0116231, IMG submission 89695) | Host-associated microbial communities from peat moss isolated from Minnesota, USA - S1T2_Fd - Sphagnum magellanicum MG | ecosystem: Host-associated > Plants > Peat moss > Unclassified... | reverse complement strand
AAGCTTTGGAGGAGCTTGCAAATTTCTTATGATGATTTGCAACCCACTGAATGCAACATGTTTTTGGATATTGCTTGTTATTTTTGTGGTTTGAATGAACAAATGATTATTCAAATATGGGATTCTCCATCATCCCCTGAACTTGGGTTGCAAAACTTGAAAGATAGATCTCTTGTGAAATTAAGTGAAAATGGAGACCTAGTCATGCACAACCAATTACGGGACATGGGTCGAAAAATTGCAACAATTGAACAAAAAAATCGATTATGGGATGCAAAAAAAGAAAGTTTCCAGTGTTTGCAACATAAAGAGGTAATTATCACAATTCCCCATGGTGATAGAATGTTATTTTAATCATGTTTTTGTAATGTAATACCAATTTGGATGAATATTTTAAATACAATAAAAGGTTAATCAAAATTTTCTTTGGAAAAATAAAACTTTTGTGTTATTATTATTATTTTGTGATGATTAACATATTATAATCTTGCATTTTATAGGTGGCCCAAAAATTGGAAGGAATTTTATTAAATGGTAATGAAGACTTGCCTTTATCACTATTCAAAAATTTGGAGCTTCCTAGCCTTAGGTTGCTCAAAATGATTGAAATGAGGCCAAAATTTGTCAAAGTTTTTATCCAACAACAAAATGTACAATGCTTACAATGGCTATGTCTTCACATACCCAGAATAGAAAAGTTGCCAAATGATTTGGTTCATTGTTTCCATCTACATGTCCTTGATTTGTCAAAATGTCATAATTTGAAAAAGCTACCTACATCTATTGGCAAATTGATGGCTTTGCGACAATTGTATTTGTCGGGGTGTTATAAATTAAAGGAGCTACCTTCATCTATTGGCCAATTGACGACTTTGCAAAAGTTGAATTTGTCAGGGTGTTCTAAATTGAAAGAGCTACCTACATCTATCGGCCAATTGAAGGCTTTGCAAAAGTTGAATTTGTCGGGGTGTTCTGAGTTGAAGGAGCTACCTACATCTATCGACCGATTGAGGGCTTTGCAAAAGTTGGATTTGTCATGGTGTTTTAAATTGAAGGAGTTACCTACATCTATCAGCCAATTGGGGACTTTACAAGAGTTGAATTTGTTTGAGTGTTCTGAATTAAAAGAGCTACCTACATCTATTGGCCAATTGATGGCTTTGCAAAAGTTGAATTTGTTGAGGTGTTCTGAGTTGAAGGACCTACCTACATCTATCGGCCGATTGAGGGCTTTGCAAAAGTTGGATTTGTCATGGTGTTCTAAATTGAAGGAGCTACCTACATCTATTGGCCAATTGGGGACATTACAAGAGTTGAATTTGTTTGAGTGTTTTGAATTGAAAGAGCTACCTACATCTATCGGCCAATTGATGGCTTTACAAAAGTTGAATTTGTTGGGGTGTTCTAAGTTGAAGGAGCTACCTACATCTATCGGCCAATTGATGGCTTTGCAAGAGTTGAATTTGTCAGAGTGTTCTGAATTGAAGGAGCTACTTACATCTATTGGCCAATTGACGACTTTGCAAAAGTTGAATTTGTCAAGGTGTTCTGAATTGAAAGAGCTACCTACATCTATCGGCCAATTGAGGGCTTTGCAAAAGTTGAATTTGTTGGGGTGTTCTGAGTTGAAGGAGTTACCTACATCTATCGGCCAATTGATGGCTTTGCAAAAGTTGGATTTGTCATGGTGTTCTAAATTGAAGGAGCTACCTACATCTATCGGCCAATTGGAGACATTACAAGAGTTGAATTTGTTTGAGTGTTCTGAATTGAAAGAGCTACCTACATCTATCGGCCAATTCATGGCTTTGCAAAAGTTGAATTTGTCAGAATGTTTTAAGTTGAAGGAGCTACCTACATCTATCGGCCAATTGATGGCTTTGCAAGAGTTGAATTTGTCAGAGTGTTCTGAATTGAAGGAGCTACCTACATCTATTGGCCAATTGACGACTTTGCAAAAGTTGAATTTGTCAAGGTGTTCTAAATTGAAAGAGCTACCTACATCTATCGGCCAATTGAGGGCTTTGCAAAAGTTGAATTTGTTGGGGTTTTTTGAGTTGAAGGAGCTACCTACATCTATCGGCCGATTGAGGGCTTTGCAAAAGTTGGATTTGTCATGGTGTTCTAAATTGAAGGAGCTACCTGCATTTATCGGCCAATTGGGGACTTTACAAGAGTTGAATTTGTTTGAGTGTTCTGAATTGAAAAAGCTACCTACATCTATCGGCCAATTAACAACTTTGCAAAAGTTGAATTTGTTGGGGTGTTCTGAGTTGAAAGAGCTACCCACATCTATCGGTCGATTGAGGGCTTTGCAAAAGTTGGATTTGTCATGGTGTTCTAAATTGAAGGAGCTACCTACATCTATCGGCCAATTGGGGAATTTACAAGAGTTGAATTTGTTTGAGTGTTTTGAATTGAGAGAGCTACCTACATCTATCGACCAATTGATGGCTTTGCAAAAGTTGAATTTGTCGGGGTGTTCTGAGTTGAAGGAGCTACCCACATCTATCGGCCAATTGATGGCTTTGCAAGAGTTGAATTTGTCAGAGTGTTCTGAATTGAAGGAGCTACCTACATCTATTGGCCAATTGACAACTTTGCACCAATTGTATTTGTCGAGGTGTTTTGAGTTGAAGGAGCTACCTACATCTATCGGCCAATTGATGGCTTTGCAAGAGTTGAATTTGTCAAAGTGTTCTGAATTGAAGGAGCTACCTACATCTATCGGCCGATTAACGACTTTGCAAAAGTTGAATTTATCGGGGTGTTCTAAGTTGAAAGAGCTACCCACATCTATCATCCAATTGAGAGTTTTGGGGTGGTTTGAGTTAAAGGAGCTACCTACATTTATTGGCCAATTAACAACTTTGCAAAAGTTGAATTTGTCATGGTTTTCTAAATTGAAGGAGCTACCTACATTTATCGGCCAATTGACGGCTTTGCAAGAGTTGAATTTGTCAGAGTGTTCTAAATTAAAAGAGCTACCTACATCTATTGGCCAGTTGACAGCTTTGCAAAAGTTGGATTTGTTTGGGTGTTCTAAGTTGAAGGAACTACCTACATGTATCGGCCAATTAAAGGCTTTGCAAAAGTTAGATTTGTCATGGTGTTCTCAGTTGAAGGAGCTACCTACATCTATCGGCCAATTGACAACTTTGCAAGAGTTCAATTTGTCAAGGTGTTCTAAGTTGAAAAAGGTATCTACATCTATAGGCCAATTGATGACTTTGCAAAACTTGGATTTGTCATGGTGTTCTCAATTGAAAGAGCTACCTACATCTATCGACCAATTGACAACTTTGCAAAAGTTGGATTTGTGGAGGTGTTCTAAGTTGAAAAAACTACCTACATTTATCGGCCAATTGAAGATTCTACAAGAGTTGAAATTGTCATATTGTAATGAGTTGAAGGAGCTACCTACATTTATCGGCCAATTGAGGGCTTTGCAAAAGTTGAATTTGTTGGGGTGTTCTGAGTTGAAGGAGCTACCTACATCTATGGGCCAATTGAGGGCTTTACAAAAGTTGGATTTGTCATGGTGTTCTAAATTGAAGGAGCTACCTACATCTATGGGCCAATTGAGGGCTTTGCAAAAGTTGGATTTGTCATGGTGTTCTAAATTGAAGGAGCTACCTACATCTATTGGCCAATTGGGGACATTACAAGAGTTGAATTTGTTTAAGTGTTATGAATTGAAAGAGCTACCTACATCTATCGGCCAATTGATGGCTTTGCAAAAGTTGAATTTGTCGGGGTGTTCTAAGTTGAAGGAGCTACCTACATCTATCGGCCAATTGATGGCTTTGCAAGAGTTGAATTTGTCAGAGTGTTCAGAATTGAAGGAGCTACCTACATTTATTGGCCAATTGACGACTTTGCACCAATTGTATTTGTCAAGGTGTTCTGAGTTGAAGGAGTTACCTGCATCTATCGGCCAATTGACGGCTTTGCAAAAGTTGGATTTATCATGGTGTTCTAAGTTGAAGGAGCTACCTACATCTATCGGCCAATTGATGGCTTTGCAAAAGTTGGATTTATCATGGTGTTTTAAATTGAAGGAGCTACCCACATCTATCGGCCAATTGACGACTTTACAAGAATTGAATTTGTATGAGTGTTCTAAATTGAAAGAATTACCTACATTTATCGACTAATGGACGGCTTTGCACTAGTTGTATTTGTTGAAGTGTTCTAAGTTGAAGGAGCTACCTACATCTATTGGCCAATTGATGACTTTGCAAAAGTTGAATTTTTCGAGGTATTCTAACTTAAAGGAACTACCTACATCTATTAGCTAGTTAATGGCTCTGTAAAAGTTGAATTTGTCAGGGTTTTCTAAGTTAAAGGAGCTCCCTACATCTATCGACCAATTGATGGTTTTGTAAGAATTGAATTTTGTTGGGGTTTGCTAAGTTGAAGGAGCTACTTACATCTATCAGCTAGTTGACGACTTTGTAAAAGTTGGATTTGTAGAAATGTTCTAAGTTGAAGGAGCTACCTCCATTTATTGACCAATTGACGACTTTGCAAAAGTTGAATTTGTCAGGGTTTTCTAAGTTGAAGGAGCTACCTACATCTATCGGCAAGTCGATTGCTTTTTAAATGTTGGATTTGTGGAGGTGTTCTAAGTTAAAGGAATTCCCTACATCTATCAGCCAATTAACAACTTTGCAAGAGTTGAATTTGTTGGGGTTTTTTAAGTTGAAGGAGCTACCTACATCTATCGACCAGTTGACGACTTTGTAAAAGTTAGATTTGTGGAAGTGTTCTGAGTTGAGGAGCTACCTACATCTATCGGCCAATTGACAGCTTTGCAAGAGTTGAAGTTGTTATATTGTATTAAGTTGAAGGAGCTACCTACATCTATTGACCAATTGATGATTTTGCAAGAGTTAGATTTGTCATGGTGTTATAGTTGAAGGAGCTATTTACATCTATCAACAAGTTGACGACTTTGCAAAAGTTGAATTTGTCAAAATGTTCTAAGTTGAAAAAGCTACCTACATCTATTGGCCAATTGACAACTTTGCAAAAGCTGGATTTGTTGGGTTTTCTAAATTGAAGGAGCTACCTACATCTATCAGCCAATTGATGGCTTTGTAAAAGTTGAATTTGTCGGGGTTTTTTGAATTGAAGGAACTACTAACATGTATCGGCCAATTGATGGCTTTGCAAGAGTTGAAATATGTTTAAATGTTATGAGTTGAAGGAGCTACCTACATCTATCGGCCAATGGACGACTTTGCACCAATTGTATTTGTTTCAATGTTCTGAGTTGAAGGAATTACCTACATTTATTGGCCAATTAACAGCTTTGCAAGAGTTGAATTTGGCATAGTGTTCTAAGTTAAAGGAGCTACCTACATATATCAACCAATTGACAACTTTGCAAAAGTTGTATTTGTTGCAGTGTGATGAGTTGAAGGAACTTCCTACATCTATTGACCAATTGATAACTCTACAATTGAATTGATTATGTGGCAATGTTCTAAATTGAAGGAACTACCTACGTCTATTGGCCAATTGATGGCTTTGCAAAAGTTCAAATTGTTGGGGTGCTTTGAATTGAAGGAACTACCAACATTTATCGACCAATTGACAACTTTGCAAGAGTTGAATTTGTCAAGGTTTTTTGAGTTGAGGAGTTACCTACATCTATCGGTTAGTTGATGGATTTGCAAAAGTTGAATTTGTCAAGGTTTTTTGAGTTGAGGAGTTACCTACATCTATCGGTTAGTTGATGGATTTGCAAAAGTTGGATTTGTCATGGTGTTCTAAGTTAAAAGAACTACTTAATTTATCAACCAATTAACAGCTTTGCAAAAGTTATATTTATTTCAATGTTCTAAGTTGAAGGAACTACCTACATCTATCAACCAATTGATGGTTTCAAAAAAGTTACATTTGTTTGGGTATTCAAAGTTGAACATGCCACATACATATATTAGACATAAGATTTGAAGGAACTTAAGGTGTTTAGGTTTTTAATTATATGCCAAAAATGAAATAATGCAATTCCATGAATGATAATTTATTTTTTGGGTTCATTTGCAATTAAGGTAGTTCACAATGGAACTAAGAATAAGTTAGGATTCATCAATTCACTATTATTTTTCTTTACCCTATGGTAGTTTATGAAGACACGACTTTATTGGTAATAACATTGGAATGTTTGGTTAATATCTACTATACATGCTATAGTGGGTGGTTGAGATTATCTAAAGAGTTTTGACGTGTCTAAACAAGTGTTCAATGTTAAAATAAGCAATAATATACCCCTAGCGGTATTAGGACAATTATTAAGATTCATAATCACATTTTTTCAAAATAATATAAAAAATTCAATTTTGATATATACCCATAGTTCTAAAGTTTTTGGGGAAAAAATGAACAATATTTTCTAGTTATTTATTTTCATGAAATTTTTGAATTCTTTAAGGTTTTTGAATTAAAAGAGACCAAAAAAAAATTATTTTGATTTTTTTTCAAAGAATTGGAATCCATAATTCTCTAATCCTAAACTACTAAGAAAACATTAATTAGCAGTTTTTTGAAAGTTAAAATAACCACACAATAGCACTTAAAACTCCTTTCATGCATATGTCAAGATTCAAGAACTTGAAGGATTCTATGACACTCATAATCTAATATGGTCACCTTCTAAGTGCCAAAAATTTATCAATTCAAATCAAAGAATAATTTGGTTATCATATATGCATATGTATTTGATTTTTGACCAAGCCTTTGGAAATGAGCAAAAAGAAAAAAAAATCAATATACTATCCTTTGTTGTGTAGCCCCAAAACATCACTTCCATGAAATTTATTGTGTTGTATTGTTTAAATTTCATGTTATCATGTGGATCATTTTTTTTTGGTTTGTGATTAAAATATGAAGAGATTTCAAAAAAATCAAGAAATTTGTTTTGATTTTTTTTCATAAAGCTAAACATTGAATCAAGGTTTATATATGATCTACCCACTATGCTTTTAATGACAAAAGCAAGATGCATATTTTAAAAATTAAGCACCAAAATGGGAAGCTACAATTGAAGAACAATAGAAGGTAGGAAGCTTTTACATTTTTACTTTTTTTTTATCCTTTCTTTGTAGCAACCCCAAGAGGTGAGCACATGTGTAATGAAAGGGAAGAAAATTGCATTTTTTGGGGGCTCATGTTAAAGCCATCCATGGTGACCACAATAAATTGTAATATTATTTTTAAATGTTATTTATTCATTTTTTATATGTCTCGGCCAAACTTATCCATTCATACAACAAAAGGGATCTATATTTACAAATTTTCCATTGCAATCATTGGGATTCAAGGAGTTAAAATTTTAATGGAAAATAATTTTAATAGTTGCTAAGTGGAGCATAGTGGGGAAATAAGTAAGCAATTTTTTCCTTTCTTTTTTTTCCCACATTGCCATCCATTGATTGGTGGACTAGACCTACACCTTTGTTTTCTCTTTCTTTTTGTCCTTGGTAATAACATTACCATCCATCGACACAAAACAAATATGGCCTTATATCAATAATTTTGCCATTGTGGTTGCAATGACAAATTAGGTAGGGAGAAAAAATTTAATCATTGTAATACACTAGAAGAAATTATTTGTATTCTATCAACTTGAATTTGTGACTATTTATTAATCACAAGTAACACTTTCAATTAGCATCCCATTGATCACCTTGAGAAAATTACATGTGATAAATAGTTGTAAATGATGAGATCCATGGTGAGGTCGACATGGTCCAAGGAATTAATATATGATGAATGGATATGCTTTCATTTGTTGATCGTCCATATACTACTTGCCATGAAAATGAAAAAATGTGACTACTTGTGACTATAATGGTAACACCTTGAAAGACACCATGTGGCAAAATTATTGCATTTTTAAATAATTAAAAATCCTTTCCATTTGCCCTTAATGGTTTAAGATTTGTACATGCAAGAAGATTATTTCACACCATTTGGAAAATTTATTGAATTTTGAATAAATAAAATCTTATAATAAAAATTGAAATCCTCATGACCATTTGTTTTCAACAACATGGGATTTGTACATGTGGGTGAATTGTAGCATGTCATATTTATGACAAAACTATCTTGGTCATCTACTTTCAATGACCTAAGATTTATATATGTGACCAAATTAATGCATGGCACACGGCACATCTTGTAAGTTTTACTTTAGAACCCAAATTTATTAGGATCCTTGTAGCTACCCTCAATCTTTGAAATGTAAGGTTGCAATTGATTGTGGGGTAGTGTAAATAGGCTTGAATAGGGGTTTCGACAATTACCACCCTTCCTAATGGTAATGTCAAGAGAAATATAGAAACCTAAAAAACTATTAGTACACTATTAATATTGTACTAAAACTATTCATAAAATAGTTAACAAAGTTGTATGTTATAGTTACTTGAACAAAAAACCTTCTAAGGACGATAATTTTGCCCTATTGTAGAATCACCTCCTACATGTTTAAACCTACCGTCATCAAATATATAATAATGGGAAATTCCCACCCCAAGATTTAAAAAAAAAAGATTAATTGAATCTAATGGCAATAATTTTGCTCTATAACATAATTACCACCTACCTAGGTTATTATAAATAACACCACGTAAAATAAGTATGAGAAAAATACAATATTCAAAAAATGGAATAAAGAATGCCAAATCCAAGGATAATATTGTTTTCCTACCTTCCACTCTATTTTCCTATTATTAGATCTCAAATTTCATACAACCAAAAAGTAAAAACAATTGAAATGCAAAATGACCATCTTCCTTGTATTAAGCCCCCATGGCCCAAAGCACATAAATTAACTCCAAAACTTACAAGCATAGTCTCAATGGAACCCTAACATTCTCAACTAAATGCACTTATAATTTCATGACTAAATTATTAAACCAAAGTATATTGTACACCACTAGAATGGAGGGGTTCAAAAATTTAGTGACAATTGACACTCACTCGCTTAGAAGACCAAAATTTGTCTCATACAAATTACAAACTTGAAAATCTTTTTTTTTCAAATAGTTAACAACAAGAGTAATGCACATAAGAAGTTTTGATTTATTTCATTACTATAAGAAGCAATTACACTCTTGAGCTTATAAACTAGTTAACTATCATGGTGGAAAATAACCCAAGGACCTCCTCTAGTTCCAACAATTGTATTTCCCTCCCAATAACTCTAACAATGATACAACTTTGTGAACATTTGCTTTATATTATCTTCTACTATTGTTCCAATTTTGAAAAGAATCTATGAGTTCTACCTTTCTGAGTACAAAATCTAAAGGCTATTTCACCAATCAAAAAACTTTTTACCATCAACCAATAATCTTCTTATCACCCAAGCTCTAGTTTCTCACCTTGAAATCTCAAGTGCCTTTTTTTAAAAATGGGGGATGAAAATTACAAAATCAAAGAAAAACATATAGACATAGAGACATTCCCCTCCTTAGCAAGGTCTCAAACAAATCCTTTCCTTGTTCCTTCCTCCAAACAAATGTTCCCTTCTATCTTCAACCAATGAGCTTATAAGGACTCCATCCTATCCCCCCAAGAACTAATAAAATTTAGAAGAGATCCATTATTTTCCCTCATGAACTAATGAACTTGGAAGAATTCCATCTTATCCTCTCACAAACCATTGAACTTGGAAGAAATCTATCTTATCCCTCCCTAACCCAATGAGCTTGAAAAAAATCCATCCAATTCCCTCGTTAACCAAAGCTTGGAAGGAATTCATCCTATATGCAACTACACCATTTTTTCCTCTTGATTCACCTACCATGTTGTAACTAAACAATTTTTGCCCAAGGTGTATTTACAATAAGTACCACCCAAGCCTTTATAAATCCATTGAAACCAAGGGTTTTATTATGACCTTTTTCCTAGCCCTTTATTGATCATTTGACGAAAATTCTTCTAGTTTGTTGGATTAAGGTAGTTCACATAGCTACAATTGTCTATTGGCTACCAAATCAACTTTTCTAACCTTGACTATAACTATATGTAATAAAGTGCCTTGTTCTAAATGGATCTTTGACTTGTTAATCAAGTCTCGACGAATAATTCCAAGTCATACAAAGTTCAAATCACATCACCAAATGAAGAACATTTTGACTCCTCATTGGATTTGAATTTGATCCAATTGCTCAAGCACAAAGAAGAACCAACCAAAAGAATTATGTGTACTCAAGTGAATTGGTCAATGTGGGATCACCCAACGCTACTTCCTAATGATCATATTTTAACAATTTATCTAGAGTTTGTCCCCATTCATGGGAACGGGCTGGGATGGTTTATCAAATGTGAATGCGAAGATGAAAATGTTCATGCATTTTCATGGACTTGGGTTTTTAACAGTGGCCACTATTGTTAGTTGAAAGGTTTAGTCAATTTTCTTCACATATAGTAGGGAACAAAAATACCTTGTTATATTATTCATTGATTCCTTGATTTCATGTAATTATAATCATTTGTTAGACTATGGTTTAAAAGCTTACATAGTATGTTGTTAGTTTTTTTTTT
>Ga0116231_10014504_pt1 | contig 10561 bp, 8 predicted proteins | sample S1TSphgellanicum_2_FD_89695 | JGI IMG/M metagenome (GOLD analysis project Ga0116231, IMG submission 89695) | Host-associated microbial communities from peat moss isolated from Minnesota, USA - S1T2_Fd - Sphagnum magellanicum MG | ecosystem: Host-associated > Plants > Peat moss > Unclassified... | reverse complement strand
CGCTTCGAGAGCACGCTCGCGGGCGTCATCCAGAGCATTCCGGAAATCGAGCAGTTTTTCGACATGAGCCTCATCGGATCCGACGTGGCCGCGGCCCTGCTAGCGCAAGCACACGAATTGATGACGGCCCGCACGCTGCAAGCCATGGAGCAGGTGAACACACTCGAAGAACGCTCGCGGGACTTGGCGGCCTACACCGCCGCGCTCGAGGACAAGAGCCGCCGCGACGCGCTCACGGGCGTTTTCAATCGCGGATACCTCGACGAGGCCGCGCAGAAGGAGTTCCGCAGTGCGAGCGCGGGCCGATGGCCGCTCAGCATCGTCTTCGTCGATCTGGACCGGTTCAAACTGATCAACGACACGCATGGCCACGCGGCCGGCGACCTCGTGCTGCAGGCGACGGCGAAAATTCTCGTCGAGGTGACGCGCGACAGCGACGTCGTGGCCCGCTATGGCGGCGAGGAATTCGTGATTCTCCTGCCCGGAACGACCGCGGAGGCCGCGCAACTCGTCTGTCTGCGGCTGCTCGAGCGGCTGCGTGCGGCAGTCCATGCGGTCGGTACCGCGAAGTTGCGCGCCACGGCCTCATTGGGACTGGCGACACACACGGCCGGCTCGACGTTTGCGAGCGTCGACGAACTGGTGCAAGCAGCGGACCGCTGTGTCTATGGCGCCAAACAGTCGGGACGCGATCGTCTCGTGATCCATGGGCGCGCCCCGACCGCGACTTTCCCCTCGGAAGCACGTGAGATTTCTCGAGCCGTTTGACCTCTAGGCGCGCGCGTGGCCGCTCAGGGCGAGAACGGCGGCCCGATGGTCCCGCCAAACACGTTCCCATTCGAGCTGAAACCACGGCGTGAATTTGACGCCGGCGCGGTCTTCGGCGAGTTCGCGCGCGAGCGCCTCGGGGCTGATCCAGCGCCATGCGCTGATCTCACGCCGATCGATGGTCGGCTCGCCGTCACTGCGGCCGATGAATACGGAGCAGAGCTCATTTTCGGCCCCCTGCGTGTCGTACTGCACCTGGTACTGAAACTTGTACAAGTAATCGAGTGCGCAGCTGAGTCCGAGTTCCTCACGCAGGCGGCGATGAGTGGCGGTCGCGATGGATTCCGATAAACGCGGATGACTACAGCAGCTGTTGGACCAAAAATGCGGCCAAAGCCGCTTCGAGGCGGCGCGCTGCTGCAGCAGTAACTCACCTCGACCGTTGAAGATCAGAAGCGAAAAAGCCCGATGCAGCGTGCCGCCGCCGTCGTGGCAGAGACGCTTGCTCATGTGCCCAACCTCGTTGTCGGCCGCATCGACGAGTATCAGCATCTCGGCGTCGGCGGACCGATCGACCGCATCCCGATTATGATAATAATTGTCAAGAGCCATCGCTTACGTCCCATAAACTGAACGCATTCGATCATAGCAGGAGGCCGCGTTCGCGAAACCACGCGATCGCATCCGCGAATGCGTCGACGGGCGGCCGCCAGCGATAGCCGAGTTCGCGAACCGCCTTCTCGCTCGAGAAAAACATGCGTTTGCGCGACATGCGCAATCCTTCGAGCGTGAGCCGACCCGTGCGCCCCGTGATCCTCGCATAGGCTTCCGCGACGTAGGCAAGCGGCAGTACGGCCGCATACGGCAAGCGCACGCGCGGCGCGGGACGCGCGACGAGCGCCGCGATCTGCGCAAGGATTTCCTGCAGGCTCATGTCTTGGCCGCCGAGAATGTAGCGTTCTCCGATACGGCCCCGGTGGTATGCGAGCAGATGCCCAGCGGCGACGTCGTCGACATGCACGATGTTGAGGCCAGTGTCGACATACGCTGGCATGCGGCCGGCGGCGGCGTCGAGCACGATGCGGCCCGTGGGCGTCGGCTTGACGTCGCCAGGGCCGACCGGAGTCGAGGGGTTGACGATGAGCACCGGAGTGCCGGCCCGCGCCGCCTCGCGCGCAACTTCCTCGGCGAGAAATTTCGAACGTTTGTAATGACCGATCATGGCTTGAATATCGACCGGCGTGGTTTCGCTGCCGGGTGAGCCGTCCGCCGGAATGCCGACGGTCGCGACGCTGCTCGTGTAGACGATGCGTGCGACACGCGCCGCGCGGGCCGCCGCAAGAATGTGGCGCGTGCCTTCGACATTCGTGCGGTAGAGTTGCGCATGGTCGCGTGCGCCGAGTCGATAGTCGGCGGCGACATGGAACAGGGCCGTGCAATCGGCGAGCGCTTCAGCAAGGCCGGTCGGCTTGGCGAGATCCCCTTCCGCGACTTCGACCGCGAGTGCGGCGAGATTGCTGCGATCGGAGCCGGGGCGCGCGAACACGCGCACGTGCCAGCCCTCGCGCAGCAGCGCGCGCGCGACGGCCGCGCCGACGAAGCCGGTCGCTCCCGTCACGAGCGCTCTCATGCGGGGCGCGGCGCCGCAGCGGCCGGGGCCGATAAGCCGGCGCGCGCGGCCGCGGTCAACGCGCGCATCGCCGCCCGATAGCGTGCGGCGAGCCGTAGCAGAGCACCGAGATCGGCGGGCGCGCGCAACAACTCCCACAGCAGGCGGGCAATGTCGACGCGACCGGATTGGCTTGCCGCGGCCACTGCGCGCGGTAGCGTGTCGGCCGCGGTATCGACGATGACGCGCACCGCCGCGAATGGCAGACGGCGCGTCGCGGCCACCTCGGCAATCGCGAAACTCTCCATGTCGACGGCGACCGCATTCGTGGCGCGAAACGTCTGGGCTTTCACGGCGCTGCTGTCGATCGCGACGAGATTCGTCAGCAGGTCGCCCTGGCTGACCCGCAGTCCGGAGCACAGTGCCGCCGCGAGCCGCGCATGCCATTCGGGCGACACCGCGAAGCGCGCGCCTGGTGGCGAACGAACCGCGCAGGGCAGCACGAGATCCCCCGCGACGAGCGACGGATCGAGGCCGCCGGCCAGGCCCCAACTCAGCAACGCGCCCGCGCCCCGCTCCGCCAAATGGTGGGCCGCGTCTTGCGCAGCGCTCATGCCGATACCGCTGATCGCGACCAAGCTGCCGTCCGCAAGCCGGTGTACGCCACCCTGCTCCGCCGTACGCCCCAAGGTGTTTGCTTCCGCCGCCAGTGCCGCAACGATGCCGAGCGGCCTCACGGGCCGTAACTCAACGCGTGGGTCCGTGCCGCAATGTCGCGCGATGCGCGGCCAATGCCCAAAGCGGGAAATAAGCCGAGTAGCCGTGATAGCGCAAATAAAACACGCGCGGAAATCCCGGTGCCGTGAAGCTCGGATGAGTCCACAGTCCATCCTCGCGCTGCTCGCGCAGCAGGTACTGCACGCCGCGCCGAACGGCCTCCGAGCCGGCATCGTCGACGGCCATGAGGGCAAGCAAGGCCCATGCCGTCTGGTACGGTGTACTCGGAAACGCCGCGTCGGTACGCGCGGCCAGATAGGAGTCGTTGCTCTCGCCCCAGCCGCCGTCGGCATGCTGGCGGCTCTTGAGCCAGTCGATCGCGCGCCGGACCATCGGATCGGCGGAGGAGAGCCCCGCCGCTCCGAGAGCCACGAGCACGGACCAGGTTCCGTAGATGTAATTCGTACCCCAGCGTCCGAACCAGGAGCCGTCGGCTTCCTGCTCGCGGCGCAGGTACGCGATCGCACGATCCAAGGCAACGCGGTCCTGCGGCCGGCCGACTTTCGCGAGCAGGGTCACGACACGCGCGGTGACGTCGCTCGTCGGCGGGTCGAGCAACGCGCCATGGTCGGCGAACGGAATTTGGTTCAAATGGTAATGAGTGTTGTCGACATCGAAGGCGGCAAATCCACCGTTGCTGCTTTGCATGCCAACGAGCCAGTCGACTGCGCGGCGAATGCTCTCCGCGTAGCGAGGAGCGTCGTTGGCCTGATGCATGGCCCACGCGACGACCGCCGTGTCGTCGAGGTCCGGATAGTGACCATTGCCGAACTGAAACGCCCAGCCGCCGCCGGGCAAATGCGGGCGGCTTACGCGCCAGTCGCCGGGTTCATCGAACAGCTGCCGCTTCTTGAGCCAGTCGAACGCCGTGCTCGTCGCCTTGCGGGCCGCGGGACAGTCGGTCTCCTGCAGCGCGAGGGCGGCGAGCCCCGTATCCCAGACGGGCGAGACACAGGGCTGGCAATAGGCGACCGACCCGTCGACGACCAGCAGCTTTTGCAGTGCCCGTTTCGCGGTCACGCGCCGCGGATCATCGGGTGGATAGCCGAGCAAGACCATCGCTTCGAGTGCATTGACCATGGCCGGAAAGATCGCGCCGAGGCCATCCTCGCCGTTCAAACGCTCGAGGAACCAGGCCTCGGCCTTGCGCGTCGCTGTTTCGCGCATCTTGGCCGGAATCAAGGGATCGCAGAGACGGCCGAGGCGATCGAGCGCGAGGAATATGCGAGGCAGCCAGCCACCGCGCGCAAGGCTGTCGCGGAAATAGTGGCGCTCCGTTTCGGGCGGCGTTACGAACAATTCGCGGATCTGCACCTGACGCGGGTTTTTTGCCAGAGGCTTGAGCGTGCAGAGAATGAACAGCGGCACCATGACCGTGCGCGACCAATAGGACACCTTGTCGAGATGGAACGGAAACCAGCGCGGCAGCAGCATGATCTCGACCGGGATATAGGGCACGCCGCGCCAGGGAATCTGCCCGAACAAGGCGAGCGCAATGCGCGTGAACACGTTCGCGCGGGCCGCCCCGCCATGGCTCAAGATCGCGTGACGGGCGCGGCGCATGTGCGGCGCCTCGGGGTCATCCCCGACGAGCTTGAGCGCGTAATAGGCTTTGACCGAGCAGCTGATGTTGAAGCCGCCGCCCATATAGAGCGGCCAGCCGTCGTGCTCGGGAACCTGACGGCTGCGCAGGTAGGCGGCCAGTTTGACTTCGAGTCCGCGGTCGATCTCGTCCAGGAAATGCATCATCATGATGTATTCCGCGGGAATCGTGCAGTCGGCCTCGAGTTCGAACAGCCAATGGCCGTCGGCATTCTGCATCGCCAACAAACGATCACGCGCTGCGTTGACGGCGCGTTCGAGCGCCGCAGCGTCGAAGTGTTCCGGCAGCTGCGGCGCGCGAGCGCCGAGCCGTGCGGCGGACCCCGCCGCCTGCAAGCCGACGTTGCCGGCGATCATCGGCGTGCGCTCCCGTACGTGCCGGTACGCTCGGCGCGGACCTGTAATTCCTGCTCGAGCGGCGCGGGCGACTGTAGATCGCTGCCGGCCGTTGCGGTATGCAGGCGCAGAGCGCCGAGCTGCGTGAGCGGCACGCCGCGCGCGGCGAATGCGAACAGGCCGCGCAGCAGAAAATTACGCCGCAAGGCGATGTCCGTCAGAATGCGCGTCATCGCGACCGCCGTACGCGTGACCTTGACTTGCGAGCCGGTCGTGTACTGCGGATTGGCGTCGATCTTGCGCAAAGTCAGGATCGCGAGCCCGATGGCCCAGAGCAAGAAGCGTCGGATCCCCGCCTCCTCGGGTGGAATCAGCAAGGTGTATTCCAGAGCATTGCGCAAATGCGCATGCGCGACGCCGATCAGTTCGCGCAAGCCCGCGGCGAAGCGCGGGTCGTGCGGTTCGGGCTGCAACTGGGCGAGATCGATGCCGTAGCGGGAAAACACCGATTGCGGAAACCAGCACACGCCGCGGCCGCGATCTTCCCAGACATCCTTCAGGATATTCGTCATCTGCAGACCCTGTGCGAAGGATTCGGCCAGCGCCGCCATGGCGGCGCGGTTCTTCGCGATTTTCTCGGAATGACAACAGAACAGTTCCGTGAGCATCTCACCGACGACCCCTGCGACGTAGTAGCAGTAATCGTCGAGATCCGTCGACCGCGCGAGACCGGCGAGACTCGCGTTGAACTGAAAATGCGGCATTCCGTAGCACATGAGTTCCACACAACGCACGATCGCGCGGCGCTGCGCCGGTTCGAAGCCGGCCGTCAGCCCGATGACGCGGTCCATGTTGAGGACCAAGTCGCGCTCGGCCGGCAAGGTGCTGTCCGAGAGAAGCGGAGCCAGATCGCGCGCCAGCGCGACCGGATCAGCACGCCCCGCAACCGCGTCCTTGAAGCGTTGCATGAGCGCGATCGTTTCGGGCGGCGATACCGCCGGCTCGTCCTCGATGGTGTCGGCGATCCGACACAACAGATAAGCGTTCGTGACGGGACTACGTAAACTCTCCGGAAGCTGCGGGATCGTGAGGGCGAAGGTTCGGGAGACGTGCGGCAGAGTTTGGTGTTGGTAATCCTCGGCGGAGATGTCGGGGTTCATCGAATCAGTATATCGCGTTGCGGAGACGAGGCTACCCCCGGCAGCGTGAACTTCGGTTCACCAAGATAACGTCGCATTTGCGCATCAGCAGGAGCGCGCCGACACGCTCGCCGGCCCCGCTCGACGTCGCGGCCCATAGCGACCGCATCCCGCTCTTCGTCGTGATCGCGACGAAGCGGCGTCGCCACGAGCAAATACCTAAGCGGCCTCTCAACGCTCAGGAAATGGCGATAATAAATTCTCGACATAACAATAAATTATATCCTATATCTAAAGTTCATTCGACTCAATCGAGCGCGGTTCAATCCGCAACGGAGCGCGCTTCAATCACTGTTTCTTCCGCGCTCGACGGACAAATGCCACCCCAGCGCAATCATGAGTCGCACGCAATCCTCCGGCAGGTATTCGGACCACTCCGCGATGTTCGCGCGTGCGCGCGCGATCTCATCGGGCGTGTGAGCCCGGCGTGGCGGCGGCCACTCGGTGTCGAGCGCCGCGAATCGCATGAGATCGTCGGGCGACGGAGCAGCTGCCGGAGAATGCGGATCCGCCGATGAGTTCTGTTGTGGCATGTATTGCCCTCCTTGTGCGCCTGGTTTGTAAATAATGCACGCCGTGGCGGCGAGTCTCCGTGCGGTAACGCACCTAGCGCGCCTTCCGTTCGAGCGCATCCAAAATCACGATTCCTTCGTAGAGATCGGGCAAGTGGACCCAAATCCTTTCAACACGGGGAATCAAGAATGAACAGAATCCGATGGGGCGTGGCCGTCGCGCTCGGTTTGCCGGTCTTCGCCTTCGCTTCCAGTCATCGCGAGGCGCCAAACATCGCGCGCTATCCGACACTCGATGCGACCGATCTCTACATGTTCAACAGTTACGAGTCGGGGCGCGCCGGTTACGTCACGATTCTCGCGAATTACATTCCCTTGCAGGATTCGTACGGCGGCCCGAACTATTTCGCGCTCGATCCGGCGGGACTCTATGAGATCAAGATCGACAACACCGGCGACGGGGTCGAAGACCTGACCTTCCAGTTCCAATTCACGAACACGCTCGGGAACAACGGCAACGGCATCGCGCTCAACATCGGACCGACCGGCAACACGGCGAGCATCCCGGTGCCGCTCAAGAATGTGGGCATGATCAGCGGCGCGAGTTCCCCCAACCTGAACTTCGTGCAAACCTACACGCTGACCTTGGTGACGGGTCCCGCGCGCACGGGTGCCGCGTCGCCGATCGCGAATGCGACTTCGGGCGGCACGACGTTCACGCGGCCGATGGATTACATCGGGCAAAAGAGTTTCGGCTCGGACGCCGCCTACGCCACTTACGCCGGTCAATACATCTACAACATCACGGTGCCCGGCTGCAGCGGCACGGGGCGTGTGTTCGTGGGTCAGCGCCAGGAAGGTTTCGTCGTGAACTTGGGCGAGATCTTCGATCTCGTGGACTTCGTGCCGATCGAGGGCGACAACAATCCGGTCTACAACCCGACCGGCACGCCGTTCCCGGGCGGCATCACGCAAAACGCCGCGAACAACATCCTCGCGAACAAGAACATCACGACGCTCGCGCTCGAACTGCCCGCGGCCTGTCTGAAGGGCACCGGTAACGGCGTGATCGGCGCCTGGACCAACGCGAGCACGCGGCAGGTGCGCGTATTCAATCCGAGCCCGACGTTCGCGAAGCCGGAAGTCAACGGCGGCGCCTGGACCCAGGTTTCGCGTCTCGGCATGCCGCTCGTCAACGAGGTCGTCATCGGCCTGCCGGCCAAGGACGCCTTCAACGCGAGCGCACCGTCCGGCGATGCACAGTTCCTGAATTACGTGACGAATCCGAGTCTGCCGGCGCTGCTCAACGCGTTGTTCCTGACGGCCGTGAACCAGACGCTCGGCACGACCCTGACGAATCTCGCACCGACGAATTTCCCGCGCACCGACCTCGAGGCGGCCTTTCTGACCGGGTTCGCCGGCTTGAATCAGCTGGCCACCGTGACACCGTCGGAGATGCTGCGCTTGAATACGGCGGTCGCGGCCACGCCGGCGGCTAGCCAGAATCCGCTCGGGGTCGCCGCGGGCGATCTCGCCGGCTTTCCGAACGGCCGGCGCCCCGGTGATGACGTCGTCGACATTGCGCTGCGCGTCGTGATGGGAGCCCTCTGCTACCCCTTGCCGATCGGTGCGAACGGCGCGCCGACGAACCTCGGCCTGTGCGCGCCCGCGGATGCGCCGGTCGGCAATCAACCGTTCACGGATGGCGCGCCGATCAATGCCGGCATGTTCCAAACCACGTTTCCGTACCTCAATACGCCGCTGCCGGGCTCACCGATCGGCGCGCAATAAGGAGCTCATATGCAGAACCCTCGTGCTGCCCGGACCCTCAAGCTCCACTGGCGACTCCTCGCGGCGGCCGGAGCGGTCGCCGCGCTGGTCTCCGCTTGTCACAACAATGACGACAACGCCTATACGCCGCCGCCCGTGAACACCGCGGTTCCGTTCACGATCTTCGCGCAGCAGGCGTTCGCGAACGCGGCGAACTCGACACCGGTTGCGGTCAACAACATCAATTTTGACTTCGATTCGAACGACGACCCGACGGCCTTCAACAATCTGATCGCGGAAGGTTCCTTCTAGGCGAAGCTGCGCACGGCCTCTACACAGAGGCCGATGCCTATGAGCAGCATCGTTGCGGCGCTCGCAACCGGCAACAACAATGGCCAGCGCGAGGTCGAACGAGGGCGCCGGAATCGATTGCGTGCATACAGAAACGCGAGACCGACGCCCGTCAGCGTAATGGCCAATCCGAAGCTGAAGGCCAGCACGAGCACGATGCCGAACCAGGTCTTGTTGAGCGCGACGGCCGCGAGCAGGATCACGAGCGCCGACGGACACGGGACCAGGCCGCCGGAGATTCCCAAGGCCAGCAGCCCACGCCAGGTCACGCGCTCGCCGGCCGCACCGGGGGGCAGGTGCGAATGGAGCGCCCCGCCGCCATGCGAATGCCACGTCGCGTCGGGGGTCGCGTAGGCCGGCGCGAGCAAGGGTGCGCGCGGGGTCGCCGGCGCCGCGACGACGCGCACGAACGCCGGGGGCGGCCGCAGTGCTGCGCGGATCCTTTGCACGAGCAAGATACCGCCCATGACGAGTACGAGCGCCGCGGACACGAGACTCAAGATCGGGAACAAGCGTTCCGGCATGATGTAATGCGACGCATAGAGCGTGGCAAAGCCGAGCAGGAACACGCCGGCCGTGTGCGTGACCGTCACCGTGAGACCGAGGAACAGCGCATGCCTCGGCGTGCCGCGCGAGCCGATCAGATAGGCGCCGACGATCGTCTTGCCGTGCCCCGGGGACAGCGCGTGCACGGCGCCGAGCACGAGCGCTACGCACAACGCCCCGAGGATCACACCGAGATCGAGCCGCGCCCCGGAGATCGAGTTCACCAAGCGATGCGTCGCGCGCTCGATCCAACTCCCCTGCGTCGCGACGGCGGCGGTGGCTGATGTGGCCGGGGCCGTGGCCGATGCGGCGGCCGTTACGGGCTGTGCGCCGCGAGCTATACGCGCGCCGAGGACGACGGCATCCGGAGGCAGCGGCCCCGTGGTCACGGTCAGGAACACGCTGCGCTCATCGAGCGGACCGGCCTCCGGCAGGGCTTGCAGCGCCTGCGTGAGGCCGCCCGTCAGCGAGGTGGCGAAGGCATTGGTGGCATAAGCGCCGATGCCCGGCCGCGACACGACGACGATTTCGTGCCAGCCGATCTGGCCGGGATAGTTCGTATTGTCGAACCGCAGCGCATGCGGCCGACCGTCCGCCCAATCGGGCGTCGCCGCGAAGTCGACGTCGATCCGCAGCGAGAAGCCGCCCTGCTCGACCGGCAGGCTCGACGACCAGTGCACGAGCCGCAGCGGCAGTCGCTTGCCGTCGACGCGCAGCGCCAGCGAGTCCGCGAGCTGGGGCGCCAGACGCTCGACGTAGACGTCCCGCTCCGCCTGCGTCGTGACGCCATCGCCGTTGGTGTCGGCGGCGTGCAGCTCGCGTAAGGCCGGCAGCTGACCGAGGACCACGGCATAGTGCACATCGATCTCGTGGTCGCCGACTTCGAGGCCGGCATACTGATTCACCGTGAAATTGCCGAGCAGACTCGCGACCGTGTCGGCCTGCGCCGGCCGCACGCCGAGCAGCGCCGAGCAGGACGCGCCGCAAAACACCGCGAGCAGCAGGCATGCGCGACGGTACGCGCGCCGTGCTTTCCGCCGCTGCGCGTCGCGGGCGTCAGGGCCTGCGCGGGTGAACATGATCATGCGCGT
>Ga0116231_10014503_pt1 | contig 10561 bp, 9 predicted proteins | sample S1TSphgellanicum_2_FD_89695 | JGI IMG/M metagenome (GOLD analysis project Ga0116231, IMG submission 89695) | Host-associated microbial communities from peat moss isolated from Minnesota, USA - S1T2_Fd - Sphagnum magellanicum MG | ecosystem: Host-associated > Plants > Peat moss > Unclassified... | reverse complement strand
TGGTTTTGTTTGCTGTTGTACTTCGCGCGATCAGTTCGAGTATGGGGAATGAATATCAGCAAGAAGATTTATACGACTTTCGGTTTGATGTCGCGGCGGATCAGTCTGTGGATCGCGATTCCGACTGTCCGGAATTCGACTTCCCGGGTGGTGGTGGTGGTGGTGGAGAGCTGGGCGCTGTGGAGGAGTTGGCAAGGTTAGCGGAAGAAGAAGCAGCAGCAGCAGCTAGTGCACAACAGCCGGGTCGAGGATCACCACCAGCTTCTATGTCGAAGATCACTAGTGCAGGTACTTGAACGTTGTATCACATTGGATCAGCTATGCAGTAATCAATCCATCACTTCGAGGTTTTCCTTTGCAACTTTTTTTCTTGCATACAAGACTAGACATGCGGCCGGTCGTCGTTTTCATAGAATCATCACGACCATTGGACGCCAGCTGCTGCATTGACACCTGCACTACACTAGAGCTCTGACCCTTGAGCATTGGGTGCTGCTGCCTGCAGGGGGAATCGAAGCAGCTTCAAGTCCCATGGCTGCTGAGGTCAGTAAGCATATGATTGTGGGTTCCGCTAGGGAAGATCAGTCATCCGTGCAATCAGCTTCTTATCATCAGGTGTTACAGACCGTGAAAGGAATGAATTCCACCTGGAAAGCAGATGAAGCTGCAGCTGGGCTCAAGAAGATCAGTACCAGAGCTGCAGCTGGTGGTGAGTATGAGACCCATGTGTTGAAGGCGTTGAATGGGAAGCTGCAGGAAGCAGCTGTACTCGATCTGGATCTCAAGAAGAACCAGATGAATGGCAGTCAGTTTGGGTCGACGGAGCTGCTGCAGGAGAAGCCGGGCTCGACTCCCCCAAATACTAATCGGACTCCACCCAGAAGGGCTCTAAGCGTCGGCAATTCTTCCTGTGTGAGTCCCAAGGTGGTCCCTCCGGCGGCATCCTCGACAGCCGAGGCGCATGTGAAGCAGCTCAAAGCAATCAAGGTGCACTCCAAGCAGCTGGACTCAGGAGCTGCTGATTCACTAGCTGCTGCCGGCAATGATCGGAAACCTAATTCCGGTTGTAACTCTGGGACTCAGTTGATCACTGCGCCAGCATTGAGTCCCACGAGATCCTTCTTCCCTTCTTCTTCCCAGCGTCGAAGATCGCTCGCAGCATCATACCCGGGCGTATCCGACTCGATTCACGCCCTCCCACCATCATCATCACCACCGCCGCCGGAACATCCGCCGCGCAAGTTCTTCACAGTCGAGGGTCTCTATCATCATCACCATTCAATGTCAATTTCGAAGTCTCCAAGGTACGTCGCGCCCACAATCGCCGCCTCGCTTAAAATTGTCACTGCTAAGCAGTCGATCCCATCCGCTGGCATCTCCAAGTCCAGCTTACCCAACAAGTCCATGCGGAGGTTCAACACTCACGTCGGTGCAGACACACTCCTCGGCATATCGACCACCCAAGAGAACTTCAAACCTGCAACCGTTCGACCACGCTGCATCAAGCAGCTGGAAGAACAGCAGGCACAGTCGATCACTGCTGCTGCGAGGAGAATGTCCAAGCCACTAGGATCAAAGCCGGAGGAGTCGCCGCAGCTGGAGGCCGCCGCAGCTTCCGCAACGACCAAGCTGCAGGCATATCCATTATCGAAGGGGAAGAGCGGCCAACAATCGTCGATTAGTACTGAGGCCACGAGCTTCAAGTTCCGTTGCGAGGAGAGGGCGGAGAGGAGACGTGATTTCTACGACAAGTTGGAGGATCGGGTGCGAGCCAAAGCGAAAGCAGAGGCGAAGGCGATCGCAGAGGCGAAGGAAGCGAAAGAAGCGCAGCTCAAAATGCTGCGTCGAAGCTTGACATACAAGGCTAACCCGGTACCAAGCTTCTACCAGGAGCCTCCGCCGCCTCCAACGGAGCTCAAGCGGATCCCACTCACGCGACCCAAGTCGCCCAAATTCACCCCTTCCCGACGCCGTAGCACGGGACAAACTTCTCTTGCTGCTGATCCGCGGGATGATCAACAACTCCAGCAGCAGACCGGGACCGGCCAGAAGGCGCAGCTAGCCATCAGTATTCAAAGGTGCTCACTGGACGGCAGTACTCTCCCGAATGTCAAGAGATTGCCGTTGAACAGCGGACTGGCGCTCTCCTGCAAGCAGGAGTCAGTACTCAATCAAGGCTCTTCAGGGAGCTGCTGTAGTACTCGGAACAGATCCATCACCACGACATCTAGCCAGCTAGTGCAGAAGAGACAAACAGTTAGCGCAAACTCCAGCACTGCTACTGCGAAGATGATCAAGGAACAACACTCGGCGGATACCATGCAGAGCAGCAGTAATATTGAGGAATTCAGAAACCCTAGAAGGATTGCGACCGCGAGGCGGAGGAGAGACTCAGTTAGCGGGAAAGAAATCTCTTCAGGAGAAGAACGGATCTGCAGGAGATTTGCTAACTCGGATCAGGATCCTGCAACAGCCCTGGAGATCAGAGAGCAATCTACAGTAGTAGAAGATGACTCGGTCGATGAACATGGTACTGATGCATTGGAACAATGTGCAGATGAAGAACATGTCGAGCTTCAAGACGATGGAAAGTCTTCCTTGTCTCCAGAATTAGCAAGTGCAGATCATGATCATCATCGTCGTAAGCTATGGTCGGCGGAAGAGCTTGCAAAAATCCACAGCGGCAGCAGGAGAGGAGGAGGCGCATCATCATCGTCGTCGTCATCTCCTGCAAATATGAATGGAACAGCAGCAGCGGCAGCAAGTTATGCATCAGTGAAGGACATTGTTATGGAATTCTCAAGGAGGTTAGGAACAACCCCACCTGCATCAATCTCTCACCAAAATTAGAACACCAAAAAACAATTCTTGGCAAGGAAGGAAAGGGTCTCTCTACAACTTCCGAAAAATTGCTTTGCTTGGTTGGAAGGAAGGAAGGACCATCTCTCTAAAACTTGAAAATTGCTTCAAAGGATGTTGCTACAAATTCAGAAATTTGCTTGGAAGAAAGGATCTTCTTGCAACAACTTGCTTCATTTAAGGCTAGATTTGCTACAACTTCAGAATTTGCTTCTTGGCTTCCAAGGATCAACTTCAAAAATTGGATTTGCTTGGAAGAATGTCTCTACAACATTGGAAAAATTGCTTGGCATCAAAGGATCTCTACAACTTCAAGACGTGCTTTCAAGGATCATCCCTACTACAACTTCAAAAATTGCTTGGGCTTCAAAGCATGATCTCTCAATAACTTGAAAAATTGCTTCAAAGGATCTTGCTACAACTTCAACATTTGCTTGGCTTCTAACAATCTCTCTACAAGTTTTAAAATTTGCTTTGGCTTGAAGCAATGTCTTCACAACTTCAAAAAAAGTGCTTTGGCTTGGAAGGATCTACAACTTCAAAAACTACTTGGATCAAGGATCTTGACAACTTCAAATTTAGATGTATAGAATACAATGATGTAAAAACCCGTTGCCAATTTGTTTGCTGCAAATAATTAGGTGATAGCAAATGAACCATGGGATCCACCACTTTTGTTCATGTCTAATTGTCAAGGCATAGCATGATGACATCTTGTTCTGAATGAGGGGAGGTAATATTATAGACGGCAAAAAAAAGGGGATGTGAGTTGGTGCTAGCAGCTACTGTTACCTTTGCCCAGTATGGAGCTTTAGCTCAGCTTCCTGTAGGCAATAGTATGGAGTATCATGACTGGTGATATGGAGTGCAAATCTAGTGAATTTCTGCACATTGGAAAAGTATGTAATATTAAGTCTCAGAAAAAGTGAGCACTATATCACTTGGAGGGAAGGTCGTGGTAAATTCAAATTAGCTGTTGTTTTGTATGTGAGACAATATTTGTGACTTGTGTTTAGTATTTGGTTTCTGGCTTTAGAGTTCATATCCTCCTTATGGCTTGCCCATTATGTTGGGTAAGGCACCAACCAAGATGTCACAGCAAGCAAGCAAGCTAGGTGTGTTGCCCAACATAACAGGCAAGTGCGAAGCATTCCATGACATTAAGATTGAAGATGGCAGATTCAGCAATTTTCTTTTCTGATTCATGTTCAACAGAAACATCTATTACAGTCATATGATCATAAACTGGAAGATTATGTCATATAATGTGATCAAGAAAATGACATGATCTGCCACCGCGGCCCTTAATATAAGATTTTATTTATTTATTTATTTATTCATAATATAACATATATGTGACATCTACCATAATTTAACATGAGTTTTCATGTGTGCTATTATCGTATCCAAGTGTCAACGCCTATTGTTGGAGGAAGAAGTCATGCCTGTTGTTGGAATGGAAGCCAACAGTGGTTTAAATGTCAGTTTACCCTTTGCTACTACAACCCCAAATTTTATTTTTTTCCAAAGAACCAGACACAGATTCCCATTTACATGTGCAAACCAAAATCAAGATTGTTCTAATTTATTTTTTAAAGCCTAAACTGGAGGCTCTTCATAAAAGTAAAGAATTGCCTAAACACAAACACTAGGATGTATTCTGATTGGGGCATGAGATGGAAAACAAAGGTCCAAACTAATGCCCAAACTGGGTTTACTTTGCAGGAGAACTCGGAGGATCACTTTAGATGATGGTTTAAGGTCCAAAATTGAATCCTTGAATTGGATCCTTCTTCACATTTAAAATAATAATAATTTTAAGGTAAGAGTGTCTCTAAAGGCATAGGATCCAATTTGTAAAAATGTTTGGACCATTCTTCACGATCAAAATAATAATAATGTAAGGTAAGAGTGTGTCTAAAGGCATAGGGTCCAATTTGTAAAAATGTTTGGACCATTCTTCACAATTAAAATAATAATAATTGAAAGGTAAGAGTGTGTCTAAAGGCATAGAGTCCAATTTGTAAAAATGGGAGATTCACATGTGAGAGGATTAGGATGACATTTCTTTTCTTTTTTAAATTCTCTTTTTTTTTTTCTTGCTAGCATAAGCACAAGATATTGGTGATTTTAAGTTTTATTATGGTAATGGATTGAGTCATTGCAAAAATGGTTTCATTAATTATTGCACAACATTGGAGTATGATGAATGTATTGTTGCTTTTTGTAGAGTTTGTTGGCATGTCACCAAGAGTTCAAAGCATATGAAAGTATGAGATGAATACATGAAAAATCAACTTTTTGAAAAACAATTCAAGAAGATATTTTGACATGTACAAAGTTTTGTTACAACACATCTCATGTTTTGATTAGGGTTGTAAGTTTAAGTCTTGAGGAAAAAAAATACAAACATAAGACAAAATATCTTTGTAGAAGCTAAAATAGCAATGGTGCATTCTTGCAAGATTGGGTAATGGAAATTCATTGCAAATGTGTGAAAAGTTTATGACATTGTATGAAATATGACACTAATATGAATCACCATTAATTTTGAAAGTTTATAGAGATTTTTTTGTATTCTAGGTGCTATAGATGGTTGTCATATTCTAATTATTGCACCTAAAATAGATCCAAAATCATATTATTGTTGAAAAGGTTTTTATTTCATATTGATTCAAAGAGAGTTGTAGATATAAAATGTAATTTTTGGGATTATAAATATGGGTAGGTAGGTAGTATTCATGATTATGTTTTCTTTCAAAAAAACAAATTTAGGAAACTGTGTATTGAAGGACAAATTTTTACTTTACAGGTTGAGAAGAGATGCCATGTATTCAATGTGGTTATGGTTCTATTCTTCATTCAAAAGTGAAAAAAATGAACTACCAAAATATAAAGCACATTAAATTTTTATTCAATCAAGTACAAAGATGGTAGTGGAAAGAGCTTTTGGATATTTAAAGAAAGGTGGAAAATTTTACTAAAAAAATAAATATTCCATTGTGATACATTTAGGATTTAGCGATGGCTTGCATATGTTTGCATAATATGTGCATTGCCAATTTAAATGGTTTTCATATGAATTGGGTTTTCAAGGCTTAAAAAAAAAAAAAAAACACAAACAAATTCAACACATGGCAACATCAAAATAAGCTAAAATGTTCAAAGTGGTTGAGAAAATATGAAAGGGTTACAAAATCTTAAATAATGGATGTCAACAGGATTCACATAAAAGACATAAAACATCAACGAGAAAATTAAAAATGACAACCATTAACAACAATTCTAGCAAGAAGTCAAAAGAAAAGAGGATTAAGAAAATGTTAACAAAGGCTATAACAATTCATGAACCTTTAACCAAAAAAATTTCTTTACAGTTAATTTGAAAAAAAATAATAATGTTGTTTTCGTAGATACATTTTAATCTGAGTCGAATTGTGATGAATCATTCAAAATTCAAATGTTATTTAACTTATAACTTATTTATGTGACATCCAATTTGGACATTCATATTATTTAATAAAGCATTGGTTTTTTGCAAATTGCTATAACATTATTGTCAACATTCCATGTGCAATTTGAACCATATATCCATCTTAAAGAAAAAAAGAATTGAAGTCAAAAATCATGAATTATGAATTGAAAACCTTGTAGAAACACCACCTAAAACAGAAAGGAGTTTGAGGTTCATAGGAATGATCAACAGTCTTCAGAGGTGGTTCCTAGTATTTCAAACACCAGATTAGCATAAGAGAAGTATAATCTACGGTAATTAGACCCACAGAGAGCTGCCATCAAATGCATACATAGCACTATGATCGAAGTCATGGTTCCTGAATACTCAATGCATCATCCACTTGGGACTGAAAATACCAGCCCGATTTTGCAGTGCTTGAAATGTCATGACACACTCGATCTTTCTACTCTTGCTTGCTTCTTCGGTCACATTCTTGTCCAGGATATTGAATATCCAGACTGAGCATCGAGCCCCAAATCACACCCAGCTGCTCAACCTGCCTTCCACATGAGAGAGGAGCACCACTTGAAAACAACTATGACAAGCTGTGCAATTCCAAATCATGAGAAAGAAGGAAATTTTCTTCAGTGTGGAACATGGAGAAAACCCTTACATCAGTGGAAGAGTCCTGATGAGAATAAAAATGGCTAACTTGGTGCACACCACCTCCAATATCTTACACAATCACATTGTGCATATCTGAAAACATAAACTATGACATGGTACTTAAGGTCAATTCTTGCTTCCTGGGTTCAGAAGGCCCTGTCCTGCATGCTCTTTGTCAAGGGCTCAGAACAAACCAGATGTAAGAGCAATTTCATTACACCACCAGTAGAGTGCCTTTCAAGGTAAAACACTTACAAACAGCTCAGAAAATAAATTACCAAACAAGAACTAGAGAGTTTTCCAAATTCGATTCCCTAGCAACAGCCTATGGCCTACCCCCATCACTGAAATTAGCTTACTAGTGAAATGAAATAACAGCAACACATCAACAACCCGACAGCAGAAGACTGAAATTGAATGACCAAAAAATCGGTACATTGATTTTGTGAGTTATCCATACCTTACAAGCCCTTTTGGCTTTGCTGGAATTCCACCCTTTTCCTTCCTCTTGTGGAGTTAGTACTTTGGTAAAACTTCCAACCTCCTGTTTTCTTCCTAATATGACAAACATAGTGATACATCTGCTGCAAGGAAAATGGGTCAATCCTGGGTGGTCTATGTTGCACAATTTTCCTTCTCTTTGCTTAGCACAAACAACCCAGACCTTCTCTCTTATTACATACATGCTGGCAGGTACAGGTGGGAAAAACTTTCGAAAGCCTTCTTCAACCATGCTGTATGTTGTTTGCTTTGAATCACAAGTTTTGTGCAAGCTTAAATGCCTTCTCATTGCTCTCATCTGGCCCCATAACAAAATTGCATCAAGTAGCAGCAACTCCCAACTCTTGAAGCTTGTTGCAGGCAAGAAGATGTTCCGCCATAATGCACCTCAAGATGGCCCATAGAATGTGAGACCCATACCACAGAATGTGAGGATTCACCTTCAAAATCCTCACAGACTTCCCATTCAAAACCCTTGAATCGATGTCATTCCTGGCCACTTTGAAGCTCACAAAACCCACCATAAATCTTTCACTCCAGGTCTATTACTTACATCAGGCCACTTCGTGAATCCCAGGACCAAGGACGAGAGATTGTTGGTTCTGCCTGGAGAGAGAAGTACTGCAACATTGACTGCATCCACACATTGGGCTTTGTGATGGCATGCGGCTGAATTCCACTCAAGGTTTGAAGTCTGGCAAAGTTTGCGACTGTATCCTTGAGGACTGAAGACTTCTCGTACGTTCTTCACTCTCTCCTCTCTCTCTGTGTCTCTGCATCAACTGAAGACACCGAGCATGGATTGGAACTCCTCGTAATCAACGAATCCATCGCCATCCTTGTCGAAACAGCTGATCATGCCGCGGCAGTCTTCTAACGTATGGCCGCGCTCGCCAAGACCGACCAGAACAGCGTGAAGCTCTTCTGCGGAGATATAGCCATTCCCATCCTTGTCGAACATGTGGAACGCAACGTGCACAGAGTCCTCTTCCACTGATGGCTGTGCTCCGCTGACTGATGCGACAGACGAAGTCGAAGACTGACACGCTACTGACGTGTTGACGTCAATGAACTCTTGAAGACCTATGAAGCCATCACCGTCTGCATCCGCATGCTGTATGATAGCTTGAAGCTCCTGTTCTGTTGGATTGTCACCCAGCGAACGGAGCACCAAACCAAGCTCCGATGCTGATATTCGACCATCGTTGTTGACATCGAAGATCGCAAAAGCTTTCGCCAACTCTGCCTCCTCGTTTCTCTCCTGTTTAAGAGATCGACTCTGTTGAATGACCACCGACTCCTTGCCTTTCTTGGATTTCAAGCTCGATTTGCTCGCGAACCTGGATATGATATTCCCATGCTGCGAAGACTTCCTTCCGATCGTCGTCGTCTCTGTCCTTGCGGAAGAAGATGAAGAAGAAGAAGAAGAAGGAGTATGGAGATTTGAGTCTGGTGAAACTGGCTCTCGGGATGAGTCAGACAACGATGTCGACTGGGAGCTTGCAGCCTGCAGTTTCTTCTTCCGAAAAGCCTTCAGCATTATGTTACGACTTGATGTTTCTTCTTCACAGACGACGTAGTAGGAAAAACAGCGCCTGTACAATGACTGCACCGACGCGCAATCAGAAAACCTTAAAAGTTTCCCACCCCCCCCTCCCCCCCTCCTCTTCTTCCCTTTCTAAAACTCGGAACTATCTGCTTTAACAAAGATCCGAAACAGATCAAAAGAATCGGAGCACACAGTACTTAGGACGCTAAGCTTTTCTCCTCTGGGCTAAGCTTCTCTTCTCTACTTCCACTTTCAAAAGAACCGAATCATACAGTAATAAGTAATACTTCGAGTTTTCCTCCTCAATTCCTTGCTTCCGTTTCCTTCGATAATACACATACACACACAGAAAACTCTCCGTTTATCTCTCTTTCTTTTTCTCACTTACGAAACAATTCATTCAAAACATGATCATAAAGATCACAAGAGAGAACTCATCTTATAGAGAGAAAGAGAGAGAGAACATATATATTTATATGTATATATATATAATATTTGCGGAAACCAACCAACCAACCAACCAACCAAACAACACCACTGCGAGCAAGCTCTTACCTACCAAGACTGAAACTGCCTCCAGCTTTACACGGCTCGAAAGCTCCGCTCGCTCGCTGGCTCGTTCGTCGCATGCGGGATTTGTGTGATCGATGCTGGTTTGGAGATATTTTTTTGGCGTTTGAGAAAAAAATCGCAATCGCAATCGCAATCGCAATCTGTGTGAAACACGTACGTGATCGTTTCTGTCTATCCCGTTACAAAACCGTGTGGGGTGCGAGCGAGCGTCACTGCATATCCCTTTCTCTTCCACTCCTCTTCGGGTTCTTTCGTCGCTTCTTCTTCGCCTTCGTTTTCTTCCCGTTTAAAGCAAGGAAAAACCGCGTTTGTACCTGGCTGCTCGTACGTACCCTACGTACCTACCTACTTACCTATCATGTATGACATTTCTTTTAATTGCACGCGTTTTCTTTCCCTTTTCTTTTCCACCCCTTTTTTCCTTTTTTCCTTTTTCCGTCCTCACTTTTTTCATCCATCTTTATATAATTGGTTTTTTTTTTCCTTTTTTTTTTTTTCCAAAACACAAGTTGGTTTTTTATTTCCCTAAACACAAATTGGTATTTTTTTTTTTTAATAAACCCAAAATTCTCTCTTTTTTCCCCTCTAAAGACATGATTTTATTATTTTTGGGAACCCTTTTTCTCTCTCCCTTTTTTTTTTCTTTTTTTTTTTGCTTATTTTTATGGTGCCCATAATGATTCATCCATTGTAACATGCATGATTTCTTTTACACATAATTTCTTTTCCTTTTCTTTACTCTTTCATCTTTCATTTTTTCATCTATCTTTATGAACTTGTTTTTTATTAAAAAAAACACAAGTTGTGTTATTTTTTTATGAACCTTTTTTCTTTCTTCTTTTTTTTTTTTTTTTTTTTTTTTTTTTTTTTTGTTTTTTTTTTTGTTATATATATATTTATTTATATATATTTATATATATATATATATATATATTCATTTTGTGAACTTTTGGGGA
>Ga0116231_10014502_pt1 | contig 10562 bp, 7 predicted proteins | sample S1TSphgellanicum_2_FD_89695 | JGI IMG/M metagenome (GOLD analysis project Ga0116231, IMG submission 89695) | Host-associated microbial communities from peat moss isolated from Minnesota, USA - S1T2_Fd - Sphagnum magellanicum MG | ecosystem: Host-associated > Plants > Peat moss > Unclassified... | reverse complement strand
AATAAAAAAAAAAAAAAAAAAAAAAACACAAAAAAAAAAAAAAAAAACATAAAAAAGAAAAAAATGCAAAGAAGTGAATGAACTTACCTTCAAGCTCTTATTCTGCCCTCTCAATTTTGGCTCCTGCTTTTGCCCTCCTGCTTCTGCCTTTTCGTTTCAAGCACTTTCTCTTGGCATCTTCTTCTTTTCAAACATAAGAAAAAAAAGAAAAACACAAAGAAAAAAAAAACCATAGAAAAGAAAAAAAAATGCAAAGAAGGGAAAGAGCTTACTTTCAAGTTCCCGCTCTAGCCTCTCATTTTTTGCTCTACTTCTACCCTCCTACTTTTGCCCTTTCGTTTCAAATGCTTAATCCTAGCATCTTCTTTTTCTCAAACAAAAAAAAAAAACCATAGAAAAGAAAAAATATAGAGAAGGGAGGGAGTTTACCTTTTGTCTTTCGCTTCTACATTTGGGATGAAGCGCTCCTCTTGCTTTCTCCTCTCCACATTCATTCAATGTTGAGCTCTCCACCTTCCTCAAGCCTTATGTCTACGTCTCTTTTAAATTTTGTGCTACTCAAACTCCGTAACTCTCCAACGATTTGGAGATGGAGTGAGCGGGAAATGAGGTGAAGGAGGTAAGAAGGGGGAGGTAGGAGGGGGGAGGTAGGTAGGAAAGGGGGGAAGTAAGTAGGAGGGGAAAATTTTGGGGCAGAAAAGGGGGCTGAAAAATCCCTGGGTAGGGGAAGAGGATGTGTTTTTTGTTCATCCCCAAAACGGCTTGAACAGCCTCATCCTGAACTGGTGCATTAGTGGCTGCTAGTTCATTCTAGCCAGTGAATTGTCCTTTCCAGCAACGAAAGGAGCAATGTGTAACCTCTTTTTTGCTCGCGAATTGGTGCAAATTTCACCATCATCTGGGGAGGCATAATCGCCATAACAAGAGTTTAGCTCCCATTTGCCACACATAGTTTTTGGATAAGGTTTTGGGTGTTAGGTTGCATCCAATTATAATTTTTTTTTTTGCCAGATTTGTCTGGTTGAAGATAGTTTTCTACTGGTTTTTTATCATTTTGACAATTTCATAGAAACTTGTTGTGCCATTAAAGCTAAATTTTCTACGGGATCATCATCCGTCATGCTAAATATTTAGTGAGATGAATGCCACCCATGCTCCAACGCAAAAATAATAATAAATAAATAAAAGGTTGGTCTTTAAACAAATTGAGTTGTCCTTTTTAATGATGAAAAGGGTGCAGTGTGAGGGAGATCAGGACTCTAGACCAATTGAGTTGTCCTTTCCAATAGCTCACTTCAAAATAGAGGCAGCTTGCTCTCATTGTGACGTCACTAACACCCTTTGCTTGTAAAATGCACACAAAATCAAAAAAGGAAGGCCTCTAGAGCCTTTTACAACTCATGTCATGCTAGCATAATGATGAAAAAAATTATTAACTTATTAATATAAACACCCAAAGACCTCAATAATGAGAAGGATAAATAAGTCTACAAGGTATTGATTTTGATAAAATTCTTTTTTTTGGCTTAAGTCACCACTATTGTGGCCATTTTTGAAATAATGCAACACATGAAATCAAATCCATTCGAATGAAGTCAACAATGACGACATCGACCAATATGCGAATGTTATCAATTGAAAACACAATGTTGATTGATTGGTGTGAGGACTAGAGGATAAGACATGGAAGAACGTGGGTCTACTCACACGCAACATGTTAACCAACATCTCTCATGATGGATGCAAAGGCATCCCACACAACATCATGGGATGTTGTCCTTTCCCTACCATGAGTGCAAAAAAAAAGGTGAATTCCCATGCGGTCTAAAGGTTGGCCACATATGCAATTTGATAAACCAAGGGCCAATGGATGGGGGAGGCCCAACTTAGTGCGAACTATGGAGGAGAAAACATTTAAGGCCAAACAGAAAAAAATGATTTGATGAGGAGACAACCAAGCTCCCACTTTTGACCATGCACAAGATTTCAAATGTGTGTGATGTGAATCCAAATGCAAATAAAAAAGGATCCTAGAAAAAAAATAAACATGCAAACTTTCTAAAATGTTCTCATGAAGCCAATCTATGCCTTTTTCTACAAGTTGTTCAATAAGGGGGTACACTTAATGCTACCATTATAGAAAAAAACTTTTACACCAACCTCAAGTGGGCTTAGAATGGGACAAACCTAAACTATTTGCTTTTATCACCTCTAATAGGAATATGACGCGCTCCCAAGTCCCTAGTTAGACCCAAAATGGGTCTAAGTTACTCAACAGCGGAATTGTGAGGAACTCGGGGCACGTTCCCAGCTTGATGCACTCCCAACTCCTCAAAGGACTCAAATATGAGTCCAAGTAGAAAATAACGGAAGAGGGAGGAGTCGGGGCATGCTCCCTAGTTCACAACACTTTGAGGGGTAGAGGGGCGTGTTGGAGCTCCAGGATGGGACTAGGAAGAGTTGACAAGCTTCACTCACTCACACGAGCCTACACACAACCCACACAAAATGGTTAGTGCATAGTTGGAGCACCTTTGGTGCTAGGACGAGCCACGGGCAACACAAACACATTAGACTCACCACAGCCCGGACTTGGGGAAAGCCACCACCTTCCCCCTTATAGTATACTTTGTGGCTGACCACAAACCCTACATCCAAGTGGCTTTTCTCTCCTGAGACTTTCGAGTGAGAGTCTCGAAATCGCGCCAGTTATGTCTCTTGCAACTTTGGAGCCCCATAACTTTGCGAGCAAACCTCGGATTGCGATGTAGTCTAAAGCAAAGTTGTAGCTCTCATTGAGAGCTTTTCAACAGTATGTTGCATGCCCTCTGCAGCTCAGTAAATCGGGACGATTCCCGACTTTTTATGGTCGGGAGTTAAATTGGCAATTTGACTCCCAACCTTTCTTTTGGCCATAACTTGTGTTTCAAATGTCCAAATGAGCAATGTGAGCCCATTTTAGACATTTAAGTTCTAAGAGCTTTTTAATGATATAAAGAACGCCATAAGCCATTGAGTTTTGACCCCTGCAATCGCTCTCTAAAGTTTTTGGAGTCCACTAAGACTCTATCTCCCAAAGTGGGAATTACCTTAGTGAGTGTGAAGGTTCACTCCCTCACACTTCTTATACTCCCAGGAATATGTGATGTGACTCCCGGGCTTCTTTTTGCCTTGATTCCCGAGCTTCCTCTTGGCCCGCACCCTTGCAAACTTCATCTTGGCCCGCACCCTTGCAAGCCCTTTTGCCTTGGTCGCGAGCCCAAGGTTAAGGCTGCAACACAACTCTCAACACTAAAAGGGGTAGAGGGGCATGCTGAAGCTCCGGGATGGGACTAAGAGGAGTGACAAGCTATTTACTTACTCGAACCTACATCAAACTAACTTGTTACTTCACTTTCTGGAACACCCTTGATGCTAAGACAAGCCACAGGCAACCCTGGACTCACAAGACTCACCATGGCCCGGATTCGGGGGAAGTCATCACCTTCCCCCATATAGTATATTCTATGCCTCTTCGTAGCACCCACATCCGAATGGCTTTTTGTCCTAGGACTCCCAAGGAAGAGTTTCGAAATTGTCCTGGTTTGGACTCCCGTGACTGCAAGGTCATAACTCTTTGCTCAGACCTTCGATTGAGATGAGGTCTGAAGCAAAGTTGTATCTCTCCTCAAAATCTTTCCAATGGTGTATCGTACCACACCTATATGCACCAGATTCGGGTCGATTCCTGACTTTTAGTGGTCGGGAGTCAAACTGCCAATTTGACTTGTGGCCCTTCTTTTTGCCATAACTTGTGTTACAAAAGTCCAAATGGCTCATGCGAGCCCATTTTCGACATCTACACTTTGCTAGCTTTCCAATGATATAAAGAACACCCCAATGCAAGGTGATTTGTTCCCTACAATTGAACTTTGAAGTTTCAAGAGTCCCAAAGGACTCTAAGTCCCAATTTCGGGAGTGGGAATTTCATCCTCACATTCCCTCTAAGTAGGGTTGCGACAAAATAGATGAGAATCTACCAAGAATCTTGACGCAATGACAAGGGCGACGAACACCCAACTCCCAAAATAGGTTGTCGACATGATAACCTTAGAAGAAATGAAGCCTATCCGTTTAGAAGAAATGGGGAGAAAGATTTGTCAATGCACTAAGGAAGCCTTGGGCACTCTAAATAACTTGAACCTAAGAACCTCCCAAAAACCCCATAAGGGTTGAATCAAAACCACAAATTGATGCCAAAGCCACACCACAACCCAATTATCTTCTTGGCTCAAAAGGGGGGGAGGGAGCACAACAATAGAAAGGCCTATGGGTGAAACATTGATCTAAAGGAAACCAAAAGCAACCTAAACATCCATGAACCTTAAAAACACTTCAACATCCCAAAGATCCTCATCTAAGGCGACCTACAAAAAGGAAATGGAGAAAGAAATAGAATTAAAAGGTATACCTAAAGCCTTGATGCCATTTGTAGGGTAGCAAAAACCAAGAGGGGAGAACTCTAGAGGGAAGCCTAAAGGGGCCGAACTAAACACTTGTGGGGTTAAATGGCTAACCCCATAGACACTAATTGGGAGATGAAATGATCAAAAGAAGAGTTTTGAGATCACAAAAGCGAGGCTAAGAATGTGGGGTGTCATTAATTAAAGAAGGGACGATATAGAAAGGAAAAACCCATGAGGAACAATGCAAAGCATGAAAGTGGGCAAGAGCAAAAAGAGACCTAACAAGTGAATCGCCCTAGAGCACACCAATAAACAAAAGGAGGATAGACAAATTTCTCAAAAAGGAGTGATGATTAAAACAAAAAAGAGTTTAGAACATAAAAAATATGAACAAAGGGAAAGATGTGATAATTAGCCTCCTACAACCCAAAGCTCCTAGAAAATGGCCTTACATAAAATGGAGTTGAAAATGTTTGTACTGTCCACCTAAAGTACCACCCAATTGGGATGGATGTTTAATGCAGGCTGGATACCATGAACCACAACCTTAGGGTGGTTGCATGCTACAATGGACCAGTATGGAACAACACAATGGTAGTTTCTTTGAATTTGAGAAATGTTCTTACATATAATTTTTAATTATTATTGAACATAATAAAAAGGGACTCACTTATGTGAAGCTAACACATGAAGTTTATAAACATACCAAAAAAAAAATCAAAATTATGATGTTCAATTAGTAATGGACTTTATAATCTTGGCAAAGCAAAGTGTCACAAACTATAAAATTTTGGATATGGATTTTTCTTTCACAATACGTTTATGCAATGTATGTGAAACTTTCAGATATCAAATATTTGAAGTTTAGGACATTAAAGGTTCATTTAGTGAACGAAACATTGTTTTAACTTTTGTGTTCCATAACATCAAATATGCAGCCCTTAAAATATTTCGCAAAGTCCATAAAGGCATAAAAAATGTTGATTTTTTTAATTTAGTTTCAAGGAAGACCTTTTAAATGGTTTTTAACATGGTGGCACCAAAAACAATTTGGAAATAATTGAATTTTTGGAATGAAAACTACATGGTCAATTTAAAGCCAATTTCAAATACACTAGAAATGGACTTCAAAAGGGACTTTGACTTGCCAATTTTGGTCCACTTTTATATGTTTTCACCCCTCACACTTGGTCCTAACAACCACACTGAATTCATGTGGCAATAAATGCGAAGAAGACACATCACAAAATTGAAGACACAATGCCCTATTCACTAACCAATAAAACATTACATTTATTATTATTGATCGAATGCCACCTAAAGGTTTGGCCAAAGTCAAAAGTCTAGTAGCACCAAGAATCCGAGCAACAAACCTTGGGATACTACCTACAATCGCATGGGAAACCAGTTAGTGGAGTTGAATGAAACCATTTGCTAAATCTTCTAATTCAAAAAAATCTTGGAAATGTTCAAAAACCATGCCTAAAGGACTCCTAGTTGACAAATGGGATAAGCACATGAAAGTCGACCTAAAAAAATAAAAAAAAGGATCAAGGTATGCATCTGGTTGAAAATTCATCAATGAATCCGAACAAAGGGAATTTGAGCTTGAAGGATGTAAAGTTCATAAAACATTGATTGTTTCAGAAAAGGTTGAAGCTAGGGCAATGGGGGTAAGAACCTTGGTAATGTGTGTGAATTCCTTTGCATGCCCAAGGGTTAAGCTTTGCTCGAGTTGACAAGCATGTGGAAAGATGGGTGTAGGATCTAGAGAGGGCACAATCACCACATGAGCCCAATTTGTAGGTAGTGCCACCATAAGCGCTTATGCCTTGAAAAAATGTTCTATTTGAATTATGTTCATGGCAATGGATTCATTAATGTAAGGGGAAGATTCCTTTGCACCTATTTTTTTGCTTCACATGAACATATATGCATTATGTTACCTTGGTCAATTTGCAACTTTCATAGCCTTTATACTCTCCCAACCTTAGACACCACTTTCAAGTTTGTCACAATAGCAGAGGCTAGAGGAGGGTAGCCCATGAGTGGAAAAACATAAGTTCATGTGCCCAATTTGGGGATCCCATCTTGGGTTTTCCCAATTTGGTCCCTTATTGGACCTCTATCCTTAAACTTTACAAATAAAACCAAACAAAGGATGAGGGATCAAAGAGGGATGAAAATGGGACCATGTATAACTTTAATATGCAATTGCGTGGGTGGTGGTGCACATAACTAAACAAATTCAAGTGCAAACATGCAAACCAATGTTGGGTAAACATAAAAATTTGAGTACTGTAATTGAATAGCCTAATAGGTTTGTCGAGTTTCTATCAAATAATTATTTAATTCTGAATTTTTCATTTTGACACACAAAATATTCTATTTCCAAAATATGCTTAATTTTCCTTCACAAAAAAAATTCTTAGAGAAAAATATTAAAATTTTCATCATGTCTAAAAATAAGATTTACTTTTTTTATCCTGTGATTCAATTAGGGTATGTCAATCAAGTTAAGGGTACAATGTTATATATATATATCAATAGGTAAAAGTTATATAGGCTTGAAAAAAAATTCCAAACCAAATAAGGGGAAGGGGAACATTTTGTCATCTATCTTATATTTACTATGCAGATATAAATGGTTGAACATAAAATAAATTCAAATATTTAACATAAGTATGGCACATTACCAAACTTGGAAAAATATCATAAGTTGTGCATTTGGAATTGCAAACATGAACCATGAAACTTCAAACATCCTATCAAACAAATAACAAACTAAATTGACACCAATCAATATGTTAAAAATATATTCAAAACATTCTTATGATGCCAAAATTTAAACAGATTCCAAAAGCATATGATAAAAATCTTCTTACAATAACCAATGTAATGAACAATTTTAAATGTCAAAAGTAAATATTTTCAATAGTTTGTTGCTTTAATTTGAAAAAATTCATCATAATGGTGCATGCATTGTAATATGTGGAAATGCATGTATATATACGTTACAATTTTGGCATATATTATTTTTCCAATTTGAAGGCAATTGACATCCCCAGATAAGGGTAAAGTGCGTTTCATTTGACATGTACAATAAGGGCAGGGTAAATCTAATTTTTCTATTAGCTAGGGAAAGTATATGCCCTACCTTGTTATATATTAATGGGTATTAGTGTAGCATAGGTTGTCAACTATTTTTTCCTTTTTAAAACTACTCAAATTTCAATATCTCCCACACCTTATGTCTAAAAATTTCCAACACCATTAACTCCTACTCACTAAAGGCTTTCCAATAATACTTAAAGTGTGCCCAAATTCTCCTATAATTTTTTGTTTTGATCTAAATGAATTTTCAATGAAAAAATTGTTCAATATTCAACAACTTCACCATAACTCAAAACACTATGAAACAAACTCAGTGCACCCTTAGTCATTGAAGGCTTTCCAACAAGACCAAGATTGTATTAAAAGGCACCATGGTTTGGGAGATTTGAACATGAAAAAAAAAACAAACAACCTTCCTTCATAGATAGACATATTCAAAGTAAAAGACTTACCCACCCAACATTGGTGCACACATCCATGTCAATATTATGATTATTTAGGTGATAAAAATAAACATGTTAAGAGCTTTGCTAACATCCAATGACATTGAGTAACCCACTATGTTTTAAATGTAACTTTTTCTAAATATTATGGCATTTAATGCATAAACATTCTATTCAAAAATCATAATTCTAAACTTCATACAAAGTTAAATTGGAAAATATGCATGATCTTGGTGAGCATGATTAATGTATGATGATTTTGGTGACCATGCTAAATGCCTAGTTCCAACCAATGGACTTAGCCAATGGTTCTAGCCAGTGCTAAACAAGATAGTTCCAACCAATGTTGTCGCCTTGAACAAGTCACATTAATGTTTTTAAATGTTCATACAAGTGATAAAATGTAAAACATTCCATTAGGTTATCTAAGAAACACATTTCAAATTATGGGTGAGGAAATAGATATATTGACACACCTTAGTATTTCTTTTTGGTTGAGTGGAGAGCCACATAAAATCTAATAAAGTGTAAGTAATTATTGGCACAACATTTGCAAAGTTGAATAAAGACAAGTTCAATGTTCTTTGTACACTAGTAATCACCAAATCAAAGAGTTGTAAAATAACATGATATTCAAGAGATTTAAAGTTTAATTTCATTGCATTATGTTTTGAAGGTAAAATTAACATTATAAACACAAAAGGTCAAGGATTGAATATGCACCCACAAAGAGTGCACAAAGGACATGTCACAAAAAAAACTCAAAAACAATAAAATTACAATATTGTAATTACAAAAAGTTAACGAAACTTTCAAGAAAACTATGGGAAGAAGGGAAAGAAGAATGACAAAGGAGATTTTGTGGTGTAATATTGTTGTTTCTATTTTTTCTTATGTGTTTAAACAATGTGCAATGGCTGATTGAAGGTTCAAATAATTCATTATGCACTTCCATACAATTTACAACATTTTCTAAAAATCAAACTTAAGAAATGTGCAACGGTTGTTTGAAGGTTTTGATATATTACTTTTTGCAACTAGATACAATTTATAAGAAATTCCAAAAAAAAGGTTAATGCATGTTGTGAAAGGGATAAATTGTGAAAGTGATGATCATTTGAACAAAAATGTTTAATGTTCAATTTGTATAAAGGAAAAGGGGAAAGAATTGAGTGATATTTTATGTTGGCATATTTGAAGTCTTAGTGTTTGGTGCAATTTGTGATTTTGAGCATTTGTGAAAGGTTCTACAAAGATAATATGTAATTAAATTGGGTGATTATTTCAATGTTAACAAGTCAAAAGCTCATCAAATGTGGGGATGGATATGCATAAGGCAATGTAATTGTGGAACAATAATTGGTTTGTTGTGATTTCAATCATCAAGAAAGTCACTTCCATTTGTTTCCAAGTGTTGTGTAAGAAAACCATAGGGTGCATTAACTAGGCACCTCATTGTGAAAATACACTTAAAATATACTTAGAAAATACTTTCAGTTTTACTAAAATATTTTTTCAATATATTCTATTATTTCATAACATACTTAAAATTACCCTTTTACTTAAAACATTTCAAAAAATGTACAAAAAGTGATTTCCCCAAGTTCAAATGTTTTTTATGCCAAGGGAGTACCTCACTTTTGGTTGTTTGATCCTTACTTCCAATTGACCAAAACTAACAAGAGTTTTTTTCAAAAAAAAAACAAGCATGTGAGGTGTGACTTGTTATTCAATGTACATGAATCTACCACTATATATGTGTACCATGTGTACCAATTCAATGGATTCAAGATTTGAACATTGGTTAAAAGTGTATCATGTGGTTGGTGAAGTAATTGAAATCCTAGAAAACTACCAAATAAATTGGATGTATGTTAACATTCAAGTTTGAACTAAATGCAAAATATAAGGATGATGGGTACTAATGATAAGAATATTTAAGGATTGTAATTTGTAGTTATCTTTCACAAGGTTTTTCATATTTTTGGTTGTAAGTCGAAAATAAATGGGTGTTTAACAACCTTGTTTATATCATACATGTCTTAATTTAAAATTTTCATAAAAAAAAATTCCTTGCACATTTTTTTGCAATGAATTGGGGATGGATTGATCTAATTTGATACTTCTTAGGCTTGCAAATATAAATAAAATTAAAAAAAATAAACCTCACAATGGCATTAGCTCTTGGACAAGCTCATAAATTTGATATATACAGCTCCCCCATTTTCAAAAATACATTCCAATTTGAATGGTTACACATGTGGTACTTGAGATCTTGAAGTGTGTCAATGTTGGTGCCTCTATTTATTTATCAAGTCAAATCAGTAATTGGCATTCATTTTAGCAAGCTTTCATTTCATTCTTTGTATACATGAGTGAAACAATACTACAGAGGGTGAAATTCATGCCCATAAGTCCCTAAGCTTGAATTTGAGGTGCCTCCAAAGGTGTAACATTGCACATTTTCAATAATTTCTTCTCCATCTTTCTTTGGTTATTTTTAGTTTTATTGTCAAATAACATATTGCTTGATTCAAATGTATATATATGCCATGCTTTT
>Ga0116231_10014501_pt1 | contig 10564 bp, 7 predicted proteins | sample S1TSphgellanicum_2_FD_89695 | JGI IMG/M metagenome (GOLD analysis project Ga0116231, IMG submission 89695) | Host-associated microbial communities from peat moss isolated from Minnesota, USA - S1T2_Fd - Sphagnum magellanicum MG | ecosystem: Host-associated > Plants > Peat moss > Unclassified... | reverse complement strand
TTGACATTTAATAATAGATTTATTTTTTGTAAAAATATTTTTAGTGGTTTTTTTTAGGAGGGAAAAAAATAAAAAAGAATTTTTGTTTTTGTGGGGGGGGGGGGGGGGGGGGGATCTTCAGATTTTATCTCCAATTTTGAGATTAATTTTGCACCTGTGGGAATTTAATTGTATGTTGCATTTTCACTTGTCTCTCATTTTTTTGGAGTTTTAAAAAAATAGTTTACCTCAGACCCATTTTGCAAATTTGGGTCATGCACATGTTGAATTTTCCTAGCTTAATTAATTAGAGTTAATTTTGCAACAAGCTATCTAGCTAGCTTCAGCTAAAATTATATGGATGCTGTCATTCTAGCATTTGTATTGCTTTTGAATTCAAAGCTTCAAATTGGTGTTCTGAGTTGTATTAGATTATAGAGAAGGATTTTTAGTTTGTATGTAAAGGGTGGGTATTGCAGATGAGTTCACACGAATTATAACATTACAATATATATATTATGGGAAAAGGGTATTAGAAGCTTGGTAAATGGAAGACAAACTGCAAAAATTATTTCAATTATGCTCACTTGTTTGGACCCCATGAATTTACAAGTTAACATGCAAACTCCACTTAAGAGTTCTTTTTAAGTTGATTATATTTTTAAAGACATTAAAATCCCATTGCCTCCGTTTCAAAATATGTGGCATGCATATGATTTTTTTTTTTTTGAAATTATCAAATTTATCATTGTTTGTCCATCAATCATATGACATGGCAAGAATTGTCTTATGATCATTCGTGTGCAATTTAAGTAAATGAGCTTAGGGGTTGTTAATAATATTTAATGTACAATATTAAAACATGATATAGGGGGGTTTGCACATTACAATAACCTTATATGGATGTCACAATGCCAACTTTTTTTTACATCTCTTCATTTTGGTTGTGTCATATGTTAAATTTTATTTTGTGAAATTTAAAATGGGAATTCAATTATGTGAAGTTAACATAGTTAGCTTTTGAACAATGTAAAAACCATGTCAAGGCTATGCATGCACAATGAGCAATAGACTTTACATGGTTGGCCATAGTTTTGGTCACTACCTATAAAATCATGCGTATGGATTTGTTTTTACAATATATTTGTCTTATGTATTTAAAACTTTGGGATCTCTAATGAATCATGTTTAGAATAATAAAGATGTATAAGTCAAGTGGAAAATAATTATACATTAATATGATATGGATTTTTCATAAACTAAAAAATCTCTAAAGGCATGAAGGTATTGCATAAGACCAAAATAATTTAGTAAACTTGCATTATCGTGATGACATTAACGCATGTTTGAATTGGGGTGAACAAGTTATTTTTAATCTTTTTTTGGATATTATTTTTTTAATCAAATGAGGTGAAATATATTATCTTGGGCATGAAACTATTGCATAATTCCATGCATTTTCGTTATCTTGATGAAAGTAATGTATGTGTGGATTGGGTTGAATGTTAGATTGTCAATGTGTTCAGAGGATATGACATAAATGAAATAAATGAATTAAAATAGTTACAACTACGCCTAAGGATATTACAAAACAATAAAATGATCAAGTGCATTTGCATTATCACGATGAGGATAAGGCATATGGGAATTAGGTTGGATATGTTATTTTGTCCTTTGGGTATTGCATTGTTGAATTAGATGAGGTGAAAATACTTTTATAAGACTAAAGATATTACATGACAATAAATTAGATGTGTTCATGCCTGAATTTGATAAGAATATTGAGCAAAGAATACCTTCATATGAGTGTTGCAAAATAATTTAATTGTTGAATTTTATAGGATTATTATTAAAAAAATTCAATTTAATTGCAATATTCTCATTTGCATCATTGTAACATTGTTTTTATTAGTCATGAAGTCGTAGAGGTCTATTAGATACATAGAAAGGCCAACAAAGCAACCTAATTGATATATTGCAATATCCTCATTCGTCATTGCCTAGGTGAAAATTTAGTGTGTATACACATAAATAAGTAGATAGGTAGATGGGTGGGTAGGTAGGTAAGTAGGTAGGTGGGACCTGGGGGATGAGAGAAAAAAAAAAAAAAAGGTCAACCTGAGTTGGCCACCCTGGTTAGCCCAGGGACAGGGAGGGATGAAAAAGGCACACCCATCAGTGCACCATCCATCCACATTGGTGCACTGGTGCGTGCTGGTTCACTGTGGCCCTTAAACCCTAAAATGGAAGACCACACACTTGTGATCGTAGCGATTCTTAAACCCTAGAATGCGGAACTCGACGCACAGTTGCACAATCTCCAACGTGGAATTGCAAGAGCATCTACTAAATGTAGAGCAATCTGGAGAACGAAGGAATTTGAACTCATGGGGTTGACGAGCACCGCAGCAGGGAGGGAGGAGAAGCAGGGATTGACAGGAACAGCTTGAGAAGAAATGACTGATAATAGCAAGCAACCAGAGTAGCCAGGTTTGTGGAATGGTTGAGCCATGGCTTTCTTTGTGGGTGAATCCTTGAGTGCCTCTTTCATCTTCCCACGATTCAGAGCATTTCCTTTCTCCTCCTCTTCTGTCTCTCGTATTGAAGGTGGGTATTGCAAGCGGCGGTTGTTTCAATCTTCTTCTTCTTCTTCTTCACTTCCGTGCAGGGTGAAGAGTCTGTATGCAGGGTCACGTCTATGGGAGCAAAGTTGGGAGGATTACCGAAAGTATAGGGTTTTCTCTAGGGTGGACAAGAGTTTGGAAGATTTTATTGACGTAGAGGCGAAGGAAATCGTCGATGAGGAGTGGCAGAGAAAAAGGCAAGAGGAGAGTGAAGAGCTGGAGAGACGGCGACAGCAAGAGAAGGAAGAGGAGTTGGAGAAAGAAAGCAAATATGCTGAGATTGGAAGCCAGTTGAAAGGCTATCCCCAAGAGGAGGTCCGCAAAGCAAAAAAGTTGGTTTCGAGTTTCATCAGGGCTGGAGAAGAAATAGAAGAGGTGATAGCCGAAGCGGCGGAGAAGGGGGAGCTCACGCCTCTTGTTCTTCTGGTTATTTGGAACCGCCTTGAATTGGCTCGTCATGATGATGAGCGAAATGCAATTCAAGCACTTGATCTTCTGTACCGCCGGGTGGAGTTGGAAATCCATCAAGCCGAGGCTAGTCCAGCGATGCAGCTGTTGCACGAGCTTTTGAATTTGCATGATGGATTTAGTCATGAAGAATGGCTTCATCGTGCTTCCAAAACCATGCTCAAGGTATTTGTTCCCGAGGACGCTTTCACCATTCTTAGGCCTTCGGGAATTGACCTGGAGAATCATCACGGACGAATTGCGATACCGGAGGAAGACGACGACATTCTTCTGCGAGTGGATTTCATACGAGAGGTGGATCAACTTCTGGAGGAGCTGGAGAACCAAGCGGAGATCAAACCTGTTGCAGGCTTGGATGCACAATCTGTAGCTGTGCGGTTGCGGCAGCAAGAAAAGTTGAGGACAATCCAACAAGTGAAGGATCTACGAAGGGCAGCTGCAACCCTCAATTGGTCATAATGTTTCTTACCCCATGTCCTCTGGTCACTGGAAAGCTTCAGATTGCTCCCTGTAGGTTTTTGAGATTACATTCTCGCCAGGCTGAACTGTCTGTCTGGTTGCAAGTTGGGAAGTGGCCATCTCATCATCTTCTTCCCCACCCTTTGGCAATCCGAGAAGTCTATCTCTTTGGTTTTCATAAACAACATAGATGCTCTTTTGAAAAACTAAGTTCAAAATGGAGCTTCTGGTTTTGCAGAAGTTTGGTGAAGATATCTCACAAGGGATGATGAGATCTGAAATTATATAGACAAAAATTTATGAGCATTTGTCCCATTTCATGACCACCATTTCTTTCTGTGGGTGGGTAAGTGTCTGATGTTGTTGCACTCCTCCACAACAATGCATTGGGCAGAAAAGCTGAGATAATAAAAGCTAAGAGACAATTTTCAAAGACATTTTTATTCTTTGACCACTGAAATCCCTTGAACCCAAACGCTCAGTAGTCTAAAGGTCCAAACTTTTGCACTATGGTCACCTCATACCTGGACAGAGAAACACACATGAATGCAGAAGACCAGCCTTGATGCGCCTTCCATACTCAAATGGTTCATTGATGTGTTTTTGTGAAACAAGGAAGAAGCAACTGTATCAATACAAATACATGTATATATTGAACATCCATGTAACTTCCATTCCAGCTGAAAACACAACTGTGGGGCTGGTTACGCATCTTGGATGTGTGCCCATGGCCACCATCCTTTCCCTTGATCTTGAGGAGCTTTCTAGAAATGACATCAGAGACCCTGTCAATGCTTGCATACATGTTGTCTGTCTCCTCTTCTGTTCACACTACTCCATGTTTTTTCATGAATAGGGTAATGTGCCCCAGCTTGCATACAGATCACAAAATAGCAATATTCAGCCACTAGGTCACAAACAGCACACACTTTAGTTTTATCAAGAATTATTGCTTTCTGCAAAACTGCATGGATGGTGAGGAAATGAAATGCACGTTTGCACCTCTGGAGCTTTTGTCCCTGCCCTGTCTCACCCCCTCTCACCGACATTTGCACATCCACTTCCTTCACAAGAACCTTGCCATGGTTGTGAACTGCATTCCCCACCTTCTCCTCCACATAATTCTTTACTGCATCTGTTAGCTGCCATCCTCCTCAAATTTTCCACCTCTCAAAATACTAAAAAACAACCCTTACACCACATAGAACAGAAAAAAGAAAATTGAAAGAGCACTCTCACCAATTGTGAATGTCACAAGAATGAAAAAAAAAATGCCCACCCAAATTCAAAGAGCAGAAAACATACAGCAAAACAGCAGGGATGTACATACAATTTGTTACCTCCATATGCTTGCCTTGGATAATCCATCTCAATGAGGCCAATGCACCACCCCAAGCCATGCAGGTTGTCACCCTCACCTTCTTCTTCTTCTTCTTCTTCTTCTTCTGCATAGCAACATTCTTGCAGCTAGACAAAACTTGTGAAGAAAAATGATGGGTCCAAGCAATCCTGTCCAGGTTGGGTACTTAACTCAAACTTGAGAATCAAGTAGCATGAAATCTGAGAAAAGAAGAGGAAAGAGACAACTTCTTCACTACAGCAGTAGCAGCAGCGGCCAGGTTGTTCACCTTACCATCGCTAGTGCTGCTCCTGCATCCAGGCACTCCTGCTACCTGTACCCTAACCCACCCAACTGCTGCCACTTGGATCTGGAGCTCCAATGAGCTGACAAACAAACCTGAAGAAAGAACTGCAACACTAACTAGAAGACAAAATTCTCTTCCAGAAAATTTTCGCCTTCACCTTGACAGTCCTTGAATCATCAAACATGTACCAGAACAAAAACTCATTGTGGGTGTCAAGATCTGTAGGAGATTTCAAACTGTGTCGCTAGCAACTGTATCATCAGACTGCCCTTCTTGATGATTTGTTGGGAACACAAAGCACTGCAGATTGGTCAGGCTTCTTCTTGACTACCTATTTTACAGGGCTACTGCATTTCATGTGCGGTTGAAAAACCCTTTCTTTGGAGATTTTACTGAAACAAAACTACAACAGTACTCAGTAATCAACAAAGTTTCTTTTGGGTGACTTTGATTTCTTGCATATCTTCAAGCATTTTGGAGTTTGTGGTGTTTATGCATTGAGCATTTTTGGCTGTGTGAAGGGATAAAGTGGGTGACCCATCATGAGATTCCAAGTTCCAACTCCAGAATTCTGGGGGTTAGATTCTGTCAGCTAGCTGTTTGACTAAAACCCTAAACTAAACTATCATTATGAGAGGGACAGATTCTAACACTTTTGCACCCAACCAAAAGTCAACTCCAACCCTAAACCCTCAATGCCATGACCAAAAGGACTCACATTCAACTTAAGTTTACACTCAACCCAAGTTCACTAAAACCCTAAACCATCAATGCCATGAACAAAGGGGACTCTCACATCAGACTCCATTTTTACACTCAACCCAAATTCCACTAAAACCCTCAATGCCATGACCAAAAACTTCATTTTACACCCAACCCAAATTCCACTAAAACCCTCAATGCCATGACCAATTGGAGTCCATTTTACCCCCAACCCAAGTTCAACTAAAAGCTGAAAATCTCAATGCCATGACCAAAAAGGTCTCACATTCAACTTCATTCTACACCCAACCCAAATTACACTAAACCTTTTGCACCCTCAATGCCATGACCAAGTGTGGACTCCATTTTACACCCAACCCAAAGTGAACTAAAACCCTAAATCCTCGATGCCATGACCAAGAAGAAGTCTCACATTGGACCAGTGTTTTTTCAAAGGATTTTGTGACATAGCCAAAGTGGCAATCATCCAGAAAATAATTTAGCCCAATTTGGCTATGTACCATATGTGAAAGTTCTTTGTAAAAAAGCAGATCCTTCTGTAGTCTTGGCTATATTCTCAAACTTTATCATTAAAAAAATGACGATTTGGAGTTTTTTTCTGAAATTTGGTGAATTTGGGCCATTTTTTGATCTTTCTTTCCTCTCACATTCTTTCACATACCCATTAATTTAACTTTCAATAATATGTGCCAACACATAGTATATTACATTATATACTTGAACTTGACTTTAACCCCAAATTGAAGAGCAACTTTTTTTTTGCCATGTTTTAAATTGTGTGGAGTTATTAGGCTCAATAGTATAGTATGTTTGTATAATGTTGTTGGTAATTATTTATTGAAAAATAAAGTTTTTTTTTTTTTTTGGCATATAAATCATCCTTTGAACTTGATTTAATGTAAGCAATGTCTCAATTATTTCATGTTTTGCAAGGTTATCCCCATATTTTGACTACGAGTTGCATATTTTTTGTGGTTTGATAACCTAAAAACATGCTCATGAGGTATTAAATATTCAATAATTTTGTCATTGAATATTCAAGTAACAACTAAAAAATTATGGGAAATTGTGGCATGCTTTGGATATTGTTTGAAAGTGTTGAATGAGTAAGAATATTATGGATGTGATTTTGTAATCGTTAGACGAATAAGGTGCAAGCATTATTGAATATTGAGTAATTTTTCCCATTGAAAATTCAATAAAATTTCAAATTTCAAATTCAATTATTTGGGTAACAAGTTCACATTTGGGCCAAACGGCATGGGCCAGACTATGTGTATTAAACACACTAAAAATACATATATCATCATTACCTATGGGCCAAATCAACCAAATTTTGATTTCCATAAAAAACATGTACCTAACCTTCATCCATAGTTGAGAAATCCAACACCTTAAGTTGCCCAAAAATCAATCAAGCTCAATGGAAAGTCATGTCCAAAGTCCAAATTGCATAGGTAGCCTCCACAAAAGTGAACTCACTATTGATCTCTATGGCCCAACTACACTTTGAGAAATGGTCCAACATCCTTGAAAAATCAAAACCTTTCTTGCAAAACATTGAATATAACAACCATAATATGTTTATTTCATCTATTCTTCCAAGAAATATACACATGTTGAAGAAGTGTTCCCCGAAATCAATTAAACAATTGGTTTTGGTAGATTTCAAGATGTGAAAGTATTGGCATGGTTTGGAAAAAACAAGCTCCCAATGTAAAATAATCGGATGTCTCTCTTATAGTAAGTACTAGGCACAACTTCAATTTTGATTTGACAACAAACAACATCCCTCACCTTCCTTCCCCATCCAACACCACTTTCTTACATTTGGGTACCTATTGTTACTTCTATCAATTAGTTTGGGGGGGGTGCATGCACCCAAAGTTTTTGGGGAACACATTGGGAACATGGGGAACATATCGGGAATGTCATTATTATTCATCACAAGTATTTGGACATAAATCTTAGATTAGGTACATAGTTGTGTCTAATGGTCTATATGATTATTTGGTGTTGTGTTGAATTCTTTTGGCCAATGGCCCCCACATGACGGGTAGTAGTTCTTTTTTTTTATTTTCTTTTTCAAAAAGAGAAATAAAGTGTCAAAAGTTAAATTTATTTTCTTTTTAAAGCTAGAATTTAACCCAACACGTATGAGGTGTTTTGTGATTCAAAACTAAAGGAAATGTGCGTAACACTTAAATGGGATTTTTTTATTGGTTTTAGAGGCATGGGGAACATGTCCTCTTTCTAGCAATTGCTTCAACTTGTCCTTAACATTAGGGCAAAAGGGTCGTGGGTTTCAAACAAAAGTGTCCATTTCAAAGCTTGATTTCCATTTGCAAATAATAAAATAATAATTTTTGCTTTAAAAATAATAATAATAATTTTTAATTCATTGAAGAACCAAGAAGATACTAAAATGGTAGGGTTTGGAGGTGAACAACATAGTGTTAACAAGGGAGTGTGTCACACTATGTGGCCTTGCCATTTACATTGAAAAGTATCTTAAGGCAAAAGAAGAATTACGGAAACTCAAATATTTCACCATGCAAATATATAACCTTCAAAAAATCCTCTAAAAGAAACCAAAATCTTTCAAGATATTATAACTCTATTATAACTAGTTTCAACACAAGCCAAAATATCATCTTTCAAAAATCCTCATATAAAAATAGAGCTACATAGAGGGGCCAAAATCCCGTATGCTACAATACTCTATAATGAATCAAAACACAATATCCTTCTTGCCTTGGTAGGCAAGGCCAATAAAATAGGATCTTAGGTTTCCATGTGGTCATCATAGAAAGATAAGGTATTTAGAATTGGGCCACAACCAACTCAAGAATCTACCTAGAATTCTGATGACAAGAGATTCAAGAGTTTGATGAAAATGTTGGGGAATCAAGATTCAATTCACATTGGCCTTTGTCATTTGGAGAGGCCCATGTCTCGGAGATGACATCTAGCATTGAACTTGTCATGACCTTAGAGCAACTCCACCGGTACTCAGAATGTGACTCCAAATAGTAAAATTTATTGTGAAAAAGTCAAAATGTGCCTTTTCAACTCAGGAAATTGGTTTTGCTGCTCCAAATTCGTGCAGCTTGATGTGGCTGGTAAAAGGACCAACACAGTTGTGCACCTCCGAAAAAGAGTGTAATAAATTGGACATGACTGCGACTCAGTATTTCTGATTGGTCGATCATAATGATTGGTCCAGGTACCTGGTTTGCTATTAGTAGTTCCCACATATATGCAGTTCCAGTTACAGTTTTATTGGTGAGGTTGCCCAAAAAAAAACAGCTAAACTTAGACATTTAATTTTATTATCCGGAGTGACATACTGAGCACCGGTGGAGATGCTCTTACAATATACACAACACGTGTATTATATATACACTATGATTACGTGGTGAAACACTTTCGTTGTCATTTATGTGGAATGCACCACTTGTTCAAGGTTTAGGGTTTCAACATTTCATACTGAGATTTAATAAAATGTCTTTACTTTGCAGATACCACTGAAATAGGAGATAGTGGATGAAAGGAGGCCCAAAGACAGGGTGAAACAGGTTACTTTAGGGAGAACTCTATTGGTTCATACTCAAATTGCACAAAATAGATCAACGAGATGAATGTACCAGGACATCTACTTCGTTAGGTATGGAGGATAGATAAGTAAGGATGGGAATTGAAGGGAAAACAACCTCACCCTAAACCCTTAACAACTTTTTTAATTGAAGGCCAATTTTTGAAGAGTGTTTAAATATGGTGCATGCTGCTTAGTGATTTTTTTATTGGCAAACTTTTGCCAAATTTCGACCTAGAAAATATGATTTCAACCTATATGGAAACGATTTTTCATGGAAAAAATGGCCCAAATTCACCAAAAGAAATCCAAGGTGCCAGATTTGAATGATAAGTTCCATTTCAGTAGCTCAGAATATAGACCTATCCTTTTTATTTAAAAATTCTCATATATGGTGTGTAGGCAAATTTTGGCTAATTTATTTTCTGGATGATTTGCCACCTGGGCAACATTGAAAATTTGGCGAAAAACACACCAGAAATGTCTTCCAACAGGTTTAGCCAATTTGAAAAATCAGCAGGATTTTTTTTTTTAATTTTTTAATGAGGCAATATGTAAAATAAAAGTGTAGGGTAACCTGCACAAGGCAAAGCCTGATTACGGTAGTAATGCCCACAGCCAAGGGCATTATGCGACATAAAACTCATGTGCCATTTTTTATGAAAATAAACCCTGTGATACCAGGAGGGTACCCTATTGGATACCCTCCGGGTATTACAGGAAAAAGGATGGAGGGCTTTTTTGTGCCAGGTAAATAAGGCACTCTCTGGGTACACTTAAAAAAAAGCATGCGAGTATTACGCAGGGGTAACTTGTGCTCCATGTAAGGGTCAACCGAAATTAGTTACGGTTTTACTTGTGTACATTTTGCCCAAACGTAGAACCCACTTTGGTTCTTTGGAAGGTTGCACTTTGTTTAGGAATCTCCAAAGAAATTTGAAAAGAATTGGAATAGAAAGTAAAAGAAAGGAAAATCAAAGGATTTTTTTTTTTTTTTTTTTTTTAAGTGTTGGAAGTGAAATGGGAAATTCACTTTTAAATTGAATTTTGGATTTAGGGTTTTTTTTTTT
>Ga0116231_10014500_pt1 | contig 10564 bp, 7 predicted proteins | sample S1TSphgellanicum_2_FD_89695 | JGI IMG/M metagenome (GOLD analysis project Ga0116231, IMG submission 89695) | Host-associated microbial communities from peat moss isolated from Minnesota, USA - S1T2_Fd - Sphagnum magellanicum MG | ecosystem: Host-associated > Plants > Peat moss > Unclassified... | reverse complement strand
CGCAAATCCTGTTGGCATGATGCGCCTTGGTCTGGCATCGTGCGCATTGAACGCTCATGTCGACACTCATCACAAACCGGCAGCGACGATGGCTGGCCAGCGCGCTGCTGCTGCTGCTGACCTTCGACGCCTATATCCCGGTCGGCTTCATGCCGGCCGCCGGGACCCCATTCTTGCTGGAGCTATGTCCCGATGGCGGACCGGCTCCCGGCTCGATGTCCATGTCGGACATGCCCATGGACATGCCCATGGATATGCCCATGGAGATGTCCCGGGACATGCCCACGGCGGCGCACCATGGCGGCACGCACGCTCACTTCGAACATTGTCCATTCGGCAGCGCGCCGGGAGCGGGTCCCCTATCGCACGGCATCGTTTTTTCGCCTCCGCTACCAGCCTCGCCGAAGCCGTTCGTCCTTGTCGATCCGCCGCTCTTCGCCAGCCGGCCGCAGCGAGCGCACCAGCCTCGCGGTCCTCCCTCTCCAGTCTGATTTGAAACGAACCGACGCGCCGCGCGGCCGAGGGGTCGCGCGAACCGCGTCGACTTGAATTTCGATCTGGATGCGCCCAAACGGGGCGCGGGAGAAACCTCTTGCATTACTCGCTCAATCGCGCGGCCTTGGCGGCTGCGTGCCTGTCAATAGCGCCCGCATCATCGTGGGCTTGCGCCACGTGCGGCTGCACGGTCAATTCCGATGCCGCCATGGGCTATTCGGCCGCGACCGGCTTTCGCGTCAATCTGGAATACACCTATATCAATCAAGACGAACTCCGGAGCGGGACCAGCACCGCAGGTCCGGAAGCGGTGGTCAATAACCCATCCAACCCTTCGCTAGGGGGCGGTGAGATCGAGAAGCAGACCATCAATCGCTATCTCACCTTGGGCATGAGCTACCGACCGAGTGCGGATTGGAATTTCAATGTGCTCGTGCCTTATGTCGTACGTGACCACACGACCTATGGCAACCAAGACACGCCGTACACGCCGGCGGAAACCGCACCGGACCAGGTCAGCGGCGCCCACGTGTCGAACTTGGGCGACGTCAAGTTGATCTCGAACTATCAGGGATTGCTCGATGACCATAGCCTCGGATTGCAATTGGGCGTCAAGGTGCCGACCGGTCAGTATGGGAGCGCCGTCAATTTTCATACGGGCCCTAATCTGGGAACGCCACTCGATACCAGCTTGCAGGCGGGCACGGGCAGCACGGATCTGATCGTCGGAGCTTATTATTTCCGGCCCATCAGCCTGAACTTTGCGGCCTTCGCGAACGTTCAGTTCCAGTCGGCGGTCGCGCACAAGCTGGATCAACCCGGCAATGACTTCCGGCCGGGCAACACGACGACGATGAGCGTCGGTGTCCGCTATGAGGCAAATCCGCGCTGGGTGCCGCAACTGCAGCTGAATGTATCGCGCAAGAACGCCGATCAGGGCGCGCTCGCGGACACGACCGATACCGCCGGAACCGTCGCCTACTTAAGTCCCGGGCTTACCGCGCAGGTGTTCCCAAAGCTGCATGCCTACACGGTGCTGCAGGTACCGGTTTACAGCAATTTGAGCGGTTACCAACTCTTCCCACATTGGACGGCGACCGCGGGGCTCAGTTACGCCTTCTGAGGCGGGTGGGGTCCCCGTATGCGGGACGGCGGCATGATTTCCTACGCATGCCGTCGTTCCTCCGCGGGTATATAGCCAGCGCTCATGTGGGACTATGTTGGTGTACCAGAAGGAGTCGTAGAAATGAAGGAGTTGACCAATTTAGCGCGCGCGCCGCTATCGGCGGCGCTTCTGGTCTTGTCGAGCCTGGCGCTCGGCCAAAACGTGACTCAACAACCCACCGAGGTAGGCAACATGTCGGGCAATCTGACCTTGCCGGCGGTGCGCCAATCGTGCGCCTGCACGACGGACCGTGCGTTCCTCGGCGAGGCTGGTGCGGCCATCGAGGCGCAACTGGCTAGCGCGGATGCCGCCGCGAGCAACACCGGGCGAGCGGACATCCGGTCGGCGGCTGCAATTTTACAGCGTGAGGACCGGGAGACTGTGTCGCGACTGGTCTCGATCGCGAGGCGGGCGGGGTTGCGTCTGACGCCGTTGTCGCACGGCGCGGCGACGACGCCCCAGGGATATTCGGATGCCGCGTTCATCGCGACCCAAGTCGAGTCGCGGCAGCGTGCTCTTGCCTCGTTCGAGAGGGAGTCTCAGAGTGGCAGCGATGCATCCTTGAAGGCATTCGCACGACGGAGTCTGCCGGCGTTGCGCGATCAGATCAGGGTGCTCAATTCCCTTGAGGTGTAGGGACGATAAGTAGCGCCGGGTTTAACTGAGCACGCCGTTCGGTGTAGCATTCGGGTGGGCTGGGATACGAAAGTCAAGACCACATCATGGATGGACAAGCGTGAGTACGGAGGAACTGCTGCACCGGTTGGCGCCGCTCGCGGTCCATGATTCGCGCAGCATCGCACACCAGCATAAATTTTCGTTCGTGTCGGCTTTCGTCGCGCGCCGTACCGAAACCATTCAGTCGATTCACATGCCGGTCGCCGGCTTGCTGGTCGTGTTGGAGGGCGTCAAGAAAATCGGTTGGGCCGGCCGCACCTTTACTTATTTCCCGGGGCAGGCTTTCGCGTTGCCCACGGGAGCCGCCGTCGATGTGGTCAACGAGCCCGACGCGCGCTCGGGCGTGTATCGGGCCCTGTTCCTGGGCTTCTCGTCCGATTTGTTGAGTGAGGCGCGTCGACGTTGGTCGGGCTTAGCCGCCGGACACGTCGCGGTGGATCCGACGGTCCAAATCGATCCGGGATTGGCCTCGGCGATCTTGCATACCAGCGAAGCACTCGCCGGCGACATTGCCGTGTCGCACCGCGTGACCGAGCAGCGCATTCTCGAGGTGCTCTTGTTGATGGCCGAATCGGGCGCGGCGCCGCTGCGGCCTGACATCAAGTCCGGATCGGTATCGGATGCCGTTCGCTCGCTGGTCCGAGACCGACCCGCTCATGCATGGTCGGCCGCGTCGATCGCGGCGGAGTTATGCAAGTCCGAACCCACCATGCGCCGTTTGCTGCGCCAAGACGGCACCAGCTTTCGTCAAATCGTGGCCGATGAGCGCATGCGCGCCGCGCGTCTGGCGCTTTTGTCAGGCAACAGCTCGGTTGCGGAAGCGGCGGTCGTCGCCGGTTACGATTCGCTGTCGCATTTCTCGAAGCGGTTTCACGAGACATTTGGCTGTATGCCATCGCGATGTCGGTCTGACGCCGAGAGCCGCGGACAAGCTTGATCTGGTGCGCTGCGGGATCGCGCGTTCGCAACACGCGTCCCAAAAATTGATTGAAACAGGCGCGCAAATGATCGTTGCGGGCTAAACACCGTAGCTTACCGCGCGCTATCGTTTTCCCTCATGGATCCCCGGCTGACAAGAAGGGGGAAGAAGGCGCCGCGACAGATAGGCGTCAGGACAACTTGGGGAGATCACGCTTGAACACCCACAGCGCATCAGCGCATTTTTCATTCCGTATCATCGCGGCCGTGGCGCTCGCCTGCGCGGTGGCCGGTGCGGTCCATGCGGCCGATGCCGGCTCGACCACCGATAGCACCGCCGCCGAGGGTCCCGTCATTGGTGAGAACAGTGGCAGCTTGGAAGAGGTCATCGTCACGGCCCGGCGCCGGTCCGAGGACCTACAACAGGTGCCGATTTCGATCGCGTCGTTGAGTGCCGATGACCTCAAGATTCGTGGCATCGACAACGTGGAACAGCTGGATCATACGATCCCGAATTTCTCTCCGGCACCCTACAATTTCTTCGGCACGGAGCAGGCAAGTTTCCGCATGCGCGGCCTGCCGAGCGTCGGCGTCTACGTCGATGGCATCGCCTACCAGGAGGAGTTCGGCTTTTTCTCTGACCTCGTTGAAATGGATCGAGTCGAAGTGCTCCGCGGGCCGCAAGGGACGCTGTTCGGCAAGAACAGCATGGGTGGCGCGATTCAGTTCGTCACCAAGGAGCCGGCCGATGAGTTCGGAGCGCGCGTGTCGACGACCGTCGGGGACTACCACCGGTTCAACGTGTCGGCGGCGATGGATCTCCCGTTGAGTCCGACCCTGCTGACCAAGGTCACCGTGGCGAAGGTCACGCGAGACGGCTATCTGCCCAGTATTAGCGTCGATCAGTCCTTTGGCAGTCAGGACAACCTCCTCGCTCGGTTGGATGTGTTGTGGAAACCGACGGACGATTTCAATGCCCGGTTCATCATCGAAGAGAACGATATCGGCACCAACGGCAACCCGACCACCGATTGGCAGCTCAGCCCGGCGTGCAGCTTCCCGCAACCCAATCTGACCTGTCTTTACAATGGCGCAAGCCAGTACGGTGCACCCCTGAAGGTCAACCAGGCATGGGTCTTCGGTGCCACCAACACCTGGGCGACCGCCGGCAATTACGATGGTCCGCAGTTGAACACCGACGCCACCAATTACAAGCTGATTCTGAACTACAAGTTGAACGACACCTGGGCGCTCAAGGCGTTGGGCAGCGCGCGCGATGTGCGCAGCGAGAGCTTCGAGGACTTCACCAATATTCCGTACCACATGTTCGAGGGTGAGAACACCAACAATATTCACGAGGCTACGGGAGAAGCCCAGCTTCTATTCAACAGCGACCAACTGACCGGCACCACGGGTGTCTATTACTACAACGATTTCCGGCGGTGGCGGCGCGAGAACTGGTTCGGCAACGATGTGGATCTGGCCGTGAGCCCGGCCAACAACGCCGCCGCCAAGGAGTTTCTCGGAATACCGTCCTTCGTCCCGGTGCCCGCGTTCATCCCCAACATCGATGTGCTGTTCTTCTATCATATCCACGGCATTGCCGGTTTCAGCGAATGGACTTACAAGATCACCGACAAGCTCTCGTTGACGGCGGGTGTGCGCTATAACAGGGACACGGCCGAAGTCGACGGCTTTGCGCCGAATCAGCCGATCCCCGTCGTGTGCTGCGTACCGAGTACGAGCATCACCCCGAACGGCGCCGGAGCCGTATACGGTGAATCCAATGGCGTGTACACCGACACCGCTCCGCGCCTCTCCGTGCAATATCAGTGGACGCCGGCGATCATGACCTACGCCACTTTCGCCGAGGGGTTCAGCGCGGGCGGCGGCACCCAGACGCCCACCGGCGTGCAGTCGTATGCGCCGGAAAAACTCGATAACTATGAGGTGGGACTGCGTTCGGATTGGTTCGATCACACGCTGCGCTTCAACACCTCGCTGTTCTATGGCCGATACACCAATGTACAGGCCAACGAGAACGAGGGTTTCGACAATGTGACCATCAATGCGGGTAAGGGAACGGTGCGGGGCGCGGAAGTCGAGGGACAGTGGCTCATCACCCGATCCTTCAGCTTCAACTACGGCTTGGGTTTTCTGAGCACGGGTTACTCCGATTACCCGGCCACCACCGGCATCATTACGGGCTCGCCGTTTCCCTATGCACCCAAGGAAACGGTCGATGTGGGCGCGCAGTACGATACACCGCTTCCCAACGGTGGGGGTCTCACGCTGCGCTTGGATGAGGGCTGGACGAGCTCGGTGGTGACGGGTTCCGACAGCAGCGGCGTGTACATTCCGTCTTATGGTCTCCTCGGAGCGCGATTGGTCTATCACCCGCCGAACACCAAGAAATGGGACGTCCAGCTCTACGGTTCCAATCTGCTCGATAAATACTACCGTCTCACCGGCTATGCCATCCCGTCGTTGGGACTCAATACCGGCACGGTGGGACTGCCGCGGATGTTCGGCCTGACGATCAATGGCAAATTCGAGTGATGCCATCGGGTGACAGGCGATGGGCCGATAAGCGGCCAAGCTGTGTCCTCTACGCCGGCTTTGGAGCGGTGCTGGGCCTGACTCTCGCCAAGGCGCTCGTCGCTGAACCTGTCGCGACGCCCGCGACGTCCGCGCCGGTCGGCCTGGCGGTGAAGGTCGCCGGGCTCACGGCGGATGGGCGATTGCCGGCGAGCGCTGCCTACTGCCCGCCGACCCGAATGGATCCGAGCGACTACAACATCAGCCCAGCCGTCTCGTGGTCGCGCGGTCCGCCGGGCACGCGATCTTATGCGCTCATCATGACCGATTTGGATGTGCCCCAGGATTTGAGTCTCGTCAACAAACCGGGTGTCGTGCTCAGCGCCGAGACGCCGCGGGTCCCGTTCGTTCATTGGGTGTTGATCGATATTCCTGCCACGATGACCCACCTACGGCGCGGTCAGGAAAGCGCGGGCTTCGTGTCGAAGGGCAACCCGATCGGCCCCACCGACCATGGGCTGCGCGGTGCCAACGTCTATACTTACTTTTACCCCAAGGATTCACCCCTGGCCGGAGTGCGCGGCGGCTATGACGGACCGTGTCCTCCGCACAACGACGTCGTCCCACATCGCTACGTCACCCGCGTCTATGCCCTCGATGTACCGAGTCTCGGCTTGAGCGGCATGTTCTTCGGCGAGGATGCGCTGCGTGCCATGCAGGGCCACGTACTTGCCGAGGGCGAGGCCAGTGCCCTGTACTCGGCCATGCCTTAGCATCGTCCGTCGCGGCCGAGTGCATCGCCATGACCATGATGGTGGGACGAACGCTCAGTTTCCTGGAGTTGTTCGCCGCCCAAAAGCGCCCTTTATCGAGCGCGGAAATCGCGAGACTGCTGAACATCTCCGCCTCGAGCTGTCACGACGTCGTGCATGTGTTGGAAGCGCGCGGCTACCTGCACAAGTCGCCTCGGGTCGGTTGGTATCCGACGCTGAGACTACTTCAAGTCGCCGAAACCATTGCGGTCAATGACCCGGTCATGCGCCGCATGCGGGATCCGCTGCGGCAGCTATGCGCTGCCATCGACGAATCGGTGCTGCTATCGAAAGTCGACAACCTGCAGGCGATCTACCTCCTCGTGCTGGAGTCTTCGCATCCGTTGCGCTATCGGGCGACTGTCGGCGAACGTGTACGCAGCCTGCACGCGACATCCGCCGGCAAGGCATTGCTCGGCACATTGAGCGATGCCGCCCTGAATGAGTTTCTGACTTCCGCCGAGTTGACACGCTACACGCCGATGACGATCGTATCCGCGGCGGCGCTGCGCAAGGACATCTCCACTTCCAACGAGCGCGGTTGGTTCTTGAATGCGGAGGAGAGTGCCCCAGGGCTCACGACGCTCTCATGCACATTCCGACGAGGCTTGGCGACCTATATCGTCACCGTGGCCGGCGCGACACCGCGGGTGCAGCCAAATCTCTCGGAGGCATGTCGATTGCTGACCCGGCTGTGTCGGCAGGTCGGCGATCTGGGACAGGCTCCGGGCTCGGGTCGACGCTTCGCCCCGGGCACCCTGCGCCGTGGCTGACTTATATGCCCTTCGATCCGTACAGCCTCGTGGCCAGTCGGTTGCGGGTGGGGTGCGAGCGAGCACCGGCTCGCCGTCGGGAATTTTTCCCTATTTTTTCGACCAGGCAGTCGCCGATACTGAAGCAAATCCCGAATAACCAGGGGCACCCCTTTAGTGAATCGATATCGTGGCTTCGCGAAGCTGACGTCGTGCGCGATGTTGGCCGCGCCCCTCATCGTAATCTCACCCGACGTCTTGGCGCAGCAAGCGACGCGGGACGCCCCGGCTCTTGACGAAATCATCGTCGTCGGCGTCACGCCTGTCCCGGGCTTCAAGATCGATAAGGACAAGATTCCCGGCAACATTCAGACCTTGAGATCGAGCGATCTCACCCGCAATGGCGCGGCCAACGTGCTCGGCGCGCTGGACCAACAAGTCGGCGGCGTCAACTTCAACGACACGGCCGCGGACCCATTCCAGCCCGACGTGCTGTTCCGCGGCTTCGAGGCATCACCGGTGCTCGGTACGCCGCAGGGCATGGCGGTCTATCAGAACGGCGTACGCATCAACGAGGCCTTCGGCGACACGGTCAATTGGGACCTCATTCCGGACATCGCCGTTGACCGAATCGACGTGTTGAGCGCGACCTCCGTATTCGGTTTGAATGCGCTGGGCGGCGCGATGACGGTGACGATGAAGAACGGCTTTACCTTCGAGGGCTTCGACGCCACGGTATCCGGCGGTGCATTCAATCAACGCCAGGCGCAGGCAGAATACGGCGTGACCGACGGTCCCCTGGGCGCCTACGTGGCGGTCAACACGCTCAAGGAAGGCGGTTGGCGTCACTTCGCGCACGATCGGGTGAGACAGTACTATCTGGATTTGAGCTTCCATACCGATGACATTACCTCGGACTTGAGTTATTCCCGCGGCAATAACCGCCTGTTTGGTCAAGGTGCGGCGCCGGTCCAGAGCCTGGCAATCAGTACTGAAAACGTCTTCACCGGGCCGCAGAACAACATCAACAACCTCGACTTGATGACGCTCAACACGGCGTACGACTTCACGCCCACGCTGGCGCTGTCGAATGTGATCTACTTCCGCAACTACCGGCAGACGGTGGCCAATGGCGACAACTCTGACTACGCGGCCTGCGATCCCACCGTCGCTCCCGGCCTGTTGTGCGACGGCGACTACGTACTGACCGACACCCTCGGCCAAAACATCCCCGACATCACCAACGGTGGTGCGACGATCATCGGTCAGAACGATTACGAGGACATTCACTCGCAAACCTGGGGTGGCTCGCTGCAGTTCTCCAGCACGGACAATATCTTCGGACACGGCAATGCGTTCGCGGTCGGCGCCACGGTCGATACCTCGACGAGCAACTTCTTTTCGGGCACCGAACTCGGCGTGGAGAATGCCGCCTTGACGATATTGCCATCGCCGTATCTCGTCGCAACACCGGAAGGCGTCGACAGCACCGCCACGCCCGTCATCCTCAATGCCAGCAACAAATACTATGGCCTATTTCTGACCGACACGTTCGACGTCACCGACCCGTTGTCCGTGACGGTCACCGGCCGCTACAACATTGCCAAGGTTGATCTCGCCGATCGGAACGGCACCGCGCTCGACGGCGACAACCGCTTCACGCATTTCGATCCGTCGGCGGGCGTCACCTACAAGATCGTGCCCGCCCTGACGGTGTACGGCAGCTACGCGATCAACAATCGCGCGCCGACCGCCAGTGAACTCGAGTGTGCAAATCCGGCGGCACCTTGCCTGTTGCCCACGAACTTGGCGTCCGATCCGCCGTTGAAACAGGTCGTATCGAAGACCGTCGAAGTCGGTGGGCGCGGCACGTCATCCGACGCGAGCGTCGGTAAATTCGGCTATGACTTCAGCATCTATCGCAGCAACTCCGAGAACGACATCTACGGCATCTCGACGACGATTGCTTCAGGCTATTTTCAGAACGTCGGCTCGACGCGCCGCGAAGGTGGCGAATTCGACCTGACCTACCAATACCAAAGCGTGTCGGCCTATTTGCAATACAGCTATCTCAAGGCCACTTTCCGATCGGCATTCTTGGAACCGTCACCCGCCAATCCATTCCAAGATGCGAACGGCAACGTTCAAGTGAATGTCGGCGACGTGTTGCCGTTGATCCCGAAGACTCGCGTGAAGCTCGGTGCGGACGTCAAGGTGCTGCGCGACTGGTCGCTGGGCGGCACATGGAGCTACATTGGTCCGTCTTTCTATCGAGGCGATGAGGACAATCAAAATCCGGAATTGGCGGGCTACACGGTGGCGAGTTTGCGCACGTCTTATCAGATCGCCAAGAACGTGCTGGTGTTCGCCAACATCCAAAACCTGTTCGACCGGCATTACTCGACGTTCGGCATCTTGGGCGACCCGACGGGTGTCGGTGCACCGGGTGTTCCGCCCAACGGCGAATTGGGAGATCCGGACGTCGATCCGCGCTTTCAGAGCCCGGCGATGCCGCGCGCGTATTTCGGCGGGGTGAAGATCTCATTCTAGCTATCCGGAACGCTGAGCGGCAGGGCCACACATTAGAGCCCATTACGACTCGACCGTGGCGATGATAGTCAGAAACCCGATATCGACCAAATGCCGGGTCAGGCCAAGCATGCCCTCTGCATTCAAAGAACCGGTGAGATCGCCGGGGCGGAACGATGGCAGCCGACTCATGGCGCGCATCGTCGCGGCGACCGGCGCGGGCATGTGGTAGCGCGTGTTCTTGAACTCCAGCATCGTTTTATCGTCCTCTTGGGTAACGCGGTAGCTATCCTGTGACGGTAATTGCAGAAGCGAGTTCAGATCGACCACCGTGACGTCCGCCCGGAAGGGTATGGGTTTGCGGACCTGCGTCGCGCGTACCCGACCCGTCAATGCGTCGATCAGCTTGTCGGGATCGGATTTTGAGCACAGCGAGTCCCCCATTTCCCGCATCTTGCGCTTCAAGAGCGGTCGCAACTCACTGTGCGTGGCAAATCCCGGCGGCAAGGCATGGCGCATTTCCTCATCATCGATGGCCGAACTCAACAGCTCCTTGAGAAGATCGGCCCAGGTATACACCGAGATCCCAATGGTCACGTGGGCGGAGAAACTCTCTGCGGTGGTCGTGGAATGAAGGACACCCCGCGGCAGGTACAAAAGGTCCCCGGCATCGAGAT
>Ga0116231_10014499_pt1 | contig 10566 bp, 8 predicted proteins | sample S1TSphgellanicum_2_FD_89695 | JGI IMG/M metagenome (GOLD analysis project Ga0116231, IMG submission 89695) | Host-associated microbial communities from peat moss isolated from Minnesota, USA - S1T2_Fd - Sphagnum magellanicum MG | ecosystem: Host-associated > Plants > Peat moss > Unclassified... | reverse complement strand
GCAACGCGAAACTCAACAGCAGCAGCGCCAGGAACGTTCCAACAAACACCGTATCCACGCAGGTCTCCCGACACCGAAGGCAGCGGTCTTGAAAAGCCCGGCGGCAAGTTAGCGAGGCGTCCGGAAAAACCCGGAAGAGATTGACCGGCGGCGTGTAAAGAGCGCGTAAAAAAGGCGGCCAATCGCGCGCCTGCCTCGATGCGCGCGCCGTCGCTCAAGTGGCGGTGCGGCGCTCCAAGGCCTGCCCGTCGGACCCCAAGCTCGGGACCTCCAATTGACTCGCGATCAACCCGGCTCCGAGTTCGACGATGAAACGTCGCAAGGACTCCGCGGCCTCATTTTGCAGCGCCGTATCGAGACTCACGACGTTCCATCGCCGCATCATCGGCAAACCGACGACATCGAGCGCCACGAGCTGGCCCGATTGCAGTTCGACCGTCGCGGTATGGAACGACAGAAATGCCAAACCCATGTTCGCGATCACCGATTGTTTGATCGTCTCGTTGCTCGTGAGCTCCATGATCCGCATCGGCGCGACGTGCATCGAGCCGAAAAACTCGTCCATCGCGGCGCGCGTGCCGGAGCCGATTTCTCGCGCGAGGAAGACCTGTCCGGCGACTGTGGCGGCGGGAATCTGGCGCTCGGCGACGAAGGGGTGCTCAGGCGACGCCAAAATTCCGAAGGGCTGCGGCGCGAGCAGGTCGTAGCGCGTCTCGAATTCGGCGGGCGGCTCGCCCATGACGCCCAAGTCGATCTCCCGATCGGCGAGTTGGCGCATGAGCTGCTGGCGATTACCCAAGGACACCCGCAATTCGACATTGGGATGCGCGGCTTGGAACCGCGCGAGTAAGCGCGGCATGAAGTAATTCGCGTTGCTGACGATGCCGATCGTCACGACGCCGCTCTCGGCGCCGCGCAAGCGGTTCAAGGTATCGTCGGCATCCTTGAGTGCGAGCAAGGCGCGGCTCACGTCCACGAGCAGCAGTTGTCCCGCACGCGTCAGGGCTGCGGCACGGCCGCTGCGTCCAAACAACGCGAGGCCCACGGCTTGCTCCAATTCTTTGATTTGGAGTGAGATGGCCGACGGGGTCACATGCAGTTCGGCCGCGGCCCGGGAGAAGCTATGGTGCCGCGCAACGGCCGCGAAGGCCCGCAATTGCCGTAAGGATGCGCCGCGCAATGCCAACTCCTTGATCTCAGAGTAACCGCCCGTCGGTCGACGGCGCAATCGTGCCGCCGTAGCCGTTCAAACCCTACCGTGAGCGGGCCGCCTGTTATCGAATTATGGTATCGCCATGAGGCTCACATAAGGAATTCTAACATCAGTCCCGAGAAATCCTCGTTTTACTTGAGCTCGAACTTGTTTCAACTTGATCGTATGTTTGGCGAGTAAACAACAGGTTCGAAAAGAGACCTACGTTGCACGCATAACCGGGGGGCAGTTGCGATTCACTTAATCTGGTTCAGGGTGGTCTCATCCTCGCAGCGATGTTGCAGTTGCTGTGCACCGTTGTGGTGAATCCGATTAACCCTGGGCTCGAATGGACGTTGCAGCAAGCAATCCGTGACAGCTCCCGCGCGAAGGTCAATAGTATCCGATGACATATCCAATTCTCGAGGAGAGACCCCATGAGTGAAGATCAGGAGACGGTGAAGATCTCGCGCCGCGCGGCGCTCGCGAGGGCCTCTGGCGCGCTGGCCGGGATCGCCGTGGTCATCGCCGGAGTGCGACCCGCGTTCGCCAAGGGCAAAGCCTCGAAAGAGGATTTCTATTTTCAAGAGACGCCGGACGACAGCGGCAAGGCTTGCCCCGGCTGCATCAATTTCACGCCGAAGAGCACGGGGCTCTACGGCAAGGATTCCGGCGACTGCGCGCTGCTCGAGGGCGATGTCTGCACTCACTGCTATTGCCAGGGGTGGACGGACAAGAACGCGCCGGGCGCGAAGAAAGCCGGCACCTGAGGCGATATTAAATAAAAGCGCATACGCGACAGCAAATCCAATTTCAGAGGCCCGCCATCTGCGGCTACAATTGGGGAAAGAGATAGGTTTTCGATCGGGGGCGCAACCCCGATCGGTGCTTGAGATTACGCGGGGGTAGTTGCGATGAGTCCGTTTCGAGTGATCGTCGCGGCGCTATGCGCCGGGCTCGTCGTGATCGTAGGCTTGCTCGCGGGATATCAGCGCAGCGAGTCGGTGCAACGCGGCTACCGCGGGCTCGCGCTGAACCAGGTCTATCGCCCGAGCTACTTCGTCAAGGAAGACGCGATCAACAAGTACCCGAAGCCCTTGGGACCGGCGAAGACCGACGGGCCGACCGCCGCCGAAACCTACGAGAACGTGCACGTGCTCGGGGATCTCAGCAAGAGTCAGTTTGCACGCACGATGCTCTCGATCAAGTCCTGGGTCGCACCTGACGTCGGCTGCAACTTCTGCCATGCGGCGCCGATCTACAACAGCGATGAGAAATACACCAAGCGGGTCGCCCGGCAGATGATCGCGATGACGCGCCACATCAACACCGACTGGACCGCGCACGTCGGCAAGGTCGGTGTCACGTGCTTCACCTGCCATCGCGGGCAGGCCGTGCCGCCGAATGTGTGGTTCCAAGCCACCGAATACGACGGCGGCATCATGCAGAAGCGACCGATTCAACGTCCGCCGACGCCCGCGGCCGCCGACACGGCGCTGCCCGCCGATTCGCTGACCGAATACCTGCTCCACGATGACTCCATTCGCGTCAACGGCCCCACCGCGTTGCAGACCGGCAATCGCCAGTCGGTTCAGCATGCGCGTCAGACCTATACCTTGATGATGGTCATGTCCGAATCGCTCGGGGTCAATTGCGACTTTTGCCACAACACGCGCGCCATATTCTCCTGGGATCTCAGCACGCCACAGCGCGTGACCGCCTGGTACGGCATTCGCATGGTCCGTGACCTCAACAACAACGTCATGGAGCCCCTGAAGGCCGAATTGCCGCCCGAGCGCTTGGGGCCCGGCGGCGACGTGCCGAAGATCTACTGCGCGACCTGCCACAACGGATCGAACAAACCGCTCTACGGCGCGCCGATGCTGCCCCTGTATCCGGAACTCGTGCGTCCGGGCGGCCCGCTGCCGCTGCCGGGCGCACCCGCGATGCCGCCCGGACCCGCACCGACCCCCGCACCCGAAGCGACGCCTACCCCAGCGCCGGCCGTACAGAAAACCGCGTCCCTGACACCTGCGGTCGCACCCGCGGCGGCGACGGCGGCTGCCGCCCCTGGAGCGGCCGGCGGCCGCTAGGACTCCCAAGCGCCCAACTTGAGCAATGCCCCGCGCGCGGGTCGGCGTTGTCGCCTTAAGCTCGCCCGCTTTGTAGGGTTCGTCCGACTGCCGAGTCCCTAGCGGCAGTCCTAAGCTCTTGGGCATGCGACTCGGAGCTTGGTCCATCGATATTTTCGCGATCGCACGCAAGACCGTGACGGCCTGGCTGGCCCACAACGCGTCGAGCAGCGGCGCCGCGATCGCCTTTTACACCCTGTTCGCGATCGCCCCGATCGTCGTAATCGCGGTTGGGCTCGCCAGTACGATCTTGGGTTCCGAAGTTGCGAACGCCCATATACTCGACCAAATTCGCGGTTTGATCGGCGATACCGGGGCGACCGCCGTGCAAGCGTTGCTCACGGGCCTCTACCATCAACGCCGCAGCGGCGTCATGGCGGCGATCAGCGTCGTGACCTTGGCCATCGGCGCGACGAGCGTATTTTCTGAATTACAGAGTGCCCTGAGCGTCATCTGGGCGACGCCCGAGCGCACGGGCGTCGAGGGAATCTGGGAGTTCATCCGCACGCGATTTCTGTCCCTAGGCATGATTCTCGGCGTCGGATTTCTGCTGCTGGTCTCTTTGATTGCGAGTGCCTCGCTGACGCTCATCGGCTCTTGGCTCGGTCGTTTCGCCGAATGGCAGACCGTGTTGTCGGCACTTAACCAGATCGTCGGTTTCGCGATGACGACACTGCTGTTCGCGCTGATCTACAAATATGTACCGCGCGAGAAAATCGCCTGGGGCGACGTCTGGATCGGCAGTCTCGTGACCGCGACGCTGTTCACGATCGGGAAATGGATCATCGGCGCCTATCTCGGGCGCAACACGCTCACGAGCGCCTATGGTGCGGCGGGCTCGTTCGTCGTGCTCTTGCTCTGGGTTTACTACTCGGCGCAGATTTTTCTGCTCGGCGCGGAGTTCACGTGCGTGTTCGCCTACCGGCGCGGATCTCGAGTCGCTCCGAGCGGCGCGCGCGTGCCGCCGCCACGGGCCTCGGCGCGACCCGGTTTCGTTCCCGGGGAGCCTCAAGGTTCCGACATCAGTGCGCGTCCGTAATTGCTCAGAAGGATCTGGATGCCGAGGTAGGCCATGAATTCGGGCTGACCCTCGCCGAAGCCATCGATGCTGCGACCGGCCATGAACAGCGCGATGAAACTGCGCGTCAGCTTGTAGCGGCCGCCGAGGTCGAGCGTCGTCGACTGCGGCAACGCGCCGCCCGCCGCCCGATCGTCGTAGATCTCGGCGTCGAGTTCCAGGCGTCCCGTGAACTCGTGACCGACCACCAACCCCAGCGTGCGATCGCGAGGGCCGTGACCGGCCACGTAGTATCCGACCTCGAAATCGAGCGCGACCGGTCCGAACTCCTTGCTGACCTCGAGCGGCAACAGGTAGCGCGGGCCCGCCTCGCCCAAGCCGCGTTCTTCGGCCCGCGCCGAAACGCCGGTCTCGACCTGCGGAAATACCGACATTTGCCAACCAGTCTCGCCTTGATCGAGAAACCGCCACTTGATGCCGGGGTAGGCATTGCCCCAGCCGCTCGTGCGGGTCCCGTCGTCGGTGGAGGCGATCACATAGGGCACCTCATAGGTCAGCTGAATGCGATCGCCGACGCCGAAGTTCAAATCGATCTGCGGCGTTTGATACGACGAGACGCCGCGAGCAATCGTCTGCATCGAGGCGAGATTGATCTCCCAGTTGGCGTTGCCGGGCGTGCCGGGGTCGTTGGTCAAGTACGGCGGACCCGCCTGGGCTCTGACGGTCAGCGGCGCGCACAGCGCGGCGGCCAGCGCAGCGACGGCCCATGCGCAATCGAATTGGCGGATTCTCATGAGCGGCTCGTTCCTCGCGAAACTGCGTGATCAGGAAGTCAACGGCGGCCTGTTTGCGCGCCGGTAGCGCTAGAATTCAACCATGATGGAGCAACTGCCGGACGCCTTGAAGCGCATTTTTGGGTTCGACCGCTTTCGACCCGGCCAGGAAGCCGTGGTCCAAGACGTCCTGGCCGGGCGCGACGTGCTCGCGCTCATGCCGACCGGCGGCGGCAAGTCACTGTGCTTTCAACTGCCGGCGCTGCTGCAGCCCGGCGTCACGATCGTCGTGTCGCCGCTGATCGCGCTCATGCAGGATCAAGTGCGGCAGCTCATCGACAACGGCATTCCGGCCACCTTCGTGAATTCGAGCCTCGACGGCGCGGAACTCGTGCGGCGCACGGCGGCCGTCCTGCGCGGCGAGTACAAGCTTTTCTATCTGGCACCGGAACGCTTGCTGCTGCCGGAGTTCCTGGACGGACCACTGCAGGCGCTTGCGCGCACTCCCGGCATCAATGCGTTCGTCGTCGACGAGGCGCACTGCGTCTCGGAGTGGGGCCATGATTTTCGTCCGGAGTATCGCCAGCTGGCCGCGCTTCGGCGGCGGCATCCTGCCGTGCCGATGCTGTGTTTCACGGCGACCGCGACGCCGCGCGTGCGCACCGACATTGCCGCGCAGCTCGCGTTGCGCGACCCCGCCGTGCATCTGACGAGCTTCAATCGACCCAATTTGAGCTACGAGGTGCGCGCGAAGGACAAGCGTGCCTACGCGGAACTCGTGGCGCTCGCGCGCGAGGGCGGCGCCGGCATCGTCTACTGCCTGTCACGGCGGCGTGTCGATGAACTCTCGGCCGAACTCGCGGCCGATGGGGTTCGCGCGGCGGCGTATCACGCCGGCCTCGAGGCCTCCGAACGAAAAGCAACGCAAGAGGCGTTCATCCGCGACGACGTGCAGGTCATCGTCGCGACCGTGGCCTTCGGCATGGGCATCAACAAGCCCGATATCCGCTGGGTCGTGCACTTCGACCTGCCGAAGACGCTCGAGGGCTACAGCCAGGAATCCGGACGCGCAGGCCGCGACGGCGATCCCGCGCGCTGCATTCTGTACTTCGGCGCGGCCGACATTCGAACCGCGGATTTCCTGATCCAACAGAAAGTCGATGCGGAAACCGGGGAGCCACTCGAAGCGGAACAACGCATCGGGCGGCAACAACTGCGTCAGGTCTTGAACTATGTGGAGGCCACGGAATGCCGGCGCGCGATTCTGTTGCGCTACCTCGGCGAAAGCTTCGCGGGACCTTGCGGCGGCTGCGACAACTGCATTGCTCCAAAAACACTCGAGGATTGGACCCTCGAGGCCCGGCAGTTCCTGTCATGCATCGCGCGGCTCGCGCAGCGTGGCGAGCGCTTCGGGGCCGCGCACTTGATCGACATCCTGCGCGGCGCCCGCTCGGAGCGTCTGCTCTCGCGTGGGCATGAGACTTTGAGCGTCTACGGCATCGGCAAGCGGCGCTCGGTCGCCGAATGGCGGACGCTCGCGCGCACGCTGCTGCATCAGGCGCTCGTCGAGGAGACGCAGGACGGCTACCCCGTGCTCTCGCTGAACGAATCCAGCCGCCGCGTGCTGCGCGGCGAGCTCCCGGTCACGATCGCGATCGCGCCGCGCAAGGTCGCGGACACTGCCGCCGGCGGGCCGGCGCGGCGCGCGGGGACCGTGACCATTGATTCGGACTCCGCGCAAGGCGCGCTATTCGAGCAGCTGCGCGCACTGCGTAAACGACTCGCAAACGAGCAGGGGCTGCCGCCTTACGTTATATTCCACGACTCGACCTTGCGTGAGATGGCGATTCGCCGCCCGCTCACACTCGATGAATTCGCGGCTTTGCCCGGCGTCGGCCAGGCGAAATTATCGCGTTACGGCGAGCATTTCATCGCGGCGCTGCGCCAGCCGCAGGTTTGAGTTCACGGTATTTCATCATCGCCGCGACGGTCGGCGCCCTGCCACGCCAGGTGATATAGAGCTTCTCGAGGTCCTGGGTGTTGCCGCGAGACAGCACCATGCGGCGGAAGCGCTCGCCATTGGCGCGCGTCAAGCCGCCGTGTTCGTCGAACCACTGGAAGGCATCGTCGTCGAGCATCTGTGTCCAGAGGTAGGCGTAGTAACCCGCCGCATAGCCATTGCCCCAGATGTGCAAGAAATAACTCGAGCGATAACGCGGCGGAACGGCCGCAAGATCGATGTGCACGCGTGCGAGCGCCTGCTTTTCGAAGTCATCGGGGTTTTGCAGCGGTGCGCTCGCGGCGAGCGTGTGCCATTGCATGTCGAGTTCCGCCGCGGCGAGCGTTTCGGTGAGGCCGTATCCCTCGCCGAAGTTCATGGCGCGCTTGATTTTCGCGACGAGCGCGGCCGGCATCGGGGCGCCGGTCTGGTAGTGATGCGCGTAGTGCTCGAACACCCGTGGATAGATGGCCCAGTGTTCGTTGAACTGCGAAGGAAACTCGACGAAGTCGCGCGGCGTCTGCGCACCGGAGAGGCTCGGATAAACCGTGTCGGCGAACATGCCGTGCAGAGCATGACCGAATTCATGGAACATCGTCGTGACGTCATCGAAGCTGATCAGCGCCGGCTCGCCGGCAGCCGGTTTTTGGAAATTCGCGACGTTGTAGATCACGGGCAAGGTACCCAAGAGCTTCGACTCGCCGACGAGATTGTCCATCCAGGCGCCGCCGTTCTTGTTGTCGCGCTTGAAATAGTCGCAATAGAACAGCGCAAGCGGCTTGCCGTTGACGTCCGTCACTTCGAAGACACGCACGTCGGGCTGGTAGACCGGAATGTCGTGGCGCTCCTTGAAAGTGATGCCATAGAGCTCGTGCGCGGCATAAAACACGCCGTTCTCGAGCACGTTGCCGAGTTCGAAGTACGGCTTGATCTCGGCCTCGTCGAGATCGTACTTCTGCTGGCGCACCTTGGCTGCGTAAAACTCCCAGTCCCAGGCCGCGAGCGCGAATCCGGCGTGCTCGGCGTCGACCGCGGCCTGCAGATCCTGCTGCTCACTGAGTGCCTTGGCCGTTGCGAGCGGAACGAGATCGCTCATGAATTTCAGAGCCGCTTCGGGAGTCTTCGCCATCTGGTCCTGAAGCACCCAGGCCGCGTAATTCGGGAACCCGAGCAAGGCCGCTCGCTGCGCTCGCACCTGCGCGAGGCGCGCAATCGTGTCGCGCGTGTCGTTCGCATCGCCGTGCTCGGCGCGATCCCAGGAGTTTTGGAATATCGTCTCGCGCGTCGCGCGCGCCGTCAGCGAGGCGAGCACGGGCTGCTGCGTCGTGTTTTGCAGCGGAATCAGATAGCCCGTGAGGTCACGGCCCTTGGCCGCCTCGGCGGCCGCCGCCAGTTGCGCCTGGCCGAGGCCCGCGAGCGAGTCCTTGTCGTTGGTCCGATAGGCGCCGTCCTTGGCCGCCGCGAGCAAGCGCGTCTCGAAGGTATTCGAGAGCTTGGATTCCTCTTCGTTGAACTTCGATAGCTTGACCTTATCGTCCGGCGACAGGTTCGCGCCGGCATGCACGAACGCGAGGTAGGTCTGTTCCACGAGGCGCAGAGACTCCGGATCGAGGTGCAGCGACCGGCGCTTGTGATAGACGGCTGCCACGCGAGCGAACAGCTTCGGATTCAAATAGACCGCGTCTTCATGCGCCGCCAACTCGGGCGCGAGTTTTTCGTCCGCTGCCTGCAGAACGGGATCCGTATTGGCACCGGTCACGGCACGAAACGTGCTCAGCGCGCGCGCGAGGAGCCGGCCGCTCGACTCCATGGCCACGAAGGTGTTCGCGAAGGTCGGGGGTGCCGGATCGTCGGCGATGGCACGCATTTCGGCGAGCTCACTCGCCATGCCGGCCTCGATTGCGGGCAGATAATCCTCATCCTTGATCCGGTCGAACGGCGGCGCCTGGAACGGCAGCGTGCTCGGCGCAAAAAAAGGGTTCGAGGGGCCGAAGGGGGGCGTCGCGGGAGCGGCCGGGACCGGGGGTGCCTCCGGCGCGGCGTCGGCCGCTCGCGCGAGGCCCCCGAGCGGGACGCCGGCGGTGCCCGTCGCGAGCAGCAGCACGGCGAGTGGAACGCGGTGATCGTATCGTTTCATCTTGAACGCCCCCTTCTTTTCAAGGGCGCCAAGCGTAGCACGGCACGCGGCCGCGCGGCCGCGTGGGCTAAACGGCCGTCAGGAACGACACGCCGACCGCACCCATGAAAGCCGCTGCGCGGTTGCCGGTCGGCGCCACGTGGCCGTAGTCGGCGGCGAGCACTCGCTCGACCCGATAGCGATGAAAGCTCGCGAACAGTTCGCGGCACGGGATGACTTGCCGGTCGCGGCCCTCACCGTACAAGGAGCGATGCAGGGCCGGCAGGCGGTACCAGGGCTCGGCCGGCCGCACGTGATGCGCGTTGTGGTAGGAAAAATTGAGCACGAGCAGGTTGAGCCACCAGGGATGCTCGGCGACGAGGTTCGAATACGTATTCTCGTATTCGTAGTTTAGGTCGCGGCGCGGATCCGGCACCGCCGCCACGAGCGTGCGCGACACGAACACCTCGTAGGTGTGTTGGAAGGCATCCATGAACCGCAGCACATTCAAGAACAGCACGTAGGCAAACGCGTAGAGAATGAGCGCCTTCAACGACACGAGACCCAAGATCGCGAATCCGGCGATTCGCAAGGCCGCGAACAGCAAGACGCGCGCTCGAGCCGCCCGACTCGCCGCGCGGACCTGCGGGTCCGTCGCCTCGGTCGGCGCGGCAGCGAACGGCGCGGCGATCACGAGTCCGCGCATGAGCAACTCGACGGCGGGGATGTAACACCACTCGAGAGCGAGCACCGTGCGCCGCAACCACACCGGGAAGCGACCCAGTGCCGCGCGAAAATCGAAGGTCACGACGTCGAGCCGATCCGAATGATGGCGCAGATGCTTTTTCTTGAGCCCCGCATAGTTCGCGAGACAGGCGCCGTTGATCCAGGTCATGAGCCTGCCGAGCCGATCGTTCGCCGCCGCGCTCTTGAAGATCGCGTGGTGCGCGCAGTCGTGGATCAGGTAACCGGAGTAGATCAGGGTATGCGCGGTCAACAGCACGCCGACGCAATTCCAGATCCATTGAGGCTGCAACAGCAGCAGGATACCGACCGGCCAACCGAAGACCGTGTAGGAAATCACCAAGAGATTTGGCAGCGCGCCGTCGGCCCGTCGAAAGATCCCGCTCATATGAGCACTCCAGGGACTTCAATGAGCCAAGGTTAACACAGTTAACCAGCGGCAAGAAATAGCCGCGGTCAGTGCACCAGCGCGAGTCGTGCCCGCAGCGGCTCGCGCACCATCTTGGTGTGTATGGGCAGTACGACGACGTCGCCGGGCTCGGCGGCCTCGACCAATCCCAGGGCCGCCGTCAATTCGTCCGGCTCGACTCGT
>Ga0116231_10014498_pt1 | contig 10569 bp, 6 predicted proteins | sample S1TSphgellanicum_2_FD_89695 | JGI IMG/M metagenome (GOLD analysis project Ga0116231, IMG submission 89695) | Host-associated microbial communities from peat moss isolated from Minnesota, USA - S1T2_Fd - Sphagnum magellanicum MG | ecosystem: Host-associated > Plants > Peat moss > Unclassified... | reverse complement strand
TAGCTGGGGTCCAGATGGATGGGCGCCGTTTGCGGCACTTCGAGGGGGCCGAATGTGGTGCGGGCCGCGTGAGCCACGACGATCAGTCCGGCGGCGATGAAGGCGAAGGCCACGAGATCGAAAGCGTTGGGCAGGCGGCGGACGCTGGCGGTGTTGGTGTCACGCGCCCGGTGGGTGGTTTCTGACATGGGCCGCCCTGTACCGGGGTCGCAAGATCAGCCCTGATGGCGCGCCTGGGGCGCAAAGCGCAAGGGGGCACGCGCACGGCTTGCTGTTACGCTTCGATGACATCGATTTGATAGCCTGGGTTGCCGCCATGGGGGGCGCGGCCCAGCCTACGGGGCGATCTCCGGGCGCTTCCACCGGCGCTGTAGCCAGAACACGCCCATCAGATCGAAAATGCCCACCCATAGCCGGTCCAGCGTGCCGTATTTGGAGGCGCCGCGTGTGCGCGGGCGGTGGTTCACCGGCACCGACACCACGCGGCCCCCGGCCCGGATGAACAGCGCCGGCAGAAACCGATGCATATGGTCGAAGGCCGGCAGCTCCAGGAATGCCTCCCGGGTAAACATTTTTAGGCCACACCCGGTATCCGGCGTCGCATCGCCGAGCAGGGCGGCGCGCACGCCATTGGCCAGCCGCGACGTGAGGCGCTTCACCACACCGTCGCGCCGGCGGGTGCGGTGGCCAACGATCAGCAGCCGCCGTTCTGCCCCGGAATTTTCCGCCTGCGCCCGAGCATACAGCGCCGGAATATCGGCCGGATCGTTCTGCCCATCCCCATCGAGCGTCGCGATCCAGGCACCGCGCGCCGCGCGCACGCCGGTCACGATCGCGGCACTCTGCCCGCAACCCACGCGATGCCGCAGCACGCGTAAACCCCCGCCGAGCGCCGCCTCCGTCAGAACCGCCAGCGTGTCGTCATCGCTGCCATCGTCCACGTAGACAATTTCATGCGGCACGCCGGCCAGGGCGACCCGAATTTCCGCGATCAGCGGCACGATATTGGGGGCTTCGTTGCGAACGGGCACAACGACGGACATCAAAGGGGCTTGCATGGGTGGGGGGCGGTAGCACTTGCGGAGGGAGAAAGGCCAGGGGGTGAGCCCATGGCCTTTTTGCCTTCCCACCCGCCACCCTTAGCGATAGCGTCCGAAGATGCCGTTTGATGACCGCACATTTCCCAGCCTGGAGGCTGCATCCCTCCGCCGCAGCCGGCATCTCGTCGCCGCATGGCTCTTCCTGATCGCGTTCATGATCTGGGGCATGGTCGTGCTCGGCGGCGCCACGCGCCTGTCCGGCTCGGGCCTCTCCATCATGGAATGGGCGCCGTTCTCCGGCGCCCTGCCGCCGCTCAGCCACGACGGCTTGCAACATTATTTCGAGCTCTACAAAAAAATCCCGCAATACACCCTGCTCCATAAGGGCATGGATCTCGCGGGCTTCGAAAAGATTTTCTGGCTCGAATGGACGCACCGCAACTGGGGCCGCCTGATGGGCCTGGTCTTCCTCGGCCCGCTCATCTTTTTCGCCGTGACCGGCGCGCTCCGCCGGGCCATGATTTGGCGGCTCGCCGGCCTGTTCGTGCTCGGCGGCCTGCAGGGCGCGGTCGGCTGGTTCATGGTCGCCTCCGGCTTCTTTCCCGATAGTACCGCCGTCTCACCGTATCGTCTGGTCATCCACCTGGCCCTGGCACTCACCCTCTTCGCGGGCGTGTTCTGGACGGCGCTGTCGTGCCTCTCGCCGATCCCGGCCTCGATCGCCGGCGCCGGCCGGCTGCGCGTGCTCTCCGCCGCTTCAACCTGCGTGATCGCGCTCACCATTCTTGCCGGCGGCTTCACCGCCGGGACGCATGCCGGGCGCGTGGACAATACCTTCCCGCTGATGGGTGGCAGCCTGATCCCCGCCCATTACATCAATCCTTATTTGCATCCGGCCATCCGCAACCTTACCGAAAATGTTATCGCCGTGCAGTTCGACCACCGCGTGCTGGCGACGCTCACGGTGTTCCTGGTTCTCGCCACCGTCGCCCTCGGGCTGCGACAGACCTGGCGTGGCTGGCTGCCCCAGCCGGCTCAATTTTCCCTCGCCTGGATGGCTGCCTCCGCCTCGACCCAATATGTGCTTGGAATCGCAACCCTTCTCTCTATGGTCGCGATGCCGCTCGCCGTCATGCACCAGGCCTGCGCGGTGATGCTGCTGGCATCGGCCCTCGCGGTCACCCATAGTCTTCGTGGCGCTCGGTGAATTGCGCGCCGTCGCCTCCTTTTTGAACCGCGCACCCCTCGCGCCAACCCCGGGATTCTCAATGTCGGCCATCGCCACAACCGACGCGCTCTTCTTCCACCGCGCGGACGCATTGCTCGATCAGGACACCGCTTCCCGCATCACCGCCGAAGCGCTGCACGGCGCGGATGACGGCGAGCTTTTCCTGGAATACCGCGAAAGCGAAAGTATCTCCCTGGAAGACGGCCGTATCCGAAGTGCCAATTACGACAGCGCCTCGGGCTTTGGCCTGCGCGCCGTGCTCGGCGAGGAAACCGGCTATGCCCATGCCGGTGAGCTCTCCGAAGCGGCCCTCAAGCGGGCCGCCGCCACCGTATCGGCCATCCGTGGCGGCCGCACCGGCACCGCCTCCGTCGCGCCCCGCAACACCAATTCCCGCCTGTATTCCGATGCCAGCCCGCTCGCCACCGGCGAATTTGGCGCCCGTGCCGCCACGCTGGGCGAAATCGACGCCTACGCGCGCTCCCGCGATCCCCGCGTGGTGCAAGTGATGGCCTCGCTGCACGGCGAATGGCAGGCGATTCAGATCGTCCGCGCCGACGGCAGCCGCAATGCCGATTTGCGGCCCCTCGTCCGCCTCAATGTCTCCGTGGTGGTGGAACGTGACGGCAAGCGTGAATCCGGCACCCATGGCCTGGGCGGGCGCGAAGGTTTTGAGCGCATGCTGGCGCCCGCAACCTGGCGCGCGGCGGTGGATGAAGCGCTGCGCCAGGCCATTTTGAAACTCGATGCCGTCCCGGCGCCGGCCGGGGAAATGGAGGTGGTGCTCGGCGCCGGCTGGCCCGGCATCCTGCTGCACGAAGCCATCGGCCACGGCCTGGAAGGCGATTTCAACCGCAAGAAAACCAGCGCCTTCTCCGGCCTGATGGGCCAACGCGTCGCCTCCCCCGGCGTGACCGTGGTGGATGACGGCACCTTGCCCGACCGCCGCGGGTCGCTGACGATCGACGACGAAGGCACCCCCACCAACCGCACCGTGCTGATCGAGGACGGTATCCTGACCGGATACCTGCAGGATCGCCTGAACGCCCGGCTGATGGGCGTGCGGCCCACCGGCAATGGCCGCCGCGAAAGCTACGCGCACTCCCCCATGCCACGCATGACCAATACCATCATGCTGAACGGCGGGCACGACAAGGCCGAGATGATCGCCTCCGTCAAACGCGGCCTATACGCTGTGAATTTCGGCGGCGGCCAGGTGGATATCACCTCCGGCAAATTCGTGTTCTCCGCCAGCGAAGCCTATCTGATCGAGGACGGCAAGGTGACGGCACCGGTGAAGGGCGCCACCCTGATCGGCAACGGCCCCGATAGCCTCACCAAAGTCGAGATGATCGGCGGCGACATGGAACTGGATCCCGGCATCGGCACCTGCGGCAAGAACGGCCAGGGGGTGCCTGTCGGCGTAGGCCAGCCGACCCTGAAACTCCGTGGCCTCACCGTCGGCGGCACCGCGACTTAGCCTTTCTTCGCGCAAGAAGAATTAACCACCAAGGCACGAAGGTGTCACACAGGAGAAATCTTGGTGGAGTCCTTCTTGCCTTTGTGCCTTCGTGGTAAACACTTTCTTTTTGGACGAGACCGATCTGGAGAGTTAAAGAAAGCTGTTCTTTTCTGAAGAAAAGAACCAAAAGACTTTTATTTCCTGGTGCTGTTCAAACATCGAGGCCATGGCCGGAAAATTCGTTATCGCCGCATGCCTTGCCCTCGGCCTCTGCACCGCCCACGCCGAAGAGTGCCCACCCGCCGGCGATATGCCCATTCCGCTGCTGCCCCATACACGCGCGGCGCTGGCAACCAATCAGCCCCTTGTCGCCGTCGCCCTCGGCTCATCCTCCACGCGCGGCTGGATGGCCACCAATATCGCCCATTCCTACCCGGCGCTGCTGCAACGCGAACTGAACGACGCACTGCCAAAAGCCGATTTCGCCTTTATCAATCGCGGGATCGGCGGCCAGGACGCCCCGGAAGAACTCGCCCGCCTGGATTCCGACGTGCTCGCCGTCCGCCCCCAGCTCGTCATCTGGCAAGTCGGCGCCAACGGCGCGGTGCGCGACGAATCGCCCACGCTGTTCAAACATCTCGTCGAGGAAGGCATCAGCAAACTGAAGGCCGCCGGCGCCGACGTTATTCTCATGGATAACCAGCGCTCCCCCCGCATCCTCGCCTCGCCCGAACACGCGGTGATGGACAATTCCCTGGCTGAAATCGCTGCGGAAACCGGCGTAAACCTGTTTTCCCGCGGCAAGCTGATGGACCATTGGGCCGCCGCCGGCGCACCCTACGAAGATTTCATCGCCGTTGACGGCTTCCATATGAACAACCGCGGCTACGCCTGCCTCGCCCAGGCCTTGGCCGACATTATCAGCACCGCGTTGAAACAGCCGATCGGCCAGCAAATCGGCAAATCCCAGCGCTGAACCGCCACCCACCCTCTCCCGCAAGCGCGGTAGAGGGGTTTTGGCAGGTGTAGTACTCAATGCGGATTGGTATAAAATTAAGAAAGTCGTTCTTTTCTGTAGAAAAGAACCAAAAGACTCTTATTTCTCCGCTGCTCCCACGATCCAGGCATGGCCTCGCTCTATCCGCGCGTGCCGGAAACAAAAGTTTTTTGCTTCTTTTTTTCAAAAAAGAAGACCTTGCCTCAATCGCCGCCGGGAACAACCTCGTCGATGCGCGTAAGATCGGCGATGGGCTGGCCTAGGGCGTCGTTGGTGATGATGTCCACGTAGCGCATGCCGAACAGCACGTCGGCCGGCTCATAGACGCGCATGTCGTGTACCATGGAAGCCAGTTCGGGATCGCGTGCCTCGAAGGAGACGAAAATACGCACATTGCGCTCGATGAATTTCGCGGAGTCCATCGCATGCAAGGGCGAGTCTTCTTCAATCGTGTGCATCAGGGTCCATGAGAGCGGAAAGACCGGCAGGGTGCTGCGCACCAGCTTCAGTTCATATGTCCGGCGGAAGAACGAGCCCTCGACCGTGGTTTCCGCGATCAGCGCGCTCACTCGGGCCGCCGCCGAGGCCATGGAGGCCGCCCGGCCGTTGCCGACGCGCACCATGAAGGTCGGCACACCATTGTGCAGCGTGATCACCGGATGGGCGGCGAATACGAATTTGGCGCGGGGGCGGGCGAACCTGACGAATACCAGGCCGGTGAGGATGGCGGTGAAGGCCAGGCCGACCATGATCTCGCAGGAAGCGACGATGTGGCCATAGAGCGTGGCGGGATAGAACTCGCCATAGCCGACGGTGGCGATGGTTTCGAGGCTGAAGAAGAAGACATCGGCGAACGCATGCGGGCGGGTGTTGGCAATGCAGCCGGGCACGGCGAGATAGGCGAGACCGAAAGCCGCGTTCATCAGCAGATAGACGCAGAGAATGGCGGCGAGGAATTGCGGCCAGCTGAGGCTGACGGCGAGGCGATAGGGGTCGGCCCAGTCGTAGCGCGGCACGCCCTTCTTGGTCAGCGAGTAGCTGCCGAAAGTGATCCGGGTGAATTGTTCGCGCGGCTTGTGGGGACGGCGCTTGCTCATGGCGCGCGACTATAGCGCCTTGTGGCGGCCGTTAGGCCAGGGGCGCGGTGACGGCGCTGTTACATTTCTCCAAACAACTCGACACGCAGACCCTTCGTGGCGGTGCACCCTTGAAACATGCGCGCGCAACCTGGCTGCAGGCCCTTGCCGGTTCCGGCTGGTTTCTACATGTCTGAGCCAGGATCGCGGCACCCCCTGGCTTGCCACTCCCAAAGCGGCGACACTGCAATTAGAACGATTGCAACCATACCTGGCGGCGCCGCGCTATCGGGCGGGCCGCCGGGCGGCCCACCGGCCGAACGAGGATTCTGAATGGATCAGACCCGCAGCGATATCGCCCCGCCTGGCCGGTTAGAAGTGCCGCAAGCACCGAGCAGGGCGGCTCCGCCGCCACTGCCGCCGGCACCTCGCTCTGGCGGGGGTGGCGGCGGAGCCGCCCTAAGGTGGATCGGCATTCTGCTGGGTTTGCTTGTTGTGGGGTGGCTGGTTTGGCGGTTTCTGCTGGCGCCTGGAGCCAAGACGACACATGCGCAGCCGCCGCAACCCGTGGGGGTGGCTAAAGTGACCACCGGCGACATGCGCGTGGTGCTGACCGGGCTTGGCACCGTGACGCCTTTGGCTACCATCACGGTGCAGACGCAGATCAGCGGGCAGCTGATGTCGGTGGGGTTCAAGGAGGGGCAGATCGTCCAGAAGGGCGATTTTTTGGCGCAGATCGATCCGCGGCCCTATCAGGTGAGTCTGGCGCAGGCAGAAGGCACGCTGGCGCATGACGAGGGCCTGCTGGGGCAGGCGAAATCGGACCTGGCGCGCTTTGTTTTGCTGAACCGGCAGGATAGCATTTCGAAGCAGCAGGTGGCGGACCAGCAGTTCCTGGTGCAGCAGGATCAGGGCACGGTCGCCTACGATCGTGCGACGGTGGACAGTGCCAAGCTGAACCTGACCTACTGCCACATCATCTCGCCGGTGACGGGGCGGGTGGGGCTGCGCCTGGTCGATCCGGGGAATTACGTGCAGACCTCGAGTGCCACCGGGCTGGTGGTGGTGACGCAGTTGCAGCCGATTTCGGTGATTTTCGTGCTGCCTGAGGATGATATTCCGGAGATCGAGCAACAGATGCAGGCCGGCGCCACGCTGCAGGTGAGTGCCTATGACCGCAGCAACACAAAGCTGATCGCGCAGGGCACGCTGACGACGGTGGATAATACCGTGGACACCACAACGGGCACCGTGAAGCTGCGCGCGAGTTTCCCGAACACGGATTTCGCGCTGTTTCCCAACCAGTTCGTCAATGCGCGGCTGGTTCTACGCACCATCGATCAGGCGGTGGAGGTACCGACGGCGGCGGTTCAGCATGGTGCGCCCGGCACCTTTGTGTATGTGCTGAAGCCGGATGGCACGGTGGGCGTGCAGGTGATCCAGACCGGCGTGACCGATGGCGACAATATGCAGGTAACCAGCGGCCTGCAAGCCGGCGATACGGTTGTGGTGGACGGTACGGACCGGCTGCGCGAGGGGGCGAAGGTGAAGGTTGCGGGCGACACGCCGCAGCCGCAGGGCGCGCCGAATAACGGGCCGGGTGCGCCGCCGGGGGAGCAACCGCAGAATAGCACGCCGGTGCCGGGGCATCACCGTAAACCTGTGCCGGCGAAGTAAGAGGGAATGTTCGTTGTTGAAAAGAGGGCGGCTGCCCAAACGGCCGTAGCCCACATCGCCCAAGCGCGATGTGGGCTACGGCTGAAAGACAACAAAAGTTTTTTGCTTCTTTTTTTCAAAAAAGAAGTTCTTTCTTCCTTATCCTCATGAGTCCATCACGCATCTTTATCCTTCGGCCCGCCGGCACCACGCTGCTGATGGTGGCGATGTTGCTGGTGGGCATCGTGGCCTACGGGTTCCTGCCCATCTCCGCCCTGCCGGAGGTGGATTACCCCACCATCCAGGTATCCACTTTTTATCCGGGCGCCAGCCCCGAGGTAATGACCACCGCAGTGACCGCGCCGCTGGAGCGGCAGTTTGGCGAAATGCCGGGGCTTGGGCAGATGAGCTCCACCAGCTCCGCCGGAGCCTCGGTGATCACGCTGCAATTCACGCTCGATCTTTCGCTGGACGTGGCCGAGCAGGAGGTGCAGGCGGCGATCAATGCGGCGGCCGGGCTGCTGCCGACCGACCTGCCGGCGCCACCCGTTTATGCCAAGGTGAACCCGGCCGATACGCCGGTGATAACGCTTGCGCTGACCTCGGCCACGCTGCCGCTGACTCAAGTGGAGGATCTGGCGGATACGCGCGTGGCGCAAAAGCTTTCGCAGATTTCCGGCGTGGGGCTGGTGAGCCTGGCCGGCGGGATGCGGCCGGCGGTGCGGATCAAGGTGAACCCGCGGGCGCTCGCCGCCTACGGCATTGCCATCGATGACATACGCACAACGATCGGCAACGAGAACACCGATACGCCGAAGGGCAATTTCGATGGCCCGGCGCAGGACACGACCATCAACGACAACGATCAGTTGCAAAGCGCGCAGGAATACCGTGACCTGATCCTGGGCTACAAGAACGGCGACGCGATCAGGCTATCCGACGTTGCGACCGTGACCGATGGCGCGGAGAATAGCGAGCTTGCCGCCTGGGCCAACAAGACACCGGCGATCATCGTGAACATCCAGCGCCAGCCCGGATCGAACGTGCTGGCCGTGGTGAACAGCATCAAGGCGCTTTTGCCTAAACTGGAGCTTACGCTGCCGGCGGCCGTCAACGTGCAAATTCTCGCGGACCAGACAACCACCATCCGCGCGTCGGTCAGCGATGTCGAGTTCGAGCTGGGGCTTTCGGTGCTGCTGGTGGTGCTGGTGATCTTCGTGTTTCTGCGCAGCATCCCGGCGACTATCATCCCGAGCCTTTCGGTGCCGCTCTCATTGGTGGGCACGCTGGCCGGCATGTATCTGTTCGGATTTTCGATCGACAATCTCTCGCTGATGTCGCTGACCATCGCGACCGGCTTCGTGGTGGACGATGCGATCGTGATGATCGAGAACATCGCGCGCTATGTGGAAAAGGGCATGGCGCCGCGCGAGGCGGCGCTGACCGGGGCGGGCGAAATCGGCTTTACCATCATCTCACTCACGGTTTCCTTGATTGCCGTGCTGATACCGCTGCTGTTCATGAGCGATGTGGTGGGGCGGCTGTTCTACGAATTCGCGGTCACACTTGCCACCACCATCGTGCTTTCGGCGGTGGTGTCGCTGACGCTGGTGCCGATGCTGTGCTCGCTGATGATCAAGCATCGGCCGGAGAATACGCGCAACCGGTTCGACCTGATGGCCGAGCGCGGTTTCGAGCGGATCATCGGCACCTATGATCGCGGGCTCACATGGGTGCTGGACCATCAGGGATTGACCCTTGTGGTGGCGATCCTGACGCTGGGCCTCACCGTGTTCCAGTTCGAGGAAATTCCGAAAGGCTTTTTCCCGGTGCAGGATACCGGCGAAATTCAGGGCATTTCCTACGCCGCGCAGGATATCTCGTTCGCCGAAATGGCACGCAAGCAGCAGGCGCTGGCCGATGCCATACTGACCGACCCGGATGTGGTGAACCTATCATCCTTCATTGGCGTGGACGGTCAGAACACCACGCTGAATGCGGGGCGCTTCCTGATATCGCTCAAACCGCGCGCGCAGCGCAGCCTTGCCGTTACCGGAGTTATCCGCCGGATCTCCGATGAAGTGCAGGGTGTGACGGGTATTTCGATCGCCATGCAGCCGGTGCAAGATTTGACGATCGACAGCACCGTTGGGCGCGCGCAATACCTGTTTTTTTTGGAAAACCCCGACCAGACGCAGTTTACCGCCTGGGTGCCGAAACTGCTGACGCGGCTTAAGCAGAACCCGGATTTCATCGACGTGCAAAGCGACATGGCAGGCAACGGCAAAAGCCTGAACATGGTGATCGACCGGCCAACCGCGGCGCGTTTCGGCATTACCCCCGCCACCATCGACAACGCCCTGTACGACGCTTTTGGGCAGCGCATCGCCTCTACGCTGTACACCCAGTCGAACCAGTATCGCGTGATCCTGAATGCCGATTTGCAGGATGTAACGAGTGTACAGCAGGCGATTTCCGGCATCTATCTGCCGTCATCCACCGCCACGAGCGGGCAGGTGCCGCTTTCGGCGCTAGTGCATGTGAGTGAAGCGAATGGGCCGTTGCTGATCGAGCATCTTGGGCAGTTTCCCTCTGTGTCGATCTCGTTCAACCTGGCCCCAGGCGCGTCACTCGGGCCCGCTTCGGCGGATATCGCACAGGCTGAGCACGATATCGGGTTGCCGGAAACCTTTCTCACCTCGTATCAGGGGGCGCTCTCGGCGTTCCAGAAATCGCTCGGCAACGAGGCGATGCTGATCCTGGCGGCCGTGGTGGCCGTTTATATCGTGCTCGGCGTGCTCTACGAAAGTTTCGTGCACCCGATCACCATCCTCTCCACGCTGCCCTCCGCCGGCGTGGGGGCGCTGCTGGCGCTGCGGGTGGCGGGGAGCGATCTGGATATCATTGGCATCATCGGCATCATTCTGCTGATCGGCATCGTGAAGAAAAACGCGATCATGATGATCGACTTCGCGCTGGAACGGGAGCGGGTGGAGGGCAAGCCGCCGCGCGAAGCCATCCATGAAGCCTGCCTGCTGCGCTTCCGGCCCATTTTGATGACCACCATGGCCGCGATGCTCGGGGCACTTCCGCTGATGCTGTGTTCTGGC
>Ga0116231_10014497_pt1 | contig 10569 bp, 9 predicted proteins | sample S1TSphgellanicum_2_FD_89695 | JGI IMG/M metagenome (GOLD analysis project Ga0116231, IMG submission 89695) | Host-associated microbial communities from peat moss isolated from Minnesota, USA - S1T2_Fd - Sphagnum magellanicum MG | ecosystem: Host-associated > Plants > Peat moss > Unclassified... | reverse complement strand
GGGTAGCTTCGAGCGCCGTCCAGAGCGCGGATGGGGCTGCGCGCGTGGTAGAAGCCACGCGGGAGCTTGAGATTACCGCCGAGGGATTGGAAAGTCTGGTGCAGCAGTTTCGACTGCGCGCAATGCCGCAAGACTCGGCACTCTAAGCGGATTCGGAGATGGCTTGCTGGGCTAACCCGCTTTGCGCGTTGCCGGCGACCTTGCCCTGGATGCGGATGCTGACGTGGACCAGGCCCAGTGCGGCTGGTGTGACGCCGGGAATGCGGCTGGCCTGGCCGATCGTCTGCGGCCGGACGCGGCCTAGCTTTTCCTGCATTTCGCGGGAGAGGCCGCTGATGGTGGTGTAGTTGAGCCACTCGGGGATACGGACGGTCTCCGCTTCTTTGAGCTTTTGGATGGCGCGCTTCTGCTGCTCCAGGTAGCCGGCGAACTTGATCTCGGTTTCTACGGCGCGGGCCTCGTTGCGCGGGATCGCGGCGAGGCGTTCGGTGCCGATTTGCACCAGGTCGCGCAGAAGCGGGTCGGCGGCCAGTTCCGGCGTGAGCGCTTTGAGCACCGGCTCGATCTGGATTTCGGGGCGCTTGAGCAGTTGCGCCCAGGTCTGGCCGCTGATGGCGGCGAACTCGATGTTTTCGGCGAGTTGCGCGAGACCAGCGGAGTCGACTTTTTTTGTTTCCAGCAGCGCGGCGAGCGCGGCCATGCGGGCCTGCTTCCGCTCGTACTCGGTCCAGGCCTCGTCGCCGATCAGGCCGAGTTTGCGTCCGTACGGGGTGAGCCGCCGGTCGGCGTTGTCGATGCGCAGGTGCAGGCGGAACTCGGCGCGCGAGGTGAACATGCGGTACGGCTCGTTGGTGCCTTTCGAGATCAGGTCGTCGATGAGGATGCCGGTGTAGCCTTCCGTCCGGTCGAGGGTAAAAGGCGGTTCGCCTTTGAGATGCAGCGCGGCGTTGATGCCGGCCATGATGCCCTGGCAGGCCGCTTCTTCATACCCGCTGGTGCCGTTGATCTGGCCGGCGAGATATAGGCCTTCCATGGATTTGACCTTGAGGGCGCGGTCGAGTTCGGTGGCGTCCACCGAGTCGTATTCGATGGCGTAGCCGGGGCGCAGCATTTCGGCGTTTTCGAGACCGGGGATCGAGCGCACGATCTGGAATTGCACTTCCATGGGGAGCGAGGTGCTCATGCCGTTGACGTAGACCTCGTGCGTATTCAGCCCCTCGGGTTCGAGGAAGAACTGGTGTTGCGTCTTCTCAGGGAACTTGACGATCTTGTCTTCAATCGACGGGCAGTAGCGCGGGCCGATGCCTTCGATCTGCCCCGAATACATGGCGGACCGGCCTACGTTGTCGCGGATGATCTGGAGCGTCTCGGGCGTGGTGTAGGCAATGTGGCAACTGATCTGGCGCTGCACGATCTTCTTGGTTCGGAAGCTGAAGGGCGTGGGATCGGCGTCGCCGGGCTGCTCTTCGAAGGCTTCCCAGCGAATGGTGCGGCCGTCGAGGCGGGGCGGCGTGCCGGTCTTGAGGCGCGTGGTGCGCAGACCCAGCCGCCGCAGGGCTTCGCCGAGCAGGACGGAGGCTGGCTCGCCGCTGCGGCCGGCGGGGTAGCGCTCTTCGCCGCAGTGGATGAGGCCGTTCAGGAAAGTGCCAGTGGTAATAATCGTCGCCCCGGCCAGCAACTGGCGGCCATCGCGGAGCTTCAAACCCAGCACACGTCGAGGCATTTCCTGATCCCTGATCCCTGTTCCCTGATCCCTGTCTTCGAGGACCAGATCGACGGCTTCGGCCTGCTTGATGTGCAGATTCGGCTGACTCTCCAGGACTTCGCGCATCTTGACGCGATAGAGCGCCTTGTCGCACTGGGCTCGGGGGCTCCAGACGGCGGGGCCGCGGGAGGTGTTGAGCAGGCGGAACTGAATGCCGACGGCATCCGCAACCTCGCCCATGACGCCGCCGAGGGCGTCCACTTCGCGCACCAGGTGGCCTTTGGCGATGCCGCCGATGGCCGGGTTGCAGCTCATCTGGGCGATCAGATCGAGGTTCATGGTAATAATGGCCGTCTTGAGGCCCATGCGCGCGGCGGCCATGGCCGCCTCGCAGCCGGCATGGCCCGCGCCGACTACGGCTACGTCGAATTGTTCGGTGAAGGACATTGCTCTTCTATTCTACGGAGTTTCGATCTTTACCGCTCGATTCGATGCGCCAAAATCGCTCGATTCGGCGCGGGGCTCAGGCGCCCATTGAAGATCGCAGCCAGCTTCCCTCAGGGGCTAAAGCCCCTTTGATTCGATTGGCCTTAGCGGCACGAATAAAGTCGTGCCCTGTTACAAAGCCTTCCGAAAACCCCTTTTTCCGCATCCTGAGAAGTCGTGCCCTTTCACAAGGCCTCTCTTGAATGGCCTCTTATTAGGCCGATGAAGCGGCGCCCTTTCAAAGCCCACGGCAACTTGTCTTACTTCCACGCGCCCAGCAGTTGACGCACGAGCACGAGCTGGCCCACGTGATAGGCGTTGTGGTCGGCTACCAGCATCGCTTCCCGCAGGATGGTTTGGCCGCTACCGTGAGGAATTTTGGCGTAGAGGTCGGTGGCTGGGTCGGTGACCAGGGCGCAGATCTCTTGCATGTCCCGGTGGAAGGCGGCAATGGATTCGTCCCAGGCTGTCGCGCTGGGTGGCTCGGGTGACCGGGGCCAGTAGTCGTCGGGCCACTTCTGCTCTTGGTAGTTTGGGTTGCGCGAGAAATCGAGGATGTCCCACTGCGCGATGCGCAGGTGCTCCAGCAGTTCCCACGCCGAATGGGGAAGGCCTTCGGGACGCCGGCCGCGCAGTTCGCGCGGCAGATTTTCGACTGCCTGGTCGAAGGTGGCGTGTGCGTGGCCTTCGCTAATGAGGCTCACCAACTGGTTTCTTAAGATTTCTTCGTTCTGCAAGGCGGTCTCTCTTTTCGCGCGGAGGAGGAATCCCGCAGTGCTTTGGATGCGCAGGAGCAAGAAGGATGCAGAATCTGGCGGGGAGTCGCGCTTACCGCGTTGGGCGAATTGCACCCTGAGCTGGGATGCGAGGATGGTATGCTTCCACTCAAGATACGCGCGATCCGGATTGCACACCATTCTGTCAAATTCGACACTCCCGCTGTAACTGCCGCTCTCACAATTCCGACCTTTCGATAGGAGCTTCCGTGCCCATGTTGTTATCGCGAACTCTGCGTCCTGCCGCTGCCGTCCTTGCCACGCTGCTCTGCTGTTCCCTTGCCGCTCCGGGCCAGAAGGATGCGGCCAAACCCGGCTACTATCGCTATCCGGCCGTGCATGGCGAGATGGTCGTCTTCACCTCGGAAGGCGATCTTTGGACGGTGAGTCTGCGCGGCGGGCGGGCGCAGCGGCTGACCTCCGATGCGGGCTCGGAGACGATGGCCACCATCGCGCCGGACGGGAAGACAGTCGCCTTCGCCGGCCAGCTTGAGGGGCCGACCGATGTGTACACCATCCCCATCACCGGCGGCCTGCCGCAGCGGCGCACCTGGGATGGCGATGCGCGGCCGGTAGGCTGGGCTGCAGACGGTCGCCTGATGGTCAGCACGCGCCGCTACTCCACGCTGCCGGATGTGAAGCTGACGCTGATCGACGGCAAGGGAAAGACGGAGGTGGTTCCGTTGGCGGGAGCCGCGCAAGCGGGCTACTCCGAAAATGGGCGTGAGCTTTTTTTTACCCGCTGGAACTGGCAGGGCAGCTCCACCAAGCGGTATAAGGGCGGGACGGCGGAAAACATCTGGCGCTATGACGGCAAGTCGGAAGCGGTGCCGTTGACCGCGGATTACGCCGGAACTTCGCGCGACCCCATGGTCTGGAACGGCCGCGTCTACTTCCTCTCGGACCGGGACGGCATCATGAATGTCTTTTCGATGAATCCAGACGGCAAAGACCTGAAGGAGGAAAGCCATCAGACCGTGTTCGATGTGCAGACGGCCTCGATCGACGACGGCAAACTGGTGTACGCGTGTGCCGGGGATCTGCACCTGCTGGATCTGAAGACAGATCGCGACGAAATCATCCCGATTACACTCGAATCGGACTTTGACCAGTTGCGCGATCACTGGGTGAAGAAGCCGCTGGAATTTCTGACCGACGTGCATCTTGCGCCGGATGGCGGCAGCGCCGTGTTCACCGCGCGCGGCGAAGTCTTTACTTTGCCGGCGGCCAAGACCGGCCGGATTGTGAAGATTGCCGGCGACTCCGGCGTTCGCTACCGCGACGCCATCTTTATGCCCGACGGCAAGAGCATTTTGACCATTTCGACGGAAACGGGTGAGACGGAGTTCTGGAAATTCCCCGCCAACGGCATTGGGAAGCCGGAAAAGCTTACCAGCGACTCGAAGATTCAGCGCGTCGAGGGAAATATTTCTCCCGACGGCAAGTGGCTGGCGCATACCGATAAGGATCAGCAGCTTTGGCTACTGGAGATGGCGACCAGGAAGGACAAGCGCATCGCCCAGTCGATGAACGGCGACTTTAACGACCTGAGCTGGTCTCCCGATAGCCGCTGGCTGGCCTATACGGAGACTGCCGACAACACATTCGGTCAGATCAAAGTCCTCAACGTGGAGTCGGGCGCGATCGAGGCGATCACCAGCGACCGCTTCAACAGCCTGAGTCCGGCGTGGAGTTCCGACGGAAAATGGCTCTACTACCTCTCGGATCGCATGCTGAGGACGACGGTGCCTTCGCCCTGGGGCGCGCGCCAGCCTGATCCGCATTTTGACCGCTCCATGAAGATTTATGAACTGGCCCTCACCACCGGCCTGCGCTCGCCGTTTTTGCCCTTCGACGAGCTGCATCCGGAGTCCGCGGCCAAGAAAGACGATGAGAAGGCCGAGAAAGACAAGGCCGAAAAAGCCAAGGAAGCCGCAAAGGCGGAGGGCGACAAGAAACCGGCGGACGCCGCGAAGGCCGAAGAGAAGAAATCCGACGATAAAAAAGAGGACGAGAGCAAGAAGGTTCCTGAAGTCAAGATCGACTTCAGCAATCTGGCGGACCGGCTCAGCGAAGTTCCCGTGCCGGCCGGCAACTACGACAGCCTGCAGGCGACGGAGAAGCGCCTCTGCTGGGCCAGCTCCAGCAGCGACTTTGCGCACAAGCAGTCGCTGCAATGCCTGGATATTGCCAACAAGGGCGATGAGCTGGAAACCGTGGCTCCGGAGATCGGCCGCTACGAGATTTCAATGGACCGCAAGAAGATGCTGGTGACCAAGGGCGAGGAGTTTTACATCTTCGACTCGGATATCAAGTCCATGAGCGACTCCAAGACGGTAGCCAAGGCGGCGATCGATCTTTCGCGCTGGACGATTACGACCGATCCACGCGAGGAGTTTCGCGGCTTCTTCGACGACGCGTGGCGGATGCATCGCGACTACTTCTACGATCGCCATATGAGCGGCGTGGACTGGGTCGCCTTGCGTGAGCGCTACCGTCCTTTGGTGGATCGCGTCGCGGATCGCGATGAGTTAAACGACGTGATCGCGCAGATGGTCGGCGAACTCTCCGTCCTGCACACGTTTGTCATCGGGGGCGATGGCCGCGAGCCCGCGGACGATATCGGTCTGGCTTCGCTTGGGGCGCAGCTCGAGCGCGATGAAAAGGCCGGCGGCTATCGCGTCGTACACATCTATGCCCATGATCCGGACCTGCCCAACACCGCGCCGCCGCTGGCCCGCCCGGATTCGATGGTGAAAGAAGGCGAGATCATCGTCAGCATCGACGGCCAGAGCCTGCTTGGCGTGCCGGACGAGCGGGTGCTGTTGCGCGGCAAAGCCGGCTCTGCGGTGCTGCTGCAGGTGAAGTCCGCCGCGGGCGAGTTGCGCAGCGTGCTGGTGACGCCGATTGGGGCTCGCGAAGAAAACAATCTTGGCTATACGGAGTGGGAGTATACGCGCCGGCAGAAGGTCGAGTCCGCGTCCAGCGGCAAGATTGGCTATGTGCACCTGCGCGCCATGGGCACAGGCGATATGGAGCAGTGGGAGCGCGACTTCTACCCGGTATTCGATCGCCAGGGATTGATTATCGACGTGCGCCACAATCAGGGGGGCAATATCGACTCCTGGCTGCTGGCCAAGCTGCTGCGCCAGGCGTGGATGTACTGGCAGCCGCCGGTCGGGAATCCGCAGTGGAATATGCCCTACGCTTTTCGCGGCCATATCGTCGTGCTGTGCGACGAGTGGACAGCCTCGGACGGCGAAGCCTTTTCGGAAGGCTTTAAGCGGCTGCATCTGGGCCCGGTGCTCGGCACGCGCACCTGGGGCGGCGAAATCTGGCTGGGCTTCGACAATTTCCAGGCCGACGGCGGCATCGCTTCGGCAGCCGAACTGGGCGTCTATGGGCCGGAGGGCAAATGGCTGATCGAGGGCCACGGCGTCGACCCGGATATCGTCGTGGATAACTTGCCGCACGCGACCTACGAGGGTTCCGACGCGCAACTCGCGGCCGCGATCAAGCTGCTCGACGAGGAGATCTGGAAAGATCCGCGGCCGGTGCCGAAGGCTCCGCCGTATCCCGATAAGTCGTTCAAGAATGCGAAGTAGCAACCCGGCGGGAACTTTTCGAACCGTCTCGTACGTAATGAAACGCGATAGGAGATTTCGCCATGCAAAGCCGCATTGTTGGCACAACCATGCCGGTCCTTGAATTTCTCTTGCAACCGAACGACGCCATCATCTCGGAGGCCGGCGAGCTTTCCTGGATGTCCAGCTCGATCAACATGACCACGCACACGCAGTTGATGGGCGGGGGCGGATTCTTTGGCGCCATCAAGCGCGTGGTGGGCGGCGGCAGCCTGTTCATGACCGAATACCGCGCCTGGGGCGCTCCGGGCGAAGTGGCCTTTGCCGCGCGTGTTCCGGGGCATATTTTGCCGGTCGAGATCCAGCCAGGGCATGAGTATTTCATCCATCGGCACGGGTTTCTCTGCGCTACGGAGCAGATTCAGTTGAGTGTCGGCTTTCAGCAGTCGCTGGGGGCGGGCATCTTTGGCGGCGACGGCTTTCTGCTGCAAAAAGTGGGCGGCATCGGGACGGCGTGGCTGGAGCTTTCGGGCGAAGTGGTGGTCAAGGATCTGGCTCCGGGCGAGACTCTGCGCGTGCATCCGGGCCATGTGGGCGCGTTTCAGGGCTCGGTCAGCTTCAACATCACCGTGGTGCGCGGGTTGAAGAATATGATCTTCGGCGGAGACGGGATTTTTCTGGCCGCGCTTACTGGGCCGGGACGGGTTTGGCTGCAGACGCTGCCGATTTCGCGGCTGGCGCATCAGTTGCAGCAGTACATGCCGACGGCGCGGCAGGAGTCCGTGCAGGGCGGCGTGGTCGGCGGCATTGTCGGGTCGATTCTAGATGGGATGAAGTAGTCGACGCCCGGATCTGGGCGCCCCACATCTCGATTTAGAGATGTGGGAGCGCTGCCTGACCGGTGGACCGGCTCAAAGCCCTTTTCTGCGCCGTTCCCGCTCCGCTCGCCGTCGCTCTTCGCTGCGCCGGTCGACTTGCTCGAAGAGATGCGACATCGACCCGATCAGCGTGGAAATCAGGCCGAGCAGCAGCAGAAATGTCGCCAGCGTTCGCCAAAGCGAGGCGTTGGCCGGCAGCTCCGGCTGATACGTGGCGGGGATAAACGTCATGCCGAAGGAGACCAGCGCGAGCAGGCCAAAGGTAACGGCGAGGGCGTAGAAGTTTCGGGACATAGGGCCAGCTTCGATTCTAGCGCTATGCTCGCGACGCGGAGTCTCCTTGAGATTTCATCCCCCAACCGAGCTTCGGGAAATTGAAATCCGAAGATCGACGCAAGCGATCCACGCTCGCTTCTTGACTTTGCTCCATATTCTTCCTAGTCTTCCTCTATGGAAACGCTCTTACCGGAACGCCAACAGTTGTCTCTAGCGGCGCTTGCGGCGCAGTCGGGCCGTAGCACAAGTGAACTCTTGACTGAGGCGGTTGACCGTTTACTCGCGCACGAGCAGTGGTTCGCCGCTCAAGTGCAGATCGGCATGGACCAGATTGCGCGCGGAGAATTTCTGGAAGAGGACGAAATGGACGCACGGGTCGAGAGGATGCTGAAAGCGTGATGAAATTGCGGTGGTCAATGGCCGCCGCAAGCGACCTTGAGGGCATCTCGAATTACCTCCGGCTTCACCATCCGGCCCTTGCGGCTCCGACTATTTTCCGTATTTATGACGTGGCGAAGTCACTCAAGCGGCTCCCGGAACGAGGACGCTCAGGGCGGCTCAACGGCACTCGCGAATTGGTGCTGGCTCCCCTGCCTTACATCCTTCTATATTCCGTCCGCGAAGATTCCGTGAATCTGCTGCGTATTCTTCATGGAGCGCAGGAGTGGCAGGGCGAATCGGCGTGAGGCCAAGTTCAAGCCGCGTCAACCATCTCCAGCCGAACGCGCTTGCCAACGGCGCGGGCGGCTTTGGCGATGATTTCGAGATTGACAGCGCTGTTGTCGGGGTCGAGCAGGCGGTCGAGCTGGGAGCGGCTGGTGCCCATTCGCTCGGCCATGGCTTTCTTGCTGATCTTGCCTGCTTTCATCGCTTCCGAAAGCTGCCACGCGATCACGCGCTTGATGGCCACGGCCTGGACTTCTTCGAGGATGCCTTCCTCTTCGAGGAAGCTGTCGAAGGTTGAGCCGGTGTGGTCGAAGCTGTTCCCCCCTTTATCTGCTTCAAGATTCTCGATCATTCGAAAAACTCCTCATCTATCTTCTTAATGCTCAGCGTCTCTTCCACTCTGCATCCTACGCTGTGACGAATCATCAATAGCGTCAACTGGTTGCCGTCTACGAGGACGATGCGCTTACTTAAGAGTCCTGCTGTTTCGCGTGCGGATGAGGTAAACGTGGAAGCGGTGACGAAGAGCCCTTTATTGGCCTTGAATCGGTCAAGGCTGCCGAAGAAGTCGCGAATAGCGGCCGGGCCAACCGCGTTGCCTTCTGCGTAGCGCTTTGCCTGAACATAGATTCTATCCAATCCCAATATGTCTTGGTCGATCACTCCATCGACGCCCCCGTCCCCTGCACCTCCGACGAGTGCCTTGTTCAACTCAGTAACTGATCCACCGTAACCCATAGCTAATAAGAGGCGAACGACTAAGCTCTCAAAAAATGCCGGCGTGCTGGATCGAATCTTCAGGAGCAATTCGTCTGCCAACTCTTGTTCTAGTCGCTGAAATGCGCTACGAATAACCTCATCGGGCGTTAGTGGCGAATCCTGAACAATAAGACTCGGTTGAGTCCACTTGTTTTCAGATTCTTCCTCATTCGTCTTTCGGAAGAGCTGGAAATCGGGAAATTGGCTCAGGAACTTGATGGTGATTCTGTCGGGCGGATTTGCAAGAACCTTTTTACCCTCCTTGGAGCTACAAAAATGCGCCCTCTTCGTTGCTTTGATGAGCCCCGCTTTTGCCAGATAGGCTTTGGCCCAGGCTACGCGGTTTGCAAACGATGTCTGGCGACCTGACGGCAGCAACAAGGCACGCTCTTCCGGGGTTAAATTGTAGTCCGACGCCACTTGTTCCACTGCATCAGAAATGCGCCATTCCTTTTTGTCCGAAAGACGGAGCAGGGGTAGCATCAGGGTTTGAAACTCTGGAATTGGCATCTTAGGTCACCCGAGGAAATTTTTGAGGTAATACGGAAGCCTATCAGGTAGCCACTGGCTTTTCGCTCCTCGGCTCGAAAAACGCCTGCACATCGGTGATGGTGTTGGTCACTCGGTAAGGCGGCAACGAATCGAGGAAGGCCTGGCCGTAGCTTTTGCCGCGGATTCTGGGGTCTAACAGGACCAGCACGCCGCGGTCTTCGAGGGAGCGGATTAAGCGGCCGAAGCCTTGCTTGAGCGCGATGACCGCCGACGGCACCTGGTACTCGAAAAACGGTTTGCCGCCGTTGTCTTCAATGAACTTCATCCGCGCCGCGACGACCGGGTCGTTGGGGACGGCGAAGGGCAGCCGGTCGATGATGACGCAACTGAGCGCTTCGCCTTGCACGTCTACGCCCTGCCAAAAACTTGCTGTCCCGAAGAGGACGGCGTTGGGCGTGGTGCGGAACTGATCGAGAAGCGTGTTGCGTGGGGCGGTGCCGTGAAGCAAGATGGGGTAATCGAGCACTGGAGCCAGACGCTCGTAGAGGTCGCGCATCTGGCTGTAGCTGGTGAAGAGGCAAAAAGCGCGGCCTTTGGTGATTTCGAGCACGCGCTGGATGCAGCGGGCGGCGGCGGCGTGGTAGTTGGGCGCGCGGGGGTCGGGCATCTCCGGCGGCAGGTACAAGAGCGCCTGGTCCTGGTATTTGAAGTGCGACGGGACGACGAGTTCGCGGGCGTCGCTGGTTTCCATACCCAAGCCGAGGCGCTTGCGGATGTGCTCGAAGCTGCCTTGCACGGTGAGCGTGGCGCTGGTCATCACGACCGTGGGAAATCGCTGAAAAAGCTGCTCGTCGAGCAGGCCGGAGACGTCGATGGGCGTGGCTTGGAGAAAGGTCGTCCGCGACTGCTTTTGCAAACCTGCCGAGACGCGCCGCTCCAGCCAATAG
>Ga0116231_10014496_pt1 | contig 10570 bp, 7 predicted proteins | sample S1TSphgellanicum_2_FD_89695 | JGI IMG/M metagenome (GOLD analysis project Ga0116231, IMG submission 89695) | Host-associated microbial communities from peat moss isolated from Minnesota, USA - S1T2_Fd - Sphagnum magellanicum MG | ecosystem: Host-associated > Plants > Peat moss > Unclassified... | reverse complement strand
TTCCTTTCAAGTAGTAAAAAAAAAAAACACAAAGAAAAAAAAAACCATAGAGAAGAAAAAACATGTAAAGAAGGGAAGGAACTTACCTTCAAGCTCCTACTCTGCCTTTTCACTTTTGACTCTCGATTTTGCTTTCTTGTTTTACACTTTCATTTCAAGTGTTTTATCTTGACATCTTCTTTTTATCAAGTAGAAGGGAAAAAAAAAACCACAGAGAAGAAAAAATATGCAGAAAAAGGGAGGGAGCTTACCTTCAAGCTCTTGTTTTGCCCTTTCACTTTTGGCTCTCGTTTCTGCCTTTTCACTTTTGCACTTTTATTTCAAGCACTTTCTCTTAATATTTTCTTTTTCTCAAGCAAAAAAAAAAAACCCATAGAGAAGAAAAAAAATTGCAAATAAGGGAAGGAGTTTACTTTTAAGCTTTCGCTTTGCCCTCTCATTTTTGGCTCCTACTTCTGCCCTTTCGTTTCAAGTGCTTTCTCTTGGCATCTTTTTCTTCTCAAACATAAGAAAAAAAGAAAAACACACACAAAAAAAAAACCATAGAGAAGAAAAGAAATGTAGAGAAGGGAAAGAACTTACCTTTCCTTTTTCGCTTCTGCATTTGGGATGAAGCGCTCCTCTTGCTTTCTCCTCTCCACATTCCTTCAATGTTGAGCTCTCCACCTTCCTCAAGCCTTGTGTCTACGTCTCCTTGAAGCTTTATGCTATTCAAGCTTGGGAGCTCTCTTGAGCTTTGGAGATGGAGCGAGTGGGAAATGAGGTGAGGGAAGTAGTAGGGGGGGGGAGGAGTAGGTAGGAGGGGAAAATTTTGGGGCAAAGAAGAGGGCTGAAAAATCCCTGGGCACGGGAAGAGGATGTGTTTTTGGTTCATCCTCAAAACGGCTTGAACGGCCTCATCCTGAACTGGTGCATTGGTGGTTGCTGGTTCACTCCAACCTTTTTCTTTGACTCATGCCAGTTGGAGAAGTTATTTGCATGTGTTTTGAAGAATGATACCATGTGATGGACAAGAGTGGACCTCTTGGATCAAAGTGAACAAGGATGTTAATAAATCTCTAGTTAATGATCAAGCTCCATCCCCAGACGATTGAAACTCATGCAAAACTGAAGAGATAGTGGAGGCAAATCCATACATGGTTCTAGCAAGAAAAAATTCTGCAAATCTAAGAAAAGGAGTTTCATGTTGTGACTATACAGTGAGAAACTGGCTGTTTGATTTGTTAGAGCATCTCCAACGGTGCTCTGTATGTAACTCTCGATAGTAAAATAAAAATGTCTAAGTTTAGCTGTTTCTTTTTTTTGGCAACCCCACCAACAAAACTCAAACTGGAACTGCATATACACATGAGGGACTATTAATAGCAAACCACCTGGACCAATCATTGTGATCGACAAATCAGAAATACTGAGCCGTAGTCAGGTGCAATTCATTACACTCTTTTTGGGAGGTGCACAAATGTGTTGCGCCTTTTACCGGCCATGGCAAGCTGCACGAATTTGGTGCAGAAAAACCAATTTTCTGAGCTAAATTGGCACATTTTGACTTTTTCACAATAAATTTTATTGTCGAGTCACATACTGAGCACCGTTGGAGATGCTCTTACATATGCTCTTACATAGTCATTCCCTGCTATGTTGTGGAAAGTCTTGGCATGTAGCAAAGAGTTCTTATTATGTCAAATGATTTAGTCTACCTTTTCTGAACATAGTCTCGGTTCAGTTGTTGGATATCAATTTTACTTTGTTTAAGGGATTTTCCAATTTGATTACTCTTACTGGATGTTCACCAAATCTAAGGAAAAAAATTCATTTAATCACATGGAATAAAATAAGGATGGGTTTTTTCTAATTGCAACACACATTCACAAGGTTGGGATTATTGTGGTTTGCAAGTATATACTACCTTTACCATTCTGGCATCTTCTTGGCAAACATATATATATATATAATTTTTTTTTAATTTTATTTTTTTTCAGTCCACAGTAACAATAAAAATTTCCTAAAATTCCAGCACTTTCAAAGAATATGCAAAATGACCATGTACACACTAGGTAGCAACATAAATTCTAAAACTTCTGGCATTGTGGGCAGGATGTAATTTTGAAAAAAAAATTGGCATTTATGAAAAATGATTTAATTTTGGCTGGAATGGTAAAGATACTATGTTATAGAATGGATGGATGATTAATTGTGATTCCAAACAATATGAGTGATTATGTGATAAATGTCTTTAATTGTTTTTTACTTGTTTGGAATGGTCCTTGATTGGTGAGGAAAGGGAAAAAAGAAAAGAAAAGAAAAGAAGGCTGACAACTTTGTGTGACCCGAACCCTCACATGCTTTATTTGCCATTATGAAGCTTTTGTTCATTGCCTCAGACCATCATCCATGTAGATGTGGTGGAAAGCAATTGAGAGAGGGGGGACCACTTTTTTTTGTAGTTGATACTGGCAGCCCCAAACCCTAGAAAGTAATGTGACAGAAGGAGGGGAGGGAGAGTCCATTATGGCTGGCTGCCATATATGGGGTGGAGGAGTTCTGGGCTTTTGTTTACAACCAACCCATTTGCATAAAATTCCAAATGAGATAAGTCAGAAGATTCATTGATGTGGGGTGGGAAGCTCAGGCTTTTTTTTTAAGCTGTCCATCAAACACACAATTGCATAAATACCAAAATGAAAAATAAGTTTTTGGGCATTTTGTCTGACTTGTTTAAGTTCTGGTTGCATAGGACAAGAATTCTTCCAGTGCATGACTTGTTTAAGTTCTGGTTGCATAGGACAAGAATTCTTCTAGTGCATGGAATTGGTGTACAAGAATTCTTCTAGTGCATGACTTGTTTAAGTTCTGATTGCATAGGACAAGAATTCTTCTAGTGCATGGAATTGGTGTATGTGCACATACTGATGGTCAAATTTTTTGAGAGAGAGACTGCTCATTAGTCCTGTTATCTATCATGATTTTTCTGCAACTTTTTTTGGGTTTTGTTTTGATAGTCACAAGTAATGTGCTATGAGTTTGATTTTCCACATTTTTACTTGTTTGTGATTTCTGCACCCTCGTTGCTAGAAATCACAAACATAATGCCCTTGACGAATCAAGGCCAACCGACAATGACCATGATGGGCACATCAAGTTGCCAAACAGAAAACATTGTTTGCATAGTTCTTTATCAGAACACAATTACATTCTCTCCCATGCCATTTTGTGTCCTACAAAATAATTCTTGGTTTTATTGAACTGGTCACTGGAGCACCGACAAATCGTTGCACTTGTATGCATATTATAATCTTAAAATCCATGCTCGAGCTTCATTGGGGACATGATTGGGAACTTTGGGGGAACAACATTAGAGGGGTGCTTGGGGATTTGTTAGCAAACCCAAGGGAATGCCTATCAACCTGAGGAACTTCAGTAGCACCTATATCAATGTCACAAACATGAAGGGGAATGAATTATAAAACCATAAGCATCATGGAGTTGAATGATATGAGCTAATCAAAATCAAGGTTTGAACATGCATTGATGAAGGATGGTGTATGAAACGTTCCTCAACGTCGTCAACATATACATGGTTTTAATTTCTAAATTTCTAGATCCTTCTAATTTACTACATCAAACTATGGCTATTCCTTAAGCAATTTGCCTTGACACTCGGATTTGGATTTGCTAACAACTCATATACACTAGTGTCCAAGTATGCTAAACACCACCACATCAAGTTTACATTAAAAAAAAAGGATGAAACCACAAAGTTTTACTTTACAAATGTGTGTTGTGGAAAATGGGTGTGTAAAATTGCCACAAATTGGATCCAATCTCATTGGGCTCATCCATTATCCCACTTCCCCATGTTCCATCCATTGTCCAACTTTGCCAAAGAATTTAAGCCCACTTTTAATCTTCCATAAATTCACCAATAGTCTCACTTCCTTAGGTAAACCCATTGTCCAATTTCATTGTGTTCATCCATTGGCCAACTTATCTTGAAAAAACTAAGCAAATTTCAATCTTGCTAAGGTCCATGTATTATCCCAATTTCCCCAAACTTCATCCATTTTCCAACTTTCCCAAGTTCATTCATTCTTTGTCACATCTCCATGAGGGAATTGGGTCAACTTCCTTGGGATCCCACTACCTTCAGTTCAACATTGTTTAACTTCAATGTTCCTTAGGATACCTAACATCTTGATTCCATCCGCTTTCCCACTCACCAAGGAAATTGACCCAACAACATCCTAGCTTCATCCATTTCCCTTGGGAAGTTGAACCCAAACTTTCTTGGGTTCATTCTTCATTCATTGTTTGCATGTTTGTGAGGAGTTCATATAAGAGGTAAAAATTCATATAAGAAACCCCATGATGAAAATGAAAAGTCCCAAAATAAACATTTTTAAAAAATGTGAAAATTAAGTATTTAAAAAAAAATCAAATCAAATAAGAAGCATTCCACATTTATAACAAATCAATTTATCCAGCTAATTCTTTGAAGGGAAGAGTGGTACCATGACAAATTTCCCTGAATAATGCTCTAGCTTAAAGATACAAAATTGAACAAAAATCTACAATCTCCAGAAGCACCCTTGGTGGGTCTCAGAAGTTTTGTCCGGCCAGATAGCAGCTCAGAACAAAAGCTCCACATGTATAAAGTAAATGGTAGAGCCCTCTTGAGTCTCTACATCATAATTTTGTCTCCTCTGTAAACTGAACTGGTGGCTCCTTACAAACAAAATGGGTGAAGAGATTATTTCTCGAACAAAAAATTGTCTATATATTGAAAGGCTTTCTCTATATTGGGAGAGAGATTACTTACTTCCCAAGTGGTCAGATGGGGTCTGGGATCCTCTCTCCTAATAGGAGAGAGCTCTTTGTTGAATGAAAATCCAATGGGGTTAATCATAGTACTTTCATGTTTGAAAACAATAATTTTGCTTGTGTTATAATAGGGTGGTCATCTCTGCACACAAACACAAAACAAATAAAATGAAAATTAGCACACCAAAGAATAATGATTATACAAATTCAGGATTAGCTTAATTATTAGTGTAATGAAAGTTAGAGCATGGGAAAGCATAATAATAATAATACTAATCTAGCATTAGCATAATTATACTTTATAACAAAGCTCAAGCATGTTATAAAGTTACCAAGTGCTAAACATTGTAATACGGAAAAAGATCCACCAAACTTGGCAAAGAATCAAGTCTGCAAAGATTGTAAGACTGTAAATCCTAAAACTGGGTATGGAGTAGAGGGAAGGAGAAGCATACATGATTTTAATCGTTGGGGAATTCAAAAGGGTGGCTCCTGAAAGGTTGGTCAAAACTTGCAGAGTGTGTGTTTTTTGGTCTGATCAATTGAACATGGCAATGTTGAAAGTTCGCCATAGAACCCAATAAGTGAAATTAGAGAACAGCAAAGGGAAGATCCAACAGCAATAAGAGCTGACAAATTGTACTCCAGGATTTTGCAAAGTAGTAGTAGTTGTTATTGTTGCTTCTTCCGTCATGCTTTGCAGGCGTGCTAACACACCGACAAGTGGTGCAGTGTTGTAGGTTGTGGGTTCAGTCATCTCATATGCAGCTCGATCATCCACAAAGTCATCATTTTGATCCGGTCCTCCCACCACAGCACCAACTAAAACATTTGGGTTGCGCTCTTTCATTGTGTACCACTCTTCATAGCCACCACGGCAACTCACGAATTGTGGGTTTTGTTTGAAAGAGACAATGGAAGCAGCTCGGTGATGAACTCTTTGTGGGTAGTTTGTTCCAAAACCCACAAGATAACTCTGTCCTCTGTTGTTTTTCCCTAATAAATAATCCACCTGAAAAAAAATCCATCCATAGCACAAATGCACTTTATGTCTCAACCTCAAATGTTGCATTATGATTTGAATTGGGATAAGACTGCTTAATCCCATAATTTCCCAAATCATATTTCATTTGGTCCAAGCTGGGGGATTGGCAATGGGACTAATCCAATTGATTAATTAATTACACTTGCAATCATGGGGCCAATGTAATCAATTTGATTACACTTGCAGTACCGGGGTTAATCTAATTGATTGATTTGACACTTGCAGTAGTGGGGTTAAGCTAATTGATCGATTTAACACTTGCAGTAGTGGGAATATCATCTGCACACCTGGGCTTTGCCAGCAACAAGAAGCTCAGAGTTTTCAACTGGGGAGGAGCAATGAGATGGTTGTTGCCCAGCTGCTGAATAATAATCATATGAAACAGTCAATAAAAATGCAGCTGTGGTCACATATTGCATATTATTCCACCGGAATATCCAGTACATTCCTCCTGTAAAGAAAATGGCGCCAAATGAGAAAGAGGTTTAGAAAAAGAAAACCCAAACACAGGATTAAAACCAAGAACAACATATAATTTAGATATCTATTTTTGTGCATAATGTTCTGAAGAGAAGAGACCAGTGAGATCCAACCTACCTGGTGTTAGTTGTATTTGTGGTCCCTTGTTCTTTTGAAGAGCAGCACAAAGAAAGTATTCTGCCTTGGCTCGGTACTTCTCAAATATTGGTGCATATTGCCCAGTTTTCCCATCTAAAAGCAACTGCATTGCATGCCCAGACAATCAGACCATTGTATGATTATCTGGATTTGAATTTCCAAAAGAAATTCAGTGATAATATTATTTTTAAAAATGAAACAACAAGAAATTAGATTAATTAGTGTTTTGTTGATGTTTGGAAAATTGCATTTTGTGTTGATTTCAGAGAATTTGGGTTTTGCATAGGTTTTTGGAAAATTAGGTATTTCGCAAACCTTTGTTGCCTTGATTTGAACACCCACATACTTGTTCTCCCAACTGAACTGGTTCATGGTCCACCCAGTACCTCCCATTTGCTCTGCATTGTTGGCAACATACTCAAGGTATGACACCTCCTTGGTTGCCTCATGAAGCCAAATTGCTCCCCATAGCAATTCATCCTGTACCAATCCCAAAACTCCCTTTTGCTTCAAAACTGCAGAATCTGAAAAATTAACTTCATTAGGCAAATTTTAGGCAAAGTTGGCATTCATTCATATTATTATGTTGAGATAAGCTTGGTGAAAAGAAAAGTCCAAAAGATGTGGATGGAAGCAGTGCCTACATAGTAACCACTCTGTGACTGGTAGTATTTCTTCACCAGCGGTATACTGATGTCATATTTGCCCCGGTATGTGTCTGCAAATGCGAACAGCTGCAAAGAGCAATAAAACTTCACCAAATTAGAGTTGTTGCATTGATCAGACAATAACACCAAGAAAGGTAAATGAGTTTTTCATTGATTTTGGATTTTTGAGAAATTTCCATTGAACTGAACAAGTAGATTGGAGTAAATTGAAAAGTCATGTTGTACAAATGCATTGCTCCAGAATTCCACAAAATCCATGGCTTTCAATCAGGACCCCAAAGAAGAAGTTAGGTTGAAGAATGGAGGAACGCCCATGCTTTCAATATGGACCAAAAGATTGGTGTTGTTGGGTTGAAGAATCAAGGAACACCCAAATGTAAGAGCATATGTGTGAAGAAAAAAGGCGTTGCAGAAATTGGGGGGTCTCCACCTACCTCACGGGCATGGCGAAGAAGCTCATTGGAGTAAACAGGATCCATCTTCCTAAAAGCAATTGATGCAGCAGCCATTGCAGCAGCAGTTTCAGCTGCAAGGTCAGATCCTGGATTTTCTTGTGTCACTGCATATGCTTCCCGACTTGTTGTCATGTCTTCTGGTCTTTGCCAACAATTATGGTCTGAATCTCCATCACCTATCTGTTATACAACTCCATACACACCCAATCATCAATCAATCAAACAAGCAAGCAAGCAAGCAATCAAGCAATCAATTTCCAGGGCAATGCTCTTCTTGTACCAAAACACAGTGGCCAAAAAGCATCAAGCATAAGCTCCAAGACTCTGCTGAAAGAAGACATCAGATTCAGAAATTGTTCCTCAAACTCTATTGTAGAAGGACAGCAAACTCTTGACAAAACCACCAAGACTTGCAAGAGCTTTGAAGAAATGGGTTGCGTACCTCACCGAAGAGGAGATAAGGCTCAGGGTGGGCTTTGATGAAGTAGTCAGTGCCCCATTTGATGGCATCCATGCAGTATTGCAGCTGCCCGACTGCATCAATCTGCGACCCGTACTCAATCACACTCCATGATAGCATGGTGATGGTGAATGCCATGGGCAATCCGAACTTGACATTGTCACCCGCATCATAGTATCCCCCAATCAGATCTACCTGCAGCAGCAGCAACATCATTGCCAAAGATCAAAAGATCTTCCAAGGTCAACAGTATCCTTCTTCTGGAATTATTCATATTCATAGCAGGAGAACTCAACATAGCAGCAACAACTGCAACACGCTTCTGGTTCCTTCCAAAAACTTTGCAAGAAGAATTACAATGCCTGGTCTTGCTGGGAAGCATGGAAGTAGTGCAGAAGAAAATGATGATGAATTGATGAGAATAAGGAACAACAAAAAGAGGACACAAATGACAATGATGATGACTTGATGACAAGAAGAAGAAGATACAAATGACAATGATGATGATCTGATGAGAAGAAGAAGAAGAAGAAGAAAGGACACAAATGACAACAATGATGAGTTGATGAGAAGAAGAAGAAGAAGAAAGGACACAAATGACAACAATGATGAGTTGATGAGAAGAAGAAGAAGATGCAAATGACAGTGATGTTGAATTGAAGAGAAGAAGAAGAGGATGGAAGAGAAGAACATGCCAACATGGTGAATTGATGAGGAGAAGAAGAGGATGGAAGAGAAGAACATGGTGAATTGATGATGAGAAGAAGAAAAGGAGAAGAAGAGAGTGGAAGAGAACATACTCCAGCTGAACTACCATCAGATAGGCCGGAGTCCCCACGCCACTTCACTCTCTGGTTGGGAGGGAGCTTCCCTGATCTCTGAGCTTCCAGGAACAGAAAGCTCTTCTCTAGAGCGTCTGCATAATTGAATGTCATTGCCATTGCAGGTCGTCCCATGTGCAAGAGGAGCAGACTAAGCACCATAACCATCATCATCATCATCACCATGATGCTGCACCTGTAGTACTGTATCCCCTTCTTCCTCATTTCCACTTTCCTGTCACAACAACACACGAAATGTGCACCTAGCTAACTCCAGGGTTTGTGTGTGTTCTTGGCGATCTGGATCTCGCAGAAAGGAAATCTCTCCTTGAGTAGAGATTTCTCCCAGAGCTTTTGACAGCAATCTCGTCCCCCAAAAAAAAAAACTCTACAGATCCAGCTTTCTGAAGGTAGCAGCAGCAGCAGCAGCAGCTTGCTCAAGTCCACCAGTGCCAGAAAAACCTTTGCGCCTTAGCAACAATTGCAGCAATTCATTCCTCCAAGATCCAAGCAGAGTTCCTCTTATCAAAGCTCACCACAGAGGAGCTCAAGCTCTGCTGAAGACCCCATCTTATCTCATAATGCGACCCCCACCTCCCCATAAACAACGAATTCTCACTTCTCCACAAAATTCGGCACCCCGCAGCACTCTTCTCACAAAACACAGAAAAAATATAAATAAATAAATAAATAAATAAATCTCGCAAAGAACAAAAGCTCTAGGAGAAGCTCAAGGAGTTTTGAGAGAGACAGACAGACAGACAGACAATAGACTTAGTAATAATAATAACACAACAAAGAAAATTCATCAGATCTACACAACAAATTCCAGACACACATTCCGCAAAAAAAAGAAAGAAAAGAAAACCATCATCATCATCAGCATCATCAGCATCATCAGACATGAAGGATGGTTGCAAAACACAAAAAACAAAACCAGGGAAAAAAAAAAAGGTCTGCAAAGCGCCGCAGGCAGCAGCAGCAACAGCGACGACGACAACGACGACAGCAGCAGAGCAGCGGCGCTTCCCCACTGCACTGACCAAGAAGTCCAAATCTTTTACTCTTCCAAGTTCTTCTTTTACTCTTCTTTCACCTCCATCTTTTACTTTCTCCCGGTTCCCCACCCCCCACCTTCACTCTTCCCTTTTCTCTTCACTTTTATTCTTCTCCATTATTCTCTTCTTTTACTCTTCTTTCTGCTTCTTTTACTTTTCTTTTCCCCCCTCCTTCACTCTTCCCTTTTCTCTTCACTTTTATTCTTTTCCATTATTCTCTTCCTTTACTCTTTTTTCTTCTTCTTTTACTCTCTCCCCTTCACTTCTCTTTCTTCCCCTTTTTCTCTTCACTTCAACCTTCTTCATTATTCTCTTCTTTTACTTTATCCCCTCTTTACTCTTCCCTTTTTCTCTTCACGTTAACTTTCATTTGTGTTCTTCTCTTACGGTTATTACTCTTCTTTCTAACTGCAGACTCTTTCTTTACAACTATTTTTACCCATAATAGGCCATATCTTTTCCATAGCCATACCATCTTTCTGTAATTTGATAGTCCACAATTAGGCACATCTTTCCCATTAACAATCCCCTCTTTTCCCACTATTATTTCTTAGGAAGAATATTCTTTAATTTTTTAAATTTAAAATTATTTGGTTCTCTTTGGGTGGGGGGGTTGGGGGGGGGGGG
>Ga0116231_10014495_pt1 | contig 10572 bp, 8 predicted proteins | sample S1TSphgellanicum_2_FD_89695 | JGI IMG/M metagenome (GOLD analysis project Ga0116231, IMG submission 89695) | Host-associated microbial communities from peat moss isolated from Minnesota, USA - S1T2_Fd - Sphagnum magellanicum MG | ecosystem: Host-associated > Plants > Peat moss > Unclassified... | reverse complement strand
TATCCTGCTGGCCCGTTCTGGTGTCGCCAAACTGTTTAACCCGCAGCACAATTCAACCAAGAACTACTGGACTATCCCTGTAGCTGGAGAAACACATCAAGATAGCGAGAATGGTATAGCTGAATTAGCCAAAAAGGTAGATTTGAGGTCATCTGGTGGTCAATCTAGAGATGTTTTTGAACTCTACATTTTTGACGAGATTGATAGCACTATGAGCCACACACACAATAAAAAATCAGTCATTGGAAGTAATGTAAATTTCATCATTAAGCAAGCTTCCCATCAAAATTTGGGAGCTATTTTTATCGGGCAAAATGCTAATGTTAGCGAGTATCCAGGGATGGATAGATCCGACTGGAACAGTGCGGTAAATATCCATATCGGAGCTAATGCTTATGACGCCATCAGCAACTCAAACCAATTCACATCTGAGGAACAAGCAAGGCTAAAATCTACTGCTGACAAGCTTACTGGCTACTGCCAATCTCAAAATGATGAACTGGGATTAGACCGCACAAATCCTCAAGCTTTTCGTTTCGCTATGCTTATAGAGCCTGGTAAAAAGCCCTATTTTATCGAGCTTCCAAGCTTTGGGAAGTATGCCTATAACCAAATACAGGCAATAGATGGTAACGAATTGAAATGTCCTGATTGTAACTCTGTCAATATCAAAAAAAATGGTAAACTCAATAATCAGCAGCGATTTAAGTGCAATGATTGTAGTAAAAACTGGACTTAAAAAATCAGATTCAATTTTGCCGATTGCATCAATTACCATAAATGATGCATATGCAAAAATACCCATAGAAATTATTCATGACAAATGGCAAATCGCGTACTTGTATACGGTTAAGTATGTTTGGAGTTCAAAGATTAAGATACATCCTGCATACTATCCCTACAAATCCTTGGGATATTTTGCGTATAAACTCTATAGACTAGTGGTTGCTGTGGAGGGCTTTGAGCGAAATACTAATTTTAATAATGCAGTCGATCTGTTTAAACAATTACTACTGGAACTGTTTTTAATAGAAGTTCATGACTGTAACAACGGAATAAAAATAATCGAACGCAGTTGGAAAAAATCGTTCATAGAATTAGAAGCACAAAAATTGAGCAAGCTTAGAAATTATAAAAATCCTTATAAGGATATTCCAGATGTAAAAATTATTGTGGAATTTTTTGATACAGCTATTAATTTTGCGGAACAAGCTAATGGTTTTAATCAAGAATTTTATAAACCATTTTTAAAATCCTACTTGTCTTATATCAATGATCTAAAAACGAACAAGAGGATTAAACACGGATTCATCGAAAATGGTGAATATATCCTACAAATTGGTGGGGGTAAGTCATCAGCTAATAAACGAAAAATAAAGATAGATTTAGTATAAATAAAAACTAGTATGGCTGAAACTCTTGTGTAGAAAGGATTTTAGGTACATTGCGGATTTTTTTTCAATCTCCGTACATTTAGGGTTTATAATAAAAAACATCCCCCGATCAATAGATTTCAATCGAAGGATGTAAATAAAATAGTTATCTCTTAAAATAATTTCAGCAAACACTATGATAGCATCCTTCAAAGAACAATTACCAGCCAATAAGTCCTGTCGATTCTGTAAATCGAAAATGGGTAAAAGAATCATTTTTGATTCACCTGTTCAAGAAAAGATAAAGAAATACGGGTCGTATTTTTGCAGGAATTGTGGAAATTTTCATAGCTGGATAAGTAGCCCGGAGATATTATTTTTGCAGGATGATCAAAAAACGGCTATTGATGATTTACTAATCGACCATTATCAAAAACTGACCAAGTTGGAAATAGAGTTTTTACTGTCGGTGCGAGATCAAAGGTTTTTGATTGTCAAGCAAAAAACCCGCTTAAATACAATCTTGCTTAAGCTCACAACAACTTTTATAGACAAAAAAATTCCCGCCATAGACAGCGGGTAGGGCGAGTAGGGCGAGATCCAATTTCTCCTTGCAATCGCCAAAATTGACGCATATACTGATTAATTAAATAACGCGGGCGGCCCCGGATATTAATAGCTCCACAGCCTGAGAAACTTAAAAGCTATTGAATATCTAAAACCCAAAGCCAGCCCGGATTGACATACTTTATATGTCTTTATGGCTCTAATTCTAGAGAGCTATGACACTTTTGTCAACGCCGGGAAAGAGGTTTGGGCGGCCCCATCAACTAAAAAGATGGGAGGAAAACCACAGTGAGTACGGTTCAAAACAATAAAAATGGGGGGATAGAAAATGTATAGCCCCCTCGCAGAAATCAAAAAACTTAGCACACTTCCAAAAGCTGACCCCAACCTAATAGTCCCCGATGGGGCTACGCTCCTCCAGCACCACTATCAGGAGTTGCTAAATAGCTCGATAGACCCGGAAATTATCGCGTTAAATTTTAAATCGCTGGGAGGTAGCGCGGCGGCCGATTACGTCCTACCCGATCTAGATAGACGGAATGATGGAAGGTTGAGAGACTCTGACCTTAAGAAGTATAGGTTCTTGGAGGCAGGGGGATGGTGGTGTAGCGGACTGGATATCTCGACCGGGGATGACAGCGAATGGGGAAGCCTTAAACCAGATACACCTAGAATTGATCGAGAAAAGCAAAAGCCAATCAAGTACGAACACCCTCACGGAGTTCCGACCCAAGCTTTTTTCTTGAGGATTCCTCCTCACATTTGGGAGGAAATATCGCTACGTTTTGGGATGACGCTTCCCGATGATTACGAAAATCTAACCCATCATGAGATGTGGCAGTGGGCTATTGATGCAAACATTCCTGTTATTCTCTGTGAGGGTGCGAAAAAGACGGCCAGCGTTCTATCCCAGGGCTATTTGGCGGTGGGTCTCCCTGGCATTTTTAGCGGCTACCGTTCTCCAAAAAGTGAAGATGGCGAACCGTTGGGGGATAGGTTCTTGATTCCTGAGTTGAAAATTTTGGCCACTGCTGAGAGAAAAATTTATTTTTGCTTTGACCAGGATGAAAAGTCAAAAACCATCAAAAATGTCAACATTGCAATCCTAAAAACTGCTCAACTTTTTAAGATTTCAAGTTGTGAAACATTTGTCCTAGACTGGAATAAGCGGTTGGGCAAGGGGATTGATGATGTCATTTTTGGAGGCTACGATTTTAATGAAATTTACCGCACTGCTTACACATTGAATGATTGGGAAGTACAACAATCTAGAAAGTTACTGAGAGAGCCAAACCTACAGCTTAACCAGAGATATTTAGGCGATATCCCCCTACCAAAAAATAAAATAATTGCAATTAAATCCCCTAAAAATACGGGTAAAACTTACACTTTCAAGAACTGGATAGAACCAGCAATTAAAGCGGGAGAAAGGCAGGTTTTAATCCTTTCTCACCGGATTATTTTAGCTACGCAATTGGCGGATAACTTGGGGGTTCCTTATGTGTCTGAAGTTGCTGAAATTCCTGAAGGGTCTTACTATGGGCTATCCATGTGTATCAATTCCTTGCACCCAAATTCCCAGGCAAAATTCAATTTTGAGGACTGGGCGGGGGCTTATGTTGTTTTAGATGAAACAGTGCAACTAATAAATCACTTATTAAATTCTTCCACCTGTAGAAAAGACAGAGTAAAAATAATAAAAACTTTCCGTTCTCTGCTTAGATTTGTTATCAAAACTGGAGGAAAAATCTTCTGCGCTGATGCGGACTTGAATGATGCTACCCTTAATTTTATCCAAAAGGAAGCGGGGTTAACTAGTGATGATGTTTACCTCATTGATAATGAGTACAAATTTAATGAGCCTTGGAATATTTATAGTTTTGGTGGAAACACACCAGCGGAATTAATTCAAGTTCTCGATACCCGATTAGCAGAGGGTAAAAAAATCCTACTCTGCCTATCTGGTCAAAAAGTAAAGTCTAAATTTGGGAGCCAGATTTTAGAGTCTTGGTTCGCTGAAAGATACCCACATTTGCGAATTTTAAGAATCGATTCCGAGAGTGTTGCTGATAAAAATCACCCTGCTTTTGGGTGTGTTGGTAGATTGAATGAAATCATAAAAGATTACGATTTAGTGCTAACGACTCCCACCATTGAAACGGGTGTCAGTATTGAACAGAAACATTTTGATAGTGTATTTGGCATCTTCCAAGGGGTGCAAGCTGCCGACAGCGTGAGGCAATTTTTAAGCAGATACAGACCTACCGTCGATAGGTTTATTTGGGTTAGAGAAACGGGGATTAACCGTATTGGTAGCGGGTCTACAAGTGTTAAATCTTTACTATCGGGTGAATACGGAAAAGACCGGGCTAACATAAAACGTTTAACAATGGTATATGCGGAATATGCCAATGGTGAGGATTTTGACAATATTTATTTAAATACTTGGGCAGTTGGAGCAGCTATTCAGAACCAAGGAATGTGGAAATATCGCCAACAAGTTTTGGAGGGACTGAGGAGTGAGGGACATAATATATTTAATTTAATTAAACAGGCCAATGATGCTGAATTAAAGAGATTAATACAGGATATTAAAAATCACTGTGACAGGAAATATCTTATATATAGAGAGAGGGTATCGGAAGCTGAGAGCGTTACAGATGAACATTTTCAGCAATTAGACAAGCAAAATTTTAAAACAGAAAAAGAGAGGCTGGAGTACCACAAAGGAAGGCTAGAAAGGTTTTACAATATCGAAATTACTCCTGACATAGTTTTCAAGGATGATAAAAAATGGGGGCAACAAATTACACTTGATTACTATTTTGAAACGGGCAGAGAGTTTCTACTAGATCGGGAAAATAATGTCTTCAGAAATGCGCTTGAAAATGGTGATGGTAATTATTTTAAACCAGATACTAACAAATCCCTGATGACAAATAAAATCGAACTACTGGATCAGCTAAAAATTAAGGAATTACTTGCACTCGACGAAGTTTCCAATCTTCACCCGGCAATGATTGAATTTGACCAAAAATGCACTGAACTTCAGTATTTAATTAAACGCGATCTGGGAATAGACCTAAGTAAGACTAAATCCCCCATCCAAAAATACCAAAGGATAATTTCACTGATAGGGTACAAAATTCCCCGGCTAAGAAGGGAAGGGGTTAGGGGTAATCAAAATTGGGTCTACGGGGCAGCTTCCCACGATTTCCAAAAAGATGATAAAGGCAAGGTTTTATTAGCCGATGGTAAGCCCATACCCATTTTGGATGAGCGCGATCGCGTCTTCACCCAATGGCTATCCCGCGACCAGCTAGCACGGGAAAAAGCCTTAGCGGCAGTAGCGTCCCCACAAACCCAACACCAACCAACAGGATGGAAGGGGGCAATATTCCGACTTAAATCGGTGGTATCGGGCTTGGACGATTTTACTCAGAAAGCCTATAACCGAATTCGCTCCAAAGTTGATGGACTGTTGGGAACGGGGGACACCGAGCCTTACATTAACACCAACAATGGCAACATCCTGACTGTATGGGTAAATTTTGCGGGGGCTGGGGCTGTAGCTGTGCCCTGCGAATGGCTGGAGTTAAGCCCCTGATTCAACAGGATTTTGGCTTGCTTCATTTCAAATCTTTAATTTTTTCTCTACTCCTCCGCACTGGTTTTTCTCATATCTTCCCTAACTATGATGAGTTAGAATTGAAATAAAAAATATAGAAATTTTTGGAAGAAAGTGGAAGAAATTTCACCCAATCAAAACAGGGCTTTGTGCTTATTGGCGGCTGGATATTCGGCAGAGGAAATCGCCAAAAGTCTTGGTGTGAGTAGAAGAACAATTGACAATTGGAAGAAACTGCCCAATTTTAAAAAGCTTCTTAGAGAGGCAATAATAAAAACTTACGATTCCGCTATTGCCGAATTAGTCTGCGGTAGCCGTGAAGCGGCGATTGAATTAAAGCAAATAATTAACGACCCTGAGACCCCCAGGGCTGTAAAGGTTCGGGCGATTAGTGTCCTACTTGCAACTGCGGCTAAAGTTAAAGAATTAGAGCTAGAAGAAAGATTAGAATCTTTAGAGAAATTTATCGAAAATGGCAATCAGCCTGAGTCGGATTAAAACCGTCGAAAAGAAAATTAAAAGTCTTTTTAAAAGTAAAACTGATACCAAATTAGTAATACCTAACAAATGGGTGGACTTCGCCAAAAAATGCAAAATTAGAAGTGGTGGGAATGTTGTATACTTCAATCCCTATGATTATCAAATAGAGCTAGTTAACTTAATGTTAAAACGGTCTATTTGCTGTGTTAAAAGCCGCCAGCTAGGTATTAGCGAAACCATAACCTGTTTCATGCTATGGCGAGCGTGTTTGAACGAAGGTTACTTAGGATTAGTTTTTTCAAAAAATCAGGTAGATTCATCCTTAATCGCTAGAAGAATGAAAAGAATGATAGAGGGATTAGGGCTAAAAACAGCCACCGAAAATCTTCGAGATATTGAGATTATGGGGGGTGGTAGAATTCTTTTTAGAAACAGCAACCCTGACAGTGCCAGAGGTATAGAGAGCGTTGTAGATGTATTCTTAGATGAATTTGCATTTTTAGAAAATGCCAAAGAAGTGTACGACTCATTGACACCATCTCAGCAAATGGTAGGAGACGACGCTAGAGTTTTCATGGTCTCTACGCCTAATGGTAAAAACGGCTTTTATTGGGAAATATTGAATAATGGCAATGGTGAGATTGATATAGAATTGGTTTGTAAAAAAGCAAGCGATGGAACTGATAAACCTTTCCAAACATGGATTGATGATGGGGGGTGGAATAAAGTGCTAATTCACTGGAAAACTCATCCGATTTATGGAACTAATCCAAAATTTTTAGAAGATATCAACAAGAAAAAGAAATTATCCTTAGCCACTATTAATCAAGAATATAATCTAAGCTTTCAAGATTCAGATATAAATTACTTTAGTGCAGATATTATTAGGAAATGTGCTATTGGTCATTTAGAAAATTATAACAAAGACTATTTCTATTTTATGGGTATTGACAGTGCCACTACCGGCAATGATTATGCTGTCTGTGTAATTTTGAAATATGATAATACTTGTTTTTCATTAGTAAATTGTTATAGAAAACGAGAACAGTCCAGCGAATATCATTTATATCAAATGGGAGAATTAATAAATGAATATAGACCGACAATGGTGGGGGTCGAAACTACTGGAGGGACTGGTCAAGTATGGTTGGAAGAATTATCGAAAAATCATTATGGAACACAATTTAGAAAAATTGTGACTAATCAAGACACTAAAGTTTCAATGCTAGATAGGCTTAAGTTAATGTTAGAAAGCGAAAAGTTTATATTTCCTAAAAATAGCTATTTGTCAGACGAATTGCTGAATTTTAAACGCAACGGAAAAATATTGTCAGCACCTAATGGCAAGAATGACGATGTTATAATGGGTGTAGTTTTTGCATTAACCGTAGCCGAAATATGGGGATATTAACATGATTTACAATTCAGTTGGCTGTTTTTATAATCGCGATAAAACAGCTATAGTAACAGCGAAAAAGACAAAAGATGAAACAACCAATGCTGAAAAAGTAATTTTAAATTGCGATGAATTTAATAATCCTGATTTTGAAGAAATTTTGAAAAAAATAAATGACTTTTTCAGTATTAATAAAATATGTACTAACAAAAATGAACCTTTATTGGTACATTTTCAAGAAAGAATAAAACAAATTGATCTAGATAACGACAAAGAATCCTATGCCTTAATTGATATTTACCAATCACTTTTGAACAAGGATTTATTGATTATAAATGATAGCTTAGATGTCAAAAAACAGCACCATTTCAAAGCTTTGCAACTGGCTTTAAGCGGGTTAGATTACTATCAACCGAAAAACTATCTGTTATAAGAAGCTTTTGCATCAACCCTAGTTAAAAAGTTGGACATATTGAAAATGGCACAAGAGATATACGATTCAATCGGCTGTTACTATGAATTTGACAGGTCAGCGATAGTCACTGCAAAAATTAGCAATGATAAAAATAACAAAGATAAAAAAGTGGTTTTAAAATGCGAGCCATTTAATAAAACTAGTCTAAAAATAATTTTAGAAAAGTTGAGCAATTTTAGCCAAACTAGTAAAATATGGACTAATAAAGATATTACTATCAAAGAATATTTTCGTGGCAGGGTAAACCAAGTTGATTTTTTAGATGAGAATTCTATTGCTGAACTAAATAATATTTACCAATCTTTATATTACGATGAATTATTGGTTTTTGGAGATGATTTAGACTTAAAACAACCACATCACATCAAAGCCCTCCAATTGGCTTTGAGGGGGTTGAATTACTATAAACTAAAAAACTTTTTATTATACACTTAATAGCCAGTTAAGCAAACCAGCCCACCTAACCAACCAAACCAATCAACCATAGCCACCTGACTGTCTAGCAAGGTGGTTAATTTTTTGGGTGTGTCAATAGCCAAAAAGCTAACCAGGCTGACCGTAGGGGCTGTGGCTGGGTGGTGTGTGGGCAGTGTGGCGGGACAGCGGGAAATTTTCTAGCCCTGGAGCGTGTGGATTGGGACGGGCTGGAGGCTGACCCAGTTGTGGCAGTGGGAACCGAAGGCAGAGGAAACCGAGAGCGCCAATTATTTAGATAGTCTAATAGTACGTATTCGTAATATACGTACGCGTTGGTAGTCAAGGCTGTAAATAGCTTGATGGTTGGTAGTCAAGGCTGGTAGTCAGGCTTTGCTGGGGATAATGGTAGTCATGGGTTATTTAGGCCGTAGTCAAGGTTAATTTATTCAATGTTTAATATAGACCTTGACTACGCCTAATATTAGCTTGATGGTTGGTAGTCAAGGCTGGTAGTCATGCTTTGCTGGGGATAATGGTAGTCATGCCAAGATTGGGCCGTAGTCAAGCTTGAATTATTGATTGTTTATTATAAGCCTTGACTACGCCCAATATTAGCTTGATGGTTGGTGGTCAAGGCTGGTAGTCATGCTTTGATGGGGATAATGGTAGTCATTCCAAGATAGGTCCGTAGTCAAGCTTTAATTATTGGTTGTTTATTATAAGCCTTGACTACGCCTAATATTAGCTTGATGGTTGGTAGTCAAGGCTGGTAGTCATGCTTTGATGGGGATAATGGTAGTCATTCCAAGATAGGTCCGTAGTCAAGCTTGAATTATTGGTTGTTTATTATAAGCCTTGACTACGCCTAATATTAGCTTGATGGTTGGTATAGAGAGTTTGGGTAATCTTGGGTGTGGAGAGTTGGGCAGTACAGTTCTTGGTTATGGAGGAAATTACCAGCGGGGCAGTTGGCGGACATCCAAGGCAGTGGAGAATTTACCAGATGGGGCAGTAGCAGCACAGTTCTTGGTTATGGAGAAATTACCATCGGGGATTGTGGAGAGTTTGACCAGTTCGGGGTTAACCCTTGGTGTAGAGAATTTAGCCAATTTGGGATTGTGGAGAGTTTGACCAGTTTGGGAACAGCGGGGATTTTTGGCAGTGGTCAGCCAGTGGGAAATTTTGGCGGTTTGGGTAGTATGGAGAGTTTGACCAGTTCGGGAACCAGCGGATTTTTGGGAGCGTGGAGAATTTAGCTGCTAGCCCTGGTGTGGAGAATTAGCCAGTTTGGGGGCAGTACAGTTCGTAGGTGTGGAGACTTTAACCTAAAATCCAAAACCTAAAATCTAAAGTCCTGCTTGTGGAGACTTTAACCAGCTTGCAAGCCAGCGGGAAATTTTCTAGCCTTGGGTCAGTCGGGACAGTTTGGGAGAGATTGCCGGCGGGGCAGTTCGTGGGTGTGGAGAATTTAAGGTTAGCCCTGGAGGTAAGAAGCTGGAGAAATTACCAGTGGAAAACGTTTTAGGAGAAATTACCAGCGGGGCAGTTCGTGGGTGTGGAGAATTTGAGGCTAGCCCTGGAGGTAAGAAGCTGGAGAAATCACCAGTGGAAAACTAGTTAATACCTGGATAACAAGTTATATAAAATAGCTAACTAGTTAAAAATACGCTAACAGGTTATTATTGCAGATACAGTTAACTAGTTAAAATATGCTAACAGGTTAGTGTTGCAGAGATAGGTAACTAGTTCAACTTGTAATAACAGGTTAGTATTGCAGAGATAGGTAACTAGTTCAACTTGTAATAACAGGTTAGTATTGCAGATATGTAGCCAGTTCTGAAATCCTTGCTACATAAGGGTTATATATGACCAATTAACAAACACGAAACTAGTTGAGATTCTGGTCATATAACAAGTTAAGATTTTAGACACAATAACCAGTTAGGATGTCTAATAACAGGTTAAGATTGCAGACATAATAACCAGTTAAGATGCTTGATTGCAGGCATAACCAGTTACGATATCTAATTACAGGTATAACAGGTTAAGATTACCGGCATCATAACCAGTTAAGATACACCATTGCAAACATAACTAGTTAAGATTGCGAGCATCATAACCAGTTAAGATATCTGATTACAAGCATAACAAGTTAAGATTACCGGCATCATAACCAGTTAAGATATGCCACTACAAACATAACTAGTTAGCCAAAAAGCAAAGCAGTTATAACAGG
>Ga0116231_10014494_pt1 | contig 10572 bp, 8 predicted proteins | sample S1TSphgellanicum_2_FD_89695 | JGI IMG/M metagenome (GOLD analysis project Ga0116231, IMG submission 89695) | Host-associated microbial communities from peat moss isolated from Minnesota, USA - S1T2_Fd - Sphagnum magellanicum MG | ecosystem: Host-associated > Plants > Peat moss > Unclassified... | reverse complement strand
GCATCAGAGCCGATGAGCACGACCCGTCGGACGAACATCTCCCGGCTTATGGCCCAACTGAAGACGAGGCGCGTGGAAAAGGCCAGCGCGGTCCAGAGGGCCAGCATTTCAACGGGCCAGCACCTGTCCTGCCCAGCCTGGCGAAGACAACTGATGCTGAGAGCGTCGCTCCCCAGCCAGATCACTGGGAGCGACAGAGCCGCCGAGACAGCGATCTTCACCGGGAGCCGACGCGTCTCAAGGCAGGCATCCGCCCGATACAAGCCACCAAGGTAAGAAATGAGCCCGATCGCCAATGCCAAAATGATGGAGTCATTGAGGAGCGCCAACTCGGTCTTTCCAAAGATTTTGTACGAGGGGGAAAGGATGGCGAATAAGAATGCGAAACTGGCTGCGGTTTCGACACACCACAGAAGCATCATCTCCTGCGAAAGCTTGTAGCCGAATGCTTTGGTCATCGATCCCCTCGGACGTATATCTCTGGTTGCAGATCGCCTCGAACATCGGCTAAACGGAGAGCCCGGCCGACGTCTCATTAATGAGGCGTTAAGAATGGTTAACAGCCAGCGGTGAAATTCGTCAAGGAAATTGAGATTATTTTTGAGAATTTTTAACCTTTAACGCGCAGGCGCGGGCGCCTGACCTCACGCAAAGGACTAAATTTGCGCGCTGGGATTGTTTTTGATCTTGATTTCTGGGTGCGTTTCAACTAGGGGTGGTCTTATGGTGCTGGTTTACCAGCGTGACCGAGACCGGGCCTGCCGGTTCTTTCGACGACATGCTCGCAGGCGTGTAGCTCAGCGGTAGAGCGTTGCTACAACATGGCAAAGGTCGAAGGTTCAACTCCTTCCGCGCCTATTCATCCCGTTTTGCGCGCCATCGGCACCCAAGCTTCTTGAGGCGTAACGATGGTGTTCAGGCTGCTTTAATCTTTACAAACTAAGAACTCTGTTAGGAACGTCAGAGGGCACGATGCGTCAGGTATGGATTGCCACCCTCGCTGTCGTGGTGCCATTGCTGGGCGGCTGCTCTGGCGGGGCGGCGCCCAAGGCGGTCGCGGCGGCTGAGGAGAGCGGGCTCTACGTTATCGGCGCCGGCGATCAGCTTGGTATCTTTGTCTATGGTGCGCCACAGCTCAGTGTGACAGTGCCGGTACGACCAGACGGTCATATATCGTCACCTCTGGTCTCCGACCTCGTTGCCGCTGGAAAGACCCCGCCGGAGCTGGCTCAGGATCTCACCAACCAGCTCAAACAATACATTGTCGATCCGAACGTCACCGTCATGGTGCAAAACTTCGTCGGCCCGTTCGACCGCCAGATACGGGTGATCGGCGAAGCCGCGGAGCCGCAGGCCATCGCTTTTCGCGCCCACATGACCGTGCTTGACGTCATGATTCAGACCAAAGGGCTGACACGCTTCGCCAGCGGGAACCGATCCATTCTGATCCGCCGCGTCAATGGACAAGAGCGCGAGATCCCGGTTCGGCTTGCCGACCTGATCAAGGATGGCGACATCCGGCAGAACGTTGAGCTTCAGCCGGGTGACACGTTGATCATCCCGCAGAGCTGGTTCTAGTGGGCGGTTGCCGGAGGCTTTTGGGGTGAACGAGTTGCGCGCCCTTATCGAGCGGCATGCATCCTCCATGTGGCGTTACCGTTGGGTCGGTGTTGCGGCAGCCTGGTTGCTTTGCCTCGGTGGCTGGGTCGCCATTAAGTTTATCCCGAGCCAATATGAGGCCAGCGCCCGCGTTTATGTCGACGCGGATGCCGTGCTCACCCCGCTGCTGCGCGGCTTGGCGCTCGACAACTCGCCGAGTAATCAGCTCGAAGTTATGCAAAGAACGTTGCTCAGCCGGCCCAACCTCAGCAAGCTCATTTCCAAGACCGACCTCGACCTGAGCGTCACCGGCCCAGCGCAGCAGGAGGCGCTGATCACGCGGCTGGGGACAGAGATTCGGATCAATCCGCAGACCCGCAACCTGTTCACGATCAGCTACCGTAATCCCAGCCCGCAGCTCGCCTATGACGTTGTGCAGAACATTCTCAACTTGTTCATCGAGGACAAGGCGGGCACCAGCCGCAACGACATGGAGAATGCTCAGCAGTTCATGGCGGCACAAATCGCTTCATATGAGCAGCAGCTTCGCAAAGCCGAAGCCAAGCGGGCGGCGTTCCGTACGCAGTATGTCGATTTGCTGCCGGATGCGAACTCCGGCTCATCGCGGCTGGATGCGGCACGCAGTGCGGCGCAAGCGCTGCAAGGGCGCTTGACGGATGCGATCGCCAAGCGCGACAGCTTGCAGCGTGAGCTGCAAACGACGCCGCCGCTGCTGGTCACCGAAACCGACCCCGGCACGGGCGCGGCCGCCCCGGATGGCGGCCTTGCTGAGGCCCGCGCGCATTTGCGCGAGCTCCGGCTGCGTTTGACCGATAAACACCCGGACGTCATCCTCGCGCAGCAGCAGGTTGCCATGCTGGAGGCGCAAATGGGCACCCAAGCGGGGGGTACATCGTCTGGTGCTACTTCCCACGCCGCAGGACCGCGCAGCCGTTCTCAGCCGAACCCGCTCTACGAGCAGCTCAAAGTGCGTCTATTGGATACGCAAGCGGAGGTGACGTCGCTGCAGCGACAAGCGGCCGACGCCGTGGCCGAACGGGAAAGGCTGGAAGCCATTGCCCGCAGCGCCCCTGGGGTGCAGGCCGAATACATCAATCTTGACCGTGACTATGACGTCGTTCGAAAGAGTTATGACGATTTGCTGGCGCGGCGCGAACAAATGCGCCTTTCGGCCGCCGCAGATACCAACGCAGAAAAGGTGAAGGTGCAGATCGTCGATCCACCGCTTGTGCCGCAAAATCCGATCGCGCCCAATCGTGCGCTGCTGTTATCGGCTGTCCTGGTGGTGGGGCTTGCCGGCGGCGTCGGACTGGTTTTCCTGTTGTCCCAGCTCGATCAGTCTTTTCACACAGTGGGGGATCTGCGCGACCTCGGTTTGCCGATCGCTGGGGTCATTTCGCTGGTCGGTGCGGTCATGCCGTTTTCGCGGCGAGTCTTTCAGGCCTCCACGGTGGCGCTCGCGGTCTTACTCCTTTGTCTGATGTATGGCGGTCTTCTCTATCGGCTGCTCCGAAGCACCGGGTCTGCCTGAGCATGAGAAGCGAAAATACCCATCTGATTGAACGTGCTGCCGAGCGGCTGCGCCTCAAGACCGGCTTGAGCGTGCCCGCGCCTATGCACCAGGCTGCCCAGGGACACGCCGCTCAGGGACACGCTGAAGTGGAACCTGTGCCACCGGCGCCGCAAATTCCACCTCCGCCGCCGAGCCGGGAAGTGCGCCGTGCGCCGCTGCAGCCGATCGCCACTTTAGCGGCAATGGAGCAGGCCGGGTTGGTCGTCAATGGTATGCGCGGCCGAGCAGCGGAAGAGTACCGAATCACAGCGGGTAACCTCGTGCGCAATCGGTCCGAACGTTCGGCCGACAGTGCCAATTTGCTGATGATCACCAGCGCGCGTGCCACCGAAGGCAAGAGCTTTTCCGCTCTCAACCTCGCGGCGAGCATCGCGTTGAATGGCCTGGCCGAGGTTTTGCTGGTCGATGCTGATCCGAAACAGAACGCTCTCACCGGCCGGCTCGGCCTGTCGGATCGGCAAGGTCTGTTCGACCTCGCTGAGGGTTTCAACCTCGATGCCAAAACTTTGGCGGTGGGCACCGAGATCGCGGGACTGTCCATCATGCCGATTGGATCAAACCGTATCCTGTTGGCTGGGAAAGGCATCACTCGCCCGCTTGCGGCAGCCATCGAGGCCCTTGGCCGGACCTACGCCAAGAGCATCATCATCATTGACGCATCGCCCTGCCTGACGACGAGCGACCCGAGCATGCTGGCCCCGCTGGTCGGCCAGGTCGTCATGGTTGTCGAAGCGCAGCGCACCCCGCGTTCGGCCGTCGAGGCCGCGCTTAACCTGGTGAAACCTTGCCCGTCGATCACCTTGCTGCTCAACAAGGCAAAACCAGCCACCACGCATGCGTTCGGTGACTACGATTATTATGGGTCATGATCGCGTCACACCAAAACACGTCGCTGTGGCGCCTGACGCTCATATGACGCGCGTTCTTCTGGCCAGCGTCCTGCTGGCCGGAGAGGTTTTGCTCCGGGCAGCTCCGGGGGCAGCGCAGATTATATCGCAGCCTTCCCTCCTGGCGCCAACGGGTACGAATACGCCTATCGGAAGCGATACGCCGAGCCTTCAACGCATGTTCCAGACCCTCACACCGGCACCAGAAAGCCTCGGCGCCCCTAACCTGAAGATCACGCCCTCGCTTGGGTTGCAGGAGGAATATACCGACAATGCCTTCCTGTCACCCAACGGGAGCAAGCGCTCCACGGACTTCATCACTCTTTTGTCGCCGGCGCTCGTGGTCGGTGATGATGGGCAGCGGCTCAAGGTCAATCTGAATTACGCGCCATCGGTCTATCTCTATGCCCCGGATGGGAGCCAGGACTGGGTCAGTCAGAATTTCACCGGCACGGCGCTTGCGACCATCATTCCTGATCTCTTTTATGTCGACATGCGGGGATCTGCCAGTGAACAGGCGATCAGTGGTGGCCTCGGGCAAACCGGTGCGGCGCTGAACAAGCAAAACACCTCACAGGACACCAGTTTCGCTGTGTCGCCCTATCTGCAGCACCGCTTTGGTGACTACGGCACCGGCGAGCTCGGCGCCGCGATCGGGCAGACCAACCAAACCAGTCTGGGCAGTTCGGCCTTTCCGTTGAACGCCGCTTCAGTCAACCAGAATTTGACCACCTATAACGGGCATGTCGGCTTTAAATCGGGCGAGTTTTTCGGACGAGTCAGCACGGCATTGCTGCTTTCGGCAAGCCAGCTTGATGGCAACGGCGTGCTCACCAACGCCCATCGCGACATCTTCACGCTGGATAATGGTTATGCTCTGACCCGAAACGTCATCTTACTGGCCAAGTTGGGCTATGAAGACATCCACTATGCTGGGACCTCTCCGGTTAACGTGCGCGACGCCATTTGGAGCGCCGGGGTCCGGCTGACGCCGAACGCCGATAGCAGCATCACCGTTCGCTATGGCCACCAAGACGGCTTCAACGCACTCTCGCTTGACGCCTCCTACGCCCCGACGGCGCGGACCCGCATTTTCGCACGCTATTCGAGCGGCCTCGCCACCAACGGCGAGGAATTGCAGAACGCGCTGGCGACCTCTTCGGTGGATGCCAATGGCGCCGCGGTCGATACGGCAACCGGGACGCCGCTTTTGCTCGGCAGCAATTTCTTTGGCACCCAGAACGATCTTTACAAATTGCAGAGCTTTTCGTTGACCGGTGTTTTGCAATATGCGCGTGACGTGTTCTCCGCCACAATCTCCAACCAGGTGCAGACAGTGATCTCCACCGCAAGCGTCGGCGCGACAGGAATCGGGTCGAACAACGGGACCTTTGGAACGCTGAACTGGTCGCGCGATATCAATCCGCGTCTATCCTCCACTGTGTCCGTCGAGTACGGCACCCGCACTTCGTCTGCGCCGACGCTGAGCGAGGAGAAACTGCTCACCGGCGGGGCTTCGTTGAAATATCGCTTCACCGAAACTCTCATCGGCATGCTGCAATACAACTATACGCATACGACGTCGAACATCTATCTTGGTACAACCAGCCAGAACCTTGTTCTGGTCAATCTACAGAAGACCTTTTAGCATGTATGAAGAGTTCTATGGCCTCAGTGGCTCGCCCTTTATGCTCACGCCGGATGCGCGATTTTTCTTCAGCAGTAAGGAGCATCGCAAGGCGATTGCCCACCTCACATTCGGCCTAGAGCAGGGCGAGGGGTTTGTCATTGTAACCGGCGAGGTCGGCGCTGGAAAGACAACGCTGGTCGAACGGCTCTGGTCCGAGCTTGACCGCGATACCTTCACGATGGCGCGCATCAGCACGACGCAGGTCTCGGGAAACGATTTGTTTCGGCTCGCTATGGCGGGGTTCGGCATCAGCGACCCGACCGCGGAGAAATCGGAACTCATCCTCCGTTTCGAGCAGATGTCACGCGGGTATAAGGCAACACGGCGGCGCTGCTTGCTCGTGGTGGACGAGGTGCAGAACCTCTCGCTCGCCGCCCTCGAAGAATTGCGCATGCTCTCCAACATCACTGAGGGCGGCCAGGCGCTGATGCAGACGATCTTGCTCGGGCAGCCGCAATTCCGCCGCATGCTGGGCAGCCCCGATCTCGATCAGCTCCGCCAGCGTGTGCTGGCCTCCTACCATCTAGGCCCAATGACCGAGGACGAAACCCGCGCCTATATCGAGCATCGTCTGACCGCCGTCGGCTGGATCGACAGGCCGCATTGGGATGATGCTGCGTTCGCGGCGGTCTTTGCGCATACCGGCGGCATTCCGCGTCGGATCAACCGCCTGTGCGGGCGTGTCATGCTGTTCGGCGCCCTTGAAGAAAACCTGCGCATCACCGCAGAGATGGTGCACAGCACGGCGGGGGAGCTGGAGCGCGATCTGTCGGATGCACAAGCCGGGGTGCCGATGGTGCTTTCAGCCACCGCTGAAAAGAGGGTGCCGGACCCGGAGATGAGCCATGGGGCGTTCAGCCACGGGGAGATCAGCGGGCGGGTGAACGCGCTGGAGGCGCGGTTCGACCGTCTTGAGCTGATTTGCCGCAACACCGTCAATCTCGTGGCCAGTAGAACCGAGTAAGAAGATGAACACCACGGCTTACCCCCCGCCCGTGCCTGGCCCCCGCTTCGTCAATGGTCTGAGCGTTGATGTCGAAGATTATTTTCAGGTTCAGGCGTTTGCAGACGCCATCCCGCGCAGTGAGTGGGAGAGCCGGCCGAGCCGGGTCGAAGCCAATACCGACCGCATTCTCGCTTTGTTCGATCAGGCAGGCGTGCACGGGACCTTTTTCACCTTGGGCTGGGTCGCTGAGCGCCAACCGGCGCTGGTGCGCAGAATCGTCGCCGCCGGGCACGAACTCGCCAGCCATGGCTATGGCCATGCGCGGGCGGACCGCCAGACGGCGGCAGAATTCCGTGCGGATATTGGGCGGGCCAAACGCTTGCTGGAAGACATTGGTGGTGTGGCGGTCGTCGGCTACCGTGCGCCCACGTTTTCCATCAATGCCAGCAATCCCTGGGCGTTTGAGATGCTGGAACAAGAAGGCTATCGCTATAGCTCCAGCGTGTACCCGATTCGCCACGACCTGTATGGGATGCCGCAGGCACCGCGTGAACCTTACCGGCCGAACCCCGGCGGCTTGCTGGAAATACCGTTGACCACTGTGCGCGTTCTGGGCCGCAATCTGCCCTGCGCTGGCGGCGGCTATTTCCGGCTGCTGCCTTACTCGGTGTTCCGCATGGGGCTGCGCGAAGTGAACCGGACGCGCAGGCCGGCCGTCTTCTACTTCCACCCCTGGGAAATTGATCCGGCCCAGCCACGCATTACCACGTGCAGCCGCCTTTCGCGCTTCCGCCATTACGTAAACCTTTCGGCCACGACCGGGCGCATCCGCCGCCTGCTGCGGGATTTCGCTTGGGACAGGATGGATCGGGTGTTTCCTGACAGCCTCACCCCCGCCGCAGGCGCCGCATGATCTCCGTCAAGCCACTCGAAGCCGCCGGCAAGCCGGCCTGGGATGCGTTCGTCAAAGCGCACCCCAGTGGCACCTTCTTCCACCTGGCCGCATGGCAGCATGTGATTGAGAACAGTTTCGACCATCGCAGCCACTACCTGCTGACCGAACGTGCCGGGACGGTCACCGGCGTGCTGCCGCTGTTTCACGTCAAGACGCGCATGTTTGGCAATTCGCTCATGTCGATACCGTTCTGCGTCTATGGAGGCCCGCTCGCGGCCGACGGGGAGAGCATGGCAGCGCTCCTCGCGCAGGCGGCTTCGCTCATGCGCGAGGTCGGCGCCCCGGTTTTGGAATTCCGCTTCCGTGATGCCGCGTCGGCGCGCGAAATGGAAGACCTGTCGGACCCCACATGGCAAAGCCGGCCTGACCTCTATGTCACCTTCCGCAAGCCAATCACGGAGGATGATGCAAGCAACCTGAAAGCCATTCCGCGCAAGCAGCGGGCGGTGGTGCGCAAGGGCATCGATAGCGGGCTGGTCTCCGTGGTTGACGACGACGTTGACCGGCTGCACCGGGTCTATGCTGAGAGCGTCCGCAATCTTGGCACGCCGGTGTTCCATCGCGGCTATTTTCGGAATCTGCGCGCGACGTTTCACGACCAGATGGATGTGCTTACCGTGATGGACGGGGCAACGCCGCTGGCCGCGGTGATGAATTTCTATTGGCGTGACGAGGTCGTGCCTTATTACGGCGGCGGCACGCGGGCGGCCCGCGCCAAGTTCGGCAACGACTTCATGTACTGGGAAGTCATGCGTCGTGCGGCGGCGAAGGGCTGCCGCCTCTTCGATTTCGGCCGCAGTAAAATCGGCACCGGCGCCTTCGCCTTCAAGAAGAATTGGGGTTTCGTGCCGGAACCGTTGCACTACCGCTTCCGGCTACGCGCCGGCGCCACAATCCCCGACCACAACCCACTCAACCCAAAATATCGGCTTTTCATCAACGCCTGGAAGCGCCTGCCGCTTCCGGTGGCCAACCTGCTCGGGCCCCACATCGTTCGTGGTGTTGGGTAAAAGTATAGCCAGAAAGACCTGCTTTTTGAAAAAAGAAGCAAAAACTTTTTATGCTTTGGCGTTTGGCCTGCTGGCAGTGGGCGTGCTGTTTCACCAGGAGGCGGCGGCCGCGGTGGGCGTCTGGATCGCTTCCACAGCGTTCAGCCATTGTTTCGTTGTGCTGCCAATTGCCGGGTATTTGGCGTGGGACCGGCGGCAGCTCCTCGCGGCATATCCGGTGCAGCCGGCCTGCTGGGTGGCCCTCGCGGGGGTTCCATTGGCGGGCGTCTGGTTTGTTGCCGATCGGGTCGGCGTGATGGAAGGGCGGCAACTGGTGGTTGTCACGTTCGTCGAATTGCTATTCCTGGCTGTGCTGGGCTGGCGCCTTTGGGCGGCGCTCTCCCCGGCCTTGCTTTATCTGTTTTTCCTGGTGCCGGTCGGCGCCTTTCTGGTGCCAGACCTACAGATATTCACCACGCGCTTCATCACCGCGGGGCTCAATGTTCTGGGTATTCCGTATTACGCCGATGCGATGACGATTCAGATTCCCTCTGGCACGTTCTTTGTTGCTGAGGCCTGTGCGGGATTGCGCTTCCTGATTGCCTCGATCGCCTTCGGCGTGTTGTTCGCGCTGCTATTTTACCGCGATTGGCGCCGGCGTGGCATGTTCATTGCCGCCTCGGCCGTGACCCCTGTCATCGCCAATGGCTGCCGCGGTCTTGGCATTGTCGTGCTGGGTTACTTGCTTGGCAGTCCCGAGGCGGCCGCAGTCGATCACATCGTCTATGGCTGGTTATTCTTCTCCTGCGTGCTTCTGCTGATGATCGCGGCCGGTCTGCCATTTCGCCAAGACGGGGCCTTGCATAGCGTGGTACCTGCTGGCGCGCCGGCGCCCAGCGGCGGCTCACGCCAAGCGATATGGGGCGCTTTGGCTGTGGTGATGCCGATGGCGGCCGGCCCGGCTCTCGCACGCGTGCTCGACATAGGCGCAGCGGCCCCGGGGTTTGCGCCTGCCGATGCCGTTTTTGTCCCTGGCCCGGCGTGTGTGGCGTCCCCCGGCGATGGGCGCGCGGCGATGCGGCACTTTGCCTGCCAAGGTATCGAGGTGACAGCTGCGGTCGAGATATTTCCGCCGCGAACCAAGCCATCCATCTTGCTTGCCGCGCGCAACGCCCTGAACGCGGAGGCTTCGGACGACACACGAGAGTCGGAAATTTCACTTGCGCCGGATGCGCCGGGTCGGTGGCAGGTCGTCGAAACCCCCGGCAGGCCGCTCACAGCCACGTCGCTGTGGATTAACGGCCATCCCTCTGCTGGAGACTTAGCGGGCCGTGTGCGTCAGGGTTGGAACAGTCTCGTCGGGACGGACCACGCACCCGCGCTGGTTTCGGTGGTGGTCGGCCTGTCTGAGCATGATGCGGTGCAAGCTGCACCCGAGCAGTTACGCCTGACACTAACGTTATTTCTGAAAGCACAGCACGATTTGGAGAGTAAAATCGTCACCCTATCCACCCAACAATGAACGTCTCGGTGTTTATGCGGCTGCGTCGGCGATCAACGTGGCGACGTCGACCTCAACCAGCTGGGCCACATCACGCGGCGCCAGGTTTACGGTTGCGGCGCCGTCGGTCCAGCGCACGTTATGCGCGCCATGCGTCTCTAACGCGTGAAAGCCAAGGCCGAGCTGGGCATCATCGAGCGCGATCGCCGCGCCATCGACGCGCAAGCCGGTGATCAGCGCGCCGAGAAGACGGTGGTCACCGCTCGGCCGCATGGCGTTTGATATTAGGCGGAATGTGCCGATGTGTGGCGGGATGACCGCCGCGACCCGGCCCGAACCGAGCAATACGATGTCAGTCATGGCCGACGCATGCGCGCCCATTGCCGTGGCACGCGCCGCAAGACGTGCCCG
>Ga0116231_10014493_pt1 | contig 10573 bp, 7 predicted proteins | sample S1TSphgellanicum_2_FD_89695 | JGI IMG/M metagenome (GOLD analysis project Ga0116231, IMG submission 89695) | Host-associated microbial communities from peat moss isolated from Minnesota, USA - S1T2_Fd - Sphagnum magellanicum MG | ecosystem: Host-associated > Plants > Peat moss > Unclassified... | reverse complement strand
GTGAGCCATACAAGGACTTCATTTATGGTGATTACTTAGCCGAATTTGTGGCATTTGGAATCAAAGGCAAACGCTTCATCGACCATGTCAAAACCACTGGCCTTCACTACAATTGAAGCTCATCATAAGACTAAAGTCTCATCAACCAAAAAGTTGATCATGTGGAGGATTTGCACTCTCACATTTGCAAAAAGTTATTGTCTGTACATTGTTACTACTACTTATGGGTTGTTTCTGCACCTTTGTTTGAGGAACCACAGGGCTCCAAACTTGTCAAAAGTAAAACTTGCAAAAGATTTTGTTGTTGTAACTTTGTTTGAAGGAATCATTTATGTTTGGAATGTCGAAAGATTGGTGAGCTCTAAGCACACTGACTTTTTTCTTATGTTAGCCAATCTGAGTGATCTTTGAAAGAGTCAGTGAAAAGAAAATGATTGCTTTGCATTGCTCAAGGTGATGGTGGCATTGAAGTAGTCTCTCACTTTATGTCGTCCAATTTTTCATGTTTATTGGTGGGGATGGGGAAATAATCAACTCTCTATGTTGAATGTGGGTAAAACCCTGGCAGAGGTTACAAATAGGGGGCATGGATACAAATGTGCATATGCATTGCATGTCCCTGACTCATAACTACAGTAGTAGCTCCTGTGATTTGAAGTGATATGCAGGTGTTCACCATGTACCTTTACCCTTTGAAGTACTAAGAAGCCAGTTCATGTGTTGTAGAAATTATGAACATTGAAGAGCTGTAAGGAGAGACAGACAGACAGACAGACAGACAGAGGCACAATATTGGAGGAACCCACACAGGAAAAGACAAAAGACATTATTCTGAACATTCTGACACTTCATTCAAACCATGGAAAGGTACAAGTGCTGGTCTGATCTCTGAAATGAACCAAGCCTGGTTGATGAGGAGCCTTGAGGGTCAGTTGTAGTGAAGGCCAGTGGTTTTTGACATGGAAGGTACTAGGGTTGTTGGGTCAGATACGAAAATTCTATACCTGTTTTGACACTAAAGGTATATAGAATTTGTCCACACTTGAGATATACTCCCTGGTTCATGTCTGACCCAACCCATTGTACCCTCTCCATGTCTCATCAATTGTACCAGTGTAGGTGCTGCTGGTTCAGCCATGGCTTATGGGGATGAGGTTCAAATCTTGTGTAAGGTAAGGTATAGCACCCAAGGTCAAAGGCATTTTCCAAAAGAAGGGATTGCTTACAAAAGGTGGGAACTAGAGTGTCAGCCCACTTCCAGTAATGCCCCCCAATTGGGACATGGAAGGTACATAAAGACCTGCTTGAAAAATTTATGGATGAGATGATTATCCATGAAATCATAAGGTGGATCATCTACAAGGTGAAAAAATGGAAGATCTCACCAGAAAATCCCTCACAAAAACAAAAGATACTTCCCTACTGCCAAAAAGCCCTTCTTGAAAATGCCAGACTCTTGGTCTACTACTTCTCAGTGCATTCTGACCTTTCTCTTGTCTTTCTCTATTGTCTTTCTCTGATGTTTAGGGGTTAACAATCCATGTGCTATATGGGGAGAGGATGGTGCAGCTCCACTTATTTCAAAACATGTCAAATCTCCACATTCTACACCCTTTTTCTTGTTTATTGTTAAATGTCATATGTTGTACTCTTGTCAATCCAACTCCCATCATACTTAGCCTGGTTAGGCTCTAATTAAAATCAATTACAACCATAGTACGTAGGTTGGTCAGGCACTATGAAATACTATTCAAGATTGCCAAAAACTCTGAAAATTACCTACCGGCCATGCCAAAAATTTGAAAGAAACTAATAATCACACTAGATTCATTATTTTGTATGATGCCAAATTATAAAACATTATTTTTTTACCACCAAACATAAATGACCCAAAAAATATTACTATTATTAACTAGGCACCTTGCTGACAGTATTGGTCTGTCTCCTTTGACTAAGGCTAACAAAACTACTGAAAAAAGTTCTTGCAACTGTTATAGGTACTAAAAGTAGCCAGAGGAATGATTTTCAATCCTACCCAAATGCATATCCTGCACCAACTGACATGCAGTTCTTCAACCTCCCCCCAATTTACATACCTTACAAGCATTTTGGTTATTATTGAGCCCAACCTGACACATGAAAATGAAATTAATCCCAATACTTGTACCAAGATATTCACCACAAATTGGAAAAATCCCAATACATATACCAAACTGGTATTTTCAAATGGACATACCCAACCAACACCAGAAGCTGTACATCGGTGATAATAAATTTCTTGTACTAGAGAAAGATACAGGCATTTCAATTGATTCCTTCCTGCTTTCATTCCCCCCTGCTTTCAATTACTATGGGTCACAGGGGAAGAAGTGAGGTGGTGAATTTGTATCTACATACTCCCAACAAGGCCATCCATAGAAAGCTACTGTTTGTATTTTGGGACCATACAAACAGTGTAGATGGCCTCTTGCAGTACAAACCTTGAGAGGACAGTGTTGGCCAGAGTTTCTTGCACATCAGTTTATCACACTGCCCTGATATTGTCTCCAATCTATATGACTGTCAGGTCATCCAATTGCCCTTGTAGTGTTGCTGATAGACGAATCTACAAAATGGTTGAGAATCAAAATGGTCTCTCTTTCAAATGTTGTCTTCTGGTGAACAGAACACAACAAAAAACAATGGTGGCACGCAAATGAGAAGGTTCAAGGTTTCAAATGTGATTTTAAGTCAACTGCCACACATAATTATTTGCTGGCTGATTTCACCCATGTGACCTGCAAGCACAGAGGTGATGGGACTGTTGTTACACAGGAATCAGGTTACTGCCCAGAGAGAAGTTGATCCATGGAGGAAAGGGGGCCACCCTGGATGCCAACAGCCATATGTTGTGGTGGGTGCATCTGTCCTCCTCGCACGTTCATCATTAACTGTGCCAACCATCTTCGAGTTGTTGGATCCTCCTGCAACCATCCACGTATATCTCATAAATACCTCACATTGAAAAGCCCTTGTCTGGAAATCTACTACCTCATAACCATCTTTCCACACCATACATCCAAATGTAGCAAGGACAATACGAGGATGCACAGAGGGTCCAAGATTAGTGAAGACAGAAAAGAATAAATTTCTTGATGTAAACTAGACTTGATGCAACAGACCACATTGAAAACACAAGGCATGGATGAATTAATTCATGTATTTGCAAAAGCAGTAAATCATGTCAGGTTCCCCCTTGTCCTCTCAGACATTAGCATAATGCACAATATCTTAGATGCAAGGCTCGACCACTACTAAGTTCAACAGGGTTATCAATCACAAGGATCTCCATAAATACTGAGAACTTCTCCATACCCTCAATTCAACCTGGATAGAACTGAGAGACGGCCTGACACTAAGGTTATAGAGACTTCAGATCTGACAGTATACCAGTGACCAGGACAAAGACCCCAAAAAATCCTAAAAAACACAGGAAAACAAAAAGGAAAGTTTAAGCTATTTGAAGAATAGCAAAAGCTACACAAGCATTTGAAATTACCACTATACAATGACTCAAATACATACACAAGCCATGCTCAAAAAATTTACCCGGAGACAGTTATTGAAGGTCCCATTTTGAAGGAAGTCAGGAAGGCAATTTTTCAGAGCCTCACATGCCCTGCAAGGCATTACACACCAGTTCCCAAGTTGTCATTGCATGAGATGAATGTAAGAATGCCTCATTTCATATTCATTGAGATCTCAAGTGTAACATGCACCCAGCCCTTCTGAAGTATTGCACTTGAACTCTCACTGAAGAGGAAATAAAAGCATCCTATAGTGACAACTAGCAAGCCTTTGATGACACAAAAACCTGCTCATCCACTTTGATCACAGTTGCACAAGAGGATATAGAGCACTGGTGCAACATGGTGGAGTGATCAACAGGTTGCCCTGACCTGGGGTTATCAGAAAGACGGAGATAGCAACGGATGATATGCTTGAGAAGGCGCACAGAGGGCTGTTCAGCTAGCAGTTGCACCATTGTTGCTAGCACTGCCCCAACAGCAAAGAAACGTTCTGCTGTGGCACAGATGTAGTTTAGCCCAACATCATCCAGCAATATTTTCTGCACTATGAATGTTGCAACCTGCCATCCATCCCCAGCAGATATTTTCCTGAACTCAGTTTCTTGCTGCTAATGCTTCTTAGTGAAAGAACACTGAGGCCCAGTGTAAAAGAAATGGTACCGAATGTGACTAATACAAGGCGACCGAAATTGTATAAACCATCAGATACCCCATAAAAAAGAATAGATGTAAATTGAATTGTGAAACCTTCTACAGTTAATGACATGGATGCTTTCAAAAGTTCACTTGTACCAAATCCTTCAGAGAGAGAATCTCCTCTGATCTGAGCAGCAAACAGTGGAAGTCCCCACACATGATGTTTTCCTATAACAGCTTATCAGATTCACACAAGTTTGGCCATATCGATGAGAACTCTCTCACAAGGCAACACAGGGAGAGAACATTCTACTCACAGTCTTTGAAAGTTCACTGCCCATCTCCATTGTGCGCAGACAAAGAGGTATAATCTCTGTAGAGAGAAGAAAATTTATGACCTCTGTGTCATCAACCTGCGTGAACAATCCACAAATTCACTTCTGACACTCTGCAACCATTGCCTGGTTTCCAACTGCTTGGAAACAATTCAGAAAGAGACCACTGACAGGCAGCTAGAAATTCAGGAAAAAACACTATACAATGGAAGCCGACAGATAAATGAGATACGAGAGTGGCATCTACACTATAACATGAGAGAGCTTACCTTAACAAGGGCACCAATAACACCAAGACTGGTGAGACGTAAGTACTCAAAAGGCCGGGTCTTACTCACAGTATTCAGAAATGGATAGAGATAAAGTGGGATATGGGCTGCACACCACACTCTCTCTGTCAGTGCAACAGTCATGAAATTCTTCTAATTCTTTCCCTTGCAATTATTCTGTCTCTTTGCCCAAACATGTCACATACAAACTGGTAACTATGCTAAAAATTCAGTGGAGGCCTGCTCCTTGTCAGAGTAAAATTCACACTGCATTCTTCTCCAGAATTCTCTCCCTCTTGGTCATTTTTTATCATACATCAGTGAATGCCAGTAGAAAGCACAGAAGTGATTACCATTGAGAAAAAGAGTTCGGGTGTCAGGATGTGAAGCTACACACTGCATGGTACAATCCAATCTTTGATCAGTCTTTTAACCAAGTAACTGCCTCCCCACATTGACATGCATATAGACCAACAGATACTAACAACATGCGGCTTCCCTCAAAAGGAAGAGGAACTCCAAGGTGAGATTGAATCATCAAACAGTCCAACCTGAAGCAAAGCCAAGGCATTGCAAACGCGATTAGAAGCTCCTGCTGTGAGAGTAGGCGGAGACAGCATGGGATAGATAGACACGATCTCCTGCCAACCCCACAAAGATATATACAACATGATTTGAGATTCATTCATCAGTTGCACACTACTTTCGGGCTCTTGACCAGCAAAAACAGGAAAAGTAAACTTCAAAACACAACTGCAGGAGCTATGCAATCATATAAATTAGAAGAAGCACTTGTAAGAGCTGTTTAAATTCCACCCAAATTCTAGGGTTGACACCATCTAACCTGTAAAAGTGCTGCAATAGTACCACATGAATGCCATAACATGGGAGCTAAGTCTGGAAAGGCCTCCCGTTTCTGCCATACAAACATGATCAGTTCTTGACTGATAATAAGTCCAATAATTACTGTTCCTAATTCCACAACTTGCTAAAAAGACCTATGAAAGAAGCTCCATAACCACAACAATAGAGAACCCTAAAACAAAACTTTTCTGGTCCGAATTCCACAACTTGCTAAAAATCCTTTCAAAGAAGCTTCATAACCACAAAAATAGAGAACCCTAAAACACAACTTTGCTGGTCCTAATTCCACAACATGCTAAAAAACCCCATCAAAGAAGCATCATAACCACAACAATAGTGAACCCTAAAACACAACTTTGCAGCATTCTTGGAGTTTATTTCTTCTTTTTGAATCTAAGGTTGTAAACCATGGCATCTGCTACTATTTGAGGAGGTTTACTCAGAGAAAGTTGCTAATAGCTTGACCGCAAGCAGGCACAAGATATCATGAAACCATAACAAAGATTCTCCAAATTTTGACAACAATCCAGCAACACAGTTTCTTTCACTGGGATGTAAAACCCTATAAACAATTTAGGTCAACTATTTCTCTCTCGTTCTTGTGCGCACCAACTTCTTCCTCTCAAAACTAATTTGTGCAGAAATGAAAATCCTTAGCACAAAGCTGGAGAGAGAATGAGGAAAAAAAGAAAATGCACAAACATACACACAAACACACCCACACACACAGAGGAGTACAGAACAGAAGCCGTACCTTGGAGAGGTCAAGAAGCGCATTTTCTCGCTGCTCAGGTACAATCAACTCCAAAACCAATTGCTCTGCACTCGTCATGCTTTCTGTTTCTTCAATACACACCACCAGAAAAAGAAAAAGAAAAAGAAAGTGGCCAACATGAAAACAAACAAGAAACCTAACACCCTTTCGCGAGCAAACAAAGCGAAGAAGAAGAAGAAGAAAACCTCGTTGCAACAAAAACCCAACAACCCTAACCCACCAAAATGTCCCAAAATGACACAAAACAACAAACAAATAGATACTGCACCAACAAATTGGCTGTTACTTTTTTTTCCGCTTCCACTGAAGAAGAATAAGAAGAAGAAGAAGAAGACGGAAGGTCTGCTGCAAACATGAATACTATATATCTGTCCTCCAAAGTGAGGTAGTATTCACAACAACAACAACAACAACAAGGGAGCTGCTGGTTCTGTAAGTCCAAGCAGAAAATTGGGAAGAAGAAGCTCATCTGCTGCAAAGCTCCATTGGCTCTCTCTCCTCTCATCAAAATTCAAACCAGTGTTGGTTGGGTGGGTACCAGTCTGGAACCCGCCGGGTATGTCCGTAGTTCTTCTTTCCCAGTACAGTAGTAATACCTTTACCATTTCGACAACAAATTTGTTGAATATTTATTTAAATTTGAAATCTTAACTTTGGCACCTGATTTTTTTTATTCTGAAATTTTTAGTACGTAATGGTCATGCAAATTCATAAGTAAAGTTTCATTCGTGTTATGGAACAATCTAGTGTGTTTAGATTATTTTAGGTTTAAGTCATTGTTGTGAAAGGTCTACCATTACAAACCTGGCAATTGAACTTTTAAATTTATTAAAATTTTGGCACAAATAATGAATAATTTTTCAAAAGTTCGGCAAAGCAATAAAAAAAATTTATTTATGTCGAAATGATAAAAGTATTACGATAATACCAATGAGAGTTTTTCAATCGAATGTACAAAGTTTAATTGCATGTATTACATAATGAACATTTCTCAAAGGGTGGGACGAAATGAAAGCTACATAATTCCATAATCTCTACTTTACAAGCAAAGCCAACAACTTGCTTGGTATCAAATAGTATTTACCCACAAAAGAAAACAAATCACACACATGAATATCTATATACCCTACCACCTTCATAGCTTTCATATTAATTATATATTTTTTAAATGTTGAAATTTTTAGAATTGTCTTTTTTCAATCAACAAAAGACATATGAAAGAATATATTGAATTTTCAAGAATATTTTATTTGTTGAAATGAAAATTTCAAAATTAATTAATTGTTAAATGGATGTGTGTCCAATCTACCAAGGTACTATAATTTTAGATCTACATGCAAACACATTTATAGTAACTACTAGCATTTTATTTTTTCTAGGTATTAATTAATGCAACCTTAATTCTACACATTTTTAGACTATACAAAACAAAATTATTTACAAAATATTTTCAAGTTCCACTAACAAAACAAGAAGGTGCAAGAAAAGTCTCAAAATTGCATAAAGAATGAATTGTCCAAAAACAAAAAGGTAAGAACATAAATATTCAAAATTTCTTTCCAAAACCTCAATTCAAATTTGACAACTAACTACATACATTACATTTTACTTTCACTAACCCGTCTGTCTCCTTAATATTACTTGATCTATACTTTGGATTCCATCCTTGAAATCCTTGTGATGTACAGTTTTAATTTAAAGTTAAAATCAACTACAATTTTATTCTTCATTGGTTACTTAATGAAATATTCCTACTATTGTTTTTTGGTTTATCATGTAGATACCTATTGTTGTTCCCCCCAATCTTCTAAATCCACTTCCTATTGTTCTTCCACCACCACATGTCATTGCTTTAACAATTTCTCCTATGGTTGTCCATGTGTTAACCAATCCTAATCATGTAATGTTTGAATTGGTGTGTTGAACTCATTTGATAAAGATTCCAACAATAGGTGCCTACTATTTTTCTACTATAATTTCCACCTCTTGCATACATGTGTTAGTTCCTTCTTTCATCTCCATTAGTCTTGTAGTAGGTTCCTAGTCAAATGTTTTTAGTTCTTCAACAAGTTATTCTTCTTCTTCATCATGTTTTCCACTTGTACCTACCTCATCATTCCTCGAAAGTCTAGATAATTTCTTTTGATTGAATGTTGGGGTACATAATGAAAACCTAAAAATTCCACCTAATATGCTTTCAATTAATGCATGTAAATGTTTTCATCCAACTTGGACTTCTTAAACATTCCTTAATATATTTTTTGAACATGTCGTGCACTATGTCCCATCATTCAACTAGGTCTTGTACCTTCAACCCTAATGCCTTTCTTCAAAGATTTCATAACACATTATTTATTTTCATACTTTTACAACATGTGGTAAAAGTAGCAGGGCTCCACGTTTTTCATTTTCTCCATGATTCCATGTTGTCTAATAATGTCTAATTTCAAACTTTGTACCTGTCTCTAGATGTTTGTTACCATCTTATCTTTTTCCAACTCAATGGTTGTGGTTCTATCAATTCCCATAATCATTACTTTATGCACCTCTTCCACTTAAACTTGCAAGTTTGATAGGTTTTATTCCATGACTTTTTTGGTTTTATGTTAGCTCTACTAATGTATAGTTAAATCATGTGCTTGGTGTTTCACCATTCAATAGTCTTGATTCTCTTTTTCAAACTCCTATTATAAATGATGTTTCTCCAACTTCATATTTTCATACTTTTACACGTGCTCCTAAAAATATATATTTTTATTTTTAATTTGCAACCATAAGATCCTAATGCATTGTTACCACATGTTTATCCTTTTCCTTAATCAATTGTTGTAATTACTCCACCTTTGCCAAGGTTTGCTACAGTGATTTCTTTGTCTATTTCTCATCCTCCACATGATTATTAACTAACTTCAGACCAAACAATTCGAATAGAATAGTGTTCATTTGTAAGTTGTATTCAACCATTTGCTGACACATACCTTCAACCATCACATGTAGATATACCTCTTCGCCAATCTGCCTTTTACTTGATGTGTGAAAACTTAATGTCGTTTCCACATGGAACAAATTATTGATGATTAGCCAAAAAATTTATATGCAAACTTGTTAAACATATAAGAACCTATTACTAATGGTGATATGTCCTCAATAACCACCTATTCCACTCCTAGTGTTGATTAGTTAGTTACATTTACAAGTCTACCCCCAATGACCAACGATGCCCTTCTTGGTGTTGATGTGTCATATTTATCCTTAAGTACCACATGTGCTACTCCTAATGCATGTCGGTCATGTCTTACACCAAATCTATCCTTAGTGGCCACATGCTCCATCTATGGTGAAGGTTGACCATGTATAGTCTTGGTAGCATTTATTCCCTTTCCAATCACAACATGAACTCAACATTCTAGTAAGGTGTTGGTGATCTCTCCTTCATTACCTATTCCCCATGTTATTGGATTGTATATTGGGGTGTCAAAGTTTTCTCCCTTTGCTTTACTTATGCATTTTGTTGTTGTACTTGCTTAAATGTTGAGGTACATCTATTGTACTTCTTAGGTTTTGTCTTTTCCTCCTAATAAAATCACCTATATAATCCTCTTGCTATTCATTTAACTATGATGTATTCATAGGTGGTGTCCTTGTTTGTTGTCTTTCCTCCATTACTCTTGTCAAGGATATAAACTTTCAACCCAAACTTCAAATTTCATCAATTGCACCCTCATTTGCTTCACATTCTAATTATATATATAATTTAGATGTTTTAGGTGCCTACACCTATTTTAGTTTCACTTCTAGAAATCATTCCTATGTCATAAGCACCATCATGATAGAAGTTGAATTACTAGGTCCTTTGTTGGTACTATTTTTCATGTTCCATTCAAGATCTTTATATTTTGTGTAATTTTCCACCTTTGGAGTTTTTTCATGTGATTGAACATGATAATGGCAAAATCTACTATTTATTTCTTAATTTGTCGGCATGAAAGTAATCTTGAACTAGGCTAAAATCATGTCCCTATCAATGCATATAACCTTGTGTAAGAATCTAATCATATGTTATGAGTTTTATTGATCATAAAAATTGGGTACATTTTGAGGGTTTGTCATTCAAAATAAAGGTTT
>Ga0116231_10014492_pt1 | contig 10573 bp, 11 predicted proteins | sample S1TSphgellanicum_2_FD_89695 | JGI IMG/M metagenome (GOLD analysis project Ga0116231, IMG submission 89695) | Host-associated microbial communities from peat moss isolated from Minnesota, USA - S1T2_Fd - Sphagnum magellanicum MG | ecosystem: Host-associated > Plants > Peat moss > Unclassified... | reverse complement strand
GAGTGCCTTTTTACACAGCATTCATTTGATGGGTAGAAGTGGACAAAATGGACTTTGATACATAACACTTTAGTCTTTTGCTTATTTGATCATTTTGCTTGCAAAATGGGTTTACAGACTAGTAATTGTTATGAATAATTAGGATAATTTTGTCATTGATGGTGCATTGTTTTACACTATTGGATAATTTGTTGCACAAGGATTTCTTTTTAGATATTGTTTGCATGTTATGCAATTTGAAAAAAATGTATGTGAGAAATGTTAACAGTGTTTAAGTACAGGAAAAGGTTTCATAACTGATACCTTTTGGATTTGAAGTCTCGTCATGAGGTTGGTATCTCAAGATGGCAAAAAAAAAGCTAGAAAGAAATGGAAAGAAAAATTGAGCTAGATTTTATGTTTTTGGAATCTTGAAATTTATTGTTAATGAATCACAAAAAAAAACCATAAAAAGTATAATTAAGCTCACAACATGATTTAAGGTGTATGACACTACGAATTAATTTTTTGAGTACATACATTTTACAATGTGGAAATCAAAGTTATCATGATAAACTATTGACTTAAATCTTTTAATGGTAGTTAGACATGATAAGGTAACCACAAAACCAATTTCATACCATAAGAGGTTAAAATCATTAAATAAATAAATAGGAATTGTGCAATCAATAACCATTGCAATCTCATACCAAAGGAGGTCAAGGTCAACAAAAAGAAAACGCAATTGGTTATCATTACATATTGTTTAAAATTAACAAGCAAAAGTTGTGGGATGAATTAACATGTTTTATTTAACAATTCATTAAGATTTGAGGGGGGCAATCATGTCTTCACTATTTATGTAAAAAATGGAGGTGAAAAAAAAAATTATATTGATTGCAAAAGAGAAATAATTAGAAGAAAAAATAAATTGCTACCCATTCTAAAAGAAAAGGTGATTAAAAGAGGCAAAATAATATGTCAATCTCATCAAAGTCATGAGTGAAGGTGATATTAAAACATTGTTAGATGTCACTTTTCATTATATTGATTTAATGTTTAAATTGAGTTTATTAGGTCTATTTAACTTCATAAACCTAACATTGATAAAAATAAGGTAGATTTGTCAACTTTGTTATTTAAAAAAATAAGATGATGGATGTTTAATTTTAGTGTTGACTTGAATAAGTATCTTTCAAGTAAAAGATGACCACTAAAATATTTTTAAAATTTAACTTGAATTTTTTATAAATAAAAATCAATTTTATTATAAAATAAAATGATTATAATGTAAATATATTCAATTTTTAAAAAAATTGATTCCAACTATTATTAAATTGATAACATCATTTTTATTTTCATTTTTCTAATTTTATAATTATAATGGCATTTCATTTTACTTTATTTGTAATTTTTATTTTCAACATGACATTCATTAGGTTTCATGTTAATTAATGGGCCCTTATATTGTTGACTCAAATGGAATCATTTTCAAGGTTCTAAAGAATATAACTTTCGAAAAAAAACCTTTTCAAGTTTATAAAGAAAACTCAATTGTGCAAAACCCATTTTTGTAATTCTTGTATGAAAAGGCAAATAGAATTGCCAATCTAGGAACTTTCTTATGCATTTCCCCATGTGACACAATGGCAAACAAAAGGGCCAACATGATAAATTGGCATTGATTGGTTGAAATTTTTATTAAATTTTTATTAATTTTCAATAACAAAAATCATTTTAAATTCAGTAACTTTTATTTCATTGGTCTAAAACTTGTGAAATGACCACCATGTACACTGCCTTGTTGAGGACTTTTTGACAATACCAAAAGTGCAATGAAGGGCTTTAAGGTTTGGGAAGGTTAAGGTGTGTTCACCAACAAAATAAAACATCTATTTTAATATTAGATGTATTTATATTATTATTTTTCTTAATTATATTATGTTTAGTGACGGAAATATGGGTATATTGCCCCCAGACCCTTGGTGAATATTCACAAAAATGATAACAATGTGAAGCATAATAATGTTATGATTTTTTATATACAACATTGCATACATTACACCTTGCAAACACAATATATCATGCTTAAATTCATTTTCTAATGGTCTCAAACATATGAACTTCTAAATTTACAAACTCCTCCATGATGTGAGTCTCTGAATTCCTATAAAAAATGGTGGGAATCACATCTTACATTGTAATTGAACCACTTAACTGGTTCCAATGTACCAAAAAAGTATAATATCTTTTAATATTTTTTTATGTCATTCTTTAGATTTATCCAAGGTCTATGGCTTCAAGTTATTCATGACATAATTATGTTGTCTTGAACATCTTTCACAGAAAAATTGATCATAGACAAAAATTATATGACAAAGCCCATGGAACTTGCAAAGTCAAGCTGCAAAAAGAATTCAGAATTTAGTGTAAGTAGAATTCTGCACACAAGAATCTCATCCTGCACAAACCCATTTTTTGTTTGCACATTTAAACCTCGATTGTCTGCACTGTAAAGTTGTTAGGAACTTTGAGCTGCAATATAACAACCCAAAACAACATATGCAGGAGAAATCAAGCAAGCAAGCAAGCACATTGGCAGATCTCAGTAGCTCTTTCCTCACTCAAGCAGAAAACTTCCATCATGAATATATATGTTGAAACACTTCACTATTGTGACCAGAACCAACACAAGTGATCCCATATTAAGAAGTTGCTTCCAAGCTCAAATTTTTTCAGAAGTCATCATGTTCTTTCATGAAAAATACTAGAGACGGTAAAGATGGAGCTGCTGAAAACAGAAAGGAGTTCATACCAGTGAGCAATGCCTCAAGCATTGCAAAACCCATGCCTCTGCAATTACAATGACCACTGACCATCAAATGGCCAGTAGCTGTCATTCTCCATGTGCTCTCCTTGGCATCACCACCAGGTAGCTATCTTCTTCATGGGTCAAACTCCAATGCACTGCCAAGTATGGACATCCTCAGACTGCAAATTGAGCAAGGGTTGTTGACCCACCAAAAACTGTAACAGTACTTCTTTTCAGCCTTAACTCAGACTATGAGAAAAGAAATCAGATCTCATTTGGAACTGCACAGCAAAACTGCATTCTGCCATGTGTTTTCCTGTGGTTCCTGTGCATAAGATCCCAATGAATACACGTAGGCAGAAAAGGAATCAAGCACACAATTCAGACTTTTTTCTTTGGCATACACATATCATATGTGGTGGATGTACATGAATGTGCACATCAGCCCCCAAATTTGGAATCTCACATCGTTCACAATGATTTCTAATGAGTTTCACAATAGTGCATTTGGCTTGCATTGTTCACTCACCCAGCTTCTCACCATAGCCAAATCTCCACAGCATGAGCAATGCAATTTCTGAGGAGTTTTCCCAGAACTCCATACTCCTCATACAGGATAACAAACCAAATAAAATACAAGACAAGCTGGCTGCAGAGTGCAATACATAAATGAGACAATCATGTGCGCATGACCTAAGACGATGTATTCATAAAAAGTGCACAATCTCGTATCAAGAGGTGAGAGCTTGCTAGCTGCTTACTAGCCACAGCACACACCAATGAACATGGAGGTTGCAGACCAAGTCAAGAACTGGAATGCTCCACCATGTCCAATGAGCAAGCAACTCCTACCAAAAAAAGAACCTTGCACACAATGACAGTCTCTGCCTTAAAAAGCACATCAGAGTCTTGACACAAAGGAGCAAGAGACTTGATCCACAAAACGCTAAACCCGTGAGAGTTTCCAGACTTGGAGAGAGAGAGATGGGGGGGAAGGGAAGAGGATTTGATGCCCTGCCTGTGCCTAAGTGTTGATGGCAGCTTTGCAAAATGCAGGATTTGAGATTGGATGCTGCCATTTCCCTCAGTATCTCCATCACTAACAAGTAGGCCATGCATTCCCTTTGAGAGTGCTGCCTGGAAAGAAAGCTGTTCCTGCCTGCCAGCCATCACAGCCATTATCATCTATAGCCCATTTTGCAAGATGTTTTGGTTTGCAATTCCGGAGGTTCAGTAGTTTTCATTCCTTCTACCACCCATTCCCATCGATCACACGACTTCTCTGGAGGGTACTCATTCCTTACTTGTTCCCGTAGAGGTAGAAAATCAATTAGGGTTAGCAGTTTCTGCTCACCTGAACTCTTCTTACTGACGGGTATTATTGCTGGATGAGCTTCTGGGATCATTACCTGATTATCAAAGAAAAACCCACTACCAACAATAACTTCTTCACGTGAAGAACCACTTGAAGGTTTGATCCAGAAAGGTTGTGAATCAAATTACAAGGATAGAAAAATAATATTAGGGTTAGCGGTTTCCGTTCACCTGAATTCTTCTTGCTGATGGATATTCTTGCTTGATGAGCTTCTGGGATCATCTCCTGATGTTCAAAGGAAAAACCACCAGCAACAACAATTTCTTCACCTGAAGAACCACTTGAAAGTTTGATCCGGAAAAGGGTTGTGAGATAGAAAAATAAATTAGTGTTAGCTGTTTCTGCTCAGCTGAATTTTTCTTGCTGATGGGTGTTCTTGCTGGATGAGCTTCTGATGATCAAAGAAAAGACCACCAGCAACAACAGCAACTTCACCCATGTATAGAACAAAACATTAGCATTGCAGTGTAAAAAAAGCCTTTCTTCTGGCATCTTACCATGCTGCTCCTGGCTGCAATCCTCTTGCTTGCCCTGCTCCTGTTCTTGCTTTTGCTGCAGTCTCTCTTTCGCTTTGTGAGCAGGAAGAAGGAGAGAGTAGTGGGCTTTTTCCACCCCTTCACCAATGATGGAGGTGGAGGTGAGCGAGTGCTATGGTGTGCAGTCCGGGCTGTCCAAGAGATGGCAACCGATCTTCCCATTGTCATCTATACTGGCGACCCTGCCACTTCAGAGTCTCTGGCTTTGAGAGCTTTGGATCGCTTTGGAGTTAAGCTCTTACAGCCGATCAGAGTAAGCAGAGTCTACACTCCTGTCGTCTCACATTTTTCTCTTCCCTTTTCTAGTGTTGGATTATGTTCTTACGTTTTGGGCACATCAGATCAGATCAGAGACAAAGTCTGATGCACCTGAAGAAGAAGAAATGCATGAGTAACGATGTAGTAGAAGTGGAGAAATCTGTAGTCTAAGATTTGTATGTGTTTGTATGGTGGGTGGCAGGTGGTGAGATTGCAAAGGAGGAAATGGGTGGAAGCCAGGACTTATCCTCGTCTGACATTGATAGGACAGAGCTTGGGATCCATGGTGCTAGCATGGGAAGCTTTGAGTGCAGTGAAACCCTTGCTGTTTATTGACACCAGTGGCTATGCCTTCACCTATGTTGTGGCATCATGGATTGCAGGCTCCTTTGTGGCTTGCTACACCCATTACCCTACCATCAGCTCTGACATGCTCGCTCGTGTGCGCAGCCGCACACCCCTCTACAACAACCATTTGTCTGTCACTCGCAGGCAAGTCCATGTTCAAGTTCAATTCAGGGTTAGGGTTTAGGGTCGTTGATGAGAGAAAGAGAGAGATTCAATGTATTCCTCCCATTGAGCCAAGCTCCTTCAAATGTGTCTGGATGCAAATTTGTAGGGTTTCTTTCTTGGTCATATTGTGTATGTTGTCTACCCCAAAAACACTTGAGTTGCAAATTCTTACATAAAGGGGGATGTGGGTGGTGGGGTGCAGCTACTGGTTGACCACAGCAAAGGTGTTGTATTACAGAGTGGTGGCATGGATGTATGGGCTGGCAGGTGCATGTGCTCATGTAGCAATGGTGAACTCTTCTTGGACACAAGCTCACATCAACAGAATCTGGAGAATCCCAAACCGCACTTTCCTGGTCTATCCTCCTTGTGACACGCTCTCTCTTCAGGTACATACATGCTGTGGCAGCAGCAGCATCATCGTCGTCCTCATCATTGCTCGACTGTAATGTGCTTCTTCCTCTTCTTCTTACCCACGGTTCTGGTCTTTTACTAGCTCATTGTTGGGTTATGTTAAAAGTGGATCAAAAGTAGGTGATTTGCAGCATTTGCCTCTGTTCGACTTTGAATCTTTGGATCCTTTCTGAGATGTTGGGGAGTATGGGGGGCATGAGATCTAAGGGATTGTGACAGACACACAGACAGAACACCAGGCTCACATGGGAAAGTTGTAAACCCTAAAACCTGCTTATGAATCATGGGTTTTAGGGTTTAGGGTGATGACAATTGTGGGCACTTTTCTGCAATCACTGACTATTGCAACTGTATGGGTGGGCAAGCAGGCGCTTCCTCTGGAACGGCCGACAACACCTTTATACATTGTATCTGTTGCTCAATTTCGTCCTGAAAAGGTTCTCAGCCTGTCCCTTCTGGCAAGCACTCATCTGCTGCTGCATTTCCCTCAGACCACATCCACTTCTTCTGGCTTTGTTCAGATTTTTGTTTCCTCCTGTGTGGTCTCAGTCCATTGAAGCTTGTTTCCCATGTATTTTTCTGCGTCTATGCATGCTTGAGGTTTTATCAGAGCTTTTTGAGTCGGCGCACTTTCCTCCTCCTCCAGAAATGCAATGAAATCTGCATCATGCATAGGTCCAGGTACTGAACCAGTTGAACACTTTTTCTGACAACGTGCTGTGAAGGTAGCTGCATATTCAGCTAGATCTGCGGTGTGCATGAGTTCTGAATTTGGAGTTGGTTTGACTGGATTTTATTGCAGGCCCATGAGTTGCAGCTTGAAGCCTTTGCCATGGCTTTGAATGACCTTCCCCCAGCTTTGGTCACAGAAGTACAATTGAAGTTCATTGGTAGCTGCCGACATCAGGAAGATGAGGAACGAGTAGAGGCTCTCAGAGACAAGTGCCATGTTTTGGGCTTACAGCAGCGTGTGGAGTTTTGCCTCAATGTCTCTTATAGGTAGCTATTTGTTCACCAACCTAACTCTTGCGAAAAGTGTTAGGCATGACCAGCTATGTCTTCTTCTTGTGTCGATGAAGTGTAGATGTAGATTGTGTTTTCTCATGGTCTTTTGCATTAACTTCAAGGTGGCCCACGGATTTATGCCTGAGAAACAGTTGGTTATTTTCCCATCATGCAGGGAGCTTGTGAAGCTGTTGGGGGGTGCCATTGCAGGCCTGCACACCATGACTGATGAACACTTTGGCATCAGTGTCGTGGAATACATGGCTGCTGGAGCTGTGGTCATTGGTTAGTCTTTAACTCTCCCAGACAGATCTCTCTTTCTTTAACCTAGTGTATTTTAGTGAGAATATAATATGGCACTTATTTCTTGAAATATGTGCATCCCTTGCTGCAGCACTCTGAGCTCTCCTTTTTTGTCTTTGGGGGGCTTTTGCAGCTCATGACTCAGCAGGTCCAAAGCTAGATATAGTAGTGGAAGAAGCAGGGCAACCCACAGGCTTTTTGGCAAGTAGCACTCAAGAATATGCAGCTGCCATAAGGCGTGTGTTATTGATGCCTGATAATGAGCGACTGCAGATGACCCAGGCAGCCAGGCATCGTGCCTCCTTGTTTTCTGAAGCAATGTTCGATACTGCATTCAAGAAAGCAATGAGCCCCTTGCTCACAAAGTGTGTAGATGCAGATTTGGGTCTTCTAAACATGAAGAGGTTTAGGGTTCCAGGTAGAAGAGCAAACAAATTGCATACTTCTTAGCTCCATAGGATATAATTAGGAAACATGTCTAACTCCTCAGACACCCTCTCGATGCAACAAAGCAAAGACTTGTGTTGTTCCAGTTTTACAAGTCATTCTCACCCTCAATTCTTGTCATGTTAGTTTGGTTGAAAACTGAAAGAGTGGGTTAGATTCAAAGTGTTGTTGTTGTGGAGGTCTTCTCTGCAATCTCATAAATATGTTTTCCAACTCTGACACTGGAAAAATAGCACTTTGAGACAGAGCCTATTGTTGCTACAATATTTTGTCAAGCCAAGTTCTTGAGTCATTCTCCAATTTGCCAATTTCAATTGACACCAAGCCAAGTTCTTGAGTCATTCTGCAATTTGCCAATTTCAATTGACACCAAGTATAAGCTTTTATTCATTCAACTAAATGTTGAAGTTTTGATTGCCCTTCCATTCGTGCACAGTTAGGTATATCACATTGCCCATGTTCTATTTTTCACTTCTTTTGCAGTCACATGCATGTGAATGCACAAAACTATGTCACTGTGCATTTGCTTAGATGAGTTAAATATTTGAAAGACTGAAAAATATGGCCTGAACACTGCAATTTGGCGCTCAGTTCAGGGACTATCCTGAATTGAGAAGGTCATGATGCCCAGCCAGTATTATTCCACAAACAATGGGGATTTTGATGACTGACAAACTTGTTGGAGTTTTGACATCTGACAAAGTGATTGCACTGGACAATCTTCCCCTCTTGACTCCGTCCAAACAAAATCTAAAACTCCATTGCTGTTGATGAACAAGTCACCTGGCTTTGAAACAAGGTAGCAAAAGCAATACGTACCCATTGGAAATTCCTTCCTGTTGATATCTTTGCAAAATTATCAACCAACGCCTACTTCAGTGATCCATCTCCATAGGAAACCGGATCTGCAGATGGGTTGTTAATGGGTAATTCCTTCCTGTTGATATCTTTGCAAAATTATCAACCAACGCCTACTTCAGTGATCCATCTCCATAGGAAACCGGATCTGCAGATGGGTTGTTGATTTTGGCAGTGAACATCGCAGATCCATTCGAATGGTGGAGCACATGCTGTGTTGCTTCTAGTAATTTTTTGTTGCAACGAAGAGTGGAATTGGATTCACCAAGGATGGATTTTGTTTTGTGAAAGAACCCAGCCAGAACTGTAAGTCTACAACTGAGAAGAATCAAGCACCCAAAGGTTCTGTTTGAAAAGCTAACATTGATTGAAAAAACACTACACACGTTCAAGTGTTCAAAAGAAACTTCATCAAGAAGGCTTTAAAGTTTTTCAAAACATGGAGATACTGTATGAGGCTCTAAACATTTGATTGAGTTGAAATTTGAAACAAGGGATGTGTCACAACACTTTGGCCTTGCCATTTACATTAAAAATTATAGAAACTCAAATATTTCACCATGCAAAAATATAATCTTCCAAAAACAAAATCCTCTAAAACAAACCAAAATCCTTCAAGGTATTATTATAACTCTATAATAACTAATCTCAAGTTTCAACACAAGCCAAAATATATCATCTTTCAAAAATCTTCATATTAAAAATAGACCTTTTATTATTATTACTTAGTAGGGGCCAAAATCCCTTAAGCTATTATACTCTATAATGAATCTCAACACAATATCTAAACCCTAAAAAATTTAGTCATTCATTCCAATGAAGTCTTGTAAAGCAAAGATGCCATGACCCCACAAATGAAGACCCCCCCAAAAAGAAACCCTAAAATGATGGGGATATCTTAATGACATACATGGGGTCATGTTGTCTTGTTCTATTTCACTAGGTAGAATCTTACAATAGGTATAACTTTCAAAATAAAGTATTGAGTATTTTTTTGTCATATTAGCTTGGTTTGTGGAGCAAATGAAATTTAAAAAGTCTTGAGACTTGGCCCACATGCATAAATGTAATTGACAATTATTATATAGGATTTGCCTCCATTCTCATAAGGCATATATATAGGTACATATATATATATATACCTATGCCTTGTAAACACCCTTGTTCATAAAATTTGGCACTATTCTCACCCTTTTTTTTCATCCATTAATCACTTGGATGAAGTCAATACCCTCCTATAAATCAACAATGGGCTTGTTTCACCCACCCATCCATATACAATGAAACACTCCAACAAATGTCTTTGTGTATTTGAGAGGTTTAGGGTTTAGGGTTTTGATTAATATACACACTCCAACAAATGTGTTTACGTACTTGACAGGTTTAGGGTTTGATTAATATACAACTGAACTGGGTTTAATATTCAAAAACTTGAACGAAAACCTTTTTTGAAATAATAGGACCCAAAACTCAACTTCCAATTCCATTTATCATAGTACCTCAACAATTTTGGCATAAACTTAATTTTAAAATTAAGTTATTTTTTAAGCCGAATTTTTGAAATTTTATTTATTATTTGCGCTGAAATTTCTTTAAAATTAAGAGTCTACAAGATTTTGATTTCCAATTGTCAAATTTGAACCACAAACTTTAAAGTTCAAGAACTTAAAACTAAGATAGTAAAAACTAGACTATCCCATAAACTTAAAAACAATGTGTTTATTATTTTTTAATAACTATCAATTAGCAAATTTTTCAAAATCAAAAAACCAAGTGTTGAAGTTAAGATTTTAAATTTAATTAATTATTCAACAAGTTATTGTTGCCAAATCCAATCAGGGACTACGATATGTGTGTGAAACCAAAACTTAAATCAAAACCTTTCTAATTGTTTTTTTTAAATTAAAACCTTTGCAAAAGTTTAAAACCATCCCATAGTTGTATGAACAATATATATATATATATATATATATATATATATATATATATATATATATATTCTATATATATAGATAGAGACACAAAATATAATGTTTTTCTCATGTTTTTGAATGTGTATTTTGTTATCTTTTT
>Ga0116231_10014489_pt1 | contig 10575 bp, 10 predicted proteins | sample S1TSphgellanicum_2_FD_89695 | JGI IMG/M metagenome (GOLD analysis project Ga0116231, IMG submission 89695) | Host-associated microbial communities from peat moss isolated from Minnesota, USA - S1T2_Fd - Sphagnum magellanicum MG | ecosystem: Host-associated > Plants > Peat moss > Unclassified... | reverse complement strand
TTCTAGCATTTTATGTTGCATAACTTGAAAATTAAATTTTTTGATTTTTTGTTAAAACTAAGAATTGGTCTCTTGTTAGAATCCAAACTAAAAAAATAACTTGTTTCTAAACCTTTTTTCTTGTAGGTTTACTTCTTTGTGTATCCAAGTATTATTTTTCTTTTTTAATCATACAAATTTTCAGTGTATGTTTCCAAAAAACAATTCCTCATTTTTTTGACAAAATTTTGGGAAAGCTTTGGAAAGTTTTTTGTTCTAGTGTAAATTCAACAACTTTTGCTAATTTTTTTGGAAACATTTGTCAAATTTTCAATATTGCAAAATTCAAATGAAACCTTGATACAAATTTCATTTTTCAATAATGTTGCAAGTAGGTATATTTGTAATTTGGAATCATCAATTTTGATTGGTTGTACAATGTTGATGCTTATAAAATTTTCAATATTGGGTTGAGTGTGGTAAATAGAATTTGACTCCGTGTGGATTTATTTATTTAAATTCATCAAAAATCAAGATTTAAGAATGTGAAGGACCAAGTCCAAAGTCAAACTCAAGATTTTATTAAATTTGAAATTTTGTTAAACAACCTTTTCTTTCGTTTTCTTATTACTAAGTAAGTGATCATCCATAAGGAGATTTGGCCACTTTTGGTTGTAGACCAACTATGAAAGTATTTATTAAAATCCTTTTATAGTTTGGCTACTTGCTTGAACAATGTGTAAGAACATGGAAATTTCAAAGAATTTTTATTGGGTTTGTATTTTTTAAAGGGAATATGTCAACGATTTGTTTTTTTTAAAAGACACCAAATGATGAAAATTTTCCATGCCTAAATTCCTTGGTTAAACTTGCAATGTTGGAGTTACTGAATTATCAAGATTTTTTTCACTAAAAATTCAATAAAACTTCAACAATTTAATTGTAAGGAAATTGGGGAAAGCTCATGCTCATCATAGGTGCATCAAGGTGGTTTCATAATTTTTAAACTTATGGTCCAAGAGATCAAATTTTGAATAATTCTCTTTTCATTGGAAATTCAATAAAAATATAAATCAACTTTTAAGAAAATTGTGTACAAGATGGTTATGGCATGGGTTTCATTTTTTTTTAGTTTTGTTAAGTAGGTGGATTTAGTAATTATCCACAAGAAGATCATCGACAAGACTAATTTTTTTCCAAACCATGGAGACATACAAGAACCTATGGTCTAAATATGGCAAATTCAACACTTTTTTTTCCCTCCACAAAAGGCCTTTTTTCAAAACAAATTATTTATACAAGATGCAACCCTTTTTTTTTGTTGCCAAATGGCAAAATTTCTTCACAAAAAAAATCCCTAATTATGGGTATGGTTAAAAAATACGTATACTTTGTAAAATTACAATCCAACATGTGTTCAATGGCACAAAGCATACTAAAACTACCTTCACACTTAGTGTTACCACCTTTAGAGTTAGCTTGCTTAACATTGAACTAGCCATTTATAAAATGTTATGGAACACTAGATAATCATAGTACTAAGTAGCACTAGTGTCTAGATTCCCGCAACAACACCACCCCACCTCTTTCCCTAAAATTAACCTACCTATAGAATTGATGATTCAAACATGGAATCATAATTTAATGTGGTGGTATCTTTTTTTTCCTTCAAAATCAATGAGACATTGTCCCTCATGTTCCATCACGAAGATTTCACAACCACCATCACCTTTTCTTGAACACAATCACTCAATTGCATCTATCATCTCTTTGCCTCTTGGTGTATTCTCACTTTTCTTTTATTTTGTGCTTATTTATTTTCAATATTTTTGCTCATTCATTCGCAAACTTGAATTCTCAATTTTTCGCTTTGCATTTCATTGTCAATGTCTTCTTCATGGTGTCTTGTTGTTGCATTGTTATGTAGGTTGTCATTGACATATTCTCCTTATAACATTATGTTGTGCAGGTTTAGGTTTTCAATGTCAACTTTTTTTTGGGTTTGTGGCATTTCAAGCAACTTTCATTTCAAGTAAGCTTTCATTTTTCTTCGTTTCGCTTTACAATTTTTTTGTTTTTCTATCTTACTTTTTGTGTTGAATCTCAAAATGTTTGTTTGCAGTAACTTTTGTGAATTGTTGTTGCCACTAATGTGTTAAAACATGTTGTTTCAATGTTGTGATATTGAATTACATCATATTCAAATTTTTCTTTCCCAAAATTCGATCTAAATAAGTTTCTTTATTAGCTGTTCATTTCGCATTGCATCAAAACATGGATGTAGCACAAGATTAAGTCATTTTCATTATGGGTTGTATGTTATTGTTTTAGTTGGTGCATCATATTTTCAATTCCACTATCTAGGATTTGTTTCTAGATATGAAATATGTTTCCATGAATCCATCAATTTCCATTGTATCCTTGGTCTTACATGAATTCGTTGCTGCAGTGAATGTGTTTTTAAGGAAATTGATTTCATGGCTAATGGGACCAAAGATGCACATTGTCATGGAAGATTTCAAAAAATGGTGCGGCCTACCTAGGTGCAATCAAAATTGAATGTGGTTTTGATACTTGACATTTTTACATGTTGTTGCTTCTTTCATTTAACCTATTGGGGATCAAGGATGAAATGAGTATTGAATATTTCCTACACATCATTGAGCTAAAAGCAAGTGGTTTTCATAAAGAAGATTTATCAACCAAGTTTCAACATTATGCAAGATGAGCCAATAAATCAATAGAACATGGAAGGAGAAAACAGGTTTGAAGATGTTCTATGAAGGGAATTTATTCATTATCTTGGCAAATATAAGGGTTTTACATGAATCAAGTTTAGACTCTGATCTTCAACCTCATCTTACTAACAGTGACATTAAAAATAAATAAATAAATAAAAATTTGCCATGTTTTAGGTTTGTTTCAAGTCATTTACATCACCCAATGATGTGACAACTTTTTACTTTTAGTCATTTATTGCAACATCATTTTCAATTTCATCATCTTTAGTTTTAGGAACTTGGATTAGAACCTTGATGTTGTCATTGTTGTTGGTAATCCACAAAAATACCATGTTTGTCACTTGTGTCAAATTGGTAATAGCTTTCACCATATTTATTTTATTTGGTTGATGTTCTTCTCTCTCTCCTTGAAATATTCATTATTTTTTTCAAGCATAGTTTCTTGGGTTAAAGTTCGATTTTCTTCCATTAGTATGTTGTTGGTGTGCATGTGATCAAGTAATTCTATGAACAATTTGATTTCTTTTCTTATAGTTTTAACCATTGTTTTGTGAACTAAATAATATTAAATTTTTCACCCTCATATTCTTGACACATCGAACAACTATTGTCCTTTTTTGTAACCTATTTTATTGATTGATTTGGGAATTTGGGGATTATATTATGTTGGGATCCCAATGGGACAATGTTCTTTGTAACAGTCCTCAGTTTCATAGGTGGGGTTTGCAATGGTGGGGAAGTTTATGGCAAGTTAACATGTTAAACTAGAAATGGTGTGGTCTAAGGTTCTTCATACATTCATGTCTTGTCAACACCATATGCACAAAAATGGTATTGTGGATTCAAATTTTCATTCCTTAATCTTGATTCTAAAGTTGCAAAGTTGTCATTAATTTCAATGGGCTCCTATGGGGTTTTCCTAATTGGTTTGTAAATGTCATCTCCATCATTCATCAAATCTTACATGTGTGGCTAAAATATGGACCTTTTGCCAAGGAAATCCAAAATCATTTCATACAATCATCATCCAAAATTTTGAAAAAGATGCACACTACTTAGTTATGTCTTGGATATTCATGGTCTAATAATCTTGATTATGTCTAATGCTAACCATGTAGACATTTTTTACTTGCAAGTGACCCCCACTTATAATCCTTGCATGTTGGAGAATTTCTCGCATGATTTGAACAACCTACATTCATGACAAAATTTGCCTCTATTTGGACATTGTTGTTTCAAATTTGCATCAACCATCCACTTCCACCAATCTTGCTTTGTGTTCTTCCTTCTTACCTTGGATGAGAGCTAATTTTTTTCATGTTCCCAATTGGTTTGTTGAGGTCTCCTCACCAATACCTCTAATATGGATTCAAAGTTTGAGTTTACAATTTGCTTATTACCTTTCTTTTTATTTATTTGTGGATTAGTTATGTCATCATTGGATGTTGACTATGGGTGATTGGTTGAAAAGAATCCAAGATTTTATGAATTTTTTTCTCTAAATTAATTATTGAACTTTTGTAAACACATTGAACTTTTAAACATTGAACTTTGATTTTATTCAAAATTCATATGGGTTCAAGAAATGGTGTGTGCTCATAACATTGATATAATTGATAAAGATTCAAGAACTAGGTATATTCATGTTCATATTGTTTCTTTGCAAAATTGATAAGGATTGGGTGAAATCACACTACGAGTGAACCATTTTCACTACTTTTCACCCAAAAAAAGTATAACAAGCATGATAGGTATGTGTTAAGCTAAAATCTTCATGGCATCTTTTCAAAATCTTAAACATAAGAAAAAAAAACTTTAAAATGTGCATGATAAAATTTTGGAACTCAAAATTCATTTTGAATCATTTAGTTAAATTCAATCCAATGGTAAGATGAAGAGGATTGGATAAAATCAATGTGCATAAAATATACAACATCCATTTTTTCAACGGCCATGGGGCCTCATGTTTGTGGTTCAAAACACATTACCAAGCAAAAAAAAAATGAAAAAAAAAAAAAAATGCCCACCAATGAAATCTCCTCACTTTTCTTAAATTAATGGTTTTCCCCCAAAAATAAGATTTTATTATGTATTTATTGTTCAAAAATGCCAACAAACACATTTTTTTAATAGATTTTCAACCAAAAATTTTCAACTTCTAAATGGTCCCAAATTCAGTAGGTGTATATGAAGATGACTCACCACAAAAAAATTGACTACAAAACTCCACCCATAACCTTAGTTTTGAAGTATATTTGCAAATTTCCATACTCTGTGATGCATTTATTCAACAAAAATATACTTCATATGTTCAAGTTTGTAAATGTTGGTTGGATTTTCTTTTTAAATAAAATAGTTGAAGTTAAAGCTAATGAAATGAACAAAAGAAATTTAAGATGTGATGTTCACATGTACCAACAAAAACCAAATGCAATTTTTTTGTGTTTGTGATTGCAATTTTTGGGGGGCATAGAGTGCCTTCACCTAATTCAAGAAACTTATTTTCCTCTGAATATTTGATGTCCTTGTCATAACCACCATGTGTCTCAAAATAGTCCGTGGTTTGTGGCAATAACAACAAGTTATGATAACAAAGAATTATGTGTGACAATAATGATGAAAACGTGGAACTTTAAAGTGGAAGTGGAGATGGCAAAAGAAAGAAAAGCAAGTGGGTAATAACACATAAATGTTAAAGTCAACATAGGCAGGAAATGGTGCAAATAATAAAATAATTAATGTTTGATAAGGAATATATAAGAACCTAATAAGGAACAACAAGGGAACATAAAACAAGAATTTTGTGTCAAGGACAAGAATTGTGTGTAGAGAACAAAATCAAGGTTACATAACCTTTTTGGGGGTGGTATGAAACATTGTAAATGTTGCTACAAATTTTTTTAAATATTAAATATTTCTAATAACCTACCATCAACCTACCATTAGCTAAGCACCAAGATAACACCAAATGTCACATTAGATGACACATAGATTTTAATGTTAATTGTCATTTTTGGTGTAAATAAATTACAAACTATGGATTTGCTAACGTTGATTTAACATGTAACGACCACCAAGTCTAAGTGTTGTTTAAATACAATTAAAAACCCAGTTACACACACATTTCATATTTGGGAAACATAAGTGTTGTGATTTGAAATTTTTGAAAAGGCAACCCAAAACATATGCCACCAATTATAATGTTGCAAAGAGTTTCTTATCACACTCTCACACCTCATACCATTAAATTGTATTTCTATCCTTATTTTTAAAAAAAATTGTAGTAAATTTATTACATACTTCAATCTAAAGATGAATAATCCCAATTTAATTTAGTTGAACTTCCCATCCATTGGAATCCTAGGGAAGGATCCTAACTATCATTTGGTTTTTTCCAAAGATATCCTTGAAGCTTCCAAAAGATCTTGTTCATTACATGGGATTGAATAAAAGATTTATTACCCAAGGGGAGAATGAAAAATGCAAATAGAAAAAGGAGAAATCAAGGTGCAATACCACCTTTTGATGCTTCATTGAAAGACCTAGGAACCACACAAAAACAAAACAAGAAAATTTGTGAGAGACAAACGCAAAGTGCTTTTATGGTTCTTAAAGGCAAAATGAAAGAAAAACAGAGGAAAAAGTCATGGGAATTAGCAATCTTGAAGAAAAAAGGTCACCCTATAAGGTGTTGGGAAAGGCTTCAAAAAACTAATAAGGAATTTTTTTGTAACTTAAACATTATAAAATAATGACATTGAACACATCCAAACCCAACACAAAAAACTTGTCCTTGTAGAGCACTAGGCAATCTTTGACCAAGTCCTAGTATTTTACTACATTCAAATTATTTTAGAGCTTCATGTCATTTCATTTGGCAAATGGAATTCACTTTCTTGTTGGCTTCCCTATCATGCTTCCAATATCCATTAGTTTACTTTGTAGTGTTAAATGTTCCTTCAAATACTTGTGATGATCTATAACATTTATTATGATGCAATAGAATTTCTTTCAAGTATCATGTTATTGCCAATGGTTAAACCTAGCTAAATGTCATCATAGGGTTCACCCAATAGCCATCACCTAATATTAACCTAACCATAGATTAATCATGTGGTAGTAGAATTCCAATAAGTGGTGTATGAAAGTCATACACGTGGCTTGTGTACGACCTTAAAACTCCTTCGATCCACCAAGTTTATCATGAATTTCAAGCTCATATAAAAGATGGGCTAACCTCCAAAGCATAGGGTGGGCAACACCACCAACCATAAGGGTAATCCTTTCATTTTGAATAGGAAAAAAATCAAACGTATCCCACAATTGATTGAAGATTGAAGATCCAATATTTGTTTTAGATTTTAGATGTCAATTCCCTAATAGTTTTTTATTTTATTTTCATAAAAATATAACCATAATTTTCTTCTTGGTGTATTTCTATAGAGGGCACCTTACATTAAAGAGAATTTTTGTGTTGTATTATTGTCTTATAACTAATCAGAGAAGTTACTTATTTAGTAACAAGTGTTGTGTAGGCATTAGAATCAACTGCATATTTGTTAGTTATCAACTTGGATATATACTCACTTATCCAACAAGGGTGAAAAAAAATTATTGGTTTTGGTATAGCTTACATAAATTGATGTTAGAACACTTAAATCCCCAAAAGATATTCATGATCTAAATTTAGGTTTGTTAGCTTAGGGGTACAAAGATGAATTGTAAATTCTTTCTAGGTGTGTATATTATTTTTTAAATTGTTTGAAGTGGTTAAGATGCCCAAGATATGGCCTCCCAAAGTTTGGGGGGTCATTACCTTACAAAAAATTCATCACCAATCATCCCACACCTTGGTCTTCAAGTAATGTAACCCCTATCAATGCACATACCATAATTGAAACATGTCCAATATCCATGTTATAACCAAAAGATTTCAAACCCAACATTGAAATTTTCCTTTTTTTTAAAAACAAACACTTCCATTCAAAAGACTAATGCACAAGATGGAAATGAGCAAACAAATCTATGATGATAGGTGGGTTTTTGTTTCATTAAAATCTAGTCACTAAACCTTTTATAAAGCAACACCACTAAACACACACCACCCTCCCCACAAACAGTGGTTTCCTCTCCTTTCCACCCTTTCTCCCTTGTTGCATGGGCAGAAAACAAGTTTGAACATTGTCATTGTTCTTTTCATGTTCCTTTCTAGCTCATTGGTGTCCTATTCTCTTGCCTTCTCAGCTTTGTCCTGTTAAAATAGATGTTATGTGTGAATACATGATCCTAGAGCTAGCTAACTCTAGTGTTAGTGTTGGAGTGCACATCACTATCTAGGTGTTCAGTAGGTGCTAAATATTTTAACATTAAACCCTCTGACACTTGTTGTGATTGTAGCATACATGTTTTGACAATTTTCATGTCCTTGGTATCTTGTAATTTTTCAGATTTACTACCGCACTGTTTTGTTATCTATAGTAAGAGAATTACTTAAGTTTTATGATTTGGGTTTATGATTTGAGTTTGGTTGTTTTTGGACTTGAATGCAAAATGACTTCGCCCATTGCAAGTTAAAGCTGTGAAATCACTCTTGTTCAACAATCTTTCACAAAGTTGAAAAATTAACAAGGGCTTGGTTTTTGATGTGGCAAAATCTTAACAATTATGTCACCACATATCATATGATATTTTCCAACCTTTTTTTGGGGGTTTAATCCAACATTTAGCCCTCAAACTCCAAACAGGTACCAATCTTTGATGCTATTGGCCAAATCCATGATGGGTTTCATGATAGTCTGGTGCACTGATTGGCCCCAGACCCATGAATGAACAATGTACACAGATATCAACTTGCACTTGAAAAGTTCTGGCACATATTGGCAGAATATAATACCGGAGTTTCTGTTGAAGTGTTAACAGAACTGTCATGACATTCTGGGAAAAAATGACTCACCGGGTGCTGCTGAGACTAAACTTGACATCACCAATAATCTTTACGGGAACACGGACCATTCTCAAAGTGATGAATTGGTTGACATCCCTTATTATGATTGCTCTCCCAACTAGCTTTGCAATAAACTTGGCAGCACTGTGGCAATCACCACATACATGCAGATTCTTGAAAATGCGAATTGGAGTACCAGGAGGTGTGCTGATAAGCCCATATGCAATGGCCAGCTTCTTACTGTGGTGACACAAATGAAACAACTTTTCTTCTTCCTCTACATCATGTAGCATAAATGTGATGTGTGGGACATACCCAGCATCCTTCATCTGTACAGATAATCTCTTCAGTTCAGCATGGATTTCACTTATTTGAGGATGTTCTTGGTCATCTACTACAAATGTATGCACCTCATTATTCACCTCAATCCAGGTGCGGCCTTGCTGTCTCCTGACACCTCTTTCCAACCTCAGTTTTTGAACAGTTGCACTGAGATCCCAGTTGCCAGCAGCAGCATAGATATTCAATAGCAGCACATAGCCTGCAGAATTTCCTGGATCCGATTCAAGTACTCTTCTTGCAATGCATTCTCCCATCTCCATATTACCATGAATTCTGCAAGCACCAAGTAAGGCCATCCACACAGTAGCATTTGGTTCACAGGGCATTGTCTTGATCAGAACCTCTGCATCATGCAGACAGCCAACACGACCAAGAAGATCAACCACACAGGCATAGTGCTCATTTGTTGGAGAGATACCATAAACTGAATTCATGAATTGGAAGTAGCACAGGCCTTCATCCACTACGCCTGCATGCCGACAAGCTGATAAAAGAGAAAGAAAAGTTATGTCATCTATCTCTACACCTTGTTCACACATTCATTTGAAATGTGCAAGAGCCTCATTAGCATGCCCATGCATGGCATAGGCTCCAAGCATGGCAGTCCAAGCAACCATGTTGCGTCTGGGCATCCTGTTGAACACTCTCCAAGCATCCTCTACGCTACCACATTTGGCATACATATCATTAAGGCTGCTACCCACAAAGACATCAGATTCATAACCACTTTGAATAATTGCTCCATGAATGTGCATTCCCTCTTCAAGTGCTGCTACACTAGCACATGCATTGAGCATCCCCACAAAGGTGAGAGGTATTGGGAGCACCCCTTCATATTGCATTTGGCAAGAGAGTTGCAGTGCCTTCTGCCCTTGTCCACACTTTGCAAAGCCCAGAATCATGGCATTCCAAGCAACCACATCACGTTTGGGCATGCTGTTAAAAACTCTCCAAGCCTCATCTATGCTCCCACATTTAGCATACATGTCAACAAGGCTACTACCCACAGATACATTAGACTCCCAACCACTTTGAATGATCTGTTCATGAACATCCTTGCCTTCGTTAAGTGCCTCTATACTGGCACATGCATTCAGAATTCCCACAAAAGTGACAGGCTTTGGCTCCGCCCCTTCCTGTTGCATTTGGCTAGACAATTCCAAAGCCTTATGCCCCTGACCACATTTTACATGTCCCAAAATGATGGCACTCCAAGCAACCACATTGCATGTGGACATCCTGTTAAAAACTCTCAAAGCGTCTTCTATACTCGCACATTTGGCATATGTGTCAACAAGGCTATTACCCACAAACATAATGGACTCAAAGCCTCTTTGAATGATCTGTTCATGAACTCACTTGCCATCTTCAAGTGCAGCTATACTGGCACATGCATTGACCACCCCCACAAACGTAACAGGGTCTGGCTGCATCCCTCCCTGTTGCATCTGTTGAAACAATGCCAATGCCTTCAGCCCTTGCCCACATCTGACATGTCCCAAAATGAGGGAATTCCACGTAAGCACATCATGTGAGCGCATCGTGTTGAACACACTCCAAGCATCCTCA
>Ga0116231_10014488_pt1 | contig 10575 bp, 10 predicted proteins | sample S1TSphgellanicum_2_FD_89695 | JGI IMG/M metagenome (GOLD analysis project Ga0116231, IMG submission 89695) | Host-associated microbial communities from peat moss isolated from Minnesota, USA - S1T2_Fd - Sphagnum magellanicum MG | ecosystem: Host-associated > Plants > Peat moss > Unclassified... | reverse complement strand
ATGAAAATATTTAAGATATCTCAACACATTTATCCCCCCTTTGGCAATGCAATGTCATATGCAAAGTCGAATTTTTCCCCCAAATAATGAAAATATTTAAGATATCTCAACACATTTATCCCCTTTGGCATTGCCATGTCACATGCAAAGTCAAATTTTCGCCCTTTCGTGTAAATGCGATGGCATTAGGGTTTTTAGTCTACTCTTTTAGTTTTATTCCTTTTATCATTTCATGGTGAATCCAACATAGTAGATAATACCTAGCATGTTTTACACACCAGGTTCTGAAATATATATATATATATATCATCAAAACCCTGTAAAGCTTTATTTATAAAATACATTGCATATTTGGAAAATGTACATATGTATTACCAAAAAAGGATAATTTAAAAGGTGTTAAGTTAATACAAACTAGGTGTCAAAAACTCTCCATCTCAATAACCAACGGCTTGTAATAGGTCAACTATGGCAATGGGGGGTGTGTGATTAATTGTGGCGAAGGGGGGTGTCCTAAAGGGGTGGAAGTTGGGAAATAACTAGGCCTATCATTATTGCTCAATTTAAGATGAAGGGTGATTGTGTCCTTCTCAACGTAATTGAATTTTTTTGACAAAGAAAAGTAACCAAGATAAAAATGGGAAGGCCCTTTTGCACTTTTAAGCTCCAAATAATATTGGCACACTTGAGTAAAAACACATTGGACTTTTTGTGTAAATACCCAAACATTTCGATTATTAAAGGTAAGAATTGATAAATGGGGTGTTGATTGCAATAGCTTCTTTTTTTGGTTTGAGTTACAATGGAAGCATCAAATCCTTAAGTTATGCAAGATTGGGGAAATAGATCTACAATCATTGAATCAACTATGATAACGTCAAACAAACGGATTCCATCTTTGGTGAACACAATGTTGACTTGTTAATGGGAGGAATTGAAAGTGGCTAAGGGAAACACATGTAGTTGTTATTGTCCCATGTGAAAGTAAGCATCTCATTCAATGGCGACAAAAGTGTTACAAACTACATCATGGGTTCCCATGCATTCATTACCATGAGCATAACATAAAAAATGGATACCCATAGGGTTAATGGGATGTGTGCACACACATCAAGGGAAGCCTGCAATTGAAAAATGTGATAATTTGAGTTACATTCGAAATGTTGTGGAAAAATTTGGGGAAAATAATCAAAAGGTTAGGAAAATTAATCGAATTATAAGTCAACTTGCGCCTACCTTAGGCCCAAAACATGATATAATTAAAGCATAATGGGCTTCAAGTATCCCATCAAATAACATGTTAGAGAGGGTATGATGGTGTAAATGCTTTGAAATGGAATCTTGAAGATGAACCATTTGTTGTTCAATGAATTGTTCAAAAGGAAGGAAACGTACCCATGCTAAGGGAGGTAAAAAGATCGCATGCTACCTTGAAATGTTATTGGAAAAGAAAGGTGTTGTTGACTCATGCTAAAGCTTCAAGAAGGAAAGGACATTGGTCAACCATAAATCTAGTCGTTATGATTAAAGTTACAAGGGCCCAACTCCCTAAATAGGTTACTAGGTCAATGGGGGACGTTGATATGAACCAATTCCACTTAAAGAACTTGGGAAAAAGATTTATTTATGGGCTCAAAATCCTTTAGGGCCATCAAAAGACCATGGACCCAAGAGATATCTAGACACTTGAAGGAAGGAGGAATCAAATGAAACAAGGGAATTTATGAAGGTGGGAGAAAGTGGTGTGTAATGTAATAGATACAATGGTCATTGCACATAGTAATGAGTTATAATTCCAAAGGCTACCTAGACATTGCCTAGTATAGAGAGAAGGCCAACATGTTAAACATCTTCTAATAAGGTATTTTTTATGAAAGATAATTTGAATGATGAAGTGTTTAATGGAACCCCCAAGATTTTAATTCCTTTTAATGGTGTGTTAAATTGGGATGGGGTGTCAAAATCAAATGACAAGCTAGAGGGGGACCATGCTACACACTTTAAAAGTTGGATAAAAAGACCTATTACACATAATTCAATCTGAAAATGTTCATATGCAAAGGATATAATAGAGGGGGGGCCGATGATGTGAATGTCATCTATAATGGATGGAAATAGATATGAAAGGAAATAACTAACTATAAAATGTAATGAATTAAAACAAATAATGCCCTTCCCAAATAATCATTTTAACGAGTTTCCATGGTAGATGAGATGATCGTGACATTGCCATTGCAGTTACAGTGACTATAAAACAAGGGAAATTCAAATGCATAGAATGCACAAACAAAAGGAATAAGTTGTAAGATGTCCCCACGTATTGCACAAAGTTCTTGAACAAAGTCCAAACATTTAATTAAAGGCATTTGCAATGTCCAAGTGGAGAACAACCCAACTACACTAAAGGTCCAAAATGCATTTGATGCCATGGATTTCACATCCACCTTTAGTCATTATTTCAAATTGGTGTGGGGAAAAATGTGTTACAAAAATATTACAAAATTGAAAGCATAAAGTGCACTTTGTGAATCAATATAATGTTTCCTTTATTGCAATGGGATGAACTCCACTTGAGGGCTTGGTCATGGCTAAAAGGCGTGTTGCCCTAAGGATATGTGCAATTCAATGTGGAATGTGACCTTGTGTGATATGAGAACAAAGTTGAAACCTTTCTAGGAATCCACTCACAGAACGTACTGGGTGGAAGGAGTTTTGGAGGTGTTCAAAAACCATCTTAGAAAAGCCACTTGTAGATAAATTCAACATGCATTGGAATGTTAGTTTGAAGGAATCAAATGAAACTTCAAGGTCTTAATCTAGTTCATAATTTTCCCCAAAAAAAGGAAAAACATCATTTGATTCAAGATGTAAAATAGTGAGACCTGAGGTGGTGTTGGAAGACATGGGTGTAAGAAAAAATGTTGCCAAAACGCATGTTGTTCGAAATTATTCTTTTACACGTCTAAAGACTAAAATGCAGAGAAGGTGTTTATGAGTTGGAGGATCATGTTTTGTAGGAAACATTGAACTCAAATTTATTGTTAAAGCTTAGGCCCATAAAAAGAATTTATCTTAGTAGGTTTTCCCAATTACCTACTAATTTATCCAATGTTGGAAAGTATGATTATAACATAGAATTTATCCTAGTAGGTTTTCCCAATTGCCTACTAAAAAGTCTTTGAGTTGGATCTTTGTTTCCTTATGCCCAATGGCCTCCCCTCGAAGGGGCAAAACAAGACACCATTGGGGTAACAAGAGGAGCAAATGTTAGTTGCCACATCATAAGGGTCATGTGCAACTTATCAAATGAAAAACGAAGTGCCACTTGTACATCACATTATAAAGCAATAAAGATGTGATTATATAGTCAAAAATGATGAAAGCCAAAATGGAAGGACTTAAGGAAATTTAATGCCAAAACCCAAACCTAAGTTAATGTAGGTAGGTTGGGAATAAGGGAAGGTATTGGGTTGAAATGGTCATGTAAGTTTAGATGGATTAGATGTTTGATAGGATGTTGGTGACTTGTTAACCCTCAAAGGGTAAATTGACACCCATAAGTGTGGTAAAAGGTTTTAGGTGGAAGTTGTAGGCTTGTTGGGAGGGGACGTTGCGGGGTCTGATCATGGGCAATTATAAGGGTTAATAAAGTGGAAGGGGGAAAAGGTCCTACATGTGGATTATTTAAGGGGATTAATAAAATGTTGGGTTGGGGTTTCACATTTATGAAGGGCTAAGGATTGGTAGGGGGAGCTAATGGGTGGTGCATGATTTGTTAAAATGGTATGGTGAGTTGGTGGGTGATGGGCGGTTTGCATAAGAAAAGGGGTGAGAAATGAGGTTGTGGTGGTGTGTGAAAGGACAAATGGGCAATGTGAACTACGAGGTTTAATGAGACATGATGAACTAGGATACATGGGACATTTTATGCCCATGAAAAAAAAGGTTTATTAGGAGAACAATTATAAATAAACCCCACTTTTTAAAGATAATTTATTTCAACTCAACAATTTTAAGCCTATAAACCCAACCACACAAAACTAGGCAAATCAAAAGGAAAAAGATAAAAAACCATCACAACAAGTAAATCTTATTTCAAAGGATAGTTGACTATTAACTTTGCCATAACTTTGGACACCATCATCCTTATTTTATTATATTTAACACAACCTGTACACTTTTGAAAACTATTGTGCAAAGATTAGGGGCCCAAAAACTTCTAATTTTTTTATTTTTTGGATTATCTAACTAAAAGGACACCTAGTTTCAATAATAGAAAAACACCTTAAACTCAATCCTTTTCTCAAAAGAAAACCCTAGAGAACATATGATTGGTCAATAACTAACCATTATATAATCACATTTCACACTTGCAATGCATTATTTTATTTTTATTTCTTTTTTTTTCATTTGCTATTTCTCTAATATTATGACAAAAACCAAGACCATGGCCCAAAAAGAAATTTGTGGCAAAAGCCTTCTATTATGCTTAATTTGTAAATAATAACCAAATTCTTGGTGATAAAAAACTTTATGGGGTTGACAAATACATATTAAAAAAAAAAGGACCCACCACAAAATCCAAAAAGAATTACACAAAACCCACCTTCCTTTTATCTTTTCACCTTCATTGTTTTGTTGCCTATTGAAATTACTCTTGTCCTCTTCCTTTGCTCGAGAAAGTGGTTGCTTTCATATGCCCCATCATGCCCCCAAAATCTAAAACCTGGACTTATAACCAATCTTTCTTATTGAAATTGGAACTAAACATGAGTCCTAAAACCTTTTTTTTTTTTGGAATGCCCCCACTACAATTTTTTCCTCTTTGTCCCTTTTTACTTTATTATCTCCTCTTTTTATGTGGTGCTAACTAGTGAACACAGGGAACAACAACAATTTTGGCAACAAAGTTGCTACCGGCACTACCATCATCACTCATGTTTCAAACCCTAACAATAAACCCTCACATACACAAATCCACTCATATATATTGTTTCCTAGATAACTTCTAATTTCTACATGATGGGATGTAACTAGAATCACATGTTCATGTACTCTTTCCTAAGGGTTTCATTTGCTCATCTATTATCTTTTAGCTAACTCTTAGATAGGTATTTGATAGGTAGGTAGAATCATTAGTTGTTCATCTATTATCTCTTGTTTAATTTTTAGATGACTATTTGATTGGTAGGCAGGATCAATTGTTTGTTTGTTGTCTCCTAGCTAACTCCTAAACAATTATTTAATAAATAGGTAGGTGTAGATTGAAATGGGCAAAACTTTCAAAACCATACAAGTTAATCACAACAATTTTAATTTCTTAAATTAAAATGCTTTCTCATTTTTAATGTAATTGAAACATGTTCAAAGTTTAACTTTTGATTTAAATTTAACATTAATCAAAGATTTAATATTTTGGTTAAATCAATTGTAGATTAACCAAAAATCACATGTTTTTCAATCTATTATCATTATTTAACACATGAAAATTTGAAAACTTTGAATTTCTTTTGTGCATGCTATTTTTAAGAATGCATGATTCACATTCAAATGCATTTGCATTTCACTTTTTAAGTTTAATGACCTATTAAATAATACATTATTCATGTTTCAAAAAGAAATTTTAATTAAAATTCTTGACCTTTCACATCACAATTGAAAGTTGTTTTAAATTTTTAAAATTTCAACATTTTGTTGTAAATGAATGGAACAACATGTTTTGGTGCATTTGAAACCATTAAACCACACTTTATATCCATAATGCATTCCATAATAAATTTGACATTGATTAATTTTTATATTATTCATAATTTCAACCTATGTATTTTTTTCCAATTTTTTCATGTCACACCAAAAATGATGATCAACCACAATATATTTGGCCAAATGTGGTTACAAAACAAATATACAAGAAGAAAATTTAGATTTCTTATTACTTGTTGGCAAACCAATAAAACATGTGAGCTAAATATGATGATTTCAAAATAAGAAAACTAAAAATTTGCTCAAATTCTCCAAAAATGTTGGCAAACCCGTTCATTTTTTCCTCAAATGTGGTGATTTTATTGAATTTTTTTCCAAAAGTTTCCTTATCCATGTTTGTGGACATTTGTTTTCCCACAAAATGGCGAATTTTCGTCACAAAAAAAATCACTAATTCTAAAAAGTGATAATATTAAATTTAACATGATGATAACTTTTGATTTGTATTGTAAATTATTTTTTTCAAATAAAATAATTTGAAATTCTATTATAATTTTTTAATTCATTTAATTTTAAAATAATGATATACTAAATATCTAAATCAACATTAAGATTTTTTAAAAAATCACTAGGGTTAAAAATATTTTGTATCACATATTTTTTCAAACTAAAGATTATTGAAAATCATGATAGGAAAGACTTAAGGAACATTTAAAAAACCAAAACAAAATTGTTTTTGACTCAATGAAAGACATTTAAAAGAAAAAAAAAAGACATCAGGAGTGTTAAAAATGTTAATGTTTCAATAAGTGAAAAAAAAAAATCGTATTTTAAAAATACGAAAAAGTGTAAATCATTTCATGAACAATCCATATGATCTTACATTTACCAATGTTTAGCAATTAATTAAAATGCTCAAATTTCCCATTATTTGCCCTCCAAGGTTTTTTATTTGACCCGGACTCCTAGTCTAAAGCGGGCATTAGGGTTTGAGGAATGCCAATGCAAAGCAGGGGGACATTCAGTCTTTTGGGTTTTAGCATTTTGAGCTCTCTATGAAAGAAAGCAAACCATGTGATGACCATCCCCGGCCCGCTCAAGCAGATGCATTTGATGAAATGGGTGCGGATCTGCCGTTGTCCCAGATGTATGCAGGAGCCGCAGCAGCAGGGGTCGCAGCTGAAGGCATTGAACCAGCAGCCAAGAAGAAGAAGAAGCAAGCAGGAGGCGCATCAGCACTAACAGGGGATGATGCTACACTGGCGGGTTTAACCGATACTGCAGAGTTTCTTTCACAGGAAACAACTATGCTTATTACCACTGAAGAAGCTGTGGGTGAAGAAGTGGAGGAAAGTTTGGATCGGCGTATAAAGCCACGGGTATGTGATTGTTGCTGTTTTTTTTAGCTCCATCAATCTGTGTGCATGGTTAGTGGCCTTGTTCAATTCAGCTCTTCAATTTCTGGGATTGTGAGACTTGATGTACATGCTTTTATGCCTTGGATTTCCAGGCGGCGTCTTCTTTGCCATTGGTATTTGGTGACAAAGTCCTCAGATCAAAGGTACTATTCTATTGTTTCTGCTGCAGAAGCTCCCCCCCACATTTCACTCATGACTCATCCCGCATTCGCATTCCATGTTGGATATCTCAGTAGTAGTGGGCTTCACAAGTTAAGATCTGTAAATAGGATTTATATCCTCGGTATCCTCATGGGTTTTGTGCCCTGGTTGAAAGTTGTCTTCGCTTGGATTGGACACGCACATGTCTGAGGGATAACAACAGGGAGGGATGATTGTGGAGCTAGGTGTTGCTGGAGTGTGAGGGAGATGCGCTTGACTTAAGCGGAGACATGGGGGCTGTAGGGCGCTTTTCTGTATGTCAAGGTCAGGCCAAAGACGATGAAGAGCTTTTGCTAGACCTAAAAGGTAAAATGGCATGCAACCACTCATATCTTGTTTTTTGAATGCACAGCTGCTCTCAAATTTGGTGAATATGATAGGAAATTGGAAGATATCTTGCCCCTATGAGGGTGTTCTTAAAGTTGATTGCAGGTTAGGGTTTCCAGGCATGTTATTCCCATCCTATCCCAGGAATTGCCTCCTGATTACTTTGGTTGAGATCTGCATAACTTCAATATTTTATGGGATATGGGAGTGGATGGATATGCAGGTGTCATCTACAAGACAACGATTGTGCCCTCCAACACCTTTTTTTTGGTATGGTTTATCTCCAATACCCTCTGAATCAGTGTGCAGTACCATATGTATTTGCTGTTTGTACACACATGAATGTTCTACAGTTCCCAGTCTGAAAGTTGCAAGAGAATGAGCAAAGGTGGTTATGTTCATCTGCAGCTATGATGCAGGAGTTTACTTTCTTAGCATCTTAGAGAATGGAGAGGAGACATGTGCAGATCATTGCTTCTTTTCACATGATGTGGGTCTGCATTTTTGCTTGTCTGTGCATGTGTATAGGCTAGAGGTAGAGCCATCCAGATAGGGAGCACAAACCAGAGGTACCTCTGGTTAGCACCAATTGTTTCTGAATGGATCATCTGCTGTGAGGGCAACTGTCAGCCTATGAAAGAATTGAGTGGTGGGGTGGCAGGTGAATGTGGGCCAAACAGAAGCAAAGGTGGGTGAGCACATTGATCAGTACCTTTTTGCACACCATGATATGTGGTTCTATGCTTGTAATGGGTTCAGGTCCACCCTAGTCACACATTCCTGTCTTTCTCTTGCTCTTTAATCCTTAAGGGGGTCAGTCATGGGCTGCCAGTGTGATACAGAAGCAGGAGATCCAATGATCAGATCTCCATGCAACCTGAAGAAGTTAGATAGGCTCCAATATTTCTGAATCCTGATCAGTCATCTGGTCTGGAATTGGACAGTCCAAATGTCACCTAAAACTAGGTTTATGGTGGATTATAGTTGATTCCAGGTCACCAAAAGTGGAGATCTTTCCATGACTTTACTTCCAGTTGACCACGGGGTTAGAGGTCACATCTGGGGCTTTGTTCCACCACTTTCAAGGGGATGGAAAACTGTGCTGGCCTGTTAAGGGTTAACCTGTTGCTCAACCAGAAATCTTTTTGGATGCCCATTTGTCATGGATTTCCATTTTGCCTCTTCAAGTGTGGTCACTGCTGATGTCTCCAAAATGAAGTGTCTGTCTGAACTTCAAGTCTTATGTTGTGTAAGAATATACAACAGCTTGAGGAAGCCAAATGACTGATTTATGCATGGATTGTTATGTCAGGTGGAGGCAATCATGAATGATTTTGTGCAACTGCGGGCTGATACAGATCGAAATGAAAATGAAACCATGGTTGAAGGTTAGTAGGTTGGTAGCTCCTATGCCTTATCTTGAAAGAGACTTAAAGGACATAGTTTCTTACATGGAATGGGTGGAATGCAAAGGATCTAGAGCAGGTTAGAATCTGTATTAATTTTTCAAAACTGGTGTAGGAACCATGGAAGGTTTCACATTTGACTCAGATGGAGAAGGAGAGCGGCCGGCTGCAGTCGTTCCTGGCACAGAGGCCACTGGCAGTAAGGATGCACCTGATGACGATGTTGACAGTGGTGGTGATATCAAAGCAGTGAAGAAGAAAAAAACTCCTGCCAAAACCCTGGTGGGTGTTTTATGAGATTATATCACATTTGTATCACACCTTGTACACAATTTTGAGTGATGTGCAAGGACATCTACTGAGGCAGTGTGCAACCTGCTCAAGTGCAATGTACTGAAGGTTAGAGAGCAGAGTTCATTTCTGATCAAGAGTGGGAAACATGTGCAGAAGGTAGCTAAAGCTCCAGCAAAGCAACGGGCAGCAGGGAAGAGTAAAACTGGGCGCTCTAAAGCAAGTGCTAAGGTACCTACCTATCAAGCACATTTGGTCACAGCATGTTTAGTTTTCTCTCCTTGTTGATTTTCAACATATCTCTTTTTAAAGCTTGAATGAGAATACAATATAGTCCCTTTCTGGATTGCAAGAACTGATAGGAGAACAATAATTGCAGGATTCAAATGCAAAGAAAGCAGCAACCAAGAAGGCGGCTCGGCCAAAAACCACTAAAAGTGCTGCTGCAGCTGGCAAGTGATAACAGTGTGGCTTTGCCTCAGGTTGCTATCAAAAAAGTGAGTATATTCTGGATCTCAAAATCTACAATATGGATCTGGAGTCTTCAGCGGCATGAAATTAGATGAAAAGTTTGATAGAAAATTATGCTATTTCACTTGTTGATCAAAAGGGGCTATTTACATTCTGCTGTAGAATCTTATGTAGGGATGCACAAAACATGTTCTCTTTTGTCTTCATCAAAGTCTGTGTCGAATGGTGGATAGATACATGTTGAATGCTGATTTTGTAAGGACTTTCTGCCAGATTTTTCACTCCATGCTTAACATGAATATTGCTGAGGGAGAACTCCCATTTTGCACAGACTGCAGTTATTCCATTAGTCATGAGCCCAGAGATTTCTCAGTTCTCATGAGAGTTATTTTTTGCATTCTGCAGAGTTTTCACTACATGCACATGCGATTAATGCATGCACAAAAGGAAGCATGCCCCTCTTTTTTTGGGGCTCTCCTCAGGTACTACTGAATCCGATACATCTTTTTGCTGGGTTGCTGCCTGCTTATGATGATTGGGCTTCCAGCCTCAAGCTCTTGAAAGAGAAAAAGCACACCCAAACTGGGCAACAATGATTTGTTTTCATTTGCCAGACTCGGTTAAGTTCACTGACTTTTTTGACAAACGCTCTCAACCAGAGTATGCAGGTATTGAAATGATTAGAATGCCTCATGTTCATTCCAATATCTCAATGACTGCGAAGCTGGGGGTTATCAATAGTCAATTTTACAGATTCT
>Ga0116231_10014487_pt1 | contig 10576 bp, 5 predicted proteins | sample S1TSphgellanicum_2_FD_89695 | JGI IMG/M metagenome (GOLD analysis project Ga0116231, IMG submission 89695) | Host-associated microbial communities from peat moss isolated from Minnesota, USA - S1T2_Fd - Sphagnum magellanicum MG | ecosystem: Host-associated > Plants > Peat moss > Unclassified... | reverse complement strand
TTGCCGCGCAAGGCCTTCGAGACGGTGATCACGGAGACGTTCAAATCGCGCGCGATGTCTTTGAGGCGGATCGGCATGAAATCCCCAGTCGAACGACGAGTGGATGGGAGCAACGGCGCGGCGAAGCGGGAAGCGGAGTCTAACTCGGCCCACAGCGGAAGCATAACCCAGCGCAACCATGGAACGATAGCGCTATCGAGGCCACCGAGGCGCCGGAAGCGCGAGATAGGCTCGGCGGCGATGGAAAATACATGATTCCCCTGGCGGGCCTCGCGTGATATCGTTAGCGCTAACGGCAATTTCCGCCAACCTATTTTGATTTGGATCGTTTCCGCGGCGTCCGGTCGCGCTCGCGCCTCTTCGCCATGGCGCAGCCGCGCAGGTACGATTCCGATTCCGCTCCAAGGCGCGAGGCTGAAGATGAAGACGCGAGTGCCCAACACGGTGGAGAAGGTCGCGCTCGCGCCGCGAGTCGGCCTCTGGGGCGCGTCCTCGACCAACGTGTTGAACATGATCGGCGTCGGCCCGTTCCTCACCATTCCGCTGGCGCTGGCCGCGATGGGTGGTCCGCAGGCGATGCTCGGCTGGCTGCTCGGCGCCTTCATCTCGCTCTGCGACGGCATGGTGTGGGCGGAGCTCGGCTCGGCGATGCCCTATTCCGGCGGCCCCTACTACTATCTGCTCCGGGCCTTCGGCCCGCGCGGCGCGGGCCAGCTCTTCGCCTTTCTCTTCCTTTGGCAGTCGATCATTCTCGGTCCGCTGTCGATCGCCGGCGGCGCGGTCGGCTTCGCGCAATACAGCGGCTACCTCTTTCCCGGCATCGGCCATTGGGGCGGAGTGGCCATCGCCGCCGCGGCCTGCCTGGCCAATATGGCGCTGGTCTATCGCAACATCCGCTCGATCGCGCTGGTCTCGATCGGGATCGCGGCTATCGTCATCGCGTCCACGGTCTGGATCATTCTGAGCGGCGCGACCCACTTCCATCCCGGCCTCGTGCTGGACTTTCCCCAAGGCGCGTTCCATCTCAACCGCAGCTTCTTCTTCGGGCTGGGCGCGGCCACGTTGTTCGCGGTCTACGACTACGGCGGCTACTACAACGCCTGCCTGATCGGCGACGAAGTCGAGCAGCCGAAGAAGACCCTGCCGCGCTCGATTTTGTTTTCGATCCTGCTGGTGGCCGCGATCTATCTGGTCATGAACGTGGCGATCATCGGCGTGGTGCCGTGGCGCGAGGCCATGCACTCCCAGGCGATCGTCGCCGACTTCATGGTGCGCATCTACGGGGCGCTGGCCGGCAAGGTCGTCGCGGCCTTGATTGTGATCGCCTCGTTCGGCTCGGTCTTCGCGGTGCTGCTGGGCTATTCGCGCATCCCCTACGCGGCCGCGGTCGAGGGCCAGTTTTTCTCGGTCTTCGCGCGCCTGCATCCGATGGGGAACTTCCCTTACGTCTCGATTGTGGCGCTCGGCCTCTGCTCCGCGGTCGCTTGCTTGTTCACCTTGGAAAGCCTTTTCACCGCGCTGATCGTCGCGCAGACGGTGCTCCAGTTCGCGGGGCAATGCGTCGCGGTGATGGTCTTGCGCCAGAAGAAGAAAGAGCCTATGGATTCCTACCGGATGCCGTGGTATCCGCTGCCCGCGCTGATCGCTTTGCTTGGCTGGATCTACATCGTCGCCACCAGCGGACTTCGTTATATCGCCTTCGCGGCGGCGCTGCTGGCCGTGGGTGTGGCGATGTACCTGTGGCGGGCGCAGCGCCGCAAGCAATGGCCTTTTCCGGAGGCGGCATGACGAAACGCTGGGAAGCGGTGACCGTCGGGGAGATTTACATCGACCATGTCTTTTCCGCGCTGCCGGGCTGGCCGCGCCCGGGCGAGGAGGTCTTCACCAAAAACTACCTCTGCGAGGTCGGCGGCGGCGCGGCGATCACCGGCTGCGCGCTGGGCCTGCTGGGCAGGAAGACGGCGGTCTTCGGCGTGGTCGGCGAGGAGGACGCGGCGTGGATCGCCAAGCGGCTCGCCGAGTTCGGTGTCGAGTCCGGCGGGCTGAAGCGCGCGCCGCAGCGCTCGGGCGTGACCGTGAGCATCTCGGTGACCGAGGACCGCACCTTTTTCAGCTACGCCGGCACCAACGAGCTGCTGAGCGCGTATCTGCTCTCGGAAGGGGTGGTGGAGCAGCTGTCGCAGGCGGCGCATGTCCACTTCGCCGTGCCGTTGGACCGCCGGGTGGCGATCACGCTGCTGCCGGTGCTCCAGTCCGCCGGCTGCACCGTCTCGCTCGATGTGGGCTGGCAGCCCGAGTGGTACTTGAACCCCGACAATCTGCGAACCTGCAAGGAGATCGACTACTTTCTGCCCAACCGCAAAGAGGCCGGATATCTGACCGGCAAAGGCCGTCCGGAGGATGTGCTGGAGGGGCTGGAGCGCCTCGGCTTCAGCCACGTCGTGGTGAAGCTGGGCGCGGACGGCGCGGCCATCCGCATCGACGGCCGGATGCTGCGCGTGCCCTCGCCGGATGTGCAGGTGGTGGACACGACGGGCGCGGGAGACGCCTTCGACGCGGGGCTGATCGACGCGGTGCTCGACGGCACCGACCCACTGGAAATGCTGCGCCGGGCCTCGGCCTGCGGAGCCTTGTCGACGCGCACGGCGGGCGGCCTGATGGGCCTGCCCCTGCGCCAGGAATTGGAGGAGATTTGTGAGCGGCAATCCATCATCGCGCAGCAATCGTAAGGTCACGCTGATCGGCGGCGGCGGAGTCCGCACGCCGCTGGTGATCTATGGCGTCAACGAGTCCGCCGAGCGCCTCGGCGTCGACGAGATGGTGCTCTACGACCTCGACCCGGCCCGCGCCGAGGTCATGTGCAAGCTCGGCCAGGCGCTCGTCGCGCGCGAGGGAGGCTCGCTCAAACTCTCGGTCGCCGCGGATCTCGAATCCGCCGTCGCCGGCGCGGCCTTCGTGCTCACCGCCGTCCGCGTGGGAGGCATCCGCGGGCGCGCCATCGACGAGCGCATCTCCATCGAAAACGGCTACCCCGGCCAGGAGACCACCGGCCCCGGCGGCATCGCCATGGGCTTGCGCACCATCAACGTCGCCATCGAGTACGCGCGGCTGATCGAGCGCCTCGCGCCCGACGCCTGGATGATCAACTTCACCAACCCCGCCGGCCTCATCACCCAGGCCATCAGCCAGCACAGCGGTGTGAAGGTGATCGGCATCTGCGACACGCCCACCGAGCTCTTCCACCGCATCGCCCTCGCGCTCGGCGCGCCGCCGGCCGAGGTCCACTGCGAATACGTCGGCCTGAACCATCTCGGCTGGGTGCGCCGCGTGCTGCTGCGCGGCGAGGATGTCACCGCCAGGATCCTCGCCGACGACATCGCCCTCGCGAGCCTCTACCAGGCGCCGCTCTTCGACTTCGAACTGCTTCGCGCGCTGCGCCTCATCCCCACCGAATACCTCTTCTTCTACTACAGCCGGAGCCGCGCGCTGGCCAACCAGCGCGCCGCCGGGGCCACTCGCGGCGAAGAGGTCGCCCAGCTCAACGAAGAACTCTTCGCGTCGCTGGCGCGCAGCCTCGCGGCCGACGCCGACAACGCCGACGAGGCGCTGGCCCTCTACGTCGCCTACCTCAACCAGCGCTCCGGCTCCTATATGCAGCTCGAGGCCAGCGCCGGAACCGCGTTCGACAAGTCGCACGCGCTCACCGAAGATCCTTTCCGCGTGGCGACCGGCTACCACCGGATCGCGCTGGACGTGATGAACGCGCTCTGCTCGCCCACGCCCAGCCGCGTCGTCGTCAACGTCCGCAACCGCGGCGCGATCGCCGATGTCGCCCCCGAAGACATCGTCGAAGCGGCCTGCGCCATCTCGGAAAGCGGCATCGTCCGCGAGCACTGCGGGGCGCTGCCCGAAGAGGTGCGCGGGCTCGTCCTCGCCGTCAAAGCCTACGAGCGCGCGGCCATCGAGGCGGCCGTCACCGGCTCCCACGCCGCCGCGCGCAAGGCGATGCTGCTCTATCCGGCGATCGGCGAGTGGGAGCCGTCGGCGGGGTTGCTGCGCGATTTCGCGGCCCGCAGCCCGCAGTTTCCCAAGTTCGCCTGACGCGGCGGCGTGGAGCGAACTGCGGCAGCGCTATCGCCGCAGCGCGTCGCGGATGGGGAATCCGGCGCTGCAAGGCCAAAATCAAGGATTCGTGGCATGAAATCAGCGCAAACGCAAGCTGGCTCGATAAATTTCGTTGCAATTTCCGTTAGCGATAACGTACAGTCGTGACAATCCTTCGAGGATATGGGCGCGCGGCGGTTCGACGACAGGGGAACATCCCTCGCGGCACGACAGCCCGAGGGTGAGGTTCGCGCGATGCGCGCCGACGATTTCGATGTCTTGGCAACGCGCCAGCTTGATATGGAACCACCGTACTGATGAACCACTAGGAGGCAGGGGTATGAAAAGGATCCACGGTCTTTTGTCGCTGCTGGTCGTCCTCGCGGCGGCTTGTTGCGGCACCATCGCGATGGCGCAGATCACCAGCGCCCGGCTCACCGGCGAAATCACCGACGCGACCGGCGCCCTTGTGCCCCACGTCAAGGTCGCCGCGAAAAACAACGGCACCAACTTCACCCAGACCACGCAGAGCTCCGACAGCGGCGTCTACACCTTCACCGCTCTGCCGCCGGGCGTCTACACGCTGACGACCGAGCTGGCCGGCTTCGCTCCGCACATCGAGAAGGGCGTGACGCTGACCGTCGGCCAGTCCGCGACCTTGAACATCGCGCTGAAGACCGGCGACGCCTCCGACACCGTGACCGTGACCGGCGGCGCGGAGCTGATCAACACCACCACCGCCGAGATCAGCAACACCGTCGCCGAGGACGAGGTGAAGGAGCTGCCGCTCAACGGCCGCGACCCGTCGAGCCTGGTCTATCTCTCCGCCGGGGTGACCAACGAGATCATCTCCCAGGCCGCGTCGACGCAGACGCAGCAGTCCTTCGCCACGCAGACCGGAGCCTCGGCCGGCGGCGGCCGCCAGGGCAGCACCTGGTACCTGCTCGACGGCGTGATGAACATGGACACCACGACCCTGCTGGCCGCGCCGTTCCCGAACGCCGACTCCACCCAGGAGTTCAAGGTCATCACCAACAACTTCGACGCCCGCTACGGCTTCGCGCCGAGCGCGGTGGTGAGCATCCAGACGAAGAGCGGCACCAACCAGATCCATGGCGGGGCCTTCGAGTTCGTCCGCAACGACGCGGTCAATGCCAAGAACTACTTTTCCCACGCCGTCGATCCGCTGAAGCGGAACCAGTTCGGCGGCTATGTGGGCGCGCCGCTGATCCACGACAAGCTCTTCGGCTTCGCGAACTACCAGGCGACCCGCGCCACCGAGGCGACGACCTCGAACACGGCGAATACTCCGACGACCGCGATGCTTCAAGGAGATTTCAGCGCGGTGGTGGACTCCAACGGCAACTCGATTCCGTTGACCGGGCCCTTCCAGACCATCGACGGCAAGCCCAACCAGGTCGATCCGGCCCTCTTCAGCAAGGGCGCGGTCGCGTTGGAGGCGTCGATTCCGCAGAACGGCTCGCCCGGCTCGGGTCTGATCCACTTCGCCAACCCCGTCCAGCACCCCAACTACGACGAAGGCACCGGGCGCTTGGACTACATTCTCAACGACAAGCAGCGGATGTTCGTCCGCGTCTTCATCGACGCGCTGAGCCAGCCGGGCGCGAGCGCTCCCGGCAATATTCTCTCCGGCGTCGAGGGCCAGCACGGCATCGACCTCAACGGCGCGGTGAACCACACCTGGACGATCTCGCCCGCGCTGCTGAATAGCGTCACCGCCGCTTACATCAGCTACGATCTCGATTCCGGAACCACCGTGCTGAACTCAAGCGGCAAGCCGCTTTGCCTCTCGCAGTTCATCAACGTCGCCGACCCTCCCGGGCAGTGCGTGGTGAATCTCAGCGTGTCGAACGGCAACGCGCTCTACGGCGGCGCATCTGGATTCAGCGTTTTCTCCGGGTCGCCGTACCAGACAAACCGCCGCGACTGGATCCTGACCGACACGGTGACCAAGGTGGCGGGCAAGCACACCACGGCCTTCGGCGCGGACGTGCTGCATCGCCACTATTTCTACGACTACAGCGGATCGGCCTACGCTTCGATCGGCTTCAACGGCTCCTATACCGGCAATATCTTCGCCGACTTCTTGCTCGGCGAGTCGACCGGCGTCTCCCAGGGCAGCGGCTCGGTGGGCGCGACCAACGGCTGGATGCTGGGCATCTACGCGCAGGACCAGTACAAGTGGCGCCCGAATGTGACGTTGAACTACGGTATCCGCTGGGATCCCAACTTCAGCCCGAGCATCGTCGGCAACCGCGGCGCGGCCTTCGTTCCCGGCGCGCAAAGCACCCGCTTCCCCAACGCTCCGCAAGGCCTGCTCTTCGCCGGCGAACAAGGCGTGCCCAGCGGCCTCTTCAAGAGCAGCTACGGCTACTTCCAGCCGCGCCTGGGCGTCGCTTGGCAGGTGAATCCGACGCTGGCGGTCCGCGCCGGTTTCGGCCTCTTCACCACGCCGCTCGAGGATGCCTTCTACAGCCAGGCGTGGAACGCGCCGCCCTTCGACCCGAGCTATTCCACCGTCTACTCGCCGGCCATACCCGCGCCTTTCGACAACCCGTGGAGCGTCTACGCGCCGACCGGCGGCAAGAGCCCGTTTCCGCCGTTCGTGACGGCGGGCTACAGTCCTCCGGCGAACACGACCTTCCCGGCGCAGGTCGGTTTGCCGGCGGTCTTCAACCGAGACTTCAAGCTCGGCATCACGGAGAGCTGGAACGCCTCGATCGAGCAGCAGTTCGGCAAGACGCTGGCGATGCATATCGCTTATGTGGGCAGCGAGTCGTATCACCAAGCGACGACGGTGGAGCAGAATCCCGGCCACTTCTTCGGGATCGGCAACCCCAACAACGGTGCCCGCACCACCTATCCGAACTTCGCCGGAGTTTTGCAGGTGAACGACGGCGCGACCGCGACCTACAACGCGCTTCAGGTTGGCTTTGAGAAGCGCTTCTCGCACGGCTATCGCGTGCAGTCCAACTTCACCTGGTCGCACACCTTCGATGTTGGCGGCTCGGGCGATCCGACCTTCGAGTCGAGCGTGGCCGACCCCTACAACTTCCACCTCGACCACGGCAATTCCAGCTTGAACTACCCGGTGGTCTCGTTCACCAACTTCGAGTACGAGTCGCCCAAGCTGGAAGGCAAGAACCCGATCGTCCGGGGCATTCTGGGCGATTGGGAGCTGACCGGGATTCTTACGCTGCAGTCGGGCGCGCCCTTCACGATGAACGGCGGCAACGGCAACAACAATTCGTTCTTCAACGTGGGCCAGGACCGCGCCGACAAGGTTCCGGGCCAGCCCGTCGGCGTCCGCACAGGCGGCAAGTCGCACTGGATCAACCAGTATTTCAACGTGAACGCCTTCACTCAAAACCAATTTGGCCAGCCTGGCAACGTGCAGAAGTACAGCATCCAGGAAGCGCCGATCATCAATCTGGACGCGGGCATGTACAAGAACTGGACCTTCGCCGAGCGGTACAAGGTGCAGTTCCGCTGGGAGGCGTTCAACGCGATGAACAACCCCAGCTTCGGCCAGCCCGACTCCAATCCCGGCGACAGCAACTTCGGTCAGGTCACAGGGCAGGCGGGGGCGCTCACTCCGGCCCGCGTGATGCAGGCGGGCTTGAAGGTCGCGTTCTAACTCTGCTTATGCCAACAACCAAACGCCTGGACCCTCGTCGGTTCAGGCGTTTTTCTTTGCGTTCGAGCGAAGACAGCAAGTAGAAGAGCCGCCTTGCATCAAGGCGGCTCTTCGGTCTACCCGAGTTTCAACTCGTCTCCGCTATTGTCGCAAAGATTACCAGTCGATCTTGGCGGGAAAGAACTTGGCGATCAAATCTTCATAGTAAGGTTTCAGCTCGGCGACGTTCGGTTTGGCCGCACCCTTGGAGTAGAGGTCGTAGGGGTTGAATTTGACCACCCACTTGAACATCTCCTCGTCGTGCTTCGACATCAGGTGCCGATACGCGCCCATCTGGTGGCAGGAGTAGAAGGAGTGGTAGCGGAGCATGTAGAGCGACTCCTCGGGCATGTAGTCCTTGACGACATGGCCGATGTAGGCGTCGTGCCCCCAGGACATGTGCACCTTGTCCAGGCCGCAGTTCGGATCGTAGATGCCGTACTTGGTCTGAAGCTCGGGGCGCTTGCTGTCCGGGTTGGCGGCGAAGTATTCGGGGAAGACGATCTTGTCGGAGTAGGCGCAGCCGACCGGGAAGGTGTCGCCGACCACCGCCCACTGCGGCTCGCCGTAGAGGCAGAGCACCTTGCCCAGGTCGTGGATGAACCCGGTCAGCACCATCCAGTCGGGATGGCCGTCTTTGCGGATCGCCTCGGAGGTCTGCATCAGGTGCTCGATCTGGGTGAGGTCGGTGTCCGGGTCGCTCTCGTCGACCAGCGTGTTCAGATACTCGGCCGCCTCCCAGATGCTCTTCTTGCCTTTGTCGAGGGCGAAGTACTGCTTCTCTTTGCCGAGGACGAAGTCGAGGGTCTGGAACTCGTGGTTGTCTTTGTAGAAGGCCGCGACGGTGGGAACGACCTCGGCGTCGTAGTTGCGGAACTCGGACTCGCTCTTGCCTTCGCGATAGCGGCCGGCGACAAAATCGGACCAGCTGTCTTCAATCTCCAAACCGACGGCGTCGAGCGTTGCAGCGCTTTGACTCATGGCATGTTCCTCCACGGAAACCCGCCTTCGTCGGCGGTACCGCTAACGTGAACACAGTGTACTCCCAAATGCGAGAGGTGGGCGAAGATATTCTAGAATCCTCTGGTACGCAGCCTCGGGGATTCCGGCTTCGCGGAGCCATGGGCCGTTTTGCAGGTCGAGCAGCCAGGGGGAATCGGGAAAGATGTCGTTTCGCGGCATAGCGCGGCAAGGCTTGGCTCGGCGCGTCGCGCTCGGCATCGTCGGGGTTGGGCTGCTCGGCTGGGGAGCCTCGCGCGCCATGTTCTCCGCCGCGCTCGCGCCGCCGCAGGCGCAGGGCGCAGGGCCGCAAGACTGGCCGATGTATGGCGGGGAACCGAGCGGCGACCGCTACTCGCCGCTGCGCCAGATCGACCGCGGCAACGTGAAGCGGCTGCGGCCCGCATGGCGCGTCGACGTTGGCGCGGAGGGCGCTTTGCAGGCCAGTCCGCTGGTGGTCGGCCGCACCGTCTTCGTCTACACGCCGCTGCAAAAGGTGCTCGCGCTCGACGGCGCGACCGGCAAGCGGATTTGGATCTTCGACTCGGGAGTGGAGGGAAGGCAGCCCAATCGCGGCTTCTCCTATTGGTCCGACGGCAAGCAAAGCATTCTCTTCGCGGGCGTGATGGATCATCTCTACGCCCTCGACCCCGCGACCGGCCGGCCGCTGCCCGGCTTCGGCGAGAAGGGAAGCATCGATCTGCGTCAAGACCTGGGCGACGGAGACTTCGCCAAGAACTTCGCCGTGCTGACCACGCCCGGCACGATTTACAAGGACATGATTATCGTGGGCTTCCGCGCGCCGGAGACCAAGCCGGCGCCGCATGGCGATATTCGCGCCTACGACGTGCGCACCGGCAAGCTGCGCTGGAGCTTCCACACCATACCGCGCCCCGGCGAGCCCGGGTACGAGACCTGGCCGCCCCAGGCGTGGAAGACCGCCGGCGCGGCCAACAACTGGGCCGGGATGGTGGTCGACGCCGAGCGCGGCATCCTCTACGCGCCCACCGGCTCGGCGGTGAACGACTTCTACGGCGCGGACCGCGCGGGCGACGACCTCTACGCGAACACGCTCCTGGCCCTCGACGCCAACACCGGCAAACTGCTCTGGCATTTCCAGGGAGTGCACCACGACATCTGGGATCGCGATTTTCCTTCGCCGCCCGCGCTGGTCAGCGTCCGTCGCGACGGCAAGAGCGTCGACGCCGTGGCGCAGACGACCAAGCAAGGCTTCGTCTTTCTCTTCGACCGGGTGACCGGGAAACCGCTCTTTCCGATCGTCGAAAAGCCGTTTCCGGCCTCTGACGTTCCCGGCGAGGCGGCGTCGGCGACCCAGCCGGTGCCGCTCGCGCCAGCCCCGTTCGCGCGCCAGGAGCTGACCGCGCAGATGCTGACCGAGCGCACTCCGGCGGCGCATGCCTGGGCCGAGCGGCAGTTCCAGAGCTTTCGCAGCGCCGGGCAATTCGTCCCTTTCGCGGTCGGCAAGCCGACGATTATTTTTCCCGGCTACGACGGCGGGGCGGAGTGGGGCGGCCCGGCGGTCGACCCGCGCAAAGGCATCCTGTATGTCAACGCCAACGATGTTCCCTGGACGGGCGAGCTTGCCGAGAACGATCCCGCCGTCGACGTCGGCGCGGCGCTCTATCAGAACCAGTGCGCGCTCTGCCACGGGGCCGACCGCAAGGGATCGCCCCCCGAGTTTCCCTCGCTGGTCGGGGTGTGCCAACGCTTGTCAAACTCCGCGATCGACACCGTGGTGCATCAAGGCAAGGGCCG
>Ga0116231_10014486_pt1 | contig 10576 bp, 14 predicted proteins | sample S1TSphgellanicum_2_FD_89695 | JGI IMG/M metagenome (GOLD analysis project Ga0116231, IMG submission 89695) | Host-associated microbial communities from peat moss isolated from Minnesota, USA - S1T2_Fd - Sphagnum magellanicum MG | ecosystem: Host-associated > Plants > Peat moss > Unclassified... | reverse complement strand
TATCAGGATGCGCCACGCCGGTGAAGAATCAGTTGTCAGGGGTCAGGGGTCAGGGGTCAGGGGTCAGGGGTCAGGGGTCAGGGGTCAGGGGTCAGAGGTCAGAGGTCAGACGACTGACCCCTGACCCCTGATGACTGATCCCTGATCCCCGTCTATGGTCCGCGCCGTCAGCAGGGGACCGAGCCGAGCGTGCCAGATATTTTTGACGAAATTCAGGAGGATTTGCGGGCCGAGCGGGCGCGCCGGCTCGGGCGGCGCTATGGCGGTGCCCTGGCGGCGCTGCTGGTGCTGGTCCTGGCCGGCACCGGCGGGTTCGTCTGGTGGCAGAACCGCCAGAAGGCGGCCGCCGATGCCGCGGCACTTGCCTATATCGATGCGGCCGCCGCGGCCGACCATGACAAGCCCGGCGCCGCGCCGGCGCTGGCTTCGGTTGCTGCGACCGGGCCCGCCGGCTACCGCATCCTGGCGAATCTGCGCCTGGCCGCGATCGACTGGAAGGACGGGCGCGAGAAGCCGGCGCTCGCGGCCTGGCAGTCGGTGGCCGGCGACCAGTCGGCGCCGCAGTTGCTGCGCGATCTCGCGACCCTGTCGCTGGTCGAGCATCAGCTCGATACCGGCAACCCGGTTCTGCTGAAGCAACAGGCCGAGGCGCTCACGGCGGCCGACAATCCCTGGCGCCCCATGGCCGAGCAGGTTATTGCCCTGCTCGACCTGCGTGCCGGCAAGCCGGCCGAGGCCGCGACCCTTCTCAAACGCCTCTCCACCGACCCGCTCTCCCCGCCCTCCATGCGTGAGATGGCCGGCGACCTGCTGCAAACCATCGACATTCCCCCCGCAACCCCGAAACCGCCGGCCACGCCTGCGGCGCCGCCCAGCCAAGGACCTGGTACTCACGGATGACCGACGGCATACATCTGACCCGACGCGCCAGCCTGCTGCTTCCGCTGGCGCTCGGGGCTTGCAGCTGGCTCGACTGGCTTGGCGACGAAGCGAAAAAACCCATCCCCGGCAACCGCGAACCCGTGCTGGCCGCCACCCGCGGCCTGGTGATCGATTCGCCGCTCTCGGTGACCGTGCCGCCACCGGTGACGAACGCGAACTGGCTCCAGCCAGGCGGCAACCCCGCCCATATCGGCGCCAACCTGTCCGGCGGGCTCACCAAAGCCTGGAGCACCGGCATCGGCGCCGGCGGCGACTACCGCACCCACATCACCGCCGTGCCGCTGATCGACGGCGAGCGCGTTTTTACGATGGACACGAACGGGACGGTAACCGCGTTCGGCATCGCCAAAGGCCAGCAAATCTGGCGCACGTCCACGAAGCCGAAGAAGCTCCACAGCACCAATCTGGGTGGCGGCATCGCCATTGACGGCGGCAAGATCTACGCCGCCACCGGCCGCGCCGAAATTCTTGCCATTGATTGCGGCAGTGGCGAGATTTTATGGCGCCAGCCGATGCCCTCGCCGGCGCGCTCGGCGCCGACGATCGTCAACGGCAGCCTGTTCGTCTGCACCATCGATGAGAAACTCATCGCCTACGCGCAAGCCGACGGCAAGCAGATCTGGCTGCACCAGGCGACCCAGACCGACATCGGCACGCTCGCGCAAGCCTCCCCCGCCTACGCCGACGGGCTCGTCGTCGCCGGTTTCGAATCCGGCGATCTGGTTTGCGCCCGTGCGGACTCCGGCACGATCGTCTGGACCGACAATATGGGCGCGGTGAAGGGGGCGGTCGGCCTCTCCGAATTCGCCTCCGTGCGTGCCGCGCCGGCGCTGGAGGATGGGCTGTGCTACGCCATCGGCCTCGGCGGCCTGCTGGCGGCACTCGATCTGCGCTCCGGCCGCCGCGTATGGGAACGCGACGTCGCCGGCGCCAACATGCCGCTGCTGGTCGGCGAGTTCATGTTCGTGGTCAGCACGGAGCAGAAACTGGCGGCGCTGAGCCGCGACGACGGCACGGTGCACTGGGTCACCGATTTGCCACGCTTCAAGAATCCTAAGCGCACCAAGGGTCTGATCAACTGGTACGGCCCCTCGCTCATCGGCGGCAAGCTGCTGCTGGTGAGCGATTACGGCAAGCTGGCGGTGCTCGATCCGGAGGACGGCAAGCTGATCACCAGTACGGATTTGCCCGATAGCGGCTCGCTGGCACCGGTGGCGGCGCAGGGATACACGTTTATTCTGACGGATGACGCGACGCTGACGGCGTACAAGTAGGATGGGTCTCGACCCATCACCGAGCCCCGTCCGCCGTCATTGGTGAGCGGGCGGAGCCTGACGCATGAACCTGGTCCATAACGAGCGTATCAAGCTGCTGGCTAACGTGCTGAACACCATGGCAGGATCGAGCTTCACCGTCGGTGTGGCGGCCCCGGTTGCTGCCTCGTTCTTTTATGGCGCGGCGTCGCTCCCAATTTCGGCTATGATTACCGACGTAGTGTTCTGGCTTTCGATTGCCGCAGTGCTACATGGTTTGGCGCAATACCTCTTGGGAGCCTTGAGGCCATGACCGACATGCAATGGTTCGCCTTTGTCATCCTGCCGCTGTGTGTTGGCGTTATCGGCGGCGTGGCCGCATGGGCGGGGCGCCGCTTCATCCCATAGGGGTGTCGCGCGCAGAAGATTGCTCGGTAGGATGGGTCTTGACCCATCACGTCGGCAGGGCCGACGCCGTTCGCGCCCGGAGTGATGGGTCAAGACCCATCCTACGGGCTGCCCGCGCCCGCGCGCATCGGCTTCGTTAAGGGTTCTGTTGCCGTTATCTTGGCATGGTGGCTGCGTCAACCATGTCGCCTCGCAATCATCCCGCCCATCCGGCCATGTCGCAGGGCCTCGGCGAGATTACCCGTTACCCATTCAGGGTGCCTCTAGCGGCTATTTCGACCAAAGAAGTTTGACAAGAATTAAGTCGATTGTGTAACGTAACGCCTGCCAATGCATCGTCAAAGTTCATGGAGCGGGTGATGACCGACAAATCCCAACAATATGCAAAACACAAGGAACTTCTACACAAAGAGAAGGTCGCCCACGAGGCGCTCATTAAAGGAACGCCACCTCAGGGCTCTGTGTCGGAAGCAATGGACCTTGTTGTCGTAGGTTCGCTCGAGAAGTCGCACGAGTTGGCAAAGGCCGCAACCGAGGCTTTCGAACAAGAGATGAACAAGACGGTCTAAGCGGTCCATCTGCGGCTAGGCTATGCTTTGGCTATCCGACGCCGGCGCTTTTGTATTGCTAACCCGTCAAAGCGTACCAATCCAGCCAGGAGCCGGGCGGCTTCTGGCCTCCCTCGGCCGCATCTGGTATGACGTTTGATGCTATTCCACGCGCAACCAGGGGGCGCACGATGTCTGTTAGGGTTTCGATGAGTCTAACCGAGCGCGACGTGACGAATGCCGACACCCTGGTCGGCCTCATCAGGTCGAGGAACAAGGCCAAGGCGGTGAGCACAGCCTTATCCCTCGCGCGCCTTGTCGCCGAGAAGATGTCCGCTGGCGGCGAGGTGTTCATCAAGCGACGGGATGGCGGGATCGAAAAGATCACCATCGACGACCCGGTCCGGTAGTGTGGGCGACGCCGGTCAGGAGTGGGGCAAGGTCGCCGACTCGCCCCTCGCCCACGCGCAGGAGGCGAACCGCTACCGGCGCTTCGGGCGGCAATTCCAGTTGCTGGTGCTGCTTCCGCTGTTTTCCTTTGTGCTCGGAAAGCTCGACAATGCCGAGAGCAGGTAGGGTGACGAGTCGTTCGTTTTGCGGAGTTCCCGCTCTGCGGAGGGATGAGTAAGAAAGCAGTTCTTTTTTGAAACAAAAGAACCAAAAAACTTTTGTTCGTTAGGCTTCGGCTCGGGGATTTGATATGTTAGGCGGAACTTGGGCTTTAGCGCGTTTCACCGTGTTTGCCGTGATGGCTTGCGGATTGGCGCACGCGCAGCAGCAGCATTTGCCGCGTAACTCTCAGGGATTTCTGGAGAACAGCAACACCTTCGCTGTCGCCTATGCACTGTCGTTCCAGAGTTATGACGCATGTGGCGACCCTCACCACGGCGAGATCGCGCGGAAAGCCATCTTGCAGAAGTTCATGGGCTGTCCATTCTCGCCTCAGGTGAAGGCGCAGTTCCAGAACGCCCTGGCAACCGCCCTTCCGAAAATTCGTGCCGGGGTGGCGAGTGGCGCTTTGCGGAACGATCCGAAAAACTGCGCGAGGATCAAGCGGTTGCCGTCATACTTAGCCAACATTGCGAGCCTCGATATTTTTGAATCGGACCCGAGCAGGCTTCCTGGCATGGTAGATTTCCCCTGCGACACGGTTCCGGTCTATCCATAGAGTCTCAGGATGGGTGAGCCAAGCGCGTTCAGGACAAGATTTGTGTTGGTTGCGGCGCTCTGCGTGGTCATGGCGACGCCTGCGGTGGCGCAGAATTTGTACGGACGTTCCAGCCATCTGCCGCGCAACGCACAAGGGCTACTCGAAAACACGGACACGTTCAGAATAGCCTTCGGTATGTCGTTTCGAATCGACAAGTGCGGAGACTACCGGCACGGCAAGGCGTTCCGTCAGGCGGCAATCGCGCGCATGCATAGCTGCCCTTTCTCCATTCAGGCGCGCAAGGATTTCGATGCCTGGACAAGGACAACGGAGGAGAAACTCTCGGCAGTCTTCGGGGAAGGCTTGGCAGGCGGTGCCATCACAGCTGATGCAAAGTGCGGCCTGATACTGAACGACCCGAAATTCCTGGCGGAGATGGCGGCGCTGGACCGGCTTGGTCCGCTCATCTGGTCAGAGCGACTGGACCAGGACCCGTGCGATACCCCGCCGGTAGCGCCATAAGACAGAAAACCCGTTACGGGTACAATCTGGTTGTGGTAGCGATACCTATCTCAATACGGAGTATTTCATGGTCCGCCAATTATGCCTCGTCGCTGCAGCCCTGCTCGGCGGTTGCGCGTCCATCGTCGAGGGCACCAACCAGCAGATTGCGGTCAATACCAATCCAGCGGGTGCGGACTGCGGCTTGTACCGGCAGGGCGTCAAGATCGGCACGATCCTGAAAGCGCCGGGCAGCACGCTGGTCAACAAGACCAAGCACGACATCTGGATCGTCTGCGTCAAGCAAGGCTATCAGCAGGCGACCTACCTCAATCACTCAGGCATTGCCCCAGGCACGTTTGGTAACATCGTCGCGGGTGGAGGAATTGGCTGGGCGATCGACAGCGCTTCCGGCGCCGACAACAAGTATGACAGTCCCGTCAATCTGTCCCTCGTCCCCGCGCCACCCGGGCCGGGCGCCACCGCGCCGCAGCTGCCGGCGACCTTCGAGGGCGCGATGGTGCCGCAGACCTAGCTCCGTCCAGGAGCGGGGGCGTTTCCTGGCCCCGCTCGGCCGCGCTCTCGTCATCCTGCCGCCGTGCGTTCGGCGGCGGCCGAGTGCCACGTGCTTCTGGCGAGGCGCCACAGCTGTATCTTGACCGGCCTTACGTGGCCGCAATCACACGGTTGCGCCCCGTCTGCTTGGCCCGGTACAGGCGGAAATCCGCCAGCGCCACGATCGCGTCATGTGACCCATCCTCATTCGAAGCAGCAACGCCGATGCTGATCGTCGCCTCCAGGCCCGGGCAGAGTGTGCTCCAGTCGTAGCCCTGCACGGAAGCACGCAGCCGGTCGCAGGCGCGGACGGCGGTGGTAAGGTCGGAATCGCGCATCAATAACGCAAATTCCTCGCCGCCGTAGCGCACCACCAGATCGTCGTGACGGGCACCGGCGGCGAGCAGGTCGGCGATAGTGCGCAGCACGGCGTCGCCCACCGGATGCGAAAAACGGTCGTTCACCTGCTTGAAATGGTCCACGTCGATCATCGCCAGCACGAACGGCGCCTTGGTGGTCAGCAGGTCGAGGAAAGCGACATCCAGGCGCCGGCGGTTCGGCAGGCCGGTGAGCGGATCTTCCAGGCTGGTGCGAGTCAGCCGCTCGGCCTCGCGGGAGAGCATTTCGTTGGTCTCCGCCAGCGTGGCGGCACGCAGCTCCGCTTCGGTGGCGGCCGCGCGCCACGCCTCGGCCTCGCGTTGCAGCGCATAGATGCGGGCGCGGCGCTGCGCCGCCTCCGACGCCTGGCGCACGTAGGACTCGTGGAAGGCGCGGTGGGCAGCCAGCGCCCGCTCGAAATCGCCCAGCGCCGCGTAGCTGTTGGCGATGTCCAGATGGCAGGGCGTCAGCGTCTCCAGCTCGCCCAGCGCGGTGGCGAGCCGGCGGCAGGCCAGCAGCGGGGCGAGCGCCTGATCGGCGCGGCCCTGCGCCGCCAGCGTCCGGCCACGTATCCAAAGATGATGGATACGGCAGCGATCGGTCGGCTCCCCTGCCGCTCCATCATATTCGGGCAGAATCGCCTCGGCGGTGGCGGCGTCGCCCACATGAAGGCTGTACTCGGCGATATTATTGACCGCCAGCCGCTCCACCCACCCGTCGCCGCGCGCACGCGCCAGCGCCAGCGCCTCCCTGGTGACCTCCAGCGCCTGCCCGATCCCGGCCGCGCGGACCCCCTCGGAGGAGGACAGCAGCGACTCCTGAACCTTCGCCTCCGCCAAATTGATCAGCACCCATGGCACTGGAAAGCCTTCCGCCCGGCTCAGCCGGACCGCGCGCTCGCTGAACGGGATCGCGCGGTCCGGCTGCTTGAACAAATTAAGCACCACCGATGTCGCATCCAGCGCGCGGATGACCTCGACGGGATCGCCAGTCTGTTCGGCCAGGGTCAGCGCCGCCTCCGCCTCGGCCAGCGCCTCCTGCTCGCCGATGGCCGACAGCAGGAAAGCCAGGCGGCTCGACGCGCCGGCCTGACGCACCGCGTGGCCGCGGGCCTGCCACAAGGCGCGGGCGGAGCGGGCGAAGCGGATGCCCGGCTCATACTGCGCCGTCATGATGCAGCACTCCGCCAGGCAATCCGCGCTCTCAGCCAACAGAAGCTCATCGGCATTGCGCAGCGCCTGGTGGTGCAGATCGAGCGCCATCGCATAAGCCCGCGCCGGCAGGCCGCGGCGGGCGTGCGTGCGGGCAAGCGTCAGCCGGTCGGGCGCCTCGGCGAGATCAAGCTGAAGCACAGTTTTCATGATCTCTCGGCATCGGGCGGCGGTCGGCTCCGTAACGGACAGTGACAAAGCTATTCCACATCACGCGGCGACGCGAAAGAACAACTTGTCGTGCAACCATGCCGCGATACCATCGGAAACACGGGCTGGCACAGAATCGCACAATTGACGCATAGAACGATGGTTTTTTTGCAAAAAAAGAACCAAAAAATTTTTGGACTCTTGGGTGCGTGCCGGTCTGGGCGTAAAGCAGACCGATGAATCTGGTTGATCTTTTTGTGCTGGGCGTCGTGGCCGTCTCGGCGCTGCTGGGACTGTCCAGGGGCTTGGTGCGCGAGTTGCTCGGGCTCGCTTCCTGGGGGCTGGCGGCCTATGCCGCCTGGCTCTACGGGCCGCAGTTCATGCCACTGGCACAGAAGGCGATCGGCAACCCCGATCTCGCGGACCCGGTTTCCTATGTCGTCACCTTCGTCGCCGTGCTCGTGGTTCTGTCGTTGCTGTCCAACCTGGTGGGGCGAATGGTCGGGCTTTCCGCCCTTGGCGGACTTGACCGCACGCTTGGCCTTCTGTTCGGCATAGCCCGCGGCGCCGCCGTGCTGGTCCTGGCCTATATCCCGCTGGCGCAGATGCTGCCGCCCGACAAATGGCCGCCGGTGGTGCAGCAGGCGCGCAGCCTGCCGTTCATCTATGAAGGCGCGCTCTGGGCGGCCGAGCGCATGCCGCCGCCATATAAGCCGCGCGTCGCACCCCCGCCCGACGGGCGGCCAACCACCTCGGCCAGCCTGCTGCAGGCGAGCCCCGAAGGCAGCGCGCTTGGACCCAGGGTCGAGACGCACTAGGTCGTAGGGTGGGTTTAACCCACCATGATCCCGCACGGCGCCTGGAAGGGATGGGTTAAAACCCATCCTCCGACATTCAGGCCGCGGGGATGACAGGAGAGCCGGATGAACGCGCACAGTGATGATGACAAGCTGCATGAGGAGTGCGGCGTGTTCGGCGTCTGGAATGTCGTCGATGCCGCGGCGGTCACCGCACTCGGGCTGCATGCGCTGCAGCACCGCGGGCAGGAGGCGACGGGCATCGTCAGCTATGACGGGCGGCGGTTCCATTCGCAGCGCGGCCTGGGGCTGGTGGGCGACAATTTTGGCGATGCGCGCGTGATCGCCTCGCTGCCGGGGCCGAGCGCCATCGGGCATAACCGCTACGCCACCACCGGCGAGACGATTTTGCGGAATGTCCAGCCGCTCTACGCCGACTTCGAGTTTGGCGGGTTCGCGGTGGCGCACAATGGTAACCTGACCAATGCCTATTCGCTGAAGCGCGCGCTGGTGCGTCGGGGCTGCCTGTTCCAATCCACCACCGACAGCGAGGTGTTCGTCCATTTGATTGCCATCAGCCTCTACTCGACCGTGGTTGACCGGCTGATCGATGCGTTGAAACAGGTGGTGGGGGCCTATTCGCTGGTGGCGCTGAGCAATGAGGCGCTGATCGGCGTGCGCGACCCGCTGGGCGTGCGGCCGCTCATCCTGGGGCGCATCGGCCCGCCTTCGGGCACCGGCGGCTGGGTGCTGGCGAGCGAGACCTGCGCGCTGGATATCGTCGGCGCCGAGTTCGTGCGCGATGTGGAGCCGGGCGAAATCGTGGTCATCAACGATGCCGGGGTGCGCAGCATCCGCCCCTTCGCGCCCCGTCCTGCGCGCTTCTGCGTGTTCGAATATATTTATTTTGCCCGGCCGGATTCGGTGATGGAAGGCACGCCGGTCTATTCCGCGCGCAAGGCGATTGGCGCGGAGCTGGCGCGCGAGAGCCATGTGCCGGCCGATATCGTGGTGCCGGTGCCGGATTCCGGCGTGCCGGCGGCCATGGGCTATTCGGCGGAGAGCGGCGTGCCGTTCGAGCTCGGCATCATCCGCAATCACTATGTCGGCCGCACGTTCATCGAGCCCACCGACCATATCCGCAATCTTGGGGTAAAGCTGAAACATTCGGCGAACCGCGCCATGCTCGCCGGCCAGCGGGTGATTTTGGTGGACGACTCGATCGTGCGCGGCACCACGAGCCGCAAAATTGTCGAAATGGTGCGCGCCGCGGGGGCCGCGGAGGTGCACATGCGCATCTCCTCGCCGCCGACCACCCATTCCTGCTTCTATGGCATCGACACGCCCGAGCGCGGCAAGCTGCTGGCGGCGCGTCACGATGTGGCGGAGATGGCGAATCTCATCGGCTGCGACAGCCTGGCCTTCATTTCGCTCGACGGCCTATATCGCGCGCTGGGCCATGTGCGGCGCGACCCTGACGCGCCGTATTTTTGCGATGCGTGTTTTACGGGTGACTACCCGATCGCCCTGCCGGACATGGACGAGCCGCGCTCGCGACAACTGAGTCTGCTGGCGGAGATCGGCTGATGGATCGCCCCCTCGACGGAAGGATCGCGTTTGTCACCGGCGCCAGCCGCGGCATTGGTGCTGCCACTGCGGTCGCGCTCGCCCGGCTCGGCGCGCACGTCGTCATCACCGCCCGCACCCAGGGCGGGCTTGAGGAAACCGACGATGCGGTGCGCGCCGCCGGCGGTGCCGCCACCATCCTGCCGCTGGATTTGAAACAGGCCGAGTCGATCGACGCCGTCGGCCCCACGCTCGTGCAGCGTTTCGGGCGGCTGGACATACTGGTCCATAACGCCGGGGTGCTCGGCAAGCTGACGCCGGCCGGCCATATATTGCCGCGCGATTTTGCCGATTGCCTGGCGGTGAATTTGACCGCCAGCTACCGGCTGATACGCACCTGCGCGCCTGTGCTCGCCGCGTCCGACGCCGGGCGCGCGGTGTTCGTGACCAGCAGTGTGGCGACCACGCCGCGTGCCTTCTGGGGCGCCTATGCCGCGACCAAGGCGGGCATGGAAATGCTGGTCCGCACCTGGGCCGACGAGGTGGATGGCACTTCGCTGCGGGTCAATTTGTTCGACCCCGGCGGCACGGCGACGCGCATGCGCGCGACCGCGTTTCCCGGCGAGGATCCTGGCACGCTGCCCACGCCGGCGAGTGTGGCGGATAAACTGGTGGCGCTGTGCCTGCCTTCGGAGGCGCGGCATGGGGTTACGTTGCGAGCGCGGGAGTGGAGCAATGTCGGATGAATTGCCCGCGTCGGCGCTATAGGCCCCGACCTGCGGTATTGGCGTGCCAAGGAGGCGATGCGCCATGCCGAGCTTCGGTTAGGCGTGCAGGCCCAGGCGACGCTGGTCAGCAGCGTTCCCTTGGCATCGGCTTGCCCTTCACGCGATCTGGGACTTCGCTCGCCGGAATCTTGACCATCTGAGTCTCCTTTCGCTGGACCGCACAAAAACTGGCACGACCGCCGGGGATTGCGATAGAACCGGTTCTGAGAGCCTGACCGAAAATGCGCTAGGCCGAGTCGGCTGGCGTGCGTTTTCGAGCACCGGAGCGGAGCGGCCTCTTGTGGCCGTGAGCACCGGAGCGCAGAAAACGTGCGTCAGACGGCCGGCAT
>Ga0116231_10014485_pt1 | contig 10577 bp, 3 predicted proteins | sample S1TSphgellanicum_2_FD_89695 | JGI IMG/M metagenome (GOLD analysis project Ga0116231, IMG submission 89695) | Host-associated microbial communities from peat moss isolated from Minnesota, USA - S1T2_Fd - Sphagnum magellanicum MG | ecosystem: Host-associated > Plants > Peat moss > Unclassified... | reverse complement strand
GTAGGCGACGCCCTGGGTCGGGTCGGTCGTCGTCGCGCCCTGGCCGGAGGTCCAGAAGGCGGTGCCGTCGATCGTCGCGACGCTGCGCGGGTTGTTCTGGTTGTACAGGCTGGTGAGTGCCGTGCTGGTGTCGACGCCGGCATCGGTGCCGACGAGGGCCACCACGCGCGGAACCGTGGTGACCACGGTGCCGGTCTGCGATGCGGCGGGCAGGCTGGTCGATTGCCCCAGTGCCGCGGTGCCGTAGACGGCGACGCCGCCCGCGTTGAAAGCGGCCGCATTCACGCCATAGCCCATCACGACCAGGTACAGGCCGTTGAGCGACTGTTGCAGGATGCCTTCGGAAGCCGAGCCGAACTCGCCCGATATCGGCGACTGGTTGCCGCTGCCGGCCTGCGGGAGGATGAGCGAACCGTTCTGCGTGGCGATCGTCCCCGTGGTGTCGAGCTGGAACTGTTGCAGCACGATCGGCGACGCGGTATCCAGATCGGCACCCCCGTTGTTCACACCGGCGAAGGTATCGACGACCAGGTTGCCCGGCGTGAAGGCGGTGATCGGCGCCTGCACGGCAAAGGACTCGGTGGCCGTTGCGGCCGCGTCGAAGTTGGCATTGCCCGCCTGGTTGGCAGCGATCGTGCAGGTACCGGTGGCGATGGCCGAGACCACGTTGCCCGCGACCGTGCAGATGGACGGGGTCGTGCTGCTGAAGGTCACCGGCAGGCCCGAGCTTGCGGTCGCGCTCAGTACGCCGTTGTTGCCGACGACGACGCTGGGAACGGTCGTAAAACCTATGGTCTGCGGGGCCGGGGCGACGGTAAAGCCCTGGTTCACCGCGGGCGCAGCTGCGTAGTTGGTGTTGCCGGACTGGCTGGCCGTGACGCTGCAAGTACCGGCGCTGACGCCGGTGACCAAGCTGCCGCTGACCGTGCACACGCCGGTGGTGTTGCTGGAGAAGCTCACCGGGAGGCCGGAACTCGCCGTGGCACTCAAGCTTCCCGTGCCGTTGACCACCACCGATGGCGCCGCGCCGAAGGTGATGGTCTGGCTGGCCTGGCCGATGGAAAAGGTCTGCGTCGCCTCGGGTGCTGCCAGGAAGGTGGCATTGCCGGCCTGGTCGGCGGTCACGGTGCAGGCGCCCGCGCCGATGGCGTTGACCGTGGTGCCGCTGACTGTGCAGACGCTGGGCGTCGTGCTGCCGAAGGTGACGGCCAGACCGGAACTGGCCGTAGCGCTCAGCGTCGCGGTTGCGCCGGCGACGAGTCCGGTGGGCGCCGCGCCGAAAGTGATGGTCTGGGCGACGCCGCCGATCGAGAAACTCTGCGTGGCTTCGGGCGCGGCGGCGTACTGCGCGTTGCCCGACTGGTCGCCTGTGACGGTGCAAAGGCCGGCGGCCAGACCGGTCACCGTGCTGCCGCTGACCGAGCAGATGGTCGGCGTGGTCGTGCCATACACGACGGCCAGGCCGGAGCTTGCCGTCGCGCTCACCGTGCCGGAACTGCCGATCGCGATGGTCGGAGCCGGCAGCGAGAAGGTGATCGTCTGCGGCACATCGATACCGGAAACCAGGTCGCCGCTGGCGCCCGTACCGTTGATCGCGCGTATCCGGACGTACAGCGGTGCCGTCGTGACGACGTCATTGACGCTGACAGAGGTGATGTTCGACTTGACGATCATCGTCTGGGCGATGGTCGCGAAGCTGCTGCTGGTGGACACCTCTATCACGTAATCGTCGACCTCGGTGCCACCGACAGGCGCAGTCCACCCCGCCGTGAAGCTCGTGGCCGTGATGGAGGTGGCCGTGGCACTGGTCGGCGCATTGGGAACGGCGCTGGGCAACGCGCTGACCGGTGAGGGCGCCAGTCCGAAGTACACCGCGGCGGAGGCGCTGCCGGGCGGCGCGCTGACGAAGGTAGTGAATGACGTTGGCCCGGCGCCGGTCGGACCGGAGTCGTCAATGGCCAGGTAGATGCTGCCCGCCTTGCTGTTGGTGATGTACAGCGCGACGTTGCCGTCGCCCAGGTTGACGGCCGCCAGTCCCTGCATTGTCTGGCCGGTCGGCAGCGAACTGAAAGACAAGGAACCCGCCTTGGTCCAGGTCGCGCTGCTGCTCGAGTACGTGTATTTGTCCAGCGCCCCGTAATTGGCGTTGAAGTTGTTGTTGATCAGGTAGAGCGTATCGGGCGCCGCCGAGGTGCTCTGCAGCGTGAGAAAGGCGATGCCGCGGTAGTTGTAATCGGCGATGCTCGCAACCGCCGTGACGGCAGGCGAGCCGCTCGTGGGCAGGCCGCTCCCGACGGTGCTGAGGGTCGCGCCGCCGGCGAAGGCCACGTAAAGCTGGCCGTCGGCGATGGCGATGCCCTGGGAATTGACATTGTTGAGCTGGGTCACGGTGTTGCCCGTGCCCTTGGTCGCGTACCAGACTCCGTAGTTCGTCTTCGCCGCACCGTTGCCGGTTGTCCAGACATGGCCGCAGGTGTCGGTCGATGCACCGCGAATATTGCTGCCGCTGAAGGCGTCGAGCCCAAGCGTAGTGGTGGTATCCACCGCGCCAGCGTAGCTCACGAAGGCTACCGCACGTTCGTTGGACGTCGTCGAAGTCCCGGCAACGTTGTTGTAGCCGGCCGCCGCGGCGTATCCCGGTACGGTAAGGCAGGTACCGTCGACCGAGCGGTTCAGCAGGCCTTCCGAACCGGTGCTGCTGGCGGTCAAGGGATAGGTCGTCGGCGCGGTGCCGGTGGCCGTTGGCATCGCCAGGGTCTGAAGGAGCGTGCCGTCCTGCGCGTATTCGTCGAGGAAGACCGCATTGGCGTTCGCGCTGGGCGCCGTGTTCGAATTGCCTACCCGATAGGCGACGATGCTGCCCGGCGTGAACGGATTGCCCGCGGCGTGCGCGCAGAACGCGGCCAGAGCGGCCGAAAGGGCGAGCGACAGCCCGGCGTGCGCACCGGTCTTGCGCCGGCGCGAAAGCAAAGTCATGTGCATGATGGCGTGGTTTCCTGACGTCGTTGCGGCGTGCCTGTTGTTCACAGCCGGGTCGGCACTTGTGCCAGCACTGGTCTCAGCAGGACGACGGGCCACGACGCGCCATGGCTGCGCACGGATCCCAAACGGAGGGGTGATGGAACTGATGATCGGCATCGCGAAGGTGCCCTGGCCCTCCGACCTCGTGATGACAAATGTGACATGCTCGTAGTCCGAAAGGACTAAGAAGAACATGAACACCTGGTTCTGGTACGCGGTCCTTGCGGCCGTGCTCTACGGCGCGCACCAGGTCTTCACGCGCCTGGCAGCGCTGCGCATCGGCGAAGGCCTCGGCGGCCTGATCGTCGAGGTGACTGCCGCGCTGACCATCGTGGCCTACCTCGGCACCCTGTGGCGCTTGGGCCGCTGGGAGCAGAAGGTCTCCTGGGCCGGCGTCAACTACTCGGTGCTCACCGGCCTTTGCGTCGGCGCTGGCACGGTGGCGTTTTTCGTGGTGTTCCAGCGCGGCGGCCCGCTGTCGGCGGTGCCGGCGATCCTTGCCGGGGGCGCGGTGATCATGGCCGTCGCGGGCGTCGTGCTGTTCCACGAGCCCGCGTCCTGGCAGCGCCTGCTGGGAATCGTGCTGGCCATCGCCGGGCTGATCCTGCTGCGCCGGTAGGCTTCGGGCCCGGACCTGCGCCCGGCGCGGCCGGCTCAGAAGCGGTGCACGAACTGCAGGTTGAGCTGCGTGCCGCTGGTGGCATTGCGCGAGACGACCGGCAGGTAGAGGTTGAGGTTCAGCGCGTCCGCGGCGTCGACCACGTAGCGCGCGCCCGGCCCGACCGATAACTCGGTCTCCTGCGAGTGCGCCACCTGTTGGCCGTTGGTCTTGTCGGGGTCGAGTTGCGTGAGCGCATAGCCGTTGACGCCCAGGAAGACAGCCGCGGTCACCGCATAGGCGGCGGCGAAGTTGCCGTAGACGATCGCTCCGGCCTGGCCGTTGTGGTAGACGAGTCCCGGGATCGGTGGTGGATTCTGTATCGCTGTGGTCGCGAAGTTGTACTGGTAGTTGACGCGCGCGTTCAGGTCGATGCGCGCGGTCGGCAGCCAGGTGACGGCCAGGTAGGGATTGAGCGCCCAGAATCCCGAGCCCTGGTTGAGGCTGACCCTCTCGCTGGGCTCATCGACGCTGCCGGTCGGTGCGGTGATGCTCAACTGGGCACGCCAGGAGAGCATGGTCCCATCGGCGCCGGGCGCATGCGGCGACTGGTAAAAAGGCCCGATGCTCAGGTCGCCCTGGCCGAATTCGTCGTGGTTGAGCTTCACCGGGCTGTCCTGCTGGAAGCTGGAGCGAAAGGCGGCGAACGGCAACAGCGCCGATATGCCGACGCCGTCCCCGCCCAGCGGATGCCAGCTGCTGGTGTAGGAAAGCTGCGTCTGGGCGACGAACACCTGGATGTCGGTACCCTTGAACAGCGGATTGTCCTGTCCCTGGTAGTCGGTGATGCGCGTCAGGTTCTCGTAGCGCGCGTACTGCAGCAGGGTCCAGCCCTCGTCGGTACGGCAGAAGCCGTCAAAGAAGCTGGTGCTGCCCAGGTTGATGCTCTTGGGCGCGCTTACCGTGTCCGGCAGGCTCGCCGCCCCGGTCGACGCCGGCGCGCCCGCCGCGGCCAGCGCGGCCACCATCAGCACGGCACGGGTCCAGCCCGACCGGAATGCCCGGGGTGCGACTGAGCTCACGTCCTGCCTGCAGACCCGGAACGAGCCGGCGCGGCGGTCTGCATGGGCACAGGTGAGTGCCCGGTCCGGCGCGGGGCAGCCAGCGGGCGCGGCTCTGCAGCGCTTCCTGTCGCTTCAAGAAGGAGGCGCATAGATCACCAAAATGACGGTCTGAAAAGTCATAGATAACTATGGTCAACGTTTTATAATGAGAATGAACGCATTTAATACCGGTAATTTCATATTTGAAATCAATTGGTGGGCCACAAGATGACCATAATTTGATTATTGGCAATTGACCCGTCCATCCATCCGATGAAAGCGTTTCGGTGCCTGATCTCTTGCCCCTGAGCCAAGGCCTGGCCTTGCGTTCGTCCCATACCCAGGCCCGATTCATCGTGGTGGGTGTGCTGCTCGTGGCGGCAATCGTCGCTGCCACGGCCGCCGTACTGTTCATGCAGCGCACGGAGGCGATCGACGACTTCCAGACCGCGACGAGGAACCTGGGCAACGGCATGGCCCAGCAGACCACGCAGGCACTGGCCGGGATCGACCACGCGCTCGGCGACGTGGCCGGCCGGCTGGAGCCGCCCGGCGCATCGAAGGCCACGCTGGCCGAGGCCGAGGCCGCGATGCGCAGCGAATCGATGCACGAGTTCCTCGCCAACCAGGCCAAGTCCGCCGCCTTCCTCGAATCCGTCTGGCTCGTCGATGCCGACGGCGGCGTGGTCAATTCTTCAGGTGCCCGGCCGGTCCTCACCTCGGATGCCGCATCGGACGTGTCGGGCCGCGACTTCTACCGCCATTTCCTGGCCTCGGGCGATCGTTCGGCCTTCATCGGTGAGCCGACCCGGAATCCGAACACCGGGCGATGGACGATGCCGATCGCGCGCCCGGTCCACGATGCGCACGACCGGTTCTACTGCCTCGTCGTCGGACAGATCTCCCTGTCGGACCTGGAGGCCTTCTATCACCTCGCGATGCCGGCGCACCGCATGCTGAGCCTGGCGCGGTCCGACGGCCTCATCCTGTTGCGCTATCCGGCGCGCAACGAGGAGGTGGGCCGGCGGATTCCCGACGAATCGCCCTGGCATGTGCGCGTTGCCAACAGCGGCGGCAGCTACCTGGGCACGGAGTTCTTCGACCCCGCGCCGCTGATCGTTTCGGTGCATCCGCTGCGCGGCCTGCCATTGGTCGTGGCCGCCTCGGTCCTGGAGTCCGATGCGCTGCTGCGCTGGCAGGCCAGAGAGTCCTGGGTGGTGCTGGGCGGGATCCTGGCGGGTGCCGCGGTTCTCGCCATGTTGCACGTCCTCGCGCGCCAGTACCGCCGCCTGGAGCGCTCGGAGCGTTCGCTGGCCAGCAAGAACGGCGAGCTGGACCTCGCGCGCTGGGAGCTGGAGGAGACCCTGGGCAACCTTTCCCAGGGCGTGTGCCTGTTCGATTCCAGCCGGCGCCTGCTGGTGTTCAACGATCTCTATTGCGAGCTGTACGGCCTGGCGCCGGACGCGCTGCAGGTCGGCATGACGATGGAGGAGATCATCCGCCTCCGTGCGGCCGTCGGCAGTTTCCCCGCGACCGAGGTCGACGCCTACGTGGCGCGCGTCCACGGGGCGCTCAAGGAAGTCGATGCCTTCGATGCGGTCTCGGTCCTGACCAGCGGGAAATCGATCTCGGTGCGCTTCCAGCCACTGCCCAATGGCCGGTGGGTCGCGACCCACGAAGACATCACGCAGCGGCGCGCCGACGAGGCGCAGATCCTGTTCCTGGCGCACCACGACGCGCTGACGGGCCTGGCGAACCGCAACACCTTCCATGCATCGCTCGAGAAGGCACTGCTGGCAGCGCGCCGCGGCGACGGCTTTGCCGTGCTCTGCATGGACCTGGACCGGTTCAAGTTCGTCAACGACACCTACGGCCACCCGGTCGGCGACAGCCTGCTGCGCGCCGTGACCGAACGGCTGCTGGCGCAGTTGCGCAACGTCGACATGCTCGCGCGCCTGGGTGGCGACGAGTTCGCCGTGATCCTGCATCGCGTCTCGGCGCCCGAAGAGGCAACGATCGTCGCTCGGCGCATCGTCGAGAGCGTCCAGCGCCCGTTCGAGGTCGAGGGCCTGCAGCTCAACGTCGGTGTCAGCATCGGGGTCGCGATAGCCTGTGGCGCCGGGGTCGATTCGGTCCAGATCATGAAGGACGCGGACGTCGCGCTCTACCGTGCCAAGCGCGAGGGACGCGGAACCTGGCGCTTCTTCGAGCAGATCATGGACGCGGCCGCGCAGGACCGCGGCGCGCTCGAGGCCGACCTGCGTCGTGCCTTGCCGCTGGGCCAGCTGGAGCTGCATTACCAGCCGCTGGTCGGCAGCCAGGATCGCCGGGTGACCGGATTCGAGGTACTGCTGCGCTGGCGCCACCCGACGCGCGGCTTCGTGCAGCCGCTCGACTTCATATCGCTGGCCGAGGACACGGGGCTGATCGTGGACATCGGCGCCTGGGTCCTGCGCACGGCCTGCGCGCAGGCCGCGGCCTGGCCGCCGCACGTGCGCGTCGCGGTCAACCTCTCGCCGCGCCAGTTCCGCGCCCCCAGCCTGGTCGACACGGTGGCCCAGGCCATTCGCGCCGCGGGCATTGCGCCTTGGCGTGTCGATCTGGAGATCACCGAATCGGTGCCGCTGCTGCAGAACGAGTCCACGCTGGGCCTCCTGCTCGAACTGCACCGCATCGGCGTGCGCATCGTGCTGGACGACTTCGGTACCGGCTATTCCTCGCTGTCCTACCTGCGCGGCTTTCCGTTCCAGTCGATCAAGATCGACCGATCGTTCGTCAGCGACCTGGACGCGCGCGCGGACGGAAAGGCCTTGGTCGACGGGATCATCGGTCTGGCGACCAAGCTGCGCATGGACGTCACGGCCGAAGGCGTCGAGACCGAGGAGCAGTTCGCTTTCCTGGCTGGCGCCGGATGCAAGGAGATCCAGGGCTACTTGATCAGCAGGCCGGTTCCCGCCGACGAATGCGCCGCACTGATCGCAGGCCTGGCGGAAACCACGCCCGGGCGGGACCCGGACCCGCAGCGGCCCTATCTGCGCCTGCTGCCACCGGCCGACCCCAAGGCGCGGGTAGCGTGAGGACCGGCGCCCCCCGCTCAACCAGGGCCGCGGCGGCCGCGGGTGTCAGGCCGAGGCCCCCACGAAGACCCCCTCGAGGCGGTCTTCGAGCTGCTCGCCGATGCGGCGCAGCGCTTCGAGGGTCTTGGCGTCGGGCTGCCAGAAGTTGCGCTCGGAGGCCTCGATGAGCCGGTCGGCCACGCGCGCCGAGGCCGTCGGGTTGAGCTTGGCGAGGCGCTCGCGCATGGCCGGATCGAGCATGAAGGTCTCGCTCAGTTGCTGGTAGACCCAGGGCTGTACCTGGCCGGTGGTCGCCGACCAGCCCATGGTGTTGGTGACGTGGACCTCGATCTGGCGCACGCCCTCGTAGCCGTGCTCGAGCATGCCCTCGTACCACTTCGGGTTGAGCATGCGCGTGCGGGTCTCGAGCGCCACCTGCTCGCGCAGCGAGCGCACGGCCGCTTCGCCCTTGGTCTGGTCACCGATGTAGACCGGGGGCGTCTTGCCGCCCTTGGCCATCTTGACGGCCTGGGTGATTCCGCCCAGCGTGTCGAAGTAGTTGTCCACCGTGGTCACGCCGAGCTCGACCGAATCGAGGTTCTGGTAGGTGAGCTGGACATCGGAGAGCACGCTCGTGAGCAGCGCGGTCTGCTGCACGGCACGACCGGTGCGGCCGTAGGCAAAGCCCTTGCGCCGCTTGTAGGTCTCGGCCAGTTCGTCCTCGTCATCCCAGCGGCTGCTCTCGACGAGGTTGTTCACGTTGGAGCCGTACGCGCCCTCGGCGTTGCCGTAGACGCGCAGCGCCGCGACCTCCAGCGAGCAGCCGTGTTCCTTCTGGTAGTCCAGCGCGTGCTTGCGGATCCAGTTCATCTCCAGCGGTTCGTCGGCCGCCGCGGCGAGGTAGGCGGCCTCGGCCAGCAGCTTGATCTGCAGCGGCATGAGGTCGCGGAAGATGCCGGACAGGGTGATGACCACGTCCACGCGCGCGCGGCCCAGCTGCGCGAGCGGGATGAGCGTGGCGCCGGCCAGGCGGCCGTAGCTGTCGAAGCGCGGCACGGCACCCATCAGCGCCAGCGCCTGGCCTATGGGCGCGCCCTCGCTCTTGAGGTTGTCGCTGCCCCAGAGCACCATCGCGATGGACTCGGGCAGCGGATTGCCGTCGGCGATGAAGCGGTCGAGCAGGATCTGGGCGTGCCGGGCACCGTCGCGGACGGCAAAGGCGCTGGGAATCCGGAACGGGTCGAAGCCGTGGATGTTGCGGCCCGTGGGCAGCACTTCCGGCGTGCGCAGCAGGTCGCCGCCGGGTGCCGGCCGGATGTAGCCGCCATCGAGCGCGTGCAGCAGCGCATCGACCTCGGTGTCGACGCACAGCTTGTCGTTGGCGCTGGCCAGCGCTTCCATCATCGCCAGCGATTCCTCGGTCCGCTCCACGCCGCCGGCACGCATCGCGCCGTCGACGCCCTGGCCGGCGACCAGCGCTTCGGCGGCAGCGCGCTCGAGCTTGCACTCGTGCGAGGAGTCGGCCATCGAGACCAGCATGTCGACGCGCTCGGCCGGTGACAGCGGGCGCCCGGCGACGTGCAGGCCGTGGGGGATGAGCGTGTATTCGAGTTCGAGCATCTGCTGCGAGAGCAGCGCCACGCGCCGATCGGCGTCGCTGCCCGCGCCGGTATCCCAGAGCGGCTCGGCGTCGCACAGGTTGAGCCCGGCCGCCTGCGACTGGATCAGCACGGCCAGCTCGGGCAGTTCGCCGGAGCACGGCTCCAGGCCGCGCCAATGCTCGACCGAGGCCTTGAGCTCGTTGAGCCCCTTGTACAGGCCGGCCTGGGCTACCGGCGGCGTGAGGTAGCTCACGAGGGTGGCGCCCGAGCGGCGCTTGGCGATCGCGCCCTCGGACGGGTTGTTCGAGGCGTACAGGTAGATGTTGGGCAGGTCGTTGATGAGCCGGTCGGGCCAGCAGGTGCCCCCCATGCCGCTCTGCTTGCCGGGCATGAACTCGAGCGCGCCGTGGGTGCCGAAGTGCAGCACGGCGTGGGCCCGGAAGTCCTCGCGCAGGTAGCGGTAGAAGGCCGAGAAGGCGTGCGTGGGCGCCAGGCCCTTCTCGAACAGCAGGCGCATCGGGTCGCCCTCGTAGCCGAAGGACGGCTGCACGCCGATGAACACGTTGCCCAGCTGCTTGCCCAGCACGAATATCGAACTGCCGTTGCTCAGCTGGCGCCCGGGCGCCGGTCCCCACTGGGCCTCGATTTCGTCGAGCCAGGGCTCGCGCCGCACGTGGTCGTCGGCGGGGATCAGGACGTGCACGTTGGCGTCGGCCCCGTACTGCGCCGCATTGCCGTGCAGCACGGCCTCGCGCAGCGCGTCCACGCTCTCGGGCAGGTTCACCGCGTAGCCCTGCGCCTTCATGCCGGCCAGGGTGTTCATCAGCGATTCGAACACGGACAGGTAGGCTGCGCTGCCGACGTTGCCCGCGTTGGGCGGGAAATTGAACAGGACGATGGCCACCTTGCGCTGGCTGCGCTCGCTGCGCTTGAGCGCCACGAGCTTGGCCACGCGGGCCGCGAGCATCAGCGCGCGCTCGGGGCACGAATGCATGTCCTGCGCGGTATCGGTGGCCTTGAACGTGCAGGCGTGGTGGCAGCCGGTGCAGGTGACGCCGGCGGCGCCGGGGCGCCCGCCGAAGACGATCGGACCGGTGGAGCCGTCGAGCTCGGGGATGGCCACCATGATGGTGCTTTCCACCGGCAGCAGCCCGCGGTCGGAGGCGCCCCACTGGTCCAGGGTCTGGAACTCCACCGG